>Ga0307980_1000066_pt1 | contig 51189 bp, 61 predicted proteins | sample OrgLakmetage1060_FD_201817 | JGI IMG/M metagenome (GOLD analysis project Ga0307980, IMG submission 201817) | Saline water microbial communities from Organic Lake, Antarctica - #1060 | ecosystem: Environmental > Aquatic > Non-marine Saline and Alkaline > Saline | place: Antarctica: Organic Lake... | reverse complement strand
TGCCCGATGTCTTGCGCGCTGCCAGGTCGCTGTGGGCCTCTGAGGCCTTTGCAAGGGAATAGGTGCCAGCGAGGTGGAGCTGCAGTTCGCCCGAAGCGAGTGCGCCAAGGACGTCGGATGCCCTCCATCGCAACTCCTCTGGGGTTTGCGTGAAATGGGTGAGGCTTGGCCGAGTCAGCACCAGAGAACCGCCCTGGTTGAGAAGCTGGGGATCAAAAGAGTCCACGGGGCCACTGGATTGGCCAAAAAGAGCCAGCATGCCGCGAGGCTTCAAGCTTGCCAGACTGCCCAAAAAGGTGTCCTTCCCGACGCCGTCATAGGCCACAGCAACACCTGCGCCACCCGTCAGCTCGCTCACTGTTTTGGCCACATCATCGCGGTCGTATCGAATAACGTGGGTCGCGCCAGCCTGTCTGGCCGCCTGTTCTTTTGCTTGCGTGGAGACCGTGCCAATCACGGTGCCACCCCGGGCAGAAATCATCTGGCACAGCAGCAGTCCCACTCCGCCTGCGGCGGCATGGACCAGTGCGGTGTCACCCGGCGCAATCGGATACACGCTAGTGACCAAATAGTGCGCGGTCATCCCCTGCAACATGGCACCTGCCGCAACGGTGGCGCTCATGCCCTCGGGAACCAGAACGGCGGAGGAGGCATCGAGACTGATTCGCTCGGCATAGCTGCCGAGGTGTCCGGCCCACGCCACCGTGTCGCCCTCCTGGAAACCTGTGACGGCAGACCCCACAGCAACGACCGTGCCGCTGCCCTCTAACCCCGGTGTGTAGGGCAAAGGCATGGGGTAGACGCCCTTACGCTGGTAAATGTCGATGAAATTCACCCCGGCGGCGATGACCTCAACCAGGAGGTCACCATCGCCGCAGGAGGGCTCCGGGACATCCTGAATCCGGAGCACATCGGGACCACCGTGGTGGTCAACCACAATTGCTTTCATCTTCCTTACGCTACCGCGTGGTTCAGGCCCGCGAGCATTCTCTGCGAGCGGGTTTTTATTCACCCTGCGTTCACCCGCTGTCATTATCTTCGTCACGTGGCCACACGAGATTACCTATGGCGCAACCGTGCCACCCAGCAATCCGAACTAACCGAGGATGGATATAACGAATGAATAGTCGCTCTAAGAGCCTCGCCGCTGTCGCGATCTTCGCGGCATCAGCCTTTGTGCTCAGTGCATGCGCAACCGAGGAAGCCGCCACCGACAGTGCTTCCACACCGACCCCCGCGAGTGAAGAAACGGTCGCTAGCCTCAGTGGAACCTTGGTGGGCGCGGGAGCCTCCTCTCAGGCTGCTGCTGCTGAAGCATGGGTTGCCGGTTTCCAGGCCGCTAACCCCGAGGTGACGGTCACCTACGACCCCATTGGTTCCGGTGGTGGGCGCGAAACTTTCCAGAGTGGTGCCTCATCGTTTGCCGGTTCTGACCGCGCATTCAAGGTCGACGAAATTGCCGAAGGAAACTTTGGTTCCTGTGTCGCAGATGCGGGCATTTGGGAGATCCCTGCCTACATTTCGCCCATTGCCATCATCTTCAACATTGAGGGTGTCACCTCGTTGAATCTCGATGCCGACACCCTTGCTCAGATTTTCACGGGAGCAATCACCAACTGGACAAACGACGCAATCGCGTCACAGAACCCCGGTGCTGACCTTCCCGACGTGAACATCACTGCGGTTCACCGCTCCGATGAGTCGGGCACCACCGCCAACTTCACCGACTACATGTCAAAAGCTTCGCCTGACTTCTGGCTCGTGGGTGGAGAAAATGCTGGATCTTTTGAGACTTGGCCACAAGAGTGGGGCGGCGAAGGCGCACCACAGACCTCCGGCGTTGTTGACACGGTGACCAACGGAATCGGAACTATCGGTTACGCCGACGCCTCTCGTGCCGGATCGCTTGGAACCGTGTCGGTCAAGGTGGGCGAAGAATATGTTCCTTACAGCGCGGAAGCAGCCGCAAAGATTGTGGACGCATCTCCCGCCGCTGATCCCGGTGAGCGTGGCGACAACGACCTCGCTATCGAGCTCGACCGTGCCACCGAAGCCAGTGGGACCTACCCCATCGTCCTGGTGAGCTACCTCATCGGATGTAATGACTACATCGACGACAGCGTCGTCGAATTGGTCAAGGGCTACATCTCCTTCGTGGTCAGCGAAGAAGGCCAGCTCGCCGCGGAATCTAACGCTGGAAACGCGCCGATTTCGGCAGCCAGCCGTGCAAGCGCAGAAGCGGTAATCGCCACCATCAAGTAGTGCATGAGGGGCGGGAGTGTGGGTTTTTGTCCCACACCCCCGCCCCCTCTACACTCCCTATAGGGGTATTTGACCGCCTCCCCCGCCACCATAGATACGCACAACGTCGACGAAGGGCCCCCCCATGGCAGAAGAAAACGGTGGGGACGCTGCATCGCTCACACCGCCTGTTGCGCGGGTTAAAGTTCGCGTAGGAGATCGGGTCTTTTACGGCTCAGCCCGCGGCGCCGGCACCTTCATTCTTGTCACACTGGCCGCCGTGTCCGCCTTCCTTCTGGTCGAAGGTGTTCCCGCCATCACCGCAGACCCCAACGACATTTCTTTGCTTGATGGTCAAAACTTTTGGTTCTGGGTGGGCCCGCTCGTTTTTGGAACCCTCTGGGCCGCCACACTCGCCCTTCTGATGGCGTTGCCACTGTCGATAGGTATTGCGCTTTTCATTTCTCACTATGCGCCCCGGCGCATAGCAACCCCACTGGGGTATTTGGTGGATCTTTTGGCCGCTGTTCCCTCCGTGGTTTACGGGCTGTGGGGAGGGGTGGTGCTCGCTCCGGCCATTCAACCTCTCTATAGCTGGCTGGGAGAAAACTTAGGATTTTTGCCGTTTTTTGCAGGCCCGGCCTCAGGGACAGGGCGCACCATTCTCACCGCGGCGATTGTGCTGACGGTCATGGTGTTGCCCATCATCACCGCCGTGTCCCGGGAAGTCTTTTTGCAGACCCCCAGGCTGTATGAAGAAGCGTCTCTGGCGCTCGGTGCAACAAAGTGGGAAATGATCCGAACCGTGGTTCTTCCGGTGGGCCGCGGCGGCGTGATTTCCGGCGCGATGCTGGGGCTTGGGCGAGCGCTGGGTGAAACGATGTCGGTGGCAATGGTGCTCTCCGCCACCGGGGTTGTCAGCTTCAACCTGATTAGCTCCGGGAACCCTTCGACCATTGCCGCAAATGTCGCGCTCAGTTTCCCCGAGGCCTATGGGCTAAACATCAACGCTCTCATTGCTTCCGGGTTGATTCTTTTTGCCATCACCATTGTGGTCAACTCGATTGCCCGATGGATTGTGGATCGACGCCAAGAATTTTCGGGAGCAAACTAGCCATGACGACACTGAATCCGTTCCTGTCAAACGACACCAACGTGTATGCCGCGGGGAAACTCCCGAGCTATCTTCCCGGCGTCCTGTTGATCGCCTCAGTCCTGGTCTCCTGGGTGCTTTTTGCTTTTGCGGGGAGAGGGCAGGACGAGTACCAGGTCAACCTGATTGTCGTCGCGGTCGCCGGTGTGGCCATATTTGGTGTCCTGCTTTTTGGGGCGTCGTTTCGGGTCGAGGGACGCCGTCGCGCCGTGGACCGCATGGCCACATTCTTGGTGTCGCTTGCTCTCGTGATCGCGCTCACCCCTTTGTTTTCTCTCATCATCACCGTCGTGTCTAAGGGCGTGGTGCGCTTTGATAGCGACTTCTTCACCCTGTCAATGCGCAACGTTGTGGGCGAGGGTGGCGGTGCCGCGCACGCTATGTGGGGGACCGTGCTGATGACGCTTGCCGCGAGCATTATTTCTGTGCCGATTGGTTTGCTGACCTCGATTTACCTGGTCGAGTACGGCGCCGGGAAGCGGTTGTCGCGCTGGATCAGGTTCTTCGTTGACGTGATGACGGGTATTCCTTCCATCGTCGCCGGATTGTTTGCCTATTCTTTGTTTGAAATTTTGTTGGGCCCTGGGACACGTGTAGGAATATCGGGTTCGGTGGCGCTCGCGGTGTTGATGGTTCCGATCATCGTGCGCTCGAGCGAAGAAATGCTGCGTTTGGTGCCCAACGAGTTGCGAGAAGCCGCCTACGCGCTGGGTGTCCCCAAATGGCTCACCATCCTCAAAGTGGTGTTGCCCACCTCCATTGCGGGAATTACTACCGGAATCATGTTGGCTATAGCCCGTGTGATGGGGGAAACAGCCCCCCTATTAGTTGCGGCAGGATTTAGCAATAATTTTAACTTCAACCTTTTTGACGAACGCATGCAAAGCCTCCCCAATTTTGTGTATTACTCCTATATCGCGCAGGGCTCTGTGCCCGAGGCATACCTGGATAGAGCGTGGGCTGGAGCCCTCACGCTGATTCTGATTGTGATGGTCTTGAACCTTGGCGCCCGACTTATTGCCCGCGCCTTTGCCCCGAAAACGAACCGGTAGGGAATCCCATGTCCAAGCGCATCGAAATCACCGACCTCAACGTCTTCTACGGCAAGTTCCTCGCCGTCGAAGACGTCAACATGGTGATTGAGCCCCGCAGTGTGACTGCTTTCATTGGCCCCTCCGGGTGTGGCAAGTCGACACTCATTCGCACCCTGAATCGGATGCACGAAGTGATTCCCGGCGCAACGGTCCAGGGCGAAGTGCTCATCGATGGCAACAACCTGTATGCACCCGGTGTCGACCCGGTGTTGGTGCGTCGACAGGTGGGCATGGTTTTCCAGCGGCCCAACCCTTTCCCCACCATGTCTATTCGCGACAATGTGATTGCCGGGGTGAAGCTCAACAACCGGCGAATCTCAAAATCAGACGCTGATGATCTTGTCGAGAAATCTCTTCGCGGAGCCAACCTGTGGGAGGAGGTTAAGGACCGACTCGATAAGCCAGGGTCTGGCATCTCCGGCGGACAGCAGCAGCGTTTGTGTATTGCCCGAACCATTGCCGTGGAACCCGAAATTATTCTGATGGACGAACCCTGCTCTGCTCTTGACCCCATCTCCACGCTCGCCATTGAGGACTTAATTGAGCAACTCAAATTGGACTACACCATCGTGATCGTGACCCACAATATGCAGCAGGCCAGTCGCGTGAGTGACCGGACAGCTTTTTTCAATATCGCTGGCACCGGTATGCCTGGCAAACTCATCGAGTTTGATGACACGGCCAAGATTTTCTCCAACCCGTCACAAAAGTCCACAGAGGACTATGTGTCGGGAAAATTTGGATAGACGCTGTGCGAGAGGAAAAGTTTTTTCGCGCGTAAGATAGCCCGATGACTTCCCCCGTAATCCCCGGCGACCCCACACTGCGATCAACGGCCGAGGCTATGGACGGTGCCGATCCGCTGGCAGGTTTTCGCGCAGAGTTCTTCCACGCTGATGCTGACCAGTGCTATCTCGATGGCAATTCGCTTGGCAAACTGCCCCTTGCCACCATTGATGCGGTCAGCCGCTTTGTGACCGACGAGTGGGGCACTTTACTTGTGGGGGGATGGTCGCAGTGGATCGATCAGGCCCAGAGCGCAGGAGACCTGTTGGCGCGGTCCATCCTCGGGGCAGGGCAGGGCCAAACCCTGGTGTGTGACACGACGTCCATGAATTTCTACCAGCTTGCTGTGGCAGCAATTGAGGCGCGGCCCGGGCGAAAAACCATCATCATCGATTCGGCGAACTTTCCCACCGATCGCTACATCTTCCAGGGTATTGCCGAGTCGATGGGGTTGACCCTCGTCACCCTGGACACGGATGGTGGCGGTGGGCCCGGGTCCATCGCCGTTGATGTCGAGCACGAGAGGGTGACCGCGGAATCGTTGGCGTCTGTGCTGAGTGACGATGTGGCATTGGTCACCCTTCAAGCCGTCAATTATCGCTCCGGGGCACGGTCGGAGCTCCGAGAGATTTCTGCAGCGGTCGCTGAAGCGGGAGCGTTGATGCTCTGGGATTGCTCCCATGCGGGGGGTGCAATCGACTTAGATTTTGATGGCAACGGGATTGATCTTGCTGTGGGGTGCACATACAAGTATGGGAACTCCGGTCCCGGTTCACCGGCCTGGCTTTTTGTGCGAAGCGAGCTTCAAGACGAGCTGAAGGTGCCAATTCAAGGGTGGTTTGCGCAGCGCGATCAGTTCATCATGGGGCCGAGGTTTGACAAAGCTCCGGGGATCCGTGGTTTTCAAGTGGCGAGCCCATCGATTATCGGCATCCGGGCGGTGGAGTCGAGCTATTCCATGATCGAGCGGGCGGGGATTACCCTCATCGAGGAAAAAGCGGCCCTCGGGACCGAGTTGATGATCGCCCTTGTTGACGCGTGGCTTGCGCCCCACGGGGTGACCCTGGGTACACCTCGCGAGGCAAGTCGCCGTGGGGGACACATTATTATTCGACACCCCGAGGCGGCTAAAATCGCGTTAGCGCTTCGCACGCTGGTCAATGTGGTTCCTGACTACCGGGAGCCAGACGCTATCCGTTTGGCCATCTCTCCTTTGCCCACCTCGTTCACGGAGGTGTGGGATGGGTTTAATCGATTCCGCGGTCTTCTCGAATCGGGGGACTACCAAGATGTTGAGGCCAGTGAGAGCAGGGTGACCTAGTGGCCTCCCACGATAAAGCCGTCACCTACACGACGTATTTGAAGGTGGACGAACTGCTCTCGCTTCAAGAACCACTCTCTGAGGGGCCCGAGCATGACGAGTTGCTTTTCATCACCATCCACCAGGTGTATGAACTGTGGTTCCAACAGATTCTGCACGAGCTATCAGCCCTGCAGCCGGCCCTCGAAGCGGGTGATACTCACCGTAGTCTTGCGTTGCTGTCGAGAGCGCGCACGATCATGAAAACCTGCGTGGCCCAAATTGATGTGCTCGAAACCATGACACCCCTGCAGTTTCAGTCTTTTCGGTCCAGGCTTTCTTCAGCCAGTGGGTTCCAGTCCGCACAGTTTCGCGAGATGGAGGCCGTCCTGGGTCGCCGGGATGCTGCGGGTGCGACCGCTCCAGAGGGTTCCGGTATGCGCATGGCCGAACACCTTGTTCCAGGCTCCCCACCACGGGTTCGGGTGGAGGCAGCAATGGCTCGACCGAGCGTGTGGGATTCAGCGATGCACTACTGCCATCAGCGTGGTCACGCCATGCCCGCAGATGCTTTGGGGCGCGATGTCCGTCTCCCTTGGGCTGCGAGGCCAGACGTTCAAGAAGTCTTGGTCACTCTGCATCATGAAGACCCTGAGTCGGCAATGGTGTGCGAAGCACTGCTGGACTTTGATGAGGGCCTCGGCGAATGGCGCTATCGCCACGTCAAGATGGTTGAGCGGACCCTCGGCGTGAAGATGGGCACCGGAGGTTCCTCCGGTGTGGGATACCTTGCCTCCACACTCTTCAACCCGGTATTCCCTGATCTGTGGGCAATTAGAAGCATGTTTTAGGCCCCCAAGGCGCTAGGAGCGGCCCTCCGGGCTGAACAGCGATCGTCTCGTTGGAGGGGTGTATTCGCACACATCACCGGGACACAGTTCAGGTTTCGTGCGCGCAAAGGCTCGGTAGAGCTCGCACCCGATACAGATACCAAACGCCGTTTCGAGAAACATGAAAGCCAGGCACACCCCGCACACGGCGAGCATGATTGCTGCGGGAATATCAAGAAAGCCAAACCCTAAACACGCCACGATGGCCATGGTGAAACCCAGGGCCCATGCCATGCGCTTCTGCGGGGCCCCCACCCATTCGGGCCGCTGCCTGCGAACAATGAGAGCCCCGAGCGCCATAGTGGGCGCGAAGCGGTGGTTGAGGGTCAACCGGATACCCATGTCGAGAAGAAACAGGATGGCAAAGCCCTGGAGTGGTTGGAAATCGTTGGTGAAGAACGCGTAGCTCGCAGCGCTAAAACCGAGGAGGAAAAGAATGCCTGCCGAGGCGCGCACGGCCCGTTCGTTGAAGACGGGCATGTCGATGCCCTCCACTTTTTCGCCAAACTCGTAGGTAGCAGTCGAGGTCATGGCCCCACTATACCCCAGGGGGTATCGGGGCTGGTGCGTTACGGCTGGCGCGTTACGGCGGGGCTGCGAGGGCTGGGCTGTTACCGCCGGGAATCGGGCTGTCATTGACCTCTACGCTTGAGGAGTGGAAAACCTGATTGTGTCGAATGAAGTTCGCGAGGCTCTCGAAGCCCAGAAACCCGTGGTGGCGCTGGAGTCGACGATCATCGCTCATGGACTGCCTCGGGGAGAAAACCTTGAGGCCGCCAAGCGCTGGGAGCAACAGGTCAGAGACGCGGGTGCTACACCGGCGACGGTTGCCGTTATTGATGGAGTGGGGCGAGTGGGCCTCTCCGCTGCAGAACTTGAGCGCATTGCGATGGAAGATATCGCCAAAGCTAGCGTCCGCGACTTGCCCGTCGTCATGGGGCTTGGGATATCGGGGGCGACCACGGTGGCGTCGACCGCCTACTTGGCCAACCTTGCTGGGGTGCGAGTCTTTGCTACCGGTGGGCTCGGTGGGGTTCACCGTGGAGCAAGCTCCACCTTCGATGAGTCAGCAGACATTCCCGTTCTTGCCGCAACACCCATCACGGTGGTCTCTGCGGGAGTGAAATCCATTTTGGATATTGGTGCGACTCTGGAGCGCTTGGAGACCTCGAGTGTGGCGGTGCTGGGATATAAAACCTCTATTTTTCCGGCTTTTTGGTTGCGGGAGAGCGCTTTTTCTCTCGAGTGGCAGGTGAACGAGGCCACAGAGGTCGCGGCAATCATGGCGGCCAGAGACAACCTTGGCCAGCGTGGGGGAATTCTTGTGGCAAACCCTGTCCCCGCGGATCAGCAGTGGGATCCGAGCACTCACGACCGAATCCTTGAGGGAGCACTGGCAGAAGCCAGCGCTCAGGGCATTCGAGGAAACGATGTCACCCCGTTCCTGTTGGCCTACGTGCTGGAACACTCTGGCGGCGAAAGCTTGAGGGTAAATGTTAATCTTGTGACCCACAACGTGGCGGTGGCAACGGATATTGCGAAGGCGTGGTCGCAGCAGTCGTGACCTCACCACCAGCCCGGGTCATCGTTGTCGGGGACGTCATTGACGACGTGATTGCCGCTGTGCATCAACCGGTGCGGCCCGACACGGACACCCCGGCGACTATTCGGCGGGTGTCGGGTGGCTCCGGGGCCAATACGGCCGTGTGGCTCGCGGCCGAAGGTGTGCACGTCGATTTCTGTGGACGAGTGGGCGCGCACGATGTGACGCGCGTCTCTGAGGAATTCATCCAGGCAGGCGTCGTTCCACACTTGTCTCCTGATCCCGATCGAGAGACGGGGCGCATCGTCATTGTTGTTCAGGGGGATGTGCGCACGATGCTCAGTGATCGGGGAGCAAATGTTGCGTTGGACCCCAGAGCTATAGATCCCACGATTCTTGCGGGTGCTGGGTGGCTCCACCTGACCGGATACAGCGTCTTTCACCACGAGGTGCCAGAGCTTTTTCAGGCCCTGATGGAGTCGGCCAAGGCCTTAGGGGTCGGGGTGATGGTCGATGCGTCATCATCGGGTTTTCTTGCTGACTTTGGCCCCCAGCGTTTTCTCCACCTTGTTGCGGGTGCTGAGCTGTTTCGATGCAATGAAGAGGAAGCGCGCCTGCTGACCGATTCGGACAGCCCCGAGCAGTCACTCGAGGCCTTGGCAGCGTTGTTTCCCCGCGTGATGATCACCCGCGGACCTCGGGGCTCACTGGTCTGGGAAAAGGGAGCCCCGCACATGATTGCCCCGGTTCGCGCCACAGAGCTCGTTGACAGCACGGGCGCTGGCGACGCCTATAACGCGGGCATCCTGGCCGGCCTTGCCAGAGGGCACGATTTGGTTGGCTCAGCAGAGCGCGCATCAGCGCTTGCCGCTCTGTGTGTTACTCGCCTGGGTGCTCGCCCTTGAGTACCTGAAACGCAGCCAGTGCGCGGTCACGACTAGCTTTCAGATCAACAATGGGTTCGCTGGGGTAATCTGCCGTGTCGTATTCAGGGACCCAGCGGGAGATGTAGGTGGCTTGCGGGTCAAATTTTTCTGCTTGGAGCAGAGGATTGAACACGCGAAAGTAGGGGGCTGCATCTGCTCCGCTGCCGGCAACCCACTGCCAACTGGCGGGATTGTTGGCTTCATCGGCGTCCACAAGATTGTTCCAGAACCATTCTTCACCCACCCGCCAGTCAACGAGCATGTTTTTGATCAGGAATGATGCGGTGACCATGCGCACCCTGTTGTGCATGTAGCCGGTGTGCCACAGCTCCCGCATTCCCGCATCCACCAGGGGTACCCCGGTGGTGCCCCGCTGCCAGGCTTTCAGGGAGGCAGGCTCGGGTTCCCCCCAGGGGAACCGGTCAAACTCCGGTCGGAAGTTTTTGTGGTCAAGCTCGGGAAAGTGGAAAAGGATGTTGTAGGAAAATTCTCGCCAGCCCACTTCGCTGATGAATTTGGCTTTATTTTTTTGGGCCTCGACAGGCAGCTCCCGCTCGAGGGTGTGCCAGATCGTGTGAGGGCTGATTTCCCCAAAACGCAGATGGGGGCTCAACATCGAGGTGGACTGCGCTCCCGGCTCATCCCTGCGGTGGTAGTGAGCAAGGGTGTTCTCCACAAACCCTGCGAGCCTGTCCCTGGCGCCCTGCTCTCCTGGTGTCCACAGCTCCACGAGGCCCTCTGACCGGTCGGAATCGGTCGGAAGAAGATTCCAGTCCCCCGCCAGATCAGAGCCGACAGAGGCAACGCATTCTAGGGCGGTGGGTGCGGGGTGGGGGGTGCGGGGTGGTTCCCCGGCAAGTGCACTGCGCCAAAAAGGAGTGAAGACTCGAAAGGGGTTACCTTCACCATTTTTGATAGTCCAGGGTTCGAAAAGAAGATTGCCGGCAAAACTTTCTGCCATCAGCCCCTGGGAGCGGAGGTCGTCTTTGAGGGTTGCATCGAGCTCTCGAGCAGTCCCGTATCGGCGGTTCCACAACACCGCGCCAGCTCCGAGGTCGTTGACTAATTCGTGAATAACGCCTGGCCCAGAGCCCTGCCGGAGGACGAGCTCTCCGCCCATGGAGCGAATCTGGTCAGAGAGCGCACCCAGTGAGTGGTGTAACCACCATTTCGTCGCGCTGCCCAGTGGTCTCATTCCCGGGGAGACCTCGTCGTGAACGTACACAATAACAAGCGGCTCGCCACGGCGAATTCCCGCCTCCAGCGCAGGATTGTCGTGAAGGCGGAGGTCGTTTCGCAACCACACGATGCTGGGACCTGATGTCATTCCCACAGCGTAGAGCGTTGGTCTGAGAGAGGCCGTGTGCGGGCATTCAGAGACAAGTGAAGGGCCGGCCGCTGAGGCGAGCGACCGGCCCTTTTCCCTTGCACCAAGAGCGCCTTGCAATCACATTGTCGAGAGCTGTCACAGCACTGAACGAACAATGACCTAACTATATAACAGAATGATAACGATGTCGAGGTGGGTCGGAATCAAATCATGTCCGGGGAGGGCGCAACACCGTAATCGATGGCGACATCAGCGTGCCGATCGAAGCGGTAACCCACACCGCGAACGGTGCGAACAATGTCTTCATATCGTTCAAGTTTGGAGCGAAGACGCCGAACATGAACATCGATTGTCCGCGCGTTCGGGCTTCCCTCTTCATCCGGGTCCCACAGCGACTCAATGATGAGTTCGCGTTTTACCGTTTGACCTTCCCGCAGAACGAGAAACTGAAGAAGTTCAAACTCTTTAAAAGTCAGAGACGCAAGAGTTTCATCGATGTGGACCCTTTTGCGGGAGATGTCGATTCTCACACCCCGGGTGCGCTTTTTCAGGGCTGGTGTGAGTTTCTCCAAAGCCGCGGGATCGTGCAGGGCCATTCGCACAATGTCGAGGTCACGTCCCCCAGCACCGCGGGGCGCCAACGCGATGGCTGCGTGGGTCTCGGAACCTGGGACAAGCTCCGAGATGGTGTGCTTAGCCGCGGTAACGATCTGGGCCAGACTGACGCCCGCTGCGCGGGCATCAGCTTCGGTAATGCCCACATACAAAGCGAAGCCACGGGGTTCACTCGACGAAGGAAAATTCATGAGCTGTCGATTCGTTGGGGGCGCAAGGCCTGGAGAACAAGAAGTAGGGAGTATTACCCACACATTCGACAGCGACAGACCCCATGGGCCCGGGCCCCAGCGGCCTGAAAAAGAGAGGTCATTTGACGAGTATGGCGAGCAATGTCTCTGGGAGTCAAGTCTTGGGGCCTAACCCACCGTCCCATAGAGACGATCGCCCGCGTCGCCAAGGCCTGGAACAATGAAACCCTGGTCGTTGAGTTTCTCATCTAGGGCGCCCACCACAATGGTCAGCTCGCGGCCGAGGGTTTCTTGCTCAATTTTTGCCAGCCCCTCCGGGGCTGCCAGAAGGCAAACGGCTGTGACATCGGTGGCACCTTTACCAAAAACAAAGTTAATGGCTTGAAGAAGCGAACCACCCGTTGCGACCATCGGATCAAGGATGAAACATTGACGATCGGCCAGATTCTGGGGAAGCCGCTCCGCATAGACACTGGGTTCGAGAGTGTCCTCGTTGCGCACCATGCCCAAGAAACCCACCTCCGCGCTTGGCAGGAGCTGAACCATCCCTTCGAGCATGCCAAGGCCTGCCCGAAGAATGGGCACAACCACGGGACGCGGGCGCGCAAGCCTCAGGCCCTTCATCGTGGTGACCGGTGTAACAATGTCGCGTTCCTCCACCCGAATGTGTCGTGTCGCCTCATAGGCGAGCAGTGTGACGAGCTCGGAGGTCAGCGCACGAAATACCGGTGAAGGAGTGTTCTTATCCCGCAGGAGGCTGAGTTTGTGAGAAATGAGAGGGTGGTCAGCGACATGAACCTTCATGAGCCCAACACTACCCGAGGGTTTCCCCCCGCCACGCTGGATACAGTGGGCGAATGAACGATGTCGAGCATCTGATGCAGAAGGCGCTGCAGCTAGCCGAGTCGGCCCTCGCCACCGGCGATGTTCCCGTTGCGGCACTCGTGCTCGACCCCTCCGGTGCGGTGGTGTCCACCGCCACGAACACGAAAGAACGCGATCACGATCCCACTGCTCACGCTGAAGTTGTTGCACTGCGGATGGCTGGGCGGGCAGTGGGGTCAGCGAATCTCAGCGGACACACGCTTGTGGTGACATTGGAGCCCTGCGTGATGTGCGCGGGGGCCATCTCGCAAGCGCGAATCTCGAGGCTCATTTTTGGTGCTTTTGACGATAAAGCGGGGGCAGCGGGAAGCAAGCACGACCTGGTTCGAGATCGCACACTTCCCCATCGGGTGGACGAAGTGGTCGGAGGTGTTCTCGAGCGGGAATGTGCCCAGATGCTCACCACTTTCTTCGCCTCTAAGTAGCGCTAGTTCACAACCCCACGCCACATCGTGTCCTTGGGTGTTGTTAGTCGGAGGCTTTGATCACGATGACGTCGGTGGCTGGGTCCTGCTTCGAAGGGTCTTTCACGAGGTCAGGTTCGATGTAAATTTCTGCCATCTCTCCGACAATGTCCCGAACCCGACGCTTGGCGTCATCCAGAGCACTGGAGAGAACATACACGGGCAACGAGTCGATCATCTGCAGTGTGGCAGCGATAACCCAGTGCCCATCGGGTTCCTCGGTGATGGACAAACGCACGACAGCCTGCGCATCCGGTCCATCCATGAGAGCGGTCAGAATGGGCGCCCGCTCAGGAAGAGGCTCGGGAAGAAGCTCTGGGGCGTGGTCTGAGCCCATGAATGTCACCTCTTGATTCCTGGCATCATCGCCGTTGTGGTTTCCCCAATCTACACTGGGGAAATGAGCACCTCACTTCCCCGAATCGCCATCCTTGGAACCGGCAACATGGGCGGAGCTATTCTTTCGGGGCTCCTAGGACCGGAGGTGACCCTTGAGGCCATCCGGGTGACCACACGAAGTGCCGGCTCGGCAGCGACCCTCACCGCTAGGGGTGTTGAGGCACGAAGCCTCGAGGAAGATTCCGATGCAAATGCGTGGGCACTCGAGGGTGCGGACATGGTAATTCTTGGGGTAAAACCCCACCAAATCCTCGAACTCTTGGAAGATATCCGTCCCCTCGCCAAGCCCGACGCCATCATGATCAGTATTGCCGCGGGTATCACCCTTGAGGCAATGGAATCGGTGTGGCCGGGGGCAGTTATTCGAACGATGCCAAACACCCCCTCGCAGGTGGGAAAGGGTGTGACGGGAGTCAGTTGCGGCTCGATGGTGACCGACGAGGAGCAAGAGTTGGCGCTTGGACTGTTCTCCACGGTCGGCGCGGTCATCGTGGTGGACGAGGCCCAGTTGAATGCGCTGAGTTCTCTCTCGGGCTCTGGCCCAGCCTACGTGTATTTCTTTATCGAACGTTTTATTGACGTTGCCATCGAATACGGTTTCAGCAGCGAACAGGCAGCGGTGATGGTTCAGGGAACTTTTACAGGAGCTCTGGAGTTGCTTGAGCGCAGCCACGAGACCCCGGGCTCTTTACGCCAGGCGGTGACGAGCCCCGGGGGAACAACGGAAGCTGCGCTTGCCGTTTTGGGAGCCGCCAACCTGGGTGACATTATCCGTCGCGCAACGGACGCCGCCATTGCGAGGGCGTCCGCACTCGCCACGGACTAGTTATTTGTCGAGAGCTGCGAACACTTCGATGTCTTCGTTGGTTCCCGAGACAATAATCAGATCGTGGTTGGTAACCACTGTTTTTTCCGTTGCGTAGGTGAAAGGCTTCCCTGGCGACTTCACACCCACCACCGTGATGTGATATTTCGAGCGCACCTTCGAATCCGCGAGCGGCAGTCCGCGGATGGGTTTGGGCGGATACATTTTCACCAGTGCGAAGTTGTCGTCAAAGCGAATGAAATCAATCATGCGACCCGACACCAGGTGGGCAACCCGTTCTCCGGCTTCGCGTTCGGGATAAATCACCCGGTGGGCTCCAATGCGCGTGAGGATTTTGCCGTGCGACTCACTAATCGCTTTGGCCCAAATCTGGGGGACTTTAAGGTCGACCAGGTTGGTGGTGATCAGAACGCTTGCCTCGATGGATGAACCTGTGGCAACCACAGCGATGGGGAAATCTTTCGCTCCGACCTGCTGAAGGGCGTTGATGTTTCGGGCATCCAACACGGCGGTGTGTGTGACGCGATCCGCCCATTTCTGCACCAGAGCGGGATCTTCGTCAATGGCCAGAACATCGCGACCCAGCTTGTCGAGCTCGCCGGCCGTGGCGGCTCCAAATCGTCCTAGGCCAATAACCAGGACGGGGGAATCATGGGGAATTTTCTCAACCAACAATCGGCCTTTCTTTTGCCCGGCGGTACGTCGTCTGCCGGTGGGTTCCACTGATTGCAGTCGCCAGCGTCACTGTACCAACACGGCCAAGAAGCATGGTGGCTGCAAGGATATATTTTGCGGAGTCCGGGAGGTCGTTGTTGGTGAGCCCTGCGCTCAGGCCGCAGGTGGCGAAGGCGGAAATAACGTCAAACAGCACACGGTCAAGTGGGGCATCGGTCACGCGCAAAATGGCGATGGACGCAATGGCCACAATGCTTGCCCCCCACAACACCACGCTGACAGCGAGTCTCACCGTGTCAGAGGGGATGCGTCGCTCATAGACGACGATGTCTTGATTTCCCCGAGCTTCGGCCAAGGCTGCGAGGAACAAAATGGCCAGTGTGGTGACTTTGATTCCCCCCGCTGTCGACGCTGAGCCGCCGCCGACGAACATCAGCATGTCCAAGACCAAAAGTGTGGCGCCGCCAAACTCGGACGTGTCAACTGTGGAGAACCCTCCCGATCGCGCCATCATCGAGATAAACAGGGAGGTCATCGGCTTGGTTGCGCCGGGTTGTGAGCCCAGGGTCTTGTCGTTGTTCCACTCCAGCAGGCCAATAGCCAGAGCGCCCACGACCAGGAGCAGGGTCGTGGTGAAAAGGGTCAATTTTGCGTGAATACCGAGGCGAGCGTGATCCCAGGTGCGGCGTTGGCGCCTTGCTCTGGCTGTGCGAAGCGCCCGGGCGATGGCATAAATGACAGGGAAACCGATGCTTCCCAAGAACACTCCAATGCCGATGGTGAACACCATGATGGGATCTTCGGCAAACGGCGCAAGGCCATCGACAAGAGGAACAAACCCGGTGTTGGTGAAGGACGATACGGCTAGGTACCCGCCCTGCCACGCTGCACTGACGGGGTCGAGCCCCGCAAAAATCAGCCGGGGAATAAGAATGGCTGCGAGAACGAGCTCAATGGCGAGCACACTGATGAAAACAGTCTTCAGGAGGCCTTTCACATCAGCGAGGCGCATCCCGTGGCCTTCCAGCCCTTCGCGTTCGTGCAGACGAGAGGGATCAACATCGCCCGCCATCATTTTTCGAACCGAGAGGCCCAAACGTCGCGAGGCGATGACAGCTAATAGTGTGGCCAAGGTCATCACGCCGATGCCGCCGACCTGCATAGCGATAAACACCACGGTGTGACCAAAGGGTGACCAGTGGGTCGCCATATCAACCGTGGTCAGCCCGGTCACACAGATCGCAGAAACCGCGGTGAACATCGCATCGGCTAGGGGCGTTGCCACACCGAGTGCGGAGGCCGCTGGCATCACCAACAGGCCCGTCGTGATGGCGACAAGGAAAAGAAAAACAAAGACGGTGACGGTTGCTGCTTGGCCGCCGAACAACGCTTGAAGACGAAAGAGGAAGCCGCTCAATCCTGACGGAACGGAGTAGGGGGCGAGGCTTGGAATGACGGAGGAGCGCCTGTTCCTGGAGCGCTTCAGAAGGCGCTTAACAGGTGTAAGCCACGACGACACGTCTCCTTGCCCTCTTCCCTGTCTTTGCGGGGACAACCGCCGACAATGGTACTCCCTCCCCGCCACCGGTACGCTACGGAGTTATGGTTGACGTTTTTGATGTGGTGGCAGATCCCACCAGAAGAGACATACTGCGCCTGCTTGATGACGCGTCCACCCCGGGGGAAATGAGCGTCGGCGAGCTGGTCGACGCGCTCGGAATAACCCAGCCCACGGTGTCTAAACATCTCAAAGTTTTGCGCGACGCCGACCTCGTTGGTGTCCGTGAAGATGGCCAACATCGCTACTATCACTTTGTTCCCTCAGCCCTTGGTGAGCTTCGCAGCTGGCTTCGAAACCTCGGAGACGTGGAACACGAGGCCGAGGTTTTACCCCTGGTTGATTTGGAAATGGTGGGGAGAGCCGCGGGCGGCACCCTCCGGGATGTTCGGGTTTTTCTCGACACGGCGGTTCGACGCATCCGCCCGTAACGCTTTACAGATCTCCGGCTATGCCCCTATGGTGAATCGTGGCGGCCGGCTGGTACACCATAACTCTCTGCGAACGAAGGATTGATGTCACCCTCGTTGCCCGATATGAGCTTCCTCACGGTGAGTGAGGTGGCACAGCTGATGCGCGTGTCGACCATGACGGTGTATCGCATGGTCCACTCGGGTGAAATCCCCGCCATCAGATTTGGGCGCTCCTTTCGCATTCCTGAATCCGTGGTGACCGAGATGGTATTCGGGCGTTCGCATGAGGCTAAGCGCAATCAGGTCGGTTAGAGCCGGGGCTCTGCGCTAGAGTAGAAAAGTTGTCCGATCAGGACCAACCTTCGACACACTCAAGCTTTCTAAGGAACTTAATGGGCTCCGTTATCAAAAAGCGCCGCAAGCGTATGGCGAAGAAGAAGCACCGCAAGTTGCTTCGTAAGACTCGTCACCAGCGCCGCAACAAGAAGTAGCGCAACCTCGGGCTGAAACGCTGGTCACGAACGGTCGTGACCAGCGTTTTTCTCTGCCTTTTTTGAGCGCGAGGCTTGGTGGCGTGTGGCGCCCTCGGGCCATATGACCGGCCAGGAGTTCTCGGTGGAATGGGCCAGCAGCGCCGAGTCGGGATTGACCGCGACCGGATGCCCCACGAGCGAAAGCAAAGGGATGTCGGCGGCAGAGTCGGAATAGGCGTAGCAGTGGGAAAGCTCGACTCCTCGGGCCAGCGCATGGGCGCGGGCCGCATCAGCTTTCAGAGGACCGTGCAGAAGTTCCCCCTCAATCTCCCCGGTGAACAGCCCATCTTTTTGCGCCAGGGCCGTGCCCATCGCGCCGGAGAGCTGGAGGTCTCTGGCCATGACGGAGGCGAGTACCTGGGGGCTCGCTGTCAGCAACCACACCTCATGGCCCTCATCTTTGTGCCATGTTAGGCGCGCTAGTACGTCGGGAAAAACTTTAGGTGCGATAGACCGGCGCCATGCAATTTCTGCAACCTGTTCAAACGCTTTCACCGAGTGGCCCGCAACAAGTGATTGGGCTCGCTCCCTTGTGGACTTGACTCGGTGAGCAGTTTCACCTTTTCTAATGAAGTAGCGCTGTTGGAACAGGGCGGGGATAACGTGGCGCCACTTGATGAAGCCTGACTTCCAGGCTTCGATGGCAAACATGTAAACGCTGGCGCCCTGCACAAGAGTGTTATCGACATCGACAAACACAAGGACCGGCGTCGGTGAGGTCGGATTGTCAGGCGAGGCAACCATGGTTCATCAGCATAGGCTGAGTGAATGACAACCGTTGCCATCACTCTGCTCGGGCGCGAAGGATGCCACCTCTGCGATGTTGCGCAGGAGAACGTCGCCGGGCTTATTCGGGAATTTGACAATGTCACGCTGGAAAAAAAGATGGTGGACGAGCACGCGTCGTGGCTGGAGCTCTATAGCGATAAAGTTCCGGTGATCCTCGTAGACGGTGTCGAGCACGGGTATTGGCATATTGATGTCACCGCTCTTCGCGCCGCGATTGGCGAGGCGGGCGGCCTTCTAGCCACGAGCGATTCGGAGTAACACGCAGACATGACTTCCACCCGCACCCCCGACCCTCACCCGGGCTGGCTCTCCGATGATGAACTGTCCGAGATTCGCCAACGTTTACCTCTTCTTTATGTGGAGGCGGTGCCGGTTCGACTCGATGGGCTCGGCGTAGTGACGGAGGTGGGCTTGCTTCTTCGGGTGTCCAGTGAAGGTTCCATGACAAGGGCTGTGGTTTCCGGTCGAGTCATGTTTGGTGAGAGTGTTCGCGAAGCGTTGTTTCGCCATTTAGAGAAAGACCTGGGGCCCATGGCTTTTCCTCAGCTTCCGGCTTCGCCACAGCCGGCCCACATTGCCGAGTACTTCCCCTTCCCCGGCGCCAAGTATCACGACTCTCGCCAACACGCGGTGTCGTTGGTCTATGTCGTGCCCGTTACGGGCACCTGCGAGCCCCGACAGGACGCTCTGGATATGACGTGGATGACACCGGAGGAAGCCACCAGCGATGATGTCTTGCGCGAACTCGAGGGTGGTCGAGGGTCGTTGGTGAAAGCAGCCTTGGCAAGCGTGGGAGTTCTGCCCTAGCGTCGCGCCACCAGCGCAACATCGTTCACGGTGACGAGCAATCCATCAGCACTTTTCTGAAGCCGTGGCCAGAGTGCTGTCTCTATGGAGCTCCACTCCTCAGGGATAGCTGCGCGCAGTTCTGGCTCGTCAAAGATGAGCTCCGCGGGTGGCCGCCTCACACCCGACTCGGAGTCGGACGAGCTGTGTCCAATAATGATGAGCGTTCCACCAGGAGCGACCGCCTGCACCATGGCCTGCCACGCACGGTGGCGCTCTCCGGGAGGAAGGTGAAGAAACTGTGCCGTGACCAGGTCGTAGGCCTGCGGTGGAGTGGGGAGCGGATCGTCTGAACCATGGGAGGTGATCCAGCGAACCATGCGCGGCTGGTGGTCGGCCGTCACACGGCGCGTGCGTTCGGCTTCTGCGCGCGAAAGAGCATGGCTGGACAGTTCCACCGCCGTCACATCCCACCCGGCTTCTGCCAACCACAGGGCATCGGCACCTTCCCCAGCGCCTACCTCCAGTGCGGTCCCGGGGTGTAGAGGTGAGGCAATCGCCTCGAGCGTGGGATTCACTTTCCCGCTCCACATGGCCTGGGAGTTGTAACGGGAATCCCAGGTTTGTGCGGCTGCACTGCGCCAGCTAGGAGCGAGGTTCGCCATCCGGCGATGTCGCCACCACCAAAAAAGCCGGAAACTGATCCACATGGCGGGGGTCAGGAGCCCGGCGCGAAAAACCAAATCATCCTGCAGGATTGTGGGCCCCACCCCGCTCGGACGAAGAGTCATGGTGTGGGCAAACGTGGTGACCACACCCAGGGCGCCGCTTCGGGGGCGACCCTGGTCGGCAAAGACTTTGGTCATGCCCTCCTCCCGGGTGACCGGTGTGATCTCTTGCGTGCCCAGGGGAAGAAAGCCCAAGGCCACGCCCTTCACCAGGTAGCTTTCGCCACTGGACCACTGGTCGGGAAAACTTTTGGGTTCGAGTGCGGAGAATCTTAAGAACGGCGCAGAAACAGCCTGAAATACCCCCGGGTCTCGAAGGGCATCCCAAGCCTCAGATACGGAGCAGGGCAACGACGTGGTCACAGAGATTTTCATAGACTCAGTCTTCCCTACCTCTCAGGGTGAGCGATGAGGAGCGGCCTTGGCGCTCGAGCATGGGGAACATAAAGAACCTCGTTATCGTCGCGGTTGCGCAAATTCCCCGCTGGCACCCTTTCGGCTCGTTGGCAGCTCTCAGCGCAAAAGTTGAGACATTGACTGGAGATTCAGCTCTGGGGTCTAGCGTGGGGGTATGAAAGCAACTCTGAATGACACAGTAATCGCCGAAGCACCCGAATCTGACTTGGTCAAAATTGAAGGCAACTGGTATTTTCCTCCAGCGTCGGTCCATTTTGACTTCCTGGAAAAAAGCCCCACGGCCTATACGTGCCCGTGGAAGGGTGAAGCCACCTACTACACGCTGACTGTTGATGGTCAAGCTTTTCAGGACCGAGCGTTTGCGTATCACGAGCTCCTTCCCGGTGCTGCTGACCGAATCGGCACTGATTTTGCGGGCTACGTTGCCTTCTCGAAAGACGTGGCCGTCGCCGAATAGTCAGGGCGCTGCGACCACACAATAATGTGGTCGCGGTCAAAGGTCGGATTGCACTTCGCGCACGATGTTGTTTTGCCGGGTCTCCTAAACCGAATCACCTCGTGGCCGGCTGGACACTCCCCACGCCATTTGGCTAACTCGTGGGCGGGTGCTAGATGATGAGTGCGACCGCCTCGATATCCGATCGCTTGCGACAGGGAACGCCATTTTGCTCCGTGGCCTTCTGAAACTCCCGCAAGGGCGTGGGCGATTTCGTGCAGGAGAACCTGTTCAACGTCGTCGTCGCTCGCCTTCTGGGTCAGATGTTTTGACAGAGTGATGCGCTTGCGGCGATGGTCGCACTGGCCAAGGCGCGTCGTGGCGCGGTCCCAGTCAAAATGCCATGTTCCCGCAAGGCCGTGGAGTGTGAAAAGTTCTGTGGCTTTCGTGGATACCCACACAGGATCAGACATCCTCACAGGGTAGCCAGGCTAGGAAACTTCCGCAGCCGTTCTGCACAGGAGCGTCTGTCTCTCGTGATTCGCACCCGAATAGACAAATCGTTACCCGAGCGTATATAGTGAGGGGTTGCTTCCCTGACAATCCTTGCCGTCATATTGTGGTCGGCAGGAAACCCCCGAGTATAGCGGCGGGGCGAACTCATCGTGCTGAGGTCAGTGGTTGCTTCGTCCGCTTTGGTCACCCACAATGAGGCTCTTTTTGAGTCCTGGAGGTTATTGCTCTTGGTTTCTGCGCGTCCCGCATCCACCAATACTGCCAAGAACGGTCGAGTCGCCCAGCGACTGTCGTTCGCCAAAATCTCTGACACCGTCGAAGTCCCGGATCTGCTTGCATTGCAGACCGAGAGCTTCGAGTGGCTTGTCGGTTCCCCTGTGTGGAAGAAGCGGCAAGCCGCAGCGAAAGCTGCCGGCGAGACCGTTGTTTCCGAGCGAAGTGGACTGCAAGAAATCTTCGAAGAGATTTCCCCCATTGAGGATTCGGGCGAGACGATGCAGCTGTCGTTCGCTAACCCCTATCTCGAAGAGGAAAAGTACTCACTTGCCGAGTGCAAGGAACGCGGAAAGACCTATGCGGCTCCGCTGTATGTCGAAGCCGAGTTCATGAACCACTTGACCGGTGAAATCAAGACCCAGACCGTCTTCATGGGTGACTTCCCCCTGATGACCGAAAAGGGCACCTTCATCATCAACGGCACCGAGCGTGTTGTGGTGTCCCAGCTGGTGCGAAGCCCCGGCGTGTATTTCGACACATCACTGGATAAAGCGAGTGACAAAGATGTTCACTCTGTGCGCATTATCCCCAGCCGTGGGGCATGGCTTGAATTTGAGGTCGACAAGCGTGACCAGGTTGGCGTGCGTATTGACCGCAAGCGCAAGCAATCCGTCACCGTTTTCTTGAAAGCTTTGGGCCTCACCTCGGAAGATATTGCCCAGCAATTTGCTGGCTATGCCTCCATCGAGGAGGCCTTGGCCAAGGACACCATCCTCACCAAGGAAGAAGCCCTCAAAGACATTTACCGCAAGCTTCGTCCCGGCGAGCAGGTTGCCGCAGAAGCCGCGCGCTTGCTGCTGGACAACTTCTACTTCAACCCCAAGCGTTACGACCTTGCCAAGGTGGGTCGTTACAAAATCAACCGCAAGCTGGGACTGGAGCTGCCCCTGAAGGACTCTGTCCTCAGCGTGGAAGACATCATTGCGACCATCAAATATTTGGTTGCTCTTCATGATCGCCGCACCCACATCGAGGGAACTCGCGGGGGCAAAAAGGTTGATATCCGCATTGATGTGGACGACATCGATCACTTCGGCAACCGTCGTATTCGTGCCGTCGGTGAGCTCATTCAAAACCAAGTTCGTACCGGGCTGTCTCGGATGGAACGTGTGGTTCGCGAGCGCATGACCACGCAAGACATTGAGGCGATTACTCCGCAGACTCTGATCAACGTGCGACCTGTGGTCGCAGCGATCAAAGAGTTCTTTGGAACCAGCCAGCTGTCTCAGTTCATGGATCAGAACAACCCGCTCTCGGGTTTGACCCACAAGAGGCGTCTCTCGGCACTCGGCCCCGGTGGCCTCAGCCGCGAGCGCGCAGGTGTTGAGGTTCGAGACGTGCACCCTTCCCACTACGGGCGGATGTGTCCCATTGAAACTCCTGAGGGCCCAAACATTGGCCTGATTGGTTCATTGGCGTCATTCGCACGCATCAACGCCTTCGGGTTTATTGAGACTCCGTATCGTCGCGTGACCAAGGGCAAGGTCGGCAAAGCCGTTGACTACCTGACCGCCAACGACGAAGACGAGTTCGTCGTAGCCCAGGCAGGAACGCCGCTTAATGCTGATGGAACTTTCGCCGTCGAGCGCGTTGTGGTGCGTAAAAAGGGTGGAGAGGTTGAACTCGCTTCACCCGAGGAAGTCGACTACGTAGATGTTTCCCCACGCCAGATGGTCTCCGTTGCCACGTCGCTGATTCCGTTCCTCGAGCACGATGATGCCAACCGCGCCCTGATGGGTGCGAACATGCAGCGTCAAGCTGTTCCGCTGTTGCGTTCGGAGTCCCCACTGGTGGGAACCGGAATGGAATCCTTTGCCGCCGTTGATGCGGGCGATGTAATTACCGCTCTCGCTGCCGGTGTCGTGACCGAAGTGTCTGCGGACTTCGCCGTTGTCAAACAGGACAAGGGTGGAACCAAGACGTATGTCTTGCGCAAGTTCGATCGCTCCAACCAGGGTACGAACTACAACCACCAGGTCCGTGTGAGCGTGGGCGACAAAGTCGCCGAAGGTTCTGTTATCGCTGATGGCCCCGCCACCGAAGATGGCGAACTGGCTTTGGGGAAGAACCTGCTCGTGGCATTTATGTCATGGGAGGGGTACAACTTCGAAGACGCGATTATCCTGTCTCAGAACCTGGTAAAAGACGACACCCTCTCCTCGATTCACATTGAAGAGTATGAAGTTGATGCGAGAGATACCAAGCTCGGTAAAGAGGAGATCACTCGTGACCTCCCCAACGTTGGCCCCGAAATGCTGGCCAACTTGGATGAGCGAGGCATCATTCGCATCGGTGCGGAGGTTCGCCCAGGCGACATCCTCGTCGGTAAAGTCACGCCCAAGGGTGAGACGGAGCTGAGTGCCGAAGAGCGTTTGCTGCGTGCAATTTTCAACGAGAAGAGCCGCGAAGTTCGCGACACCTCGTTGAAGGTTCCCCATGGCGAGCAGGGCACCATCATTGGCGTCAAGGTCTTCGATGCTGTTGACGGCGATGACGAACTGGGTTCCGGTGTCAACCAGAGAGTGGTTGTCTACATCGCTCAGAAGCGCAAGATCTCCGAAGGTGACAAGCTTGCTGGCCGCCACGGCAACAAGGGTGTTATCGCCAAGATTCTTCCTGTCGAAGACATGCCTTTCCTTGAGGATGGCACGCCTGTGGACATCATCTTGAACCCGCTCGGCGTTCCCGGTCGCATGAACTTCGGCCAGGTCTTGGAAATCCACCTCGGGTGGGCTGCCAAGCAGGGCTGGAAAGTCAGCGGAGATCCCGCATGGGCGAAGCGTCTTGCCGCGGAAGCGAAAGAGGCATTGCCCGGCACCAAAGTGGCCACCCCGGTATTCGATGGGGCTAGCGAAGAGGAAATCGCTGGTCTGCTCGATGTGACCACGGTGAACCGCGACGGCAACCGTCTGGTGGGTTCTTCCGGTAAAGCGCGACTGTTTGACGGCCGCTCCGGTGAGCCTTTCCCCGCACCCGTGTCCGTGGGCTACATGTATATCTTGAAGCTCCACCACCTCATCGATGACAAGATCCACGCTCGTTCAACCGGGCCGTACTCGATGATCACTCAGCAGCCTTTGGGTGGTAAAGCACAGTTTGGTGGCCAGCGCTTTGGCGAGATGGAGGTGTGGGCTCTCGAGGCCTACGGCGCTTCCTACGCTCTGCAGGAGCTTCTGACGATCAAGTCGGATGACATCCTCGGTCGCGTGAAAGTGTACGAAGCCATCGTGAAGGGTGAAAACATCCAGGAGCCCGGTATTCCCGAGAGCTTCAAGGTGCTGATGAAAGAGATGCAGTCGCTGTGTCTCAACGTGGAGGTGCTTTCGGCAGACGGTCAGGTTGTGTCGCTGAAGGATTCTGATGACGAGCTCTACCGCGCAGCGGAAGAACTGGGCATCAACATCTCGACCCGCTTCGAGTCTTCGTCCGTGGACGAAATCTAAGAATTCGACGTCAGAAACTAACGAGAGAGATTAATCGTGCTGGAAGCAACAACATTTGACGCCCTACGCATTGGCCTTGCTACATCGGAAAACATCCGTGGTTGGTCATACGGTGAGGTAAAGAAGCCAGAAACCATCAACTACCGCACGCTGAAGCCCGAAAAAGATGGCCTCTTCGGTGAGCAGATCTTTGGGCCCAGTCGTGACTGGGAGTGTGCGTGTGGAAAATACAAGCGAGTGCGATTCAAAGGAATCGTCTGCGAGCGCTGTGGCGTGGAGGTCACCAAATCCTCCGTTCGTCGCGAGCGTATGGGCCACATCGAACTGGCCGCTCCGGTTACCCACATCTGGTACTTCAAGGGTGTCCCCAGCCGTCTGGGTTACCTCTTGGACATGGCGCCTAAAGACCTCGAAAAGGTTATTTACTTCGCCGCCTACATGATCATCACGGTGGACGAGGAAGCTCGCCACCGTGAAATGCCTGAGCTGGAAAAAGAACTCCACCAGGAGCTGAAGCAGCTGGAAAAAGAGCGCGATGTTCTTTTGGCCGAGCGCATGGTGGAACTTGAGAAAGCCCTGGCTGAACTCGAAGCCGCCAGTGCAAAAGCCGACCAGAAGCGTAAAACGGATGACGCGGGAAAGAAAGAACTTGCCTCCATCCGTAAAAACTTCGACGACAGCATTGCTCACCTCGAGCGCGTGTGGGATGACTTCCGTTCGCTGCAGGTAGGTGGCTTGCGTGCCGAAGACGCTGTGTTCCAGGACCTTCAAGACCGCTACGGCATGTTCTTCACCGCCCACATGGGTGCGGAAGCTATCCGTCAGCGCCTCGAAAGCTTCGACCTTGTTGGTGAAGCGGAGAGACTCCACGATGAAATTGCAAACGGCAAAGGCCAGCGCAAGATTCGTGCCATCAAGCGTTTGAAAGTGGTCAACGCTTTCCTGCAGACCGGTGCCTCACCGGCATCGATGGTCCTGGAAGTTGTGCCGGTTATTCCCCCCGAGCTTCGCCCCATGGTGCAGCTTGATGGTGGCCGTTTCGCCACGTCAGACCTAAACGACCTCTACCGCCGCGTCATCAACCGCAACAACCGCTTGCGCAGGCTGTTGGACTTGGGTGCACCCGAGATCATCGTCAATAACGAAAAGCGGATGTTGCAAGAAGCTGTTGACGCCCTGTTTGACAATGGTCGCCGTGGGCGCCCTGTCACGGGAACCGGTAACCGTCCGCTCAAGAGCCTGTCAGACATGCTGAAGGGTAAGCAGGGTCGTTTCCGCCAGAACCTTTTGGGTAAGCGGGTGGACTACTCGGGACGATCCGTCATCGTGGTGGGCCCCCAGCTGAGGCTGCACCAGTGTGGTTTGCCAAAAATCATGGCACTGGAGCTGTTCAAGCCCTTCGTTATTAAGCGTCTGATGGATCTTGGTCACTCCAGCAACATTAAAAACGCTAAGCGCATGGTGGAGCGGTCACGTCCCGAGGTCTGGGATGTGCTGGAAGAAATCATTCGTGAGCGTCCGGTTCTGTTGAACCGTGCACCCACGCTGCACCGTTTGGGAATCCAGGCGTTTGAGCCACAACTGGTCGAGGGTAAAGCTATTCAGCTTCACCCTCTCGTGTGTGCTGCGTTCAACGCTGACTTCGATGGCGATCAGATGGCTGTTCACCTTCCGCTGTCGGTGGAAGCGCAAGCGGAAGCTCGTGTTTTGATGCTTGCCTCCAATAACATCTTGAAGCCCTCGGATGGTCGACCCGTGACTGTGCCGACACAGGACATGATCATTGGTCTTCACCACCTGACCACCCTCAAAGAGGGTGCCACCGGTGAAGGTCGGGCGTTTAGTTCTGTTGCGGAAGCCATCATGGCCATGGACCAGCACTCGCTGGATCTGAACGCCATGGTCAAGATTCGCATTCACAACCTCCACATGAAAGATGCCCCAGAAGGTTTCGTGCAGGGCGGTACCGCCATTCACGACACCTCCTTGGGTCGCGCACTGTTCAACGAGTTGCTTCCCGCGGACTACCCGTGGGTTGCGGAGGTCGCAGACAAAGGCCTGATTTCTTCGCTGGTCAACGACCTTGCCGAGCGCTACCCCAAGGTTGCGGTTGCCGAAACCCTTGACCGCGTGAAGGATGCTGGTTTCTACTGGGCAACCCGCTCCGGTGTGACCGTGGCGCTGAGTGACGTGCTCACCCCCAAGGGTAAAAAAGACATCATCGCTCGCTACGAGAAGATTGCGGCGAAGATTCAGTCCCAGTTTGAAAAGGGCCTGATTTCCGATGTCGAGCGTCGTCGCGAACTGGTGGAAATCTGGAGCGCAGCGACCAAGGAAGTCAACGACGAAATGCGCGCTGCCTTCCCCGTGGACAACACTATTAACCGCATGGTCACCTCCGGTGCCCGTGGTAACTGGCTGCAGGTCGGAAACATTGCCGGTATGCGTGGTTTGGTCTCCAACCCTCGTGGAGAAGTTATTGCCCGTCCGATTATTTCGAGCTACCGCGAAGGTCTCTCCGTCGCGGAATACTTCATCGCCACCCACGGTGCGCGTAAAGGGTTGGCTGACACCGCTCTTCGCACTGCGGACTCCGGTTACCTGACCCGTCGTTTGGTCGACGTGGCGCAGGACGTCATTATTCGCGAAGAGAACTGTGGAACCAGTAAGGGAATTTCCTTCCCCATTGCGACTCAGAACTCTGAGGGTGAATGGGTGCGAGCCGAGAACGTCGAAAACGAGGTGTATGCCCGTAACCTGGCCGCTGATGCGACCAACGACAAAGGCACCGTGGTGGCAACATCCGGGTCCGATATCGGCGACGTCGTCATTGGGCAATTGGTGGCCGGTGGTGTGCGCGAAATTCTCGTGCGCTCCGTCCTCACCTGTGAATCGCTCGTTGGTGTGTGCGCAGCGTGTTACGGCCGCTCCTTGGCTTCCGGCATTGCCGTCAACCTGGGTGAAGCAGTCGGAATTATCGCTGCACAGTCCATTGGAGAGCCTGGAACTCAGCTCACCATGCGTACCTTCCACACCGGTGGTTCCGCGTCCGCTGATGACATCACGCAGGGTCTGCCCCGCGTGACGGAGCTGTTCGAAGCTCGTAACCCTAAAGGTTCGAGCCCAATTGCGGAAGCTAACGGACGAATCTCGATTGAGGACACCGAGACCCAGTACAAGGTGACCCTCACCCCCGATAACGGCGACGAGCCAGTCACCCACACGGTGTCAAAGCGCATTGCGTTGCTCGTGGAGGATGGCCAGAGTGTTGAACTTGGTCAGCAGTTCCACGACGGACCACTTGACCCCAAAGAAGTTCTTCGAGTCAAAGGTGTCCGCGCCGTTCAAGAGCACCTTGTGGACGGTGTGCAAAGCGTGTATGGCTCACAGGGTGTGCCCATTCACGACAAGCACATTGAGGTCATCGTTCGCCAGATGATGCGCAAGGTGACCGTGGTCGACCACGCTGAAACCAATTTGTTGCCTGGTGAGCTGGTGGACCGCACTCGATACAACGCCATCAACCGCGCCGCGCTTGGTGAAGGCAAGAAGACCGGGTCCGCGCGTCAAGAAGTCATGGGTATCACCAAGGCATCGTTGGCGACCGAGTCGTGGCTGTCGGCGGCCTCCTTCCAGGAGACCACTCGAGTCCTCACCGAAGCAGCCATGCAGGGCAAGCTCGATCCGTTGGTCGGTCTCAAAGAGAACGTCATCATTGGAAAGCTCATCCCTGCCGGCACCGGACTGGCTACCTATCGTGATGTCACGGTGGAACCCACCGATGAGGCTCGTGCCGAGCACTACCCGGCACGACTGTTCGCAAGTGATGCTGACTTTGGCACCGCCGATGACCTTTCCTTCGTGGACTTCGATTCGTTCGAAGAGCCGAAGGGCGCATCGGGGCCGGCCTAGTACGCCAAGCACTTTTCAACACCTCAGGGCCAGCGATGCTGGCCCTGAGGTGTTTCTGGGGATAACCACGGATCTTCGGGGCCCGGTTCTTCTAGCGTGAGCGGGTGGCAGAAATTGCAGTGGTCGCGTTACATGTCCTGGTGGCAGTGGTCGGGTTGCGACTGGCCGTCATTGACCAGAGTGAGCATCGCTTGCCCGATCGAATTACGGGACCTTTAGCCGTCGGTGTTCTCGCACTCGCCGCGCTCGGCGGGACTCCTGGGGCGCTAGCCCAGGCGGTCCGGGAAGCCGCAGTGACCTCGGGAGTTTTTGGTGTGCTCGCCTATGCACCCGGGCGACCGTTGGGCTTGGGGGATGTGAAGCTCCAGGCTATTCTCGGGTTTTACCTAGGGTTCTTGATGCCGGGGCTCGGAATGGCTCAGGCGGTACTGGCCTTTTTTCTTGGCGGTGTGGTCGCTCTCGTGTTGTTGGCGGGGAGGCGAATCGGTCGCGGGGAGTCTGTCGCGTTTGGCCCGGCGATGATTGCTGCGACGTATCTGTGTGTCTGGTGGGCGCAAAGTGGCCAAATCATTTGACCGGGAGCATTTTCGCCATTACTCTTATGGATTGTGCGTGCAATTGCACCGATGTCTTTGGCGCCTGGTTTCAGGGGCGAAAGACACGGGATATTACGTTCACAATTTGGGTCAAGAGGTGACGACAGTGGTGACACTGTCGGGCCAACCCCCACGGCATACCAAGCATGAGTCGCGAGGCGCAGCTTGGTGAGATGTCGCTGGGTGGTGGAGAACACATCACCGCCATCCAGTAACCACCATCAAACCGCTGTCACCGTGCAGCACGTAAAAGGAGTGAACTGTGCCAACGATTCAACAGTTGGTCCGAAAGGGTCGTAAGCCTAAGGTCTCAAAGACCAAGACGCCCGGCCTGAAGGGCAACCCCCAACAGCGCGGTGTGTGCACCCGCGTGTATACGACGACCCCCAAGAAGCCGAACTCGGCGCTTCGCAAGGTCGCTCGTGTGAAGCTTTCCAACGGTACTGAAGTTACCGCCTACATCCCCGGTGAGGGCCACAACCTCCAGGAGCACTCCATGGTGCTTGTTCGCGGTGGTCGTGTGAAAGACCTCCCCGGCGTCCGCTACAAAATTGTTCGCGGAGCGTTGGACACCCAGGCAGTAAAAAACCGCAAGCAGGCTCGTAGCCTCTACGGTTCGAAGAAGGAGAAGAAGTAATGCCTCGTAAAGGTCCCGCTCCTAAGCGTCCCGTTGTTGCCGACCCGGTATACGGGTCCCCCGTGGTTTCTCAGCTGGTGAACAAAATTTTGGTTGCCGGCAAAAAAGGTCTTGCAGAGCGCATCGTTTACGGTGCTCTCGAAGGCGTCGCCAAAAAGGGTGGACTCGACCCTGTCGCCACGCTGAAAAAGGCGCTCGATAACGTGCGCCCCACACTTGAGGTTCGTTCGCGCCGTGTTGGTGGCTCGACCTACCAGGTCCCCGTTGAGGTCAAACCTCACCGTGCCAACACGCTTGCTTTGCGGTGGCTTACCAGCTACGCAAAGAGCCGTCGCGAAAAGACGATGACCGAGCGTTTGACCAACGAAATCTTGGACGCTTCCAATGGCCTCGGTGCCGCGGTGAAGCGTCGTGAAGACACCCACAAGATGGCTGAAGCCAACAAGGCCTTCGCCCACTATCGCTGGTAGGGATCAGCGAAAGCTGACCCCCACCACCTAATCTCCGGAGGAACACTGTGGCACAGGACGTGCTAACTGACCTGAACAAGGTCCGCAACATTGGCATCATGGCTCACATCGATGCGGGAAAGACCACGACGACAGAACGCATTCTGTTCTACACGGGGATGTCCCACAAAATCGGTGAAGTCCACGATGGTGCTGCCACGATGGACTGGATGGCGCAAGAGCAAGAACGTGGAATTACCATCACCTCTGCTGCGACCACCTGTTTCTGGGACAACCACCAGATCAACATCATCGACACCCCTGGGCACGTCGACTTCACCGTTGAGGTGGAGCGAAGCCTTCGTGTTCTCGACGGTGCTGTGGCAGTGTTCGACGGCAAAGAAGGTGTGGAGCCACAATCAGAGACGGTGTGGCGCCAGGCAGATAAGTACAACGTTCCCCGCATTTGTTTCGTCAACAAGATGGACAAGCTCGGTGCGGACTTCTACTACACCATCGACACCATCATCAAGCGTCTGGGCGCAAAGCCTTTGGTCATTCAGTTGCCCATCGGTTTCGAGTCCACCTTTATCGGTGTCATTGACCTGGTGGAGATGAACGCCATGGTGTGGCCTGGTGACTCCAAAGGTGACGTGACTCTCGGAGCAGAGTACGAAACGCGCGAGATCCCTGAGGACTTAAAAGAAAAAGCCCTGCAATACCGTGCACAACTTGTGGAAGCCATCTCCGAAGCTAGTGACGAGCTGTTGGAGAAATTCCTCAGTGGCGAAGATCTCACAATCGACGAAATCAAGGGCGCGATTCGCCAGCTGACCATCGCGGGCGAGGCCTACCCGGTGCTCTGCGGCTCGTCGTTTAAGAACCGCGGTGTGCAGCCGATGCTGGACGCGGTCGTGGACTACTTGCCCTCGCCCCTCGATGTTCCCCCCATGGAGGGACATGACGTCCGAGATGCTGAGAAAATAATCGAGCGGAAACCCTCCGCTAGCGAGCCTTTCTCCGCGCTGGCATTCAAGGTGGCGGTTCACCCCTTCTTCGGTCGCCTCACCTATATTCGCGTGTACTCCGGCGGTTTGGACTCCGGCGCTCAGGTGATTAACTCCACCAAAGACAAGAAGGAGCGCATCGGGAAAATCTTCCAGATGCACGCCAACAAGGAGAACCCTGTTGACAAGGTGTCTGCTGGGCACATCTACGCCGTGATTGGCTTGAAAGACACGACGACTGGGGACACCCTGTGTGACCCCACCCATCCTGTGGTTCTTGAATCCATGACGTTCCCGGAACCCGTTATCGAGGTTGCTATCGAACCCAAGACGAAGGCTGATCAGGAGAAACTCTCTCTGGCCATTCAGAAGCTTGCTGAAGAAGACCCCACGTTCCGGACGGAGCAGAACCCTGAAACCGGCCAAACCGTGATCAAGGGCATGGGTGAGCTCCACCTCGATATCTTGGTCGACCGGATGAAGCGTGAATTCAACGTGGAAGCCAACGTGGGCAAGCCCCAGGTTGCCTACCGCGAAACCATTCGGAAAACCATCGACAAAATCGATTACACCCACAAGAAGCAAACGGGTGGAAGTGGCCAGTTCGCAAAGGTACAGATCTCGCTTGAGCCTATTGAAGTCACGGGCGAAACCATGTACGAGTTTGTGAACAAAGTTTCTGGAGGCCGTATTCCCAGGGAATACATCCCGTCGGTGGACGCCGGAATTCAGGACGCCATGCAGGTTGGCGTTCTGGCTGGCTACCCAACCGTGGGTGTCAAAGCGACACTCTTGGACGGGCAGTACCACGACGTCGACTCTTCGGAAATGGCGTTCAAAATTGCTGGATCGATGGTCTTCAAAGAGGCCGCGAGAAAAGCACAACCTGTCTTGCTCGAGCCGTTGATGGCTGTCGAGGTGCGAACCCCAGAGGAATACATGGGCGACGTCATCGGCGACTTGAACTCGAGGCGCGGGCAAGTGCAGAGCATGGAGGACGCAACCGGCGTAAAAGTCGTGCGTGCTCTCGTGCCACTCTCGGAAATGTTCGGATATGTGGGTGACCTGCGGTCAAAGACTTCCGGTCGCGCCGTGTATTCGATGACGTTCGAGACGTACGCTGAAGTCCCGAAGGCTGTGGCCGACGAGATTATTCAGAAGGGCAAGGGCGACTAAGCCCGAAGAATAGGCTCTTTGGCCTAAAACAAGACAAGTAACCAAGTGTCTGAGCCTCACAGCTCAGACCAACAGTCCCGAGGAGGACCATAGTGGCTAAGGCCAAGTTCGAGCGGAACAAACCGCACGTCAACATCGGTACGATCGGTCACGTCGACCACGGCAAGACCACTCTTACCGCTGCTATTTCCAAGGTGCTCGCAGATCGCCATCCGTCCTCAGTCAACGTGCGTCGCGACTTCGCGTCCATTGACTCGGCTCCGGAAGAGCGTCAGCGCGGTATCACCATCAACATCTCCCACGTGGAGTACGAGACTGAAAAGCGTCACTACGCTCACGTCGACGCTCCCGGCCACGCCGACTACATCAAGAACATGATCACCGGTGCCGCGCAGATGGATGGCGCAATCCTTGTGGTTGCTGCCACTGATGGTCCGATGGCCCAGACCCGTGAGCACGTTTTGCTCGCCAAGCAGGTTGGTGTTCCCTACCTGCTCGTCGCGTTAAACAAGGCTGACATGGTCGATGACGAGGAAATCCTCGAGCTCGTCGAGATTGAGGTTCGTGAGCTGCTTTCCAGCCAGGGCTTCGATGGTGACAACGTTCCGGTGGTTCGCGTCTCCGGCCTGAAGGCTTTGGAAGGCGACGAAGCATGGGGCGACAAGATCATGGAGCTGATGGAAGGCGTGGACAACAGTGTTCCTGACCCCATCCGCGACAAGGACAAGCCTTTCTTGATGCCCGTTGAAGACGTCTTCACCATCACCGGTCGTGGCACTGTGGTGACCGGTCGCGCCGAGCGTGGCACGCTGAAGATTAACTCGGATGTTGAAATCGTGGGTATCCGTCCCACGCAGAAGACAACCGTTACCGGTATCGAGATGTTCCACAAGCAGCTTGACGAAGCATGGGCCGGCGAGAACTGTGGTCTGCTCCTTCGCGGCACCAAGCGTGACGATGTGGAGCGCGGACAGGTTGTTGTCAAACCTGGTTCCGTGACGCCTCACACTGAGTTCGAGGGAACCGCGTACATCCTCGGTAAGGAAGAGGGCGGTCGTCATAACCCGTTCTTCACCAATTACCGTCCCCAGTTCTACTTCCGCACCACGGACGTGACTGGCGTTATTTCGCTGCCTGAGGGCACCGAGATGGTTATGCCCGGAGACACCACGGATATGACTGTTTCGCTGATTCAGCCCATCGCCATGGAAGAGGGCCTCAGCTTCGCCATCCGCGAGGGTGGGCGCACTGTGGGCGCCGGAACCGTGACAAAAGTCATCAAGTAGTTCGAGGTTGACAACGAAGGGCCCAGGGTGATGCTTTGGGCCCTTCGTCATGTGGCGCACAAGAGAGTGAGCGATGACACCCACAACCGTATCCCTCGCCCGAGATAGCTCCCCCGATGTGCTTCGGGGGTTTGCGCTGTGGGGAATCATCGTGGTTAATGTCGCCTACTTTTCCACCTCTGTGTCGTCGGGTGTGACGGGCGACTCGATGGAGGGTTCAGGAGACGCGGTAGCGGCCTTCCTCGTCCAGGCTTTGGCGTCTGGCAAGTTCTACATTCTTTTCTCTTTCCTGTTTGGCTACAGCTCCCACTATCTGTTGAGGGATCCCGTTAGGGGGCGACGCCGATGGGTTGCCCGCAACGTCGGTCTCATCGTCTTGGGGCTACTGCACGCATCCTTACTGTTCATCGGGGACATCCTTTTTCTTTACGGTCTTCTGGGTTTGGCTTTGACCTTCTTCCTTGCGCGCTCCGATCGCGTGATTACCGCCTGGGCTGCGGGTATCTACGGGTTGACGGTCGTCGTGTTGTCGGGGTTAACTCTGTTGACATGGTGGGCCCAAAGCGCTGGATTCGCTGCGGAGGAGCTTCAGGGCGGTGAATACGAGCAGGCCGTGCGTGCGGGGACCTATCTGGGCTCGATTGCCCCCCGTGTTGAGCTGTGGCTCGGCGACGCGCTCTTCCTAGTTTTTTTCCAGGGCAGCCTAACCTTTGTCGCCTTCTTAATCGGAGTGCTCGCCTCCAGGATAAATTTCTTGGAGTCTGGGCGCCCAAAGGGAGTGGCCAAGCGGCTTATGCTGTGGGGCCTGGGTGTGGGGCTTCCCCTGCAGCTCGCCACGGCCGCGGTGTGGGTGGGGAATGAACTGTCCCCGTCGTATTCAGAAACCTTGTCGCTGGCGTCGTTCTTTGCAAGTTTTGTGACCGCACCTATTCTTTCCGCGGGGTATGCGGGGGTGCTGTTGTGGGTGGGCGACGTCGCTCCGCGGGCACTGGCGCTATTGGGATACGCGGGGCGCATGTCATTGACTGTGTACCTCTCCCAGTCGCTCGCTCTCAGTCTGATCTTTGGTGCCTGGGGCCTTGGTCTCTATCAGGAGATTCCCTACTGGGGTGCTGTCCTGCTCGCGGTTGGGGTAACTCTGGGGCTCACCCTCGGTGCACGGGTATGGCTCAGCTTCTTCCGGCAGGGCCCCATGGAGCGTTTACTGTCCTCATGGTCAACCCTGTTTCGCGGCTCACGGGGAGCAGCGAGACGGGCAAGTTGAGCTCGGCAACACCCAACCTGTTTCATGTCCTCCAGAAGCAAGCATTAACGGAGGATTTTAGGTGAATCTTGTCCCCGCCAGGCTCTAAGAACTCGACGTTTCGGGGAAGCGAAAGCCTCATCCCGGTGGGGCGTGAGAAGGGTAGAAAAATCCGACACGCCCGGGTTGCGGGAAATGCAGACGTGTGGCAGAGTAATCAAGGTTCAAGACGCCGACTATGGTCGGCTCACTGCCAGGTAGTGCATAGGATCGCGTTTCGCGAAATCACCTAGGCCGCGGGTAGCAGAACGCAACGTCATCGATAAGCCCCATTCACGGAGCGAGAGTTCGTGTGGAGGGGTGTGCCTTCCGGCACGTCGAAGTGTGTTGACAGAAAAACAGTGGTGTGCGCGCAGCATTGAGGTGTTGCGTTGCCCTAAAAGTGCCCAACGCGAGTTGTGTGCGAGCGAGAGAAAGAGAAAACCATGGCGGGACAAAAAATCCGCATTCGACTGAAGTCCTACGACCACGCAGGTCTGGATATTTCGGCGAGAAAGATTGTTGACACGGTGACCCGTGCGGGCGCAACCGTTGTGGGTCCTGTTCCTCTCCCCACGGAGAAAAACATCATCGCCGTGATTCGTTCGCCCCACAAGTACAAGGACTCGCGCGAACACTTTGAAAAGCGCACCCACAAGCGTCTAATCGACATCATTGACCCCACGCCAAAAGCCGTGGACTCCCTGATGCGCTTGGACCTTCCTGCTGACGTCAACATCGAAATCAAGCTTTAAGGAATACGGCCATGTCTACTGCGACAACAACCCGAGGGGTGCTTGGCACCAAGCTCGGCATGACTCAGGTGTGGGACGAGAACAACCTGATGGTTCCCGTCACCGTCATCCAGGTTGCCCCCAACGTCGTCACTCAGATCCGTACCCAGGCACTCGATGGCTATGAAGCCGTCCAGATTGCTTCGGGCCAGATCGATCCCCGGAAGGTGACAGCACCGCTCAAGGGTCACTTCGAGAAGGCAGGCGTCACGCCTCGCCGCCATGTGACCGAGATTCGCACTAACGATTCGGCGAACTATGAAGTCGGCCAGGAAATTTCCGCCGGCGTGTTCGAGGCCGGTCAGCTCGTAGACGTCGTAGGCACCAGCAAAGGTAAAGGTTTTGCCGGTGTCATGAAGCGTCACAACTTCAAGGGTGTCTCTGCGTCCCACGGCTCCCACCGCAACCACCGTAAGCCCGGTTCGATTGGTGCCTCGGCGACACCCTCCAGGGTGTTCAAGGGCATGAAAATGGCTGGCCGTATGGGTGGCGACCGCGTCACCGTGATGAACCTCAAAGTTCACTCGGTTGATGTGGAGCGTGGCTTGCTTCTGATCAAGGGTGCCGTTCCCGGTGCCAAAGGTCGTTTGGTTTTCGTTCGTAACGCCAGGAAAGGTTCCTAATCATGGCTACAACGGTTGATGTGTTGGACAAGACAGGTAAGAAGTCTGGATCCATCGAGCTCCCCGCTGAATATTTCGACGTGGTGACCAACATCCCCCTGATGCATCAGGTGGTCGTTGCGCAGCTCGCCGCGGCCCGTCAGGGAACGCATAAGGTCAAGCACCGAGGCGAAGTGTCCGGTTCCGGCCGCAAGCCTTTCAAGCAGAAGGGAACCGGTCGTGCCCGTCAGGGTTCGATTCGCGCCCCCCAGCACCGCGGTGGTGGAGTTGTGCACGGACCCGTTCCCCGCGACTATTCCCAGCGCACCCCAAAAAAGATGGTGGCGAAAGCTTTGCTCTCTGCCCTGTCGGATCGTGCACGCGCCGGCCGTATTCACGTCGTGCAAGGTTTGGGCACCGAGAGTGCGCCATCGACGAAAATCGCTGCGTCCCTCATTATGCAGACGGCCCCCGGATTGAACGTCTTGGTTATTATCGGCCGCGACGATGCCAATGGGCAAAAGAGCGTTCGCAACATTCCAGGGATTCACGCGGTTCACCCCGATCAACTGAATGCCTACGACGTGTTGAACTCCGATGACATTATTTTCACCGCGGAAGCGTATGAAACTTTTGTCGCCGATAAGTCAGCTGCAAAGGAAGGCAAATCATGACCGCGAATGCTGTGGCCTGGAACAAAGATCCCCGCGCGGTGATCTTTCGCCCCGTTGTGAGTGAGAAAAGTTACACGCTCATCGATCAGGGGAAATACACCTTTGAGGTTGACCCCCGCGCGACGAAGACCGAAATCAAGTTGGCTATCGAAAAAATCTTCAACGTGAAGGTATCCAGCGTGAACACTCTCAACAAGACCGGAAAAACCCGTCGCACCAAGTTTGGGGCAGGAAAACGCAAAGACACTAAGCGTGCCATTGTGGGCTTGTCCTCCGGTTCCATCGATATCTTCACGGCTGTCGGCTAGGTAGGAAGTAGAACATGGCTATTCGCAAATACAAGCCGACGACTCCTGGTCGTCGCGGATCCTCCGTTGCTGATTTTCAAGAAATCACGCGGAGCACTCCCGAGAAGTCTTTACTTCGTCCGCTGTCCAAAACCGGTGGTCGTAACAACGCTGGACGCATCACCACTCGTCACATCGGTGGGGGCCACAAGCGTCAGTATCGCGTCATCGATTTCCGTCGCCATGACAAAGATGGCATCAACGCCAAGGTTGCTCACATCGAGTACGACCCCAACCGCACCGCGCGCATCGCGTTGCTGCACTATGTTGATGGCACCAAGCGCTACATCATCGCTCCCAACAAGCTTCGCCAGGGCGACATCATTGAGTCGGGTGCCGGCGCGGATATCAAGCCTGGCAATAACTTGCCTCTTCGCAACATTCCTGTGGGAACAGTAATTCACGCGATTGAGTTGCGTCCCGGTGGTGGAGCCAAAATGGCCCGCTCTGCCGGAGCGGCAGTTCGTCTCGTGGCTAAAGATGGCCCCAACGCTCAGCTGCGTTTGCCCTCGGGAGAAATTCGCAACGTTGACGCCAGGTGCCGTGCCACCATTGGCGAGGTCGGCAACGCCGAGCAGTCCAACATCAACTGGGGTAAAGCCGGCCGGATGCGCTGGAAAGGTGTTCGCCCCACGGTTCGTGGTGTGGCGATGAACCCTGTGGACCACCCCCACGGTGGTGGTGAGGGTAAAACTTCTGGTGGCCGCCACCCGGTGAGCCCCTGGGGTCAGGCAGAGGGCCGCACCCGGTCCCGCAAGAAAGCAAGCAACAAACAAATTGTCCGTCGTCGCAATGCCGGCAAGAAGCGCTAGTAGGAGATTGAGACATGCCTCGTAGTCTGAAAAAGGGACCCTTCGTGGATGAGCACCTCCTGCAGAAGGTGGTTCGCCAGAATGTTGCCAAAACCAAGAACGTCATCAAGACGTGGTCGCGCCGTTCCATGATCGTGCCGTCGATGCTCGGTCACACCATTGCGGTGCACGATGGCCGCAAGCACATCCCCGTTTTTGTTACGGAAACCATGGTGGGTCACAAACTCGGTGAGTTTGCTCCCACACGGACTTTCCGTGGTCACGAAAAAGACGACCGGAAAGGCCGTCGCCGCTAAGCGCGGTGTCGGGAAGGGAAAGACATGGTTGAATCCATCGCTCGGGTCAAAAACATCCGCGTGACCCCTCAGAAAGCTCGTCGTATTGTCGACGTCATTCGCGGCAAGCAGGCTGCTGAAGCTCTTGCTGTGTTGAAGTTTGCCCCCCAGGCCGCCAGTGAGCCCATCGCGAAGCTTGTCGCCTCGGCAATGGCCAACGCGCGGGTTACTGCGGAGAAGGACGGGATTTTCCTTGACGACCAGGATCTGTTCATTGCTCGCGCCTTTGTGGATGAGGGCATCACCTTGAAGCGGTTCCGTCCGCGCGCTCAAGGCCGGGCCTATCAAATTAAGAAGCGCACCAGCCACATCACCGTGGTACTGGCAACGCCCGACGAGGCCTCGGTGAACCCGAGCCGTAAAACACAGAAGGCTGGCAAGTAACCATGGGTCAGAAAGTTCATCCGTTCGGTTTCCGCCTGGGAATCACCACCGACCACGTGTCGCGGTGGTTCTCTGACTCCACGAAGAAGGGACAGCGTTACTCCGACTTCGTGACCGAAGATATTCTCATTCGTCGGTTCTTGCAGAAAGAGCTTGACCGCGCCGGAATTGCCCGTATCGAAATCGAGCGCACCCGTGATCGCGTGCGCGTTGATATCCACTCGGCCCGCCCCGGGATCGTCATAGGACGCCGTGGAGCGGAAGCAGAGCGCATCCGCGCTGATTTGGAGAAACTCACCAACAAGCAGATTCAGCTCAACATCCTCGAGGTGAAAAACCCTGAGGCTGAAGCGCAGCTGGTTGCCCAAGGCATTGCCGAGCAGTTGGCAGGTCGCGTGGCTTTCCGTCGTGCGATGCGCAAAGGCCTCCAGGGGGCTCAGCGTGCTGGAGCAAAAGGTGTGCGGATTCAGGTTTCCGGTCGTCTCGGTGGCGCAGAAATGAGCCGTTCTGAGTTCTATCGTGAAGGTCGTGTCCCCCTGCACACCCTTCGTGCGAACATCGATTACGGCTTCTACGAGGCCCGGACGACGTTTGGTCGAATTGGCGTGAAGGTCTGGATTTACAAGGGTGACATCACCAACAAGGAACTTGCGAGAGAGCAGGCAGCTTCTCGCTCGCAGCGTCCTGACCGGACTGGTGCACGTCGTGGACCGGCAGGTGCGCCAGCGCCCGCCGCTGAGGCAGCACCCGTTGCTGCAGGAGGAGCCGAGTAACCATGCTGATTCCTCGTAAAGTCAAGTTCCGTAAGCAACACCACCCCAAGCGGGGCGGGCATGCAACCGGCGGCACCACAGTGTCGTTTGGTGAGTACGGTATCCAGGCAACGACCAGTGCCTATGTCACCAACCGTCAGATTGAATCTGCCCGTGTTGCGATGACTCGGCACATCAAGCGTGGTGGAAAAGTGTGGATCAACATCTACCCTGACCGCCCCCTGACCAAGAAGCCCGCTGAAACCCGCATGGGCAGTGGTAAAGGTTCACCCGAGTGGTGGGTCGCCAACGTTAAGCCTGGTCGCGTTCTCTTTGAGGTTGCCGGTGTGAGTGAAGAACTGGCGAGAGAAGCGCTAACCCGTGCGATTCACAAGCTTCCTTTGAAAGCTCGCATCATCAAACGTGAGGAGGGCATGTAATGGCTGTCGGATCGAAAGACTTGGCTCCAGTTGAACTGGACTCCTTTGAAGACGAGCGTCTTCTGGACGAACTGCGTCGGGCGAGAGAAGAACTTTTCAACCTGCGCTTCCAGGCGGCCACAGGCCAACTGGGTAACCACGGGCGCCTGCGCGCCATTAAGCGCGATATCGCCCGCATCTACACGGTGATTCGCGAACGTGAGCTCGGTATTAGGGCCACACCTTTGCCGGTGGAGAAGCCCGCAAAAAAGGGGTCAAAGAAAAGCGAGAAGGCCACCGAGCCTGAAGCAACTGAGGAGAGTGCATAATGGCCGACGACGTGAAGAAGGGCCACGAGTCGTCAGAACGCGACGTTCGTGACAAGGATGCTCGTGGCTACCGGAAGGTTCGCCGCGGCTATGTCACCAGCGACAAGATGGATAAGACCATCGTCGTTGAGCTGGAAGAACGCGTCAAGCACCCCCTCTATGGCAAGGTTATTCGTCGCTCGTCCAAGGTGAAAGCCCACGACGAGGGCAACACTGCCGGTATCGGTGACCTCGTCATCATTTCCGAGACCCGTCCGCTGTCCGCCACGAAGCGGTGGCGTCTACTAAACATCGTTGAGAAGGCGAAATAGACCATGATTCAGCAAGAATCCCGAGTTAAAGTGGCCGACAACACCGGTGCCAAAGAGCTTTTGGCCATCCGCGTGTTGGGTGGCTCTGGGCGTCGCTATGCAGGCGTTGGAGACATTATTGTCGCCACGGTGAAGGACGCGATTCCTGGCGGAAATGTCAAGAAGGGTGAGGTCGTCAAGGCCGTCATCGTGCGAACCGTGAAAGAGACCCGTCGACCCGATGGCTCGTACATCAAATTTGATGAGAACGCCGCCGTGTTGATTAAGAACAAAGAAGGTGAGCCTCGTGGAACCCGTATTTTTGGGCCCGTGGGTCGTGAATTGCGCGACAAGCGTTTCATGAAAATCATCTCGTTGGCCCCGGAGGTGCTGTAAATGGCAAAAATCAAAAAAGGTGACCTGGTTCAGGTCATTACCGGCGCCACCGAAGAGCGTGGCGGAGATAAGGGTAAGCAGGGCGTCGTTCTCGACGTGTTGCAAGAGCAGGACCGCATCCTGGTCGCAGGCATCAACTATGTGACTAAGCACGTTCGTGTTGGCCAAAGCCAGCGTGGCGGCAAAACCGGTGGCCTGGAAACTTTTGAGGCTCCGATTCACATTTCGAATGTCGCCATTGTTGATCCCAAGTCGAAGACGCCTTCGCGCGTGGGATACACGACCAAGACCGTTGAGAAAAACGGTGTGAGTAAGCAGGTGCGCGTGCGCATCGCTAAGAAGTCAGGAGAAGAGCTCTAATGGCATCAGCAACTGCCGAGCACAGCACTTCCGGTATTCCCCGCCTCAAAGCGATTTACCGCAAAGACATTGTTCCTGCCCTGACCGAGCAGTTTTCCTTTACCAACCCTCACCAGGTTCCCAGTGTCATCAAAGTTGTGGTCAACACAGGGGTGGGTGAAGCGGCTCGTGATTCAAAAGTCATCGAGGGCGCCATTCGCGACCTGACGCAGATCACCGGCCAAAAGCCGATTGTGACCAACGCCAAAGTGTCCATCGCGCAGTTCAAACTTCGTGAAGGAATGCCCATTGGTGCGCACGTCACGTTGCGCGGTAACCGCGCGTGGGAGTTCCTTGACCGCCTGGTCAACCTGGCGCTCCCTCGCATCAGAGACTTCCGCGGGTTGAGTGATCGACAGTTTGATGGCAACGGAAACTACACATTTGGTATCACCGAGCAGTCGGTGTTTCTCGAAATTGACCAAGACAAAATCGACCGGGTTCGCGGTTTTGACATCACTGTTGTCACCACGGCGAAAAACGATGATGAAGGCCGCGCGCTGCTTCTGGCTCTGGGCTTTCCTTTCGCTGGTCACCAAAAAACCGAGGCGTAAAGCCGCTAACTGACAGGGTCGGCCCAGGTGAACCTGGAGTCGAAACCGGTCAGAGAAAAGAGAAACACCCATGACGATGACAGATCCGGTCGCAGACATGCTGACCCGTCTGCGCAACGCTAATTCAGCGCACCACGACACTGTGTCGATGCCCAGCTCGAAATTGAAAACTCATATCGCGGAAATTCTGAAGCGCCAGGGTTACATTTCTAGCTGGGAGCTTGAAGACGCCCGCGTAGGCAAAACACTGACCTTGGCCCTCAAGTATGGGCCCAGCCGCGAACGCTCCATTGTGGGTATCAAGCGGGTCTCCAAGCCTGGCCTTCGTGTGTACGCAAAGTCCACCGAAATCCCTCTCGTCCACGGCGGGCTCGGCGTGGTAATTCTTTCCACTTCGTCCGGTCTGTTGACCGATCGGGAAGCAACCAAGAAAGGCGTGGGTGGGGAAGTCCTCGCCTACGTGTGGTGATCGACAATGTCACGTATTGGTCGCATGCCCATTGATATTCCCACCGGTGTCACCGTCACTATTGCCGGACAAGATGTTTCGGTGAAAGGCCCCAAGGGTGAACTTTCCCTTCGGGTCAAGGAGCCTATTGTCGCTGCCATGGTTGAAAGCCAGGTCGTGGTGACCAGGCCCGACGACGAACGCGAATCACGTTCGCTCCATGGCTTGACCAGAACACTGATCAACAACCAGATTATTGGGGTGACCGAGGGGTTTACCAAAACCTTGCAGGTTGTCGGAACGGGTTACCGTCTGGCTGCTAAAGGTCAGGGAATCGAGTTTTCGCTCGGATACTCCCAACCCATCACCGTTGAACCCCCCGCGGGAATCGCTTTCACCATCGAAGGTAACGACAAGCTCATTGTGAGCGGCATCGACAAGCAAGCCGTCGGTGAGGTCGCTGCCAACGTTCGTAAACTTCGCAAGCCGGAGCCCTATAAGGGCAAGGGTGTGCGATACGAGGGTGAAAACGTTCGTCGCAAGGCTGGAAAGGCTGGTAAGTAGAGATGGCTTTCGTTAGAGGTAAGAGCCGTCAAGCGGCAAGGGATCGTCGTCACACCCGACTTCGGAAGAAGATTGTCGGCAGCGCAGAGAAACCCCGTTTAGTGGTGACTCGTTCCGCTAGGCACCTGTTCGTTCAGGTCGTCGACGACGCTAAAGGCCACACGTTGGCTTCGGCGTCAACGATGGAGCCTGATTTTCGCTCGTCGAAGTCAGACAAAACGGAAAAAGCAAAAAAGATCGGCGAACTTATCGCCGAGCGTGCCAAGAAAGCTGGAGTGGCGTCTGTGGTGTTCGATCGTGGCGGTAACCGCTACGCGGGACGCGTAGCAGCTGTCGCCGACAGCGCACGAGAGAGCGGATTGGAACTGTGAGCGAAGAAGTGAAGGACGACTCCGTGACGGAGGCAGCCCCGGCAACAACGCCCGAGGCCGAGATTGCTAGCGAGCCTCGCGAGGCTCGTCGCGGTGGACGCGAGCGCGCCCCCGGGGCACGTGACCGTGGTGCCCGTGAAAGCGAAAAAAGCCAGTTCCTGGAGCGTGTGGTCACCATTAATCGGGTGTCCAAGGTGGTCAAGGGTGGGCGTCGTTTCAGCTTCACCGCTTTGGTCGTCGTGGGGGATGGAAACGGAATGGTTGGGGTTGGCTACGGCAAAGCCCGCGAGGTCCCTACCGCCATTTCGAAAGGCGTTGAGGAAGCGAAGAAGAACTTCTTCCGCGTTCCCCGCGTTGCACAGACCATTCCTCACCCCGTTCAGGGTGAAAAGGCGGCGGGCGTGGTGCTGTTGCGCCCCGCAACTCCCGGTACCGGTGTTATTGCCGGTGGGCCGGTTCGCGCCGTTCTCGAGTGTGCGGGCATCCACGATGTGCTGAGCAAGTCACTCGGATCCTCCAACACCCTCAATATTGTTCACGCCACTGTGGCAGCACTGAAGATGCTCGAAGAGCCTCGTTCTGTTGCCGCAAGGCGCAACGCTGAATTTGAAGACATCGCCCCCGCCCACCTTGTGCGCGCGGAGGCCGAAGCTGCGGCAGCGAAGGCAGGTGCCTAATGGCAAAAATGCTCAAAATTACTCAGGTGAAGTCGAAAATCAGTGAGAAGCAGAACATGCGCGACACTCTTCGAAGCCTGGGTTTAAGACGAATAGGCGCTTCCGTCGTTCGTGAAGATACACCCGCCAACCGCGGGTATGTGCGCACCGTCGCACACCTGGTGAAGGTCGAGGAGATTGACTAATGGCTGAAGAAAAGACGCCAGCTGCGAAAAAGCCCGCAGCCAAGAAACCTGCAGCGGCAAAAGACGCCGTCGCAAAGGCACCCGCGAAGAAGCCTGCTGTCAGCGCAGCCAAAGCCCCTGCGGCTAAGGCTGCTGCGGCAAAGCCCGCCGCAAAAGCTCCTGCAGCGAAAGCTCCTGCGGCAAAACCTGCTGCGAAGAAGCCTGCCGCTAGTGCGGCAGCTCCAAAGGCGGCAGCCAAAGCTCCTGCCGCGAAAGCTCCCGCCACAAAGACACCGGCGAAAGCTGGTAGCGCTACTTCTGAAGCGAGCGCGACGGCTACGGAAGAGAAGGCCGCTCCTGCGGCCAAGAAGCCTGCAGCCAAGAAGCCTGTGGCTTCCAAGACTGTCGAGGCTCGTCCTGGAGTGGTAAAACTCCATCACCTCCGCCCAGCCCCCGGTGCCAAGAAGGCCAAGACCCGGGTGGGTCGTGGTGAAGCATCCAAAGGTAAGACTGCGGGTCGTGGAACCAAGGGAACAAAAGCCCGCTATCAGGTGCGCCCCGGTTTCCAGGGTGGCCAGTTGACCTCGGTGATGCGTTCGCCCAAGTTGCGCGGATTTACCAACCCCTTCCGCGTCGAGTACCAGGTCGTGAATGTTGGCCGCCTCGGTGAGCTGTACCCCAAGGGTGGCGAGGTCACAACCGCTGACTTGGTCGCAAAGGGTGCTGTTCGAAAGAACGAGAAAGTTAAGGTTCTTGCTGATGGTGACTTGAGTGTTGCTTTGACGGTGAGCGTTGACAAGGTCTCGAAGCAGGCTGTGGACAAAATTGTCAAAGCGGGCGGTTCCATCAAGGAGTAGTGCTGTGAGCCTGGTGGGTAAATGTCTCTGACATTCTCACCAGGCCTTCCCAGCCGGTAAGCTCGAAACCACGTGCCACCGGGCACGTTCAGGAGGATGATGTGTTCAGTGCTATAGGGAGAATCTTCAAGACTCCCGACCTGCGGCGGAAGATTACCTTTACGCTGGCCATTGTCGCGCTGTTCCGCCTGGGGTCTTTTATCCCCGCTCCCTTCGTTGACTATCGCAACGTTCAGCAGTGTCTGGCGGGCAGTAGCAACACCGCCGGGCTGTATGAACTCATCAACCTTTTCAGTGGCGGAGCCTTGCTCCAGCTGTCGATTTTTGCTTTGGGCATCATGCCCTACATCACCGCATCCATTATCACTCAGCTGTTGCGTGTGGTTATTCCCCACTTTGAGGCTCTGCACAAAGAAGGCCAGTCTGGCCAGGGCAAGCTCACCCAGTACACCCGCTACATGACCATTGGCCTTGCGCTATTGCAGTCGACCACCTTGGTTACGGTCGCCCGAAGCGGGGCGCTCTTTGGCTCGTCGGGGTCTCCCGCGTGTAGCCAGTTGCTCTCCAACGACGCCTGGTACGCCATCATGCTGATGGTCATCACGATGACGGCAGGAACAGGCCTCATTATGTGGCTGGGTGAAATGATCACGGAGCGCGGAGTAGGTAACGGAATGTCGTTGCTCATCTTCGTGTCGATCTCCGCAACCTTCCCCTCGTCGCTGTGGGCTATTGGCCAGTCCAATGGCCCCACCATCTTCGTCGTGGTTTTGGCCATCGGGTTGATCATCATGGGTCTCGTTGTGTTCGTGGAGCAGTCGCAGCGGCGTGTGCCGGTGCAGTATGCCAAGCGAATGGTGGGTAAGCGAACCTTCGGAGGAACGAACACCTACATCCCCATCAAGGTGAACATGGCGGGCATTATTCCGGTCATTTTCGCCTCGTCGCTGTTGTATTTGCCAGCTCTTTTTGCTCAGTTCAACCTTGCAGGACCCGATGGCACCACGCCTGCGTGGGTGGTGTGGATTCAGAACAACCTCACTTCCGGTGACAATTTCCTCTACATGGCCTTCTATTTCTTGCTGATTGTCGGCTTCACGTACTTCTATGTCGCCATCATCTTCAACCCCGAAGAGGTGGCCGACAATATGAAGCGCTACGGCGGCTTCATCCCGGGCATTCGAGCCGGGCGACCGACGGCGGAGTACTTGGACTACGTCCTCACCAGGATTACGCTGCCGGGTTCGCTGTATTTGGGGCTTGTCGCGCTGATTCCGTTGGTAGCTCTGGCCACGGTCAACGCCAACCAGAACTTCCCCTTCGGTGGAGCGAGCATCCTGATTATTGTGGGTGTCGGTTTGGACACCGTGAAGCAGATCGATGCGCAACTGCAACAGCGTCACTATGAGGGCCTCCTCAAGTGATTTCTGGCACCAGGCTCCTCCTTATTGGCCCTCCCGGTGCGGGCAAAGGAACTCAGGCGAGTGAATTGTCGGAAGCCTTTGGGATTCCTGCGATCTCGACCGGGGACATTTTTCGTTACAACGTGAAGAGCGAAACACCTTTGGGAGTTCAAGCCAAAGCCTTCATGGATGCCGGCGACAACGTTCCTGATTCTTTGACCAACGACCTCATTACCGACCGGTTGGACAACCCTGACTGCGCGGACGGGTTCCTACTCGATGGGTACCCGAGAACGCCCGACCAGGTTCGACACCTTGACGAATTCCTTGCTGGCCATGACACTGCCCTGGATGCCGTTGTTCAACTCGTCGCTGACCCGGACGTTGTGGTCGAGAGGCTTCGCAAGCGCTCTATTGATCAGGGTCGCACCGATGATGATGAATTGGTTGTTCGCCACCGCCTCGAGGTCTACCTCGAGCAGACGGCCCCCTTAGTCGATCTGTTTACTGAGCGTGGCCTTGTGGTGGTGGTGGATGCCATCGGAGACATCTCTGAGGTGACCAAGCGCATCATGGATGGTCTTGCGGCGCGCTCCATCGCGCCCTGACCACCTTCAGCGCTCGGGACTTGTGCAAGCGGTTTTCCGGGTCTAGGATAGAGCCTTGGTGTCAAAAAGGCCTCGATGGCTTTGTGGCCCGAAACGCATGACCAGTGCACTATTCGTTCCAACAAGACAGAGGCTATGGCCAACAAAGACGGCGTCATTGAAATCGAAGGCTCGGTTGTCGAAGCCCTTCCCAATGCAATGTTCAGAGTTGAGTTGACCAATGGTCACAAGGTTCTTGCTCACATTTCGGGAAAGATGCGTCAGCATTACATCCGAATCTTGCCTGAAGACAAGGTAATTGTGGAGCTCAGCCCCTATGACCTCACTCGTGGCCGCATCGTCTACCGGTACAAATAGACACTGGATAAGGAACGGCCCGGGGAACCACTCGGGCACGAGGCCAGCGATGGAAAAGGAAAACCAATGAAGGTCAGCGCCAGTGTTAAGACCATGTGTGACAAATGCAAAGTCATTCGTCGCCATGGAAACGTAATGGTGATTTGCGAAAATCCCCGTCACAAGCAACGTCAGGGTTAACAACTCAACACATCTAGCGCAGAGTCACGATCCCACTTTGTGGGGGACTCCTCGGGGAGAGGCCCGGGCACAGACTCTGCACCACACCTCTCAGCGCACCAGGAGAAATGACATGGCACGTCTTGCCGGAGTCGATATTCCCCGCGAAAAGCGGGTCGAAATCGCCCTCACCTATATTTACGGAGTCGGTCGCACCCGCTCAAAGCAAACGCTTGAGGCCACGGGCATCGATCCCAGTATCCGAGTTAAAGATTTGACTGACGAGCAGCTGCTCCAGCTTCGTGAGCACATTGAGGGCACATTCAAGGTGGAGGGCGACCTTCGCCGTGAGGTGACCGCCGATATTCGCCGCAAGGTGGAGATCGGTAGCTATCAAGGCTTGCGACACCGTCGCGGTCTCCCCGTGAGAGGTCAGCGCACGAAGACCAACGCTCGCACCCGTAAAGGCCCGAAGCGAACTGTTGCGGGCAAGAAGAAGGCCGCGTAGGCCTCGCATTGGCCCTCACCCACACGATCTAGAATCACGGAGAAAAAATCATGGCAGCACCCAAGTCAGCCGCCCGCAAACCGCGGCGCAAGGTCAAGAAGAACATTGCTGTGGGCCAAGCCCACATCAAGTCGACCTTCAACAACACCATTGTTTCCATCACCGACCCTTCCGGCGCCGTCATATCCTGGGCTTCTTCGGGCGGCGTGGGCTTCAAAGGCTCACGTAAGTCAACTCCCTATGCCGCTCAGCTGGCCGCCGAATCGGCTGCACGCCAGGCTCAAGAGCACGGCATGAAGAAGGTCGAAGTCTTCGTCAAAGGGCCGGGTTCCGGTCGTGAGACAGCGATTCGTTCACTCCAGGCCGCCGGCCTGGAGGTGGGCTCGATTACCGATGTGACGCCTCAAGCGCACAACGGTTGCCGTCCGCCCAAGCGCCGTCGCGTATAGCGAGGTGATGGTTGACACGCCTGCGTGGCGACCACAATCTCGAACCCCCACAACCCCATAGTTAGTCGCGGCTCCGGCCGAACCTCAACCAAGTGTCATATAGCGGACACTTAGCCGAAAGGACACCCCAGTGCTCATTGCACAGCGCCCCACCCTGACAGAACAGACACTCTCCGATTTCCGCTCCACCTTCGTGGTCGAGCCTCTTGAGCCGGGCTTTGGTTACACGCTTGGCAACTCGTTGCGACGCACCCTGCTGTCCTCCATCCCTGGAGCAGCGGTCACCAGCATTCGCCTTGATAGTGTGCTTCACGAGTTCTCCACCGTGGCCGGTGTGAAAGAGGATGTCACGGAGATCATCTTGAACATCAAGAACCTCGTGGTCTCCAGCGAGCACGACGAGCCCATTACCGCCTACCTGCGTAAAACAGGTGGCGGTGCTGTGACAGCCGCAGACATTCAGGCCCCGGCCGGTGTCGAGGTGCACAACCCCGAGCTTCACATCGCCACCCTGAACGACAAAGCAAGCTTCGAGTTGGAGCTCACCATTGAGCGCGGCCGTGGATACGTGTCGGCTGTGCAAAACCGTAACGAGTACGCCGAAGCCGGCCAGATCCCGATTGACTCGATCTACTCTCCCGTGTTGAAAGTTACCTATCGGGTGGAAGCCACCCGTGCTGGAGAGCGCACAGACTTCGACCGTTTGGTTGTCGATGTGGAGACGAAGCCGTCGATGAGCCCCCGCGACGCACTGGCATCGTCGGGCCGCACCCTGGTTGAGCTATTCGGTTTGGCTCGCGACCTCAACGTTGAAGCTGAGGGCATCGAAATTGGGCCCGCCCCTGTAGAGGCTGTCCTCTCCAGCGAAATGGCGATGCCTATTGAAAGCCTGGACCTCACGGTCCGCAGCTACAACTGCTTGAAGCGCGAAGGCATCAACAACGTCAGTGAACTGGTTGCTCTATCCGAGCACCAGCTCATGAATATTCGCAACTTTGGACAAAAGTCCGTCGATGAGGTGCGCGACAAGCTCATCGAAATGGGCCTGTCACTCAAAGACCCCATCCCCGGCTTCGACGGCTCCGCTTTTTACAGCGGCTTGCAAGAAGAAGAATACTAATCCCGGTGGGGGTATCCCACCGCCAAGCCCTGTGACACACGGAAGAGAACACAACAATGCCTAAGCCCACAAAAGGACCCCGCCTGGGTGGCGGTCCCGCCCACGAGCGCCTGATGCTGGCCAACCTGGCGACCGCTCTGTTTACCCACGGTCGTATTCAAACTACGGAGACCAGAGCAAAGCGCCTGCGTCCTCTGGCTGAGCGCCTCGTCACATTCGCAAAGCGTGGAGATCTCCACGCCAGGCGTCGAGTGATGACCATCATTCGCGACAAATCTGTGGTGCACAAGTTGTTCATGGAAATTGCGCCCCAGGTGGACAAGCGCGAAGGTGGCTACACCCGCGTCATCAAGACCGGCTACCGCAAAGGCGACAACGCCTCTATGGCCATAATCGAGCTGGTTCTTGAGCCTGTAAACCCCAAGCCCAAGACGAAAAAGGCGAAGCCTGAGGCTGAAACCTCTGCCGCCGCGCCCGAAGTTGTCCTAGAGGTCTCCGACATCGTTGATGCTCCCGAAGCTGTCATCACAGAGTCCAGCGAAGCCATTGAGTCCGTCGAGGTGTCGCTTGAGGTAACAGAAGAAGCACCGGGCGACGACGCTGTGTCTGAAGACGCTGCCGCTGATGAAGCACCCGCGCAAGCAGATGAGACCCCTGCCAACGACGCTCCTGAGGAAGACAAAAAGTAGCTGGTTGATGGCCGGCCCCCAGGGGCTGGCCTCCCCGGCAAGCGCAGAGCGCGAGCTCGTGCGACTTTCTTTGTAGCCACACCCCTCTTTTCGCCTCTTACGCAGAGCGTGGGTGGGGAGTGTGTTCTTGGAGTAGCGTTGAGCGCTGGCCTAGCCAGCAGTGTTTACAC
>Ga0307980_1000064_pt1 | contig 51532 bp, 50 predicted proteins | sample OrgLakmetage1060_FD_201817 | JGI IMG/M metagenome (GOLD analysis project Ga0307980, IMG submission 201817) | Saline water microbial communities from Organic Lake, Antarctica - #1060 | ecosystem: Environmental > Aquatic > Non-marine Saline and Alkaline > Saline | place: Antarctica: Organic Lake... | reverse complement strand
ATTGAAAAAAACGACCATCTTAGTAAAACAGTTATTAAATTACAAGAAGAAAATAATAATTTACGTAAAAAAGAAATTGATATGGAAAAAAAATATAATTTGTTAATTGAAGAAATTATGAAAATAGAAAAACTGGAATCATCTGATCAAAAATCTACTAATGGTAATTGTACTAAATTGTTTGAGTCAACTAACAAAATTTCAAAAAGTTATTCACCAAAAAGTTTCATTGATTTAGATCAGAAAATTACTTTAAATAAAGACGAATCACGTTTCAAAGATAACCCTAGATCAATTTACATTGACAAGTATTTGAAAGGAGGTCATTTATTTTTTACCAAATCATTACATTTAACAGAAAATAAAGTTACTTCGATGGCTCCATATCCACTTCATAGACCAAATGTTACTTTAAATGGACCAGCTAACGTTTTACCAAATCATGTATTTCATATTTTATTTGATTATATGTACTCTAATGAAACTTATTTTAATTTTTGTATGTATGTATTTGAAGAATTAACAAAAGAATATCCAATGATAAAAGAATATGTAATCGTTCAATATTATAATTTAAAGAAAAATATTTTGGGAAATACTGAATGTGATCAATATATGTTAGTTTCAAAGAACGAGTTGTATAACGATTTCCCATTTTATAAAAATTACAAAAAAAGATTAATTAAAGTGTATCAATATGGAAATTATAGCATTAGTTGTCACATGAAATTAAATATTACTGAAAAATATATTAAAGAAACAAAATCATTAATGGATCCAACTATCTTATTTAATGATAATATATTAAACAGAGAAACAGAAATGGAAAATGAAATGTTAACTAAATAAATAAGATGTTAACTAAATAAGATCAAGCCTTTATTAAAATTAATATACTAAATACTCAATTTAGTATATCGATAGCCAATTGAATGCCTTTAAAAAAAATGAAAAAATAAGATAATGAAAAATGTTTTTTATCAATAGTAATAAAAATTACTATGAAAATCCCAAATGAACATTGTATAGATATGCAATATATTTACAGCTGTCATATTAGTGCAATAGAAAAAATGTTTTTTATAACAATTCCAGCAATTTTATTGATTTTGATATTTATTATATTAAGTACAATGACAATCTCTTGTATTTTTTTCATCAAAACTCCTTTTATTGGACCGTCTACTCTTTCGGAAATATTTTTTTATGACATGAAAAATTTATTTATATCAAACCCAGTTGTCAGCATATCATCAATATCACTGATAGTTTTGATGATAATATTAATGATGGTGTTTTCTTTCAAAAAACTAAAATACAAAATTAAGTAAGTCTTACTCTATTTTTTAACATTTTTTTAATAACCATATTAAAAAATTGAAAATATAATTGCATAGTACTTACCATTACTATAATACTCTACAAAAACAATACGTATATTATATAAAATGCCTAATATTGAAGCTATTATTGAAAATACTGTCAAAGATAAAAATATTAACTTAATCAATATACTTATTGACGAACAATCCAACTGTCCTAAATTTTTAGCGATCTGTTATTGTGAAAATGGTGAAGATGATTTGTTAAATAACTTAATCAAAGAAAATGATTTAGATTTATCTTTTGATAACAACAAGTTATTAAGAACAGCAATTGAAAATGGCAAAGACTGTATTGTAAAGATATTATTAAATCAAAGTAGTATCGATCCAAGTGAAAATAATAACAAAGCACTTAATATGGCAAGTAGTCTAGGAAACTTAAAAATAGTTAAAATGTTAGCTAAAAATACAAAAGTGCAAAAAGAAAGAAACGAGGCATTATATTTTTCTGTTTATCACGACTATTTAGATATTTCGTCTTACGTTGCTTCTGATACTAACCTTAATACTAGTGTTATTAAAGAAAGTTTTGTTGTAAGTTTATTGAAAAATATGGAATACAAAAAAGTTGATATTATAATGAGCAATTTCAAAGTTGAATTAGATGACTTGAAGTATATATCATATAATTTGACTTGGTTGGCAAAGAATAAACTTTTTAAAACAGTTGAAATTATGTTATCGCAAAAAAAGAATATCTTTTTGAAATATGCATGTAAGTATAATAATTATCAAATTGCAAAATTATTAATTGGAAAGAAATTTACTGATCCAAGTTATGAAAATAGTATTTGTATTAAATATGCAGCAGAAAATGGAAATTTAGAAATAGTTAAATTATTAATGAGTGATAATAGAGTCGATATTACCACAGACAATGATTATAGTTTTCGCAGTGCTTGTAAAAATGGTAACTATCAAATAGCTGAATTATTGATTAAAACAGGTAAAGTTAACACAAAAGTTTTAGATAATTATGCATTTAAATGGGCTTCTATCAATGGTAATTTAGATATTATTAAAATGTTAATTGAAAAAAGTAATTATAGTAATGATGATAAAACAGAGTTTATCAAATGGGTATCTTCTAAAGGATATTTAGAAGTTTTGAAACTATTGATTAAAGACAAAACTATTGATTTATCATTATCAGATAACATTGTTTTAATGAATGCTTTTGACAATGGACATGATCAAATAGTTAAAGAATTAGCAAACGATGATCGAGTAGATTTATCATTGAATAATAACTATTTTTTTAAAATAGCAATTGAAACTGGAAGACATGAAATAGTTAAATTTTTAGTAAAAAATAATTTAATAGATCCTTCATGCCATAGCAATTATGGTATTAGATGGGCATGTAAAAATGGACACGTAAAACTAGTTGAATTATTACTAAAAGATGATCGAGTTAATCCGAATGCTGCTTCTAATTATCCTATCACAGTGGCTGTTGACAATGGTCATATAGAAATTGTGGAAATGTTGATAAAACACAAGAAGATAAATATCGAAGATTGTAAACACGATATTATTAGCTCATCTTTTAAAAATAGACATTTTAAAATATTCAATTTATTGATAAAAGCTGGGTTGAAAATATCTGCAAGTCTTTTAGAAAAAATTAATAATTTCAAAGAAAGTAGTGATTTAGAAGAAAGTAGTGATTTAGAAGAAAGTAGTGATTTAGAAGAAAAAGAATATGTTTATGTTGAAGAAAACAAAGATGAAGAAAACAAAGATGAAGAAAACAAAGATGAAGAAAACAAAGATGAAGAAAACAAAGATGAAGAAGACAAAGATGAAGAATACATTGGTGATGAAAAAGATGAAAACATGGAATTTATGATAAACTTTGTAAATTGTGTTTTGGAATTAGAACAAAAAAGAAACACTGTTCAAAAAGAAATCGATAATACTAAAGTGTTAACTAACACAAACGGTAAAGATAGTACAGATGATGAAGATAGTACAGATGATGAAGATAGTACAGATATTGAGATATTCGAAGAATAACTTATTTGATATTTTAAAATAATTACAATATATTATTATTTCTAATAATATATCGCAATGTCTAATAATAATTCACCTACTAATATTTTAGATAAATATGGAAGATATAAAATACCTAAAAAGAGAAGAAGTTTCAAAAGTATATGTTTCCCAGAAAAATATATATTACAGCCTTCGCAAAAGTTTCCAGCGGCTTATATAAATCCAAAAACAGACAACAAAAGTATTTTATTATTTCATCAAATAGGATCTGGTAAAACATGTGCCGCTGTTAATATCGGGGAAAAATGGAAACATAAAAAAGAAATTTTATTTGTATGTCCTGCTAGTTTAAAAAATAATTTTAGAGATGAGTTAAGAACTCAGTGCGCTGATAACAATTACTTGAAACCATCTGAACGTAAAAAACTAGCCAAACTTAAACCATCAAACGAAGCATATCAAAAAATAATTGATCGAAGTGATAAAAGAATTGATAAGTTTTATAATATCTTATCATATCACAAATTTGTCTCATCAATAAAAAATAAAGAACTCTCTTTAAAAAATAAAATATTAATTATCGATGAGATTCAAAATATGGTTTCTGTTTCAGGTACTTTTTATAAAGTACTTTCAAAAGCAATTCAACAATCACCAAGATCACTCCGAATAGTTTTACTTTCAGCTACACCAATGTTTGATAAACCATATGAAATAGGTTTGACAGCTAATTTATTAAAGTTAGAAAAACCTTTTCCACCACCGTCTGAATTTAATGATAAATTTATTAAAGTATCTAAGACAAAAAAAGGGATATGTCGTTATAAAACTAAAAATATGAAATTATTTAGATCAATGTTATCTGGTCACATTAGTTATTTTAGAGGAGCGGACCCAAAAGCATTTCCTAGAGTACAAATAAAATATGTTAAATGTAGAATGCAAAACTTTCAATACAGAAGTTACATCACTGTCCTTAAAAAAGAATCAGAAAAATTAAATTTATCTAAAACACAATATTACAAAATATTTCAAGCGGGTGAAATAAAAAATCTTCCCAATAATTTTTTTATTGGTTCAAGAATAATTTCTAATGTAGCATTCCCAAACAAAGGTATTGGTGAAGATGGATATAAATCTTTCAAAGGGAAATCGTTAGATTTGGATAACTTGAAGAAATACTCAATTAAATTTTACAAGATAATGAAAAATTTAAAAAAACTGCATAAAAACAAAGGAAAAGCATATGTTTACAGTAATTTTAAAAACTACGGAGGTATAAAATCATTTATTAAAGTACTCAAACACCAAGGTTATAAAGATTATGTAGATAGTGGTTCTGGAACCAAAAGATATTGTATTTGGTCAGGAAAAGAATCTATTGAATACAAAAATGAAATTAAAAATACTTTCAATAATCTTAACAATAATGATGGAAGCAAGATTCAATTAATGTTAATATCACCATCGGGTAAAGAAGGTCTTAGTTTAAAAGGAATTCAACAAATTCATATATTGGGACCTTATTGGAATATGTCTCGAATAGATCAAATTATGGGCAGAGGAAATAGATATTGTTCACATAAGTTTATGAGTCCCGATATGCGCCAAGTTAAAATATATATTTATTTAGCTGTTCATAAAAATGAAATAAAGACAGTTGATCAATATATTTACGAAATGGCTATCAAAAAAAATAAATTAATAAAAGAGTTTGAATTACATATGAAGAAAGCTGCAGTTGATTGTAAATTATTTAAAAATGGAAACGTATATCCAGAACTAGAAGAAAAAGATTATAAATGTGATTGAAAAATATTATTTATAATCTAGAAATATATCTAACCATGTTTTCTGAAAAATATTTACATAATTTGTTGATTGTAATAGTTCTCGGTGTTTTATTGATGATCGTTTATAATGTAATGAATAAAAGTAAAAAAATTAAATCAGTCGAGTCGATGAGAGATCTTAAACATGGATATCAATGGAACCCGTTAGGAAAAAACGATCAACCTGAATGTAATTGCGGTTATTGGGATCAGTGGAGAGTACCATATTCATATGGTGAACAAGGTAAATACCAAAATTTATATGATCATCCTAGTTTCGGATGCCATAAATGCAATCAAGCTAAAGATATGGAAGTAGAAGTTGAAAAACCAGAAGAAGAAATAGAAAAATATAAAGATAATACTGGTGATCATATGCCAAGTGGGTATATGGATCCAGCAGTAGGTAAAAGTTTAATACCAGCTAGTTTACCACACAAAAAAGAACAAGTGGAAATAATTGAAATGCCTACATATCCTATTGTTAATGTTGACGGAGCTTCAGAATGTCTTGCTTCTAATATTTGCAAATAAATTTATCCGCAAGTAATTTTATTAATATTAATTTATAAGCAAAATATATATTTTGCTTATGAATCGTGTAATATTAGTTTTCTTAATCTTTGCTTTAATGTTTGGTATATACAAATATTTTAAAAGCTATGTTAAAAAATCAAAACATGTATCTTTTGATTTACCAGAGAAGACTCCAAGTAATGACCAAGAAATGTCAAACCCAGATATTGAAGAAACTATCAAAATAGAAGATATGTCATCTCAACTTAACCTATCTGAATCTATATCAGGAGACTTATCCAATTTATAAAAAAAAATTGATATATAAAGTGAATATGGTACTGTTTTTTATACCAATTAAGAAAAAACAAATAAACTAAATACTAATGTCAAAATCAGCTGCACAAAAAGTATCCAAAGATTCCAAACAAGTTATTGCTAAACCAAAAACAAAATTAAATGCTTCGTTAAATTTAATTTATTCAATTAGCAATCTTAAAAAATCAACTAAGAAAATTGTTGAAAATCATTTACATGATAAATATTTGAGAGACCTCAAAAAAGAATATAATCAAGAAGATGCATCTGCAGTTATTGTAGTAAAAAGCAAACCTAAAAAAAGCAAAGAAGATGGATCAGTTACTGTTGAAACAAAAGAAACGACTATCAATAAATTGTTGAGATCTAAATATCCAACTGTGACTGACAAATTTTCAGCAGCAACTGCTTTTTATTTAGAATATATCACAAAAGATATTATTGAAAAAGCTTTATTATTAGCTCACAAATCTAAGTCTGGATTATATGAAATCAATAGATTGTTATTGAAAAGAGCAGTAGTATCTAGTCCTAGATATAAAAACTTTTTCAAAAACAGTATGGAAAAATTTGATGATTTAGTATCACATCATTCGTCTTTACCAAATGATAAAGCAGAAGTTGATGAATTAGTTAATCATGTAGTAACAAGTATCAGATTAAATCAAGAAAATGAAATGGATAAAACAAATAAGCCAGAAAAAAAAGATAAAAAGAAAGATAAAAAGAAAGATAAAAAGAAAGATAAAAAGAAAGATAAAAAATCAAAGAAAGATTCAGAAAATTCAGATGAATCTGATAAAAAAAGAAGAATCTTTATCAAACAACATGATATCAGTAAATTAACAGAAACTATATCTAAATATTGTGTGTTCAGTAGAAAAGGGAGATCGTTTTTGTATTATCTTTTGGTAGAAATATATTATGATTTATTACACAAATCATTAGTTTTTATTATTAGATCTTCTAGAAACACTTTGTCACATAATCATGTTTTAATCTGTAGTGATATATTCTTTCGTAATGATTCAGAAGCATCAACAACAGTTGATAGAAATATTAATGAAATTATCCAGTCATTGAATGAATATAATGCAACTAAGAAAAAGAAAAGTGAAGAAAGAAGAAAGAAAGAAAAGAAAGAAAATGGTAAAGGTGAAAGTGAAGGTGAAGGTGAAGATAATGATGAAGAAGAAGAAAAAATAAAAGTTAAATCTAAACCTAAGACAGAAACAAAATCAAAAGCTAAAAAAGCTAAAAAAGCTAAAAAAGCTAAAAAAGCTAAAGAAGAAGAAGAACAAGAAGAACAAGAAGAAGAACAAGAAGAACAAGAAAAAGAAAAAGAAAAAGAAGAAGGTGATTCAAGTTCTTCTGATTCAGAAGGAGTGTCAACTAATAAAAATGATGATTCTGAAGGTGGTAAAGTTCCTTACAATTCTTCCGATGAAGACAATGAAGATGAAGATGAAGATGAAGATGAAGAAGATTCTGACTCTGAATAAACTAAAAATCTAATAAACTAAAAATACTTTATTTTACTTTTTTTAATTAAAAATTGATTTTTTAATTAAAAAAACATACTCACATAGTCGATAATTCTGCAAAATGAAATTATCTAATAAAGAACTCAAAAAAAACATCATTCTTCATTTCAAGAAGCACTGTGGTCATAACAATACATTATCTCATCCAGAATACATGCAAATTGTAAATATAATTAGATCTAAAAACATTGTTGGTATTGAAGATTTTAAAAAAGTCCCTTTGACAGATAATCTACAAGGTTTTTTGAAAGAGTTCTATCCATTTGACATAGATGATCTACCTACTTGTGAAAAATTGCAATCTAATGTTAATATTACTTTAACCCCAGATCAACTTAATGCGAGCAAAATGATCTTTGATTTTTTGATTAATACAGATAGTCATGTTGCTAATTTATTTGGATATGCTGGAACTGGAAAAACTAAAATAATTGTGACATTGGTAGATTATTTGATCAGAAATAACTATTTAAAAAGAGTAGTTTTCGTAGCACCAACTAATAAAGCAGTTAGTATTATGAAACAGAATATCATTGATGATGATGCTATCAATGATAACATCGACTTTATGACAATACATCGATTACTTAAATATCATGGTGAGTATGATTATAATGGCAACATGGTTTTTATTAAAGATAAAGGAAGTGATATGTCTAAATATGATTTTATTATTGTCGATGAATCATCAATGATAAATAGTTCAATGGTAAAAGAAATTATTACAGAAGCTTCTAAAAAGAAAAAAGATATTACTAAATTTGATAAGTTCATCAAAATTATTTTTGTAGGAGACCCAGCTCAACTTCCACCAATTGATGAAGTATCAAATTTACTATCGATTGAAAATAAAAGACTTGAGTTAGGTATTTTAGATAAATATAATATGGTAATGACACAAGTCGTTAGAAGTAATAATACAAAACTGATTGGAATTTGTAACGCGATTAGATATTGGATATTTGATGATAATAAAACACCAGACTTTAGAAGTTATGGAAGTACTAAAACAACTATTTATAATGATCCCAAAAAATGGTTAAATAGAGCTACTAAATATTTCAAAAATAAAGACAATAAAAAATATTATGACAACACTATTATTCTTACATGGACTAATGCTAGATCAAAGTTTTATAATGACACAATTAGATTCAATATATTGAAAAGGTCATCATTAAATTCTTTTGAAGAAAATGATATTTTAATATTTAATGACTTTTATTTTACTAACGCAAAAAGATTTTATTCATGTGATCAAGTAAAAGTAGTTAAAGTGAAACCTTATTTGCACGACTGCTTGCCATTCAAACCAATATTAGATAAATCCAGTAAAGAATTATTGTTTGTTTCAACAACACTTAAAAATATGTACAGAGATGTATTAAATAATATTAATGAATCTATCTCCGGAGAGTACAAAGGATATAAAATAAATGTATTAAGTAAAACTGGTGATGAATTTATCGTACCAATATATGTTATTGACAAAAAAAATATTAAAAAGCTACAAAGCGATAGAGCTTTCATAGAAAAAGAATTAAAAAAATTAATAAAATATCTCTCTCGAAACAAATCTCAATTTATGAAAAGTAATATATCAACAAATGAATTTATAAAATTATTGTGGAACCAATACAATAAAGTATTTGTTGAGTTTTTTGCAGATGTAGTAATTGCTTTCTCTATTACTTGTCATAAATCACAAGCATCTACTTTTAAAAATGTTTTTGTTGACTTCACTGATATCAAAATGAATTCAAAACTATTAGAAATGAAAAAATGTTTTTACACTGCTTGTACCAGAGCATCGAGAAGTGTTTACATATTAGCTTAATATTAGCTTATCTTTTAAACATCTCAGACATAGCATCTAAGCTATCTGATGTTTTATCTAACACATTAGAGATACCTAAGTAAATTGTCTTCTTTTGATCTGATGTACCAAACAAAATAACAATTGCTGCAATAATAACAATTACCATAACAAGATTCCATAAAGTAAAGTATGTCCATGAAAATCCTTCAATTACTGGTTTAGGATTCTCTCTATATTCTTGGATTTTTTTATGCTGTTCCATGTAAATACTTTTGTCGTCAGGATAAGTACTCATTAATTATATACTATAAAATCATAAAAATAAATTACTATATTTATTTATTTTCTTATTTTGTTATTTATTTGAAATGATCACCAGAAAGTAATTTAACAGTAACAACATCATCAATAGACTCACATAATTTTTTTATTTTAGTGTATTGGTATTTATCAAATGTATCTAAAAACTCTTTATGATCTAGTTCTTTACCTAACTTAACATCTTTTTTTTTATAAACAGAGAAGTGGTTTTGACAAATATTAAAAATAATAAATTTAATTACATAATTAAATTGTTTCGATACAAATTTAACTAAACTAATAAAATCATATTTTACTTTATTTCCATTACTATCTTTAAATTCTAATCCTGTTATAACGCTATTAAAGATTTTAACTAAAGTGTAATTCTTTCCATTTTTTTTAATTAGATAATTATTCATTGGATTAACTTTTTCTTTACAATATTCAACAATTCCACTAATTTCATTTCTTTCTAAATAAATAAATCTAATTAAATCATTAGCAACTCGATAACCATATATGTTTTCAATATTAGTTTGGTTAACTTTTTTAATAATATTTTTTATGTAATGATCTAAATACAATACATCATAAAGAGCATAATTCAAATGATAACTACTTAAGTTTGTGATATCCCAAGACACGTCTTGAGGAGGACCCATCTTGTAATTAATATCTTCCAACTTAGCTAAAATACTATCATCAATTACATCAAAGAAATGAAGCGCTGTGTAAATAGAACATTTTCTAGTATTATTTTGATTTAATCGATAATACTCGCACATATATCTAGTATCAAACATTTTTTTAGTGAACTGAGTGATCTGTTTAATGTCATTATTAAACATGTAAGTATACATATAAGGAACATCTAGTGAATCTGGTCCATGTAATATTTTATAAATGTTATCATTGAGCATTAATGTCATTAGTAATATTTTCATTTTAGACTCGCTAAATAATCCTGGGTTAACTATCCAAATAAATGAATTAGTAGATATTTTTTCAGATGACATATTTTCAAAATTAATTTGCATCAAAGCTATTACTCTTTGTGTGAACTCGAAATCAATTCCGACATTACAAAACTTTTCACTTTTATCTGTATATATTTTTTTTCGAATTAATGATTGCATGTAGTAAACAAATATGTACATAATAAACAAATCTTCATTATCAGAATTATCTCCAACATTAACAATATAAGAAATTCTTGATGTCGGTTTTTTAATTTCATCTACTTCTTTCAGTAATAGTTTTTTTTTACTAATTGCTATATTTTCAACAACATGCTTTAAAACCATGGCAAAAATAATATTTTCTTTAATTTTATTTTCTTTAATTTTATTTTCTTTGACAACGTTTTTAATATAATCATCATCAGTTGGATACAATATTTTTTCCCACAGATCTTTGTCTGTTTTAATGTCTATTTTGTCTTCGATATCAAATAACTTTTTTTGTATGACTGAAATATTTTTAGTTAAATATTTAATAATATCAGAGTGCTCTTTCTTCCAATAATGTTTTAATATATCTTCTATCATTGTTAAAATACTATATATATATTCGTGAGAAATCAAATAATATTATAAACCACTAGAGTTAATAATGAGTCGATTAGAAAAATATAAGAAAAGTATAAATAGTTTTATTTCAGAAAGAAGTGAAGTCTCTATCAAAAATACAACTCAACAAAATCAAGATCAACATGAAATTATTAGAAAAAGAATAATTGCATCTGATAAAATAGTTTCAGTGTTTTTGCTGACTATCATGAATAATCAAAATAAAAAAAAACATATAACAGTTCAAGGTTATTATTCGGCAATCACTATTGAATTAATCAATGAATTATCAAAAATGTCGCACGAAATTCTTTATGGTTCCAATTGCATGAAATCGTATCAGCAAACAGCTAATAGTATAATGATGTGTAGTTATCAATCGCTGAATAATAATATTGAAAATATTAAATCGAATCGTCAAGTAATAGATTTTAATTCATTGTCAACTATTTTTAAAAATATTGCTGACACATTTAATGGTTTGATACATACAGATAACTTCGAATCACACAAGAAAATGTCAAGCAAGTTAATCAATTCAAGAAAAGATATTGTTGACTGGTATTTAAAAGACGAACCAGAATTTGTCAAATTATATAATACAATCACTCCAATGAAACAGTCATCATATAGAGAATATATGAATAAAAAATATGTTTCTATTTATTCACTCGCATTAAAACTAGGATGGGTAATTGGATTAGGAGATAACAACCAGCTCAATAAATTAACTATTGCTGGAGAACATTTGGCATATTTATATAAGATGTCAAATGATATCAAAAACATCAAACAAGATTTGAAAAAAACATTTGTTCAAAATGGAAAAACTAGGAGTCTGAATTATTGTCTTAACTATGGTCTTCAAAAATGCTATGACCAATTCATTAATCGAAAAGAAAAATTTATTACAGAAATGCTTAATACAAATGTTTACACAACTACAATCAATGAAATTATTTTTTCAATTGATGAAGAAGTGACTGATATCTTAAACAACATGAGTCCCGATATTAAATCGATCTGTTCTTCATCCCAAACTTAAACTGCTCTTTTAAAGATCGCTTTAGCTGCTTTAGAAGTTTTACTATGATTTAACATTGGTTTGTTGTAATTTATATCTTTATATTTTTTATATGATTGATCCCATTGATGTATTTCTTTAGCGGGAACATTGGATAATTCAGGTATCCATTTTTTAATGTAAATAGCTTTCTTATCATGTTTTTCTCCTTGAGACCAAGGATTGAATACTCTGAAATATGGTTGTGCATCGACACCCGAACCACTACACCATTGCCAATTACCATTGTTGACAGCAGGATCATAATCAATTAATCTTGTTGCAAAATATTTTTCCCCATCTTCCCAATGCCACATCATATTCTTAGTTAAAAAACTAGCCACAATCATTCTTCCTCTATTATGCATATATCCAGTTGTATTAAGTTGTCGCATACATGCATCTACTATTGGAAAACCAGTAGTTCCATTTTTCCAAGCAGTTATCATTAACTTATCTTTTTTAGAAGCTGATGATTCTCTTTTCCATGGTACTTTTTGATATTTCTTTTTGTAATTTCTATTAGTTCCTGATATAACTCTAGGATAAGCAATCATGATATTATAATAAAATTCTCTCCAATATAATTGTTTCATTAAATCATTTGATGAACCTAATTTATCTTCAATTGTTTCCATTACTTCTCTAATTGAAACAGATCCAAATTTTATAAAAGCAGATAGTTGAGTTGTTTGATAAGTAAGATCATTTCTTCTTTCATTATATTGATCATAATCACACATTTTCTTCAATATACTGATCGCATTCTTACGTCCTCCTTTTTTAAGGATGGATGATATTTCTGTGTTTGTTAAATCATAATATTGACTGATATCTTTTATTGCGATTGATTTAATATCTTTGACTTTTAAATTCTTAGTGTAATAATTTTTATGTTTATTTTTTACTGGATAATCGCCGAACTCAATTGCTTTACCATAAAAAGGAGTAAATTTTACATAAACCGTTCCTCCATCTGTTAGTATTGATTTAGGTGGATTAAGTAAGTAATCTCGATGAGAATGAAATGCTATTTTTTTAGCATCGCATGTTTTTTTAATTAACAAATCTCTTTTAATAGAAAATGGAGTGTAATCTTCATTAACATAAACTGCATCTATTGTATCAGCCATTGCTTGAATAACTTTTTTAGGAGTACTATGAAAAATATGCAATTTGGATTTATGTTTAGATAAATATTTATTAAGATCTTGTAAACATTCTGTCATAAACCTGACTTGTCTTTCTGATTTAAAATGATTCTTTTTTTTATTGATTTGTTTTTCAGTAAAAATAAAAACAGGTATAACTTTTTTAGATTCAGATAATGCTGCTATTAAACCAACGTTATCTTGTAAACGAAAATCTCTTCTAAAAATAAAAATACTTAAATTATATTTGTACCCCATAGTAATAATATTATATAATTTCTCGTATAGATTTATATATTTTTTTATTAGGATACTTTTTTATTTTATGATCATAATACGATTTTAAATATTGTGTAGCACTTTTCCAAAACACGTCAAACTCTTTGTCAATATTAGTTCTGGGCAATTTAATATTACCTCTAGTTTTGACATCTCCAATTGTGACGATTTTTTTTCTTTTTTCTTTTTTCTTTTCTTTTTTCTTTTCTTTTTTACCACCAGTATTAATATTATCAATATATACATAATGATTCATATCTTGATGGTATTGACAATTTCTTTGACTTGTAATATCTTTGAGAGGAATACTTCTTAATTTATCTATAAAAACTTTGTCTTCTTGAAATGTCGAATCATGATGAGCTGCTTCCAAATGACATTTATTTATATAAAGTGCACCACGACAATCAATTAATCGACTTGATTCTGGATGGTTGTCATATATTTTTTTAGCTATATTTTCCATATTGTAATAAAAACTATCTGTTTCAATAAATGGTTGGTATTCTAAAGGAGCTATTTTAAGTAATATGTTTTTTGGAGTGACATACATCATTTGTTCAATACAATTAAAATATTCTTTTCTTGGAACACGTTCAGCATTAATCTCATCGAATATATTAGATATTTGATCTGGGGTTATAGTTTTAATATATTGATATAACTGTGACAATAGTGGTGAATGTGCATATGGATAATAGAAAGCATCTCCACAACGATAATGATATTCTTCATCAAAATTATTAAAATAATAATCAAAGACCCAAAAGAAACTATCGAAATATGCTTTCAATACTTTTTGTAATTTATCATTAGCAATATCTAATGTATCGATATCAAAAAATTCTTTGTAATAATTTTTAACACTATCTGATATTTTGACTGATTTAATATTATATGATTGAGTATCAATTGATATACTACCTAACTCAAGTTTAGTAGCTTGTAGTTTTTTAACATATTCATCTAACATATTATCTAATTGATATACTTCTCTATCATATGGAGTTATTCTCAAACCACGATCAATATTATTTAATTTGTTCTCTATTTTTTTAGCATGATACATATCGTTAGATGTTTTTGCATATTTGATTAAATTAATTCCTATTCTTGGAAACTTACCAAATGACTGGTAGTAATTTTGATATTCTTCTAAGAAAGCTTTTGTTTTATCACTTTCATTTGAGTTTAATTTAAGACGTGTTAATCGAGATAACATATCAACAAATTCTTTTTTATCTTCACTAATTTTATGTGTTTCACTAATATCTTTACCATTTCTAATATTTTGGTGGAGTGATCGAGTGTTTGATAAAAATTTATTAACGACATTGATAAAATCATTATCGCTTGTTTTGAATGTTTTTTTAAGATTTCGATAATTAATATAATTATTGTTCAAGAATGTTTTTTGAAGATTTCCTCCTTCATCAACTTGCAACATTTTAATAATTTCTTTAAAGACATTGAAATCAATAACTTTTTTATTTTCTTCGGTCGAATAATTAATAATATATTTATTTTCATTTTGATCGAGAATTTTTATGTATTTGTCAATTAAAGTAATAAAATTACCAGAAACATTTAATGATTCTATTTTAGGTAAAAAATCATTACCGAACATAGTCAATAAGAAAACAATATCACTAATAACATTATCTTTATTATGTGATTTGTTAGTTGATTTTTCTAGTACATAATTAAATAAATTATCACTCAAAGTTTTTACATCAAGCACGTCATATTTATTCTTTTGTTGATTCTGTCTTAGAACAGTCAACTTATCAAATCTTTCCTTGCCATCAAATTTCATAGACGTAGATAATACTAAAGCTAATAACGTTACATCCGAATCTGGACTATAAATAACACTGGTATCAGATGGCTTTACAATAGCATTAAATTCACTTCCTCTCATATAATTGACGATTTTATTTTCACCTTCACCTGGAGTAAATGATCCATTAAATATATATTTGACAATATTAGGACATGTGTTTTTTATTTTTTTAGTTACTTCTTTACTAGTAAATGTATCATATAGTAACTTCATAAATTTTGTACCTGGAGTAATATTATATGAACCCCAATCGATTTTATTTATTTCATATTGATACCTTTCTTTATTGTTTGATAATGATTCTCTATGTTTTTCAAATATTTCATTTTTCATTAATTCAATAACACTTCCCATATATCTTCTTTTACGTTGCTCCATCATTTTAGCTTTTGATGGAACACCGTCCACTGCTATATAAAAAACTTTAATTTGTTCAGATAGAAAATAATTTTGCATCATATTAATTACATAAGTAACTGAGTTTTCAACCATAGCATTACTTAATATATCTTCTGTTAAAACAGCATTGAATTCTTCTGGTGTCATAGAAATTATTTTACTAGTTGCAATAGGTAAGATTATTGTTGATGCAACCGGAGCAATTTTATTAGGAGTTTTTTTAATTAACATATATAATATTTTATTTACCGCAGATAATATTTTAGCTTTGGTTCCATAAACAATTGAATTGAAATCAACAAATATATGATTTCCAGATAATTTGGAAGAGAGTGTTCCAATCGAGTTATTCTTTGACGTTATTCTATTGTCAGAAATACTACTAAAAAATCTTTCAATACCCATTAATAACTATATATTAATAACTATATATTATCAACTATATTAGTTACCTATATTTTCTAAAATATTGGGTGTTAGTATTTCAGAAAAACTTATTTCAGAAACCTTTTCGATATTACCTGAGAAGATAATAAATAGCATAATTACTAATACTATTAAAAGAAGCATCAAATAATTAATTTTTGACTTTATCATATGCGTGTATATTAATATGTTATTGTTTTTTGAAAAGTTTAGTAAGTTTTTTAAAAATTAAATATATATAACAATGGTTGAAAAGTCAAAAAAGAAGTCAAAAAAGAAATCTAGTAAACCCAAACCTCCATACTGTGGAATTGGTAATGTTCCATCTGGTCGTAAAAGAGGAAATATGAGAGAGTGTGTTGCCGCTAATCAAATTAGATTTTTCGGATTAAATAAAATAGATAGTAAGTTAATCAAGCAAAAGCCTAAAAAAAAAAAAATTAAAGATAATTTATCACTACAAGAAAAATATGAAGATTCTAGGAGCAAAGTAATGGCAGCACAAGTTGCTCGGAATGCATGCAAAAAAGAGATTGAAAAACAGAGGGGAGTAATAGATGCGCTTGAAAACAGTGAAAGGGACGCTGATGAGGAAAAAAAATATAAAGAATATACGAAAAAAATAAAATTGTGTGAAAAAAAACTAGAACATCTTAAGAAAACACATGACATAACTAGTGCCGATTATTTTAAGTACAAATCAGAATTAGAAGCTCAAGAAAAGAAGAAAAAGAAGAAAAAGAAGAAAAAGAAGAAAAAAGGAGGTAGTATAATTTTAAAGAGTAAATCAAAGAGTAAATCAAAGAGTAAATCAAAGAGTAAATCAAAGAGTAAATCAAAAAGGATGTCAAAACCAAAGAGTAAACCAAAGAGTAAACCAAAGAGTAAATCAAAGAGAAAATCAAAAAGGACGTCAAAACCAAAGAGTAAATCAAAAAGTAAATCAAAAAGGATGTCAAAACCAAAGAGTAAATCAAAGAGAAAATCAAAAAGTAAATCAAAAAGGACGTCAAAGCCAAAAAGTAAATCAAAGAGGAAAAAATCAACAATGACAAAAAGAAAATAATTAACTAAAAAAAGATAATTAAATAACTAAACTAGTATTATAAGTACCAATGGCTAAATCATTATTTGATAGAATAAATGAAATTGTAATCCCAGGAACACAAATTCAATTAGGATCATATGTTGATCTTTTACCTATACCATCAATGAGTATGTTAATGTCATCATGTCTTTTAATAATTATAGCATTATTAATAACATGTAGATAATTAAATTATAATGTTTTTTAAATTTATAATGAAGCTTTTAATATTAAGATTAATAACTTTATTACACGCGGCGTTCATCATTTTTATATTGACAGTGCCTTTTATCGGTAGTAATTATTTATTATTACTACATCTTATTGTAACTCCATTTGTTTTATTACATTGGGTAGTCAATGATAATAACTGTACGATATCATTAACAGAATCGTATATTAGAAAAGAATTATTTGGTATAAATGACGTTAATGATTGTTTGTCATGTCGACTAATTCAACCTATATATGATTTTAAGAATAATAATAAAACTATGACAGATGTGATATATATTGTTATAACTTCACTGATTGCAATCAATGCACTACATTTGACTTATCGATATAAGACTGGAAAAATACCAGATATACGATCATTGCTCAGTTTTTAAATCATCTAATGATTTTTTAATGAAAAATGATAATTGATCAAAGATATCATTATATAATTTATCTAAATCAGTTTCATTGATATTGTAAAACTTATCTATTCTAGATGCATTTAGATTAGACAGATAATATGGATACCAAATAGCATTAAAATCTTTTTTTTCAGTAATCATGAGTTCTTCATGATTTTCTTTATTTGTTTTAATTAAATTTTCAGATCTATTTGTGAGCCAGTTTTGTTTTGAGATTTTAATATGAATATTATAATCTGAATTAAATGTCATTTTTGAATCGTCAAATAGTAACCCTGAAACGATAACACCAGTATGTTTTAATTTATCAACTTCTTGATTTACTTTATCCCAATCAATCGCATCAAAACTAAATTTTTTAGATAATTTATGTTGATCTAAAAAATAATCTTTTAATTTCAAATGAGTAATTTCATAATCATCTGCAATTAATTTGGAAACTACTGTTTTTCCTGATCCAGCCAATCCAGAGACAAGAATTACTAACTGTTTTTTATATTTTAAATATGCTTCTTTTATATTCATTATAATGTTGGAATGTTATTTTTCTGCAAATATAATTATAGAAAATAATGGACAAAATATTACAAGAATCCGAAATGTATTTACTAGATAAAAATATAGAAGAAATTGAGAAAAAAATTAAAATCTTAGCAAAGCTCAATTATAGAAAAGATGAAGATGTTAAAAAATTAGATCAACTTTTCGGAGGTAAAAATCCTGAACCAACAACTAAAACAAAGCCTAAGAAAAAAGCTTTATTGGAATGTATTCAAATGATAAATTTAGAAAAAATATCAGAAATAAAAAAAATAATCGCTATTACCAATAATATTATTTCTAATAATAATATTAATCAAAAATTATCTAAACCGATAGATAAAAAACGCAACATTATAATTCAAAAAGTAATCGGATACAAAGATCAATACAATAGAGTAGTTGACAAAATTATTGAAAATAACGATGAGACTAAAAATTATTTAATAAAACTTCTAAACAATATTGGCGAAGTAATTAATATATTGATTAAAAAGAAAAAAGTGAAAATTATTAGAAATTATTCTGATCTCAACAATATTAAGAAATTAAAATAATTATAAATATACAAAATAAATATGAAAATTATTATTATCGACATTGGAAGCTTTTCATGTAAATATGGCTTTGGCGGGTATAACAATCCAATTGGTGAAATTAGATCTGCAATAGTAAATGACACGAAAGTTCTTCAAATGGATGATATTAATATTTATAAAAATATTATTTACCCTGTCAAAAATAGCACAGTTCAATCATATGAAGGAATTGAAATAATTTTAAATTATATAATTGATGGGAAACTAAAAATAGATCCAACAAGAAATGGAATTATTTTTTGCTGTCATTCTAAAAATCATTTAGATACATATGCTAAAAAAAGAGATTTTAAAACAATCCATTTTGTAGATCGCTCTGTTGCATGTACTTATGGTTCTGGAAAAGTGAACAGCTTAATTGTCAAAATGGGTCATGATTGGACTACAATATCTCCAGTGATTGAAGGAGTTTGTTTGAAAAATTATGTTTCTTATTATTTTCTAGGTGGGAAAGATGTTAATAAAGAAATAATAAAGAGTACTAAAGAAGAATGGTCAGATAATCAGTTATCTCGTTTTAAAAAAAAAATATATCATAAAAAGTATTTTAAGAAACCTAAAAAAATGACATTTCAGAAAGCAGAATATAAAATAAAATCATGGGAAAATATCATGATCTCACCTAAAAAATATGATATTGACATTGATCTATTAGCTAATTATATAATATTAACTATTGATAAATCGCCAATTGATCTCAGAAAAACACTTTACAGCAATATTGTATTTGTTGGTGGCAATGCTAATATTGACAGTATACAAAATAAAGTTATTAGTCAAATCAAAAAATATAGAATTGCAAATGCGAAGAAAAATAAAAATATTATCAAAACAAACTATTCTAGAATACTAGACCACCCAGTAAGTAATAAAACAAATTGTTGTTGGATTGGAGGTTCTATTATTTCATCTTTAATTTAATAAAAAGCAATATTAATATCCAAATGTTAATATTGTTTTAATTTAACAAAAATAATATTAACATTTGGATATTAATATTATTATCGTAAAAATATAAATGAAAGATAAAACTGAAATTAGTTCCAAGAATAAATATAAAAAAAAATATTTGAAGCTAAAAAAGAAAATGGCAGCATTGGAAGAGAAATATGAAAATTTAAAAACAGAAAAAGACAATATTTCCAATGAACGTAATTCAATAATCAATATATTGAGAAAACAAACTAATTTATCTGATATTAAAAGTTTATCTAATACTAAAAAAAAACCTTATTATGGATCTAAAAAAATACCTGGAGGAAAAAGAAGACCCACAATGAGAGAATCTATTATAAATAATAAAGTTAATTGGTTCGGAGTTAATAAAATAGATCCAAGATTACTAGCTCAATATAAATATAGAGGTATTGACACTGAAAATGCAATTAACGATCTCCAAACAAATTTATTTAAATTAAGAATGGAAAAAAAGGAAGTTGTCAGAAAGTATGAAAGAGAAAAAGATCCAATTGCAAAAGATGAATTTAAAGAAAACGTAGAAGAGTTGTCTGATAAGATAGTGACTATATTAGCAGAATTAAACAACTTAATTTAAAAATTGATAATAATATGATATAATAATATGATATGATTAATTAAATATAAAAATATCATATAAATAATGGAGCCAGAACAAATTCCTAAAATAGCTATTTATTTTTTATCAGATACTATGATTGAATGTATTAGAAAACCAAATGGACGTAAATTGTTAGTATTTAACAAAAGTCATCCTTTAGAAAAAAACGATCGTGTTATCTTAATGCGTAAGCCGATATATGGACCATATGTAGTTGCAGGTTTTTCTATTATTAAAAAAAAAATAAAAAAAAACAAAAAGAAAGTTTTATTTTTTGACACACCTTCTTTGAACAACTATATTATTGATTGTAATACTTACTTATTTCAAAAAAGCAATAGTAATTATAATATATTAGGGATGGTCAAGTCAGTTACAAATGAGAAAAAAAAAAAAGATTTTTTAATTAAATTATATCGAAATATGAAAATTACTGATATCAAAGTGATTGAATCTAAAGATTCAGCAAATATAATTAAATTTATTAATAATTTAAAAGAAGAAGAAGAAGAAGAGTTAGAAAAAAAAGAAATATCTAAGAAAAAACCAAAAAGTAAACCAAAAAGTAAACCAAAAAGTAAACCAAAAAAAGCATGTCTAGAAATAGGGACTGATCAAAAAAACGGAACTTATTTAACTATTAAATCAAACTTAGATCCAAAAATGGGAAATGTTCCCATTAAATTAAATCCTTGTAATAATTTTAAATTACATAAAAAATCAAAAGAAGAAAGAGTGGAATATTTTAAAAATCATTTAGCTGAATGTAATCAATGTGAACTTATCGATAATAATAGGATCCAAGTAAAAATATATTTTGATACCGCTGTTTTTAAAATACGTAAGATTACTAAACCAACTAATAAATCTAAAAAATTAAGCAACATAATTAATTGTTATGAATCTGTTTCTCAATATAATGTATTGAATGATACTAAAAACACTCAACATATATTATTTGATCAACCATATATAGAAATACTTAGAGTTTGTAATGACGATCTGTATCAAGAAGGTTCTATTTACATAGTATTTATTACTCAACCAGGTATATATATAGACGAATCGGATCAAATAGATGAACTAGATGAACTAAATGAAACTGATTAATTAAAATCACAAAGATTCATCTTTAACCATATTTTTAATAACATCTATTTTTTGCAACATTTCAATACAATGTTTTATTTCATTTTCTATTTTACTATCTCTTGATAATAAAATAGAAATATCTTTTTCTGCAATTGCATTCATTAGAACAGACAATCCAGAAACTTTTAAATTATTAACCATATTTTTCATAATTATTTTCGGGACCATGTGGTTTAAATTTATCTTGATAATCTTATAATAAGTTTTCAATAGTAGATCTAGTTGTTTCAAATTATCTTGAGATTTTACTTTATCAATTGTTTCATAAAAGATATCATTGTCAGTCCAAATATAAGATTCTTCTGATAACAATAAATTATAAACTTCTTTTTGAGTGAGTTGTTTTTGATCTAATAATAATTGGTGCAATATTGTATAAATCAGTTTCGATAAAACTGGATACTTATTATATTTTTCTGAATTAACAGCAAAAGAAACTGTTTTTAAAAGTATGTCAATTATTTTCTGAAAACATTTTTTATATATCTGTTCTAATTTCATGATTGGTCGATAGTCTGTATCTGTCAAACAAATCTCCATAATTTCGATAATAGGAACATAACTTGTCATTCGGTTTCCTTCAAATCCTGCAATAATATTATTGTAATATTGAGGAGTGTAAATAAATTTATCAAAAGGATTCAATTCAATACTTTCTTTTTTCATAGCTTTGAAAGTATCTTTGAGTTGTTTTCCAGTATTAAATTTAGATCCAATTGAATCAATTGATTCTCTAATAATTTTTGATATTCCTGTTAAATAATTATTAACATATGTTATCTTTTCTGTTGCAGATGCAGTGATTGATATAGTGTTTTGTTCTATTTGAAATAATTTATTCTTATTGAATTGGTATATATTATTTATTTTGTCAAGTACTTCTGGTAATTCTTTTTTAATTGCTGTAATTAAAATATTATTTAATTGAGCAATTAGATTTTTGATTCCTATTTTACTTTTGTATTTTGGTTTTTTATATTCTGGATGCGATTGAAAAAAGTTTAATTCTTTTTGAAAATATTTTTCATCATTAGTAGTTTTATTTTTAATAGTGTAGTATCCATATGAAAACTTAAGATCATTAGAAACATCTCCTATTAAATAATTTCCAATATGTTCTTGATGATTCATTAAGTCTGGTTTAGTAAGGACACCGATTGTTCTTTCTAAATTAGTATCGTATTTTTTGATAAAATGCAATCCTAAATCTGTTTCTAGATCTACTCGAGATTGCATAACAGCAATAATAATAGAAAAAGGATCTGCCAAATATTTACCAACCAATGATTTTATTCTTTTTTTAATATCATCTGGTTGTCCTTTGTCTCTTTTAGCTATCATAGTTAATCCAGGCAAATCAACTAGTGATAAATTAGGAACCAATGGAGAATTGATCTCTACTATTATTGGAACATCGCTTATGTTAGTTGGGCCAGCAATTTCAATTGTTAGTTTATCAATATGTTTTTGAACGTTAGCTATTTCTTCCGGTTTTATATCTGGTGATGATAATTTTTGAGTGAAATCTTTTTTTCCATCAGAAATAATTTTGATAAATGCAGATGATTGAGTAGATGGATCGGATGATTTAAATAATCGTAATTCTAATGGAGTTCGAGTACACATATTTTTATCAACCGGAAGCACATCAATTCCTGTTAAATAATTTATCAAGGAGCTTTTTCCAGAACTCTGTGTTCCAGAAATAACTAATCGAGGAAGTTTTAATTGCTGATCTGATTTCATAAATTGATTTATATGATCTGCTATTTTGAGTATTTTTTGTTCTGATAAAGATTGCATAATATCGCTACTTGATTCAGATGTTAACCATTGGTAAATAGAATTCATTTTGTTCATGTTGATATAAGATTAATGCAAATAAATATTTAGATTAATTTTATTATAATATCTCCGATTAAAGAAATTTGATTAAAGTATTTCATTGTAAATAGGTTTAATGTTTTCATATACTTCTTGATAGTTTTGCTCTGGCAAATTATCAATAATAAATAATTGATAACTTCCTAAATGATATATGTTAGGAATACATGGGTCCAATGAGTTTTCATAATAATAATCTCCAATATTTAAAACTTGAGATGATTTAGTATATTTATATTTTTTTAGTTCTTGGATCAGTTCAACATCTTCCCAATAAGGAAACCCAACAATGATTCTAATTGATGGAACACTACTAATCCATTTCTTTATCCATGTTATCATACTTGTCATCAATGATAAAATATAAGGAGGATTGAGTACAATTGTCAAAACTCCATCTTTTAACGGAACAGATTTTTTGAAGTCTAAAATATTAAGTTCAAAGATATTTCCAATACTACCAAAATACTTATCAGTGTCATGGTATAAACTACCAAAAAATGGATTAGGTGAAATAGTTAATAATTGACTGTTGAATGGATTCGAAAATCCTTCCAATGAAACATTATATGTTTGATAAAGATAATGATACCATCTATGTGGAAGATTCCATGTTTGTCCTCTCGGATTCATACATTCATGACGTATTAATGATATTGTAAGTAACTCTAGATAATTTTCTGGTTCAGTGCAATTTTTAATTAAGCTGATAAAACGTCTACGATTAAGTTTCTTTTTGAAATCATTGTAATAGATAACACATAACTTATTGTTAAGAATAACTTGTCCGCTATTACGACTGTCAATATTTTTAACTTTAGTATCTTCTAAAAACTTTTCTATTCTTGATCTAATTGTTTTAATGATCACGTCAATATTTTTAATTTTCTTTTCAGATAGTTCTCGACGCATTTGCTTGTAAATATAATGATTCTCTGGGACATTTATAAAAATAACATCTTTCTTTTTTGTTATTTTTACATTAGCCATTGAAATAACAAATCTCTCTAATATATTTCCCCATTCATATCCTTTGGAGATTTTTTTAAGCGATTCGATAAACATATATCTTTTATACTCTAGATCGATTTGATCTTTGTATTTAGGATTGATTTCAATATCAAATGTGTTTTTGCTAAGAAATTTCAATAAGTTATATGTCATTGTTTGAATATGTTTACTTGATAATAGATCAGATGGAAATATTAAATGACGGAAATTAATTATTTGATATTTAATTTTTTGAGTATGTAAAAAATCATTTACAACAGTAATATCTTTGTTGATTGGAACTTTGAAGTGTTTGATGTTTTTAGTAGAAATTAATTTTTTAAAATAAATAGTATTTTGATATTCTACACTTGAAGCTTTTGGAAGTACTAATAAGTAACTAGTTTTTGTTTCATGAAGTTTTGCAATAATAATATTTTTCAAAATAGGAATCAATGGAATTATATAAATCATGATCTCACTTTTTTCTGGTTGGTATTTTGAAATGAATCCTTTGCTTCCATAATTTTTATCGAGGTCGTAAAATAAACTAGTATAAGATAAACCACCATAATCACCAAATGGATGTCCTAGTGATATCACACTGTTAATATTTTTACTTTTTAATTGCTGGTAAAATTCTGGAATCATTGAATCTAAATAATATGATCCAAGTGATTGGTATCGAACCCAAGTAATCAGAAGATGAATCGGTTCACTCTTGGAAAGTAATTTTTTTAGATGGTCTTTTTCAAAAACATGTGATATACTTCCACATGAATAATGATTGTCTTTTATTTTGTATTCAACTTTTGGATGAGTTTTAACTGAAAGAAAACTTTTTATAGCTTGATGTATTTTTGATATTATTAATGAAACTTCATCATATGTTTTCGAACTGTATTTAATCAAATTATAAAGACTTCCATATATAGAATCTGTTTTTGATAGATCCAAGAATATAGGATCTGATCTAGTTGTGTCATTTTTAAAAGCCATCAAGTAAAGAATACTGTTGACAATATCATCATAACATGGTCCATTAGCGATATTTTTAATTTTTTGAGATAATTGATATCTTGCATATTCTGTATTCAGTTTACTTTGCATTTTGATTTTTTAATAGTTTTTATTTCTATTTATAGTTAAAACAACTGTTATAATCTCTTTTTTTCAATTTTTTAAAAATTGAAAATTCAATTAATTGAATATTCTTTACCACTATAATGGCAGTAATAAATAAATTTTATCGACTAACAATATTAACAATGAACTACAGAAGAACACTTAACGAAACTAACGAAACTAAGGAAACTAAGGAAAACAAAGCTGACGAAAACGGCTTCTTTGTTGTTAAAAAGAAAAAAACTTACTCGAGAAATGGTAATAATAATTACTCAAAAAGCAATAATTACAGAAGTAATAATTACAGAAGTAATAATTATCAAAGTAATTCAAAATCAAAAAGTTACTCAAAGAACTATTCATCAAATTATGGAAAAGGTAAATCCAGATATCAAAACAAATCTGAACCAAAATTTGTAGCTCCTAAAGACGGTGAGCAATATGTCCAACATAAAAAATCAACATCTCCACCTAAGCAAAAGAGATTTAATAACAATTCAGTCAGGATTAAGAAAAGTGCTAATACGACTACTATGTATGGAAAATGTTATTCAGTTCCAGATTACCACAAGAAAGCTTTGGAAACAATTTATCCTACGTATGCTATTGATGATTCTAAAAATGGATATAAAAAAGAAATTGAACAATTTGCAAAGTTTTATATTTTAAGAATTCTTTTGAATAATAGAACTCTAATTGCAGCTGGTAATGAACCTATCTATCCAGATTACAATCATACTCTTGACTTTGTTTCACATAGAAATTTCAAAGATGTAATTGATTTTATCAAGATTTCTCTTTTGTATTATGCTAAAAGATATTGTTCATGGGAAAAAGATTTTTATAAATTCTATATCATGTTGATTCAAAATGGATTTGAACCGAAGACTAACTACGCTAACAAAGATGCAGTATTGATAAGTGGATGGGCTCCTTTTAACTATCTTTTTAGTATAGAAAAATATGATGAAAGTGTAAAAGCAATAATATTATTTGACAAGGAAAGAGGTTGTGATCCATTCATTACTAATTCTTTTGGTGAAACTATTTTTAAATGTCTTTTGATTGCAATAACTCAAAAAAAACACAAGCATTACAAAGAAAGAGATTATATGTATGAAATATATGATGAATTGAGTTTATTAACAGAAAGACAAGTTATTGAAATAATTAAAGTTACAATGGGAAAGATCGCTTCATCATCTATTGAAAATTTCAATGTACTTAGATTATGTTACATCAATCATCCATATAAGACAATTGAATGTATTATTGGTAATTACTATAGTAGATCATCTGCACTAGGTATTCAAGAAACAGATCAAAGAAATATTGAAAATATTTTCAAATATGTTTTCAATCAAAATCAAAAAAAGACACAATTAGAAGAATTAAAAAGAGCTTTCAACACAGCAACTGAAAAGACGACAAATAAAATACCAAGACATGAAATCTATTTGAAAGCAGTTTCAGAATTAACTAATTCATATGAGTCAAGAGTGGAAAGCTTACTTGCTAAATTGCAAGATGAAAAGATTACTAATGATATGTATGTTGACAAAGTTGCACTATCTTTTCAATCATATTACATATTATATAGTTATTTGATTCTATGTTCCCAAGACCAAATCCCTATTAGAAAGAAACTATTAAATATATTAGTAATTGAAATGACTGATAATATCCATCCAGAACTTTTTAAATCTCAATTATATGTTGAAACATTATTATTGATAGTTAGAAAGAATGGAGAGTTGATAGATAAAAAGAAATTATTAGTTGGAGTTAATTCTTTGGAAACGTTGAGATCAAAATCAACTAAAAAATATATGAAGCTTAAATTCATATTATCTGATATTATCAGAGAATTGAAAAAATAAGCTTTACTAAAATAAATGACTAGCAATAAGTTTTAGCACCCATTACTTATTTACTAGAGCATCTAGTATATTACTTATTTACTAGAGTATGCAGTATATTCCTTATCTGCATATCCTGGTAAATCTTGTAAACTATCTAAACTAACATTAGATAAATTTGATGAATTAGAAAAAGACAATAGATCATAATCTGTGCTTAATATTTTTTTATGACAATCACATTTTCCAGAGCAATTGCATCTTTTTTGATGAAAGGTTTCTATTTTTTGATCTTCTTGGCTTTGCGAATCTTCGATCACAGCAACGGCAATGTTATCAGGTAATTTCTTTTTTTGATTCATAAAATATGAAACAGCAGCAACTATAATAACAATACCAATGAAGATTAAAGGAATTATCAACATTTTGTTTTTCTTAAACCTATCTAAAGAATCAGACGCTATTTTTTTTAAACTATCTTTTATATTTCCCAATTGTCTTGTAAACATTTCTTATAAATAATAATAATATTTTGTTTCATATTAAAAATAGAATTATATTAAAACATATATGAATAATATTTTCAGCGAGCATGAAAAAGATAATAATCTTTCAGAAAAACTAACTTACACATTATTCAAAGAGATGATTCCTAAAAATGCACTTAGTAAACCTATTAAAAATTGGAAAAGTAAATATGTGATTGAATGGAGGTGGAGGTTATTAAGACATAAAAATAAAAGATCAGTTGAGATAAGTTATTTATGTACTAAAAATAAAAGTAGGATTTATAAAAATAAGTATGGAGAATATGTATTAGGAAACTTGCCCGATAATATTTATAAAAATATTATCGAAGAGTATTATTATTACATATAATTTTTTAACTTCTAAAAAATATAGAGTTAAATAGTTTCTGTGTCAATTAATTTTTGCATTTTTATATATTTATCATACATTTTTTGAGCTAATAGTCTATTAGAATTATTTAAAGACCACTTATTCCATTGATGTATAATAGGAGTTAGCAATCTTATTTGATATGTTGTTCCCAAAGGCGTTAGACCTGATAAGAAATAACTTACATTATCGATAATTTTCTTTTTTCTAATCTTCAAATCATCTGAATTATAAGAGTAATATGTCATTTGAGTAGCTCCAAAAATAGATGCTAATTTTTTAAGATTACTAGTCCAAGGGTTAATAATAGTAAATGTGATAACATCTGATAAACCGACATTTTTATACTTTTTTGATCCGGTAACTCTATCAAAAATAGCATTTTTTAATTCTATCTGATTCATTAAATGTGGTATGATATGTACATCAAATCCATTTTTTTCAATTACTTTTTTTATAATTTGATTCAAATGTTGATAAATAGGTTGATGATTTAGTATCATCCTAGTCCAATTTATATCTGGGAATTGAAGAGCTGTGTATTGAGCATCTGATAAGTTATCAAATGATATAATTTTAAATTTGTTGAGGTCAAATGTATCCCAATTACCTATTAACAAAGAGCTATCTGGTGATATAGGTATATGTGGAGTGATTAATACTTGAAATTGATCTCCGATTTGTCTAATTCTATTCATCTATAATTAAAATTAATATATGAAAAAATATTTCGTATATTAATTTTTAAAATCAATAGTGTTTATTTAATAATAACTTATTCTTCATCACTGTCAATATCACTGTCAATATCACTACCACTGCTTACTTCTACTTTCACTCGTTTAGGTTCTTCTTCGCTTGATGACGACGATTCTTTTTGATCAATGATTTCTTTTTCTTTTTTAGCTGGTAATTTTTTCTTAAGTGACTTTGCTTTTTTCTTAATAGCTAGTTTCTTTTCTTTTTTAGTAACTTTTTTAGGCTTTTTAGTATCTTTCTTAGGCGCTTTAACATCTTTTTTAGTACTTTTTGTAGGATCTGGTTGAAAGTTATCTTTGCTATATTGAGTAGCGTATTTCTTGAAATCTTTTAATAAAATAGACATTTCTTGAGCATCTCTTCTAATAATAACGATTTTTCTTTTAGCATTAGCTTTGCTACTAACTGGTTTATAGTTTGGTTCAGCTGCATCTTTTTTTCTGCAGTCTACTTGGTCACTTTTGATATCTGCTAATATCTTTTCAGCTACATTTTTCATTTTTGTCAATAATGTTAAATCAAAGTTTTCAAAATTAAATGGTACTTCTTTTTTAACTGGGGAATTTGATGAAGCTTTAGTTGAAGCTTTAGTTGAAGCTTTAGTTGAAGCTTTAGTTGAAGCTTTAGTTGGGGACTTAGTTTTAACTTTAGTTTCTTTAACTTTAGTTTCTTTAACTTTAGTTTCTGGTTCGTTAGTTTCTACAGTTTTAGTGATAGGTGTTGTTGAACTCATTTTTCTTTTTATACTTTTGATTGTTTTTTTCTTCATACATAAAAACTTAATATCTCAGTCATTTTAAATATCAATTTTTATTAGAAGATATATAAAGAATAACTGCATATAATAAAATTATAATATGGAACATTGCAATGGAAATTTGAATTTGATATTGGGATGTATGTTTAGTGGAAAGACATCGGAGTTAATTAGAAGATATATTAGGTATACGATATCTGGTAAAAAATGTTTGATGGTGAAACATACTAATGATTTTAGGTATAGCAAAGAATATGTTATTACTCATGACAATAAGAAAATAAAAAGTATTTCATCTAAATGCTTATCTTCTTTAAATGATTTAGTAGGAAACTATCAAGTAATATGTATTGATGAGATACAATTCTTTTCAGATGCTCATATATTCACTGATTTATGGGCAAACCGAGGACTTGTAGTAGAGATGTCTGGTTTAGCAGGTACTTATAATAGAACTCCTTGGCCAGTTATAACTAATTTAATCCCCTTGTGTGATCATATCAAATATTTGAGAGCAGTATGTCAAAAAACTGGCAAGAATGCTAGCTATAGTAGTTTAAAGAGTAATCCAGAAAACTGTTCTAAAGATTTAGTCAATATTGGAGGAGTTGATAAGTATTCAGCTTCGGATAGAGAAAGTTTTTTTGACAAAGATTCATTATACAAGGATACTTACAAAAAGTTCCAAGAATTCAGTCAATCTTACAGTTTATCTGGTGATGAGATAAAAAAATCTATCAAAATATTTGATCAAATGTATAAGAATGATGCTACTAAAATGTCTTTTAAAAAGATAATTGTCGCATTATCTAAAAAAATTGAAAAATAAAATGTATGGCATATTCACTTGATTATATTTTGAGTATCTAATATTATCACTTATCGAAGATTTGACTGTTATTGTGTTTTGCACACAGGTGCACACGAAGACTAACTTATTTTAGTAAGGCGATTTATACTAGATCACACAATATTGATTGAAACTTTTTGTTATTTAAGAATGTCCATATTTTTCTCACGATCATAAGTCCGAAGGTCATCGTTACAGCACACAAGGTGCATACGAAGACAATCCTTTTGATTAGAGAAATTATGTAGACTATTTCACAATATTGGTTGAAACTTTTTTTGTTTTGATTAAATTTATATATATTATTTGGTTTTCATAGATTGACTATATTTGTATTTTGTATACATGTCTCTTTGAACAACTTTATTAAACGAAACTTATTTTGTTGCATGGAACGTTTAGTATTTTTAGGTTAGATGAAGATGGATTTATTAGCAATATACACATCTTTTTGTGTATATTGTGAATTCTATTTGAATTAAACTTGAGTTTACTGAATTATTACGAGATAAAACTTTTAAGTATCATGAATATCTAGTATTTCTAGTTAACGTAGGTTTGAAGGATGTCACGAGTGCTTCATTGTACTTATGACAACCATCGCTTACTCTAGCTAATGTTACCGGATATCCTATTGTCATTGGATAGTTCGCAATTGTAATAAAAAAAAAGTGGTAGTTTATTCAGTAGATCGGGCGACATGAAAAAATGTGTGTTATTTACAAGGAATTGAAACTATTATTCTATTTTTATTGCAGATGCAAATAATTAGATGATGATTGTATTGATATGGAAAAGAATTATCTTGTTGTGATTGCAACAAATAAAGATTTACATTGAAAAATTAAATTAAAACAAAAAAAATTGAAACAAATATATTTTATTTGTTTCAATTAAAATTAAAATTAAAAAAATTGATATTTTAAATGTATGAAATGTCTTTTATCAGCTGTTTCTGTAAATACGAAATCAAACACTATGACTAATACTAAAACAAACTCAAGCAAACCAGAACAACACCCTATCATGATTGAAGCAAGAAGATGCGTTCAATGGAATATCGATTGCGGTATTACTACCAATGACAAACTCCAAACTGAAATGTTTAAAGAAAACCCTTCTTTGATCAAATATCGTGTTTCTCTAATTGATGAAGAATTCAGAGAACTTACAGAAGGAATTGAAAAGAAAGATTTAGAAGAAACATGGGACGCTCTAGCTGACTTACTCGTATGCACTTATGGTGCACTAGCAACATTCGGATTCAGATTAGAACCAATTCATCTACTTACTATTAACGAATCATCAAGAAGCGAATACTTACATTTATTTGACGATATTTTCAAATGTGAAAATGAAAAAATCGTAACTGGATTAAATGAAATGTTATCAAGTAGTGGAATGAAAGCAGATGCTAAAAAGACTTTTTGCAAAGACAATGAAACAATCATAATTGATTACATGAAATGTTTATCAAACTATGTTGCTGATATCAAGAAAAACATCAAGGAAGAAAATATGCAAGATGTTTGTAGAAACACTGTTGAAATGACTCATTACATTTTATGTTTTGGAAAAGTACTCAATCTAGATGTTGAATTAGGTATGAAAACTGTCAATGATTCTAACTACAGTAAATTATGTGACACAGAAGCAGAAGCTATTAAAACAGTTGAATGGTACAAGAAGAACGACATCAAAAGATATGATTCCCCATCATACCGTAGATCTACTTCAGGTGACAAGTTTGTTGTTTTCAACAAATCAACTAAGAAGATTTTAAAGAATGTTAACTGGTCGGAACCTAACTATAAGCAATATATCACAAAGTAAGCATTAGTAATGAATATTATATAACTAATAATATTCAATACAAAAACATAACTTGAAATTAAACTCCAACTAACCATCTTCCATATATTAATACAGTTGACATAACACAAACATAATATTTTGCTTTTTTAATAACTTTTTTAACTTTAGAATAATCATGATACCTATTCTGATTTTCTATATTATTAATTGATAAAGAATCTAACGAATCGATACTAACATTTTTATCTAAATGTTGAAATTGAGAGACGTCTAATTTTTCAAACTGATACTGTGATAAATCGTCGTAAAAATGACTCATTATTATTTATAACTTCAATTTATATAAAAAATGGGAAATCTATTCACGTCTCCAGAATCACAAATCAATCGTAATGTTGAAAAAGAGTTAAAGTATCTAAGAGAAAAAGTAGAGAAATTAGAAGAACAAGAAAATAAAAAAGAAACAACTAACCAACAAGATATAGAAAGAGAAGTAAAACATAATAATCTAAACAATGATTTAATCAAACAACTTGAATCATTAAAAAATATCAATAGTGAATTAGTTGAAAAATTACAAAAGGCAGAACAAGAAAATATTGAAAAGATAACTCAAGAAGTATCTGAAAAAAACAAAGTGAAACTGTTATCAAAAAAACAAGTCAAAATATTTGTTGATAATATTTTAAAAAAAGAATCTGTTAATGTTGGCGTGATTCCAGATTTTGTTGAGAAAAAGATTTATCAAAATATTTTCAATACATTAATATCTTTAGTAGATAGTGTTTTAGAAAATACTAAAATAATAATTATGGGTCATGAAGTAACATTAGATTTAGTGGCGAAAGATTCAAAATAATTGTATTTATTGAATATAAGATATAAAGATGGAAACTAAAAAAGAATCCGCATTAACAATTGACGAAAAACATGACATGGTAACTAAACTATTAACAGCATTTGCTACTGTTAATATCCTTAGTATGGATATGGGACTACCTTATTCAGAAAGACAAAAAAATATTTTAAAAAATAAATTAATAGTTTTAATAATAGTTTATGCATCAGCATTTCAATTATTAAAAAACAAAAAACTTGCTGTTGCACTAGCAGGATTGTATTTTTTTATCTCATATTAGATAGCGACTTCAATAACTTCATTGTCGAGATTGTCAATATAAATATCTTCACCTGTGATACCATCATCAGTAACATTGATGGCATCGTAATATTCTTCTTTATACTTTCTGATAAATGTGTCAGCATCTGTTCTGAGTTCATCTGATAATGATAATTGTGTTGATATCATAGACTCAAAATTATGTAATTTTTCAATTACGGTTGATAAATTTTTAGTTTTTTCACTTAAGTTACTATATGCAATAATACTTGTGATAGTAAATGCTGCCGCTGATAAAACTCCTCCCACAACACTAACACCCATACTAGTCCAAGTATAAATAACATTGCTTGAAGTACCTGCTAAAGAACTCAAAGCTGATGCAATCACAGTATCTAATGTTACAATACCATTAATTACTAATGTGGAAATCATTAGAAGGTTGTACCAGAAAAAATATTTATTTAATGTTTCTTGATATTTATTTGCATATAATCGAGTGTTTCTTTTCCACTTAGTGACAGTTTTAATATTTTCGTCGTTCCAGTTGTTCATGATAATATTACTTAAATGGCTTATCTTTAAGGCATTTTGATAATTTAGAAAATGGATCTCTATGATACCATTTTAAACATTTTTTAGATGGATCATTATTTTGATATGGTCCATGAACATCCCCAGAAACACATTTATTGTTGTAGCCACAGTTACTGCATTTTAAACAATCTGTGAAATTTTTTCCATCACATGATTTACAAAAGTTTCCATTTGTATAGCTATACATTTCCATATTAGACCATTTAAAAATAATGTAAACAACTGAAAAAAGAAAAATCAAATAAATTATTTTAGTCATCAAAAAATATTATATACTTATTATAATATACTTAAATGAGTTCAGAAACAAAATTAGTTAGTGACAATATTCGCCGACCTTCTCAAGTAGAAAAGACAAGCTCTATTCAAAAATTTCTTAGAGACTCCGCTAAAAAATCTTTACAAAATGTAGATATGCAAAAAAAATTAGCAACGCAAATTTATATTATTTTATCTAATACAGGAAAAGATTTTATTAATAAACAAGCTTTTACTGATGATCAAAAAGCAGTTATGATGAAAATGTTTGATATTATTGAAAAAAATAATGTTCCATCAAAAGCAATCGACTTATTACATAAAGTATTAGATCATCCTGCTGTAAAAAGTATGGTAGAAAAATTAATAAAAGAATTTGAAGGAAGAGTTGATTTTGAAAAAATGACATCTGATATTTTAAAAAAAATAAGTGGTGGAAAAGATAATACTGTTTACAGTAGAAATATTTATGATTTAATTAATATCACTGGAGGAAATATTACTTCACCTAAAAAAAGTTACGAAGATAAAGATGAAGACGAAGATGATGATAAAGATGAAGCTTATTGGAAACATAAATACATGAAATATAAAGCTAAATATGTTAATTATAAAAAAAAATTAAATAAGTATCGTTAAATTATAATATGACTAAAAATAGCGTTACATTATATTATGCAGACTATTGTTCTCATTGTCATGCTTTTATGCCAGAGTGGAATAAATTGAAACAATCTCTTCCATCTAACTACCAATCATTTCAATATGAAAGTTCACGAGATTCTGATGTTATTAATAATAATAGTATTGATGGTTTTCCAACTATTAGAATTAAAAAAGGAGATACTTATTTAGATTATGTCGGAGAACGTACTGCTGAAAAAATATTAGATGTGATGACAGAAAAAAGTAAAGAGAAAAAAAGTAAAGAGAAAAAAATTAAAGGAGGAACTTCCGATAAATTAAAAATGTACAAACATAAATACATTAAATACAAACACAAATATATTAATTACAAAAATGCAAATATTCGCAACTAATTAAAATATAAGACATGTGACCATGGACGACTCAATCGAGTGATACCTTTATCATAAATACGTCCATCATAATAATTATTATACTTCCATGTATTACATCCTTGTTTAAAATACGCTCCTTGAACATCACCTGGTACGCATTTTCCATTACATACCCCACAATTAGAATAATCTAAACAATTTTTAGCTGTATTTTGATAGCAATTACTAGATGATGGTCCAGTCCATTCTATATCCCAATGAGTTCCAATATCTTGATATGATTCACTAGAACAATAATATATCACAATTATTACGATTATTGCTAAAATTAAACTAATCATTATATATTAGTAGTCAATTATATAATACTAATTGCAGCAAAATAAATGATTCTAATTTTAATCGCATTTTGCTTGTTAATAATTTTAGCTTTTAACTTTTGTCAATCAGAAAATTTCGAAACATCCGATGGCAAAGAACAAGATGAAAAAGAACAAGATGAAAAAGAACAAGATGAAAAAGAACAAAGATTCGACAAGATATTTGAAAAAGTTGACTATTATCCTAATTTATATGATAACAGTCTAATCAAAGAAAATATAATTAGTGAATTGATATCTACTGGAATTGATAAATGCAATAAAGAATGTTCTGGTACGTGTGTTGAGTTTGGTATTACAGGAATTGCATATTGTTTTAATCCTATTGAAAAAAAATATAGCCGTCAATTTATAAACCATGAATTTAAAAAAACAGGAACCGAAAGCGAAAACCAGTAAGAAAGCTCTTTTAATTGGGATTAATTACTTAGCAGAACCAGCAGCTAGACTAAATGGTTGTCATAATGATGTTAATAACTTGTCATCATTTTTGATAGACAATAAATATTTTGATAAATCTGATATTACTGTAATGCTTGATAGTAAACGTGTAACTGACAAAAAATATCCTACCAAAGCAAATATATTAAAACAATTAAATGATTTAGTCAAATATGCATTGTCAAAACCAGGTGAATCAATTGAATTATATTTATCATTTTCTGGTCACGGTGATAAAAGAGTTGATTTATCTGGAGACGAAGAAGATGGATATGATGAAGTACTTGTTCCAGCAGATTATAATCAAAACGGTGTTATTACAGATGATGATATTAGAAATATATTAATTAATAAACTACCATCTAATGCTAAACTATGGGTGATTATAGATGCATGCCATTCTGGATCTGCATTAGATTTAAGATATCAATACTTGTTAGATTCTAAAAATAGATATATCGTTAATCAAGATTACAAAAAATCTTTATCAGAAGTAGTTATGATATCTGGTTGTAAAGACGATCAAACATCAGCTGATGCATATATGTCAAATGACAAAAAAGAAGCTAAATATCAATATCAAGGAGCTTGTTCAAAAGCTTTTATGAAATTTTATAAAAAAGGAATTACTTATCATGATCTAGTTACGTCTATGAGATCTTGGCTTAGAGCTAATAAATATACACAAATTCCTCAACTTACTACAAGTAGAAAAATAAATACTAAACAAGTATGTTTATTATCTAGTTATAATTAAAATATTTAATCATAATAATATATAATAACTAAAATGGAATTTGAAAAATTAGCCGCTAAATTTAAGATAGGACTTTGGGGTAACTGGAACACTGAAAACTTAGGAGATATCTGGGTTTTGAATAACATGAAAAAAAGATTCCCAGGAATTGTTTCTATTGATAGTAAATACACTACTAGTGATGATATCGAAGATCTTGATTTTTTAATTATTGGATGTGGAGAATTATTTAATGGACCTAAACTACCTAGTTTGTTTAGAGAAAAAGTTGCTTGTAAATATGGAGCGTTTAGTGTTGGAGGAGAATTTGAAATTTTAGATAAAGAAAATCTAAAACAACTTGTAAATGAGTCTGAATTTTTTACAGTTAGAGATACAAGAAATTTACAAACCTTTCAAATTCCAGATATTAGTGAAGTTAATAAAGACATCGGTGTTTCTGGTGATTTAAGTTTTCTTTATCCATTAGCTATTAAAAAAACAGTTAGTAAAATTAATAATATAAAATTAATTTGGAGAAATCCAACTGACTTGTTTAGTTTAGAAAAAAGTAAATTTGACAGAGAGAGAAACCAAGATTTCAAAGAGTATATCGGTCAAATTCCTTTCAATAGCGATAAAAAGACAGTGGAATATTTAACAAAAACTCTGAAAGTTCACGGCAGAGTAATATATGATAATAATCGTGTTAAAAAAGATCTATCATATAATTCTTTTGAAAAACGTTTTGAGAATAGTAATTTAGTAGTCAGTTCTAGATATCACGGATTAGCAGCTGCTATTCAAATGGGAATTCCTTGTATTGCATTAGATATATGTCCACGTATTAACACTTTGATGAAAGAAGCTGGATTAGAAAAATACTGTCTCAAACTATATCAAATAACTAAAATACCAAAATTACTAATTGACATTGAGAAAACATATCATAGCATTGTTAGCAAAATGAAAACATACAGAGAAAGACAAAAAGAAAGATTAGAAAAATATGCAAATATTACAGAATTATATATATTTAATGCTCTAGTTCCAGAATATTTCATCAAGTCCAGATCTATCAAAAATAATACAAATTCTCCTGTGAAAGCTTTTGATTTTGACAGTCTCAATAAAGAAATTAGTGAAACCGATTCACTTGAGAAAATTGAATCAGAAATAGAATCTAAAAACTTTGACAAAACAGTTATTAATCATATTATGTTTTTAAAGAATAACAAATTAGATCGTATTAGAGAATTAAAGAAATTACTAGACGATTTAGAAATCGATGAAATAATAACTCAACAAAATGTTCAATCTGATGCAAGAGAAAGAGCTTTAGAATTAGCAAAGAAAAAAGCAAAAACAGATGAAGCATTAAGACATAAAACTATTAAAGAAGCAAGATCTCTGATGGAAAAAAAACTAATTGAAAAAGAAATTAAAGAAATTGAAATATTGCAACAAACAGATATTGTAAAAGAAGAATTAGAACAGTTTCAAGAAAAAGATCTCTTTTTTGATAATTCTAGAAAAGTTTCTCAAAGAAACATAGTTCAAAAAGAAAGAGATGTAAGAAAAGAAGCTCTTCAAAAAGAAATCAAAAAGGAAACACAAGAAGATATCAAGAAAAGACAAGCAAAAGAAATCAAAGATATCTTAAAAAAAGAAAAAGAATTGCAACAAGAAAAAGAAAAGTTACGTCTTGAAAAAGTGAAAAGATTTTTAGCATTAAAAAGAAAATAATTATTTTTATTCTAATACTATCTTACTATGATCAGACATATTACGAATATTATCAGTTATTATTTTTTCTGATAGTATTTTATTTCGTTTCAACAAAAAGATTATTTTTTGATGACACATATCTGAGAAATATCTTTCTTGATAAGGCGAATCGTAGAAGATAGTCAAATGACTTTCTGAATTGCGATAGACATTCTGATATGTTATGTATTGATCAATAGTTATTATTAAATCACATGAAAATGACAGAAACTTTTTTGATTCTTGTGATATATTATTAACGACAGCAATAATATTATACTGATCCATTATTCTTACTAGTATCATTTTGTAATCGATCCAATCTCTAATAGAATTATCGACATCAATAAAAACAAGAATGCACTTTTTATTAAATACATTATTAAATATATTATCTGATATATTTTGTAGCAACTTTCTATTATCCCAGATAGTTTTTTTAGTTAAGTCAATACTTTGTTGATTCAAGTATGATATTAATGAATCTGATTTATAAATATATTTCTTAGGTTTAGTTGATATTAATGATTTAACTGGACACATATCTAAATGATTAATGTGATTTGTGATGGATCGCTTCCAAATAATTGCTTTTATCTGATACCAATTATCTTTAACATTAATAACTTTATCATTTTCAATATGATTCCCATATACAAAATCTATGTTGTCATTAAATGACTCAGAGATAATATTTAATGCATCTATATTCCATATCTGTCCCGAACCTAAACTTGCAATATAATATCCAGTCGATTGAGATATGATTGCTTCTTTAAAACTAGTTTCAGAAACATTATCTGTTGCAGAAATGTAATTGATATTTTTAAATTGTTTGTTCAAAAGAGATAGGTAATCTATAATTTCTTTTTGGATAGAGTTTTCATTATTGGTTACAAATATCTCCCAATTATGATATGATTGTTTAATGATACTATTGATTGTGACTTTTATTTGATTTAATTGATTACTGGATATGTAATATATTAAAGTTATTTTTTTGGATGGTTTAATAATTTCATCTTCTACTTTATTTGTTTTTAGAAATGGCAATTTCATTACATGACTATTTTCTTTTTTTAGTAATTTGATTGGAGAAATAGATTGATTTATTTTACGAAAATTCCAATTATATTTTTTTAATAGTTTGACTGGATAGATTTCAATATCTTGATAAGATACAATGTTTTCAGAATAATCTTTTAATTTTGCAAAAGTATTTTCAGAAAAGAAATCATTATATTCATTTATTAATCCAATATTATTAACTGCAAATCTTTTTTCAATGTAAGAAAATGCCAATTGAAACATATATGATTTATTTTTGTTTTCACTAATTACATATTCTAGATCATTCATAATTACAAAATTATTATTAGCAGTTTTATTGTTATTAATAACAGCTAATATTTTGTATTTATTTAAAATTTTCAATGAGTGTAATGTTTTTTTAATAATGTATGCCGTGTTGATATTATCTATTTGAATAGGTAATACTAATATAATTTTGTTATCAATCAAATGACTTCTGCTAATATGATTAATTATTTTTGTCGCAGTATCTTTTGGATCAGTAATTCCCAGTGTAAAGTAAGATACCATGTTTCCACTAAATAATATTTGATATGTGTTTTGATAATTAGTAAAATGATTTACTATGATATATTTTAGTTTTTTGACAACTCCTAGATATCCATCTTTTCGTAAATGTTTAGCTATTTGAATCCTGTATTGATTAAATGAAATCATTTATTTTTTGTATATATTAACAATAAAAATTGATAATTATTAAATATATCATAGGCTTTTTTGTTATTAAAGAGCAAAAAATAAAACAAAAAAATGGTTTTACCTACTTTATCAAAGCAACAAGCATTGGCCGTCAAGTATATTAAGAAAAATAATATTATCGTAGATTGTGTACCTGGATCAGGTAAAACAACGACAGTTTTACATATTGCAAAGAAATATCCAAAAATGAATATGTTACTTTTGACATATAGTAAAAAACTAAGATTAGAAACAAAAGCTAAAACAGACGATTTAAAATTAACTAATTTAGAAGCTCATACATATCATTCATTTTGTGTAAGATATTACGATCACCAAGCATTTACCGACGGTGTTATTTCTACTATGTTAGATAATAAAACAGCTCCTTTTAGTAAATTAAAATACAGAGTTATTATTTTAGATGAATCACAGGATATGTCTTTTCTATATTATCGATTAATTTGCAAAATAGTAAAAGATAATAAATCAAAAAGATTAAGTATGGGTGTACTAGGTGATCGAAAGCAAAACATATTTAGTTTCAATGGAGCTGATAGTAGATTTATTACTATGGCAGATAAGATATTTAATTTTAAATATAATGATAAACCATGGAAAAAAGTTCCATTTTCAACTAGTTTCAGATTATCTGATTCGATTAGTTCTTTCATCAATACATGTGTTATTCACAATGAAGAAGATATAGTTAAATTAAATTCAACTAAAGATGGTATGATGAAAGTGAGATACATAATTAGTGATTGTTATGATTTTAAAAGTGTTTATGCTTATGAAGAAGTGACTAAATATTTACAAAAATATAGTCCAGAAGATATATTTATACTAGCTCCATCTTTAAAAAGTCATCGTTCTCCTCCGAAACTATTAGCTAATGTCCTTTCTAGTAATAACATTCCGATTTATATTCCAGAAGGTGACAAATCAAAACTTAATGGAGATTTGATAAAAAATAAGATTTGTTTTTCTACGTTTCATCAAGTGAAAGGTTTGGAAAGAAAAGTTGTTATTATTTTTAATTTTGACCAGTCTTATAATAAATATTATAATCACAACGGAGATGTCTTGTCATGCCCGAATGAAATTTATGTTGCGATCACTCGAGCTAAAGAAGCTCTTTCTGTGTTTCATCATTATCGTTGTGATCCATTACCTTTTTTAAATTTTGATTTAATTCAAGAAGGTGAAGTGATTCAATATATTAATTATAAAGATATTAAAATAAGTACTCGAAAAAACAACAAAGAAAAAATATTTAATATTACTCCGGAATCATTGATATCTCATTTACCAGAACATATTTTAGATAAAGCTCTTTCTTTTGTAAATGTTAAAATAATTCCATACAAAGGAAAATTGGTAGCAACTAAGATAGAATTGGAAAATAATATTGACACTGTTACTAGTGAAAATAATAAAATAGTTGAATCAGTAAGTGCTATTAATAAAATACTTATTCCAGCATATTTTGAATATATTAAAACTAAAAAACTAAAAATATACGATATCTTACTTAATAAACAAAAATATCAACTAGATGGAATTACTTTAGATACATATACTTTAGAAAACTTAACAAAGATAGCAGCAATCTATTCATCTTATCTAACTGGATATCAATATAAGCTACATCAAATAAAAAAATATGATTGGGTTGATCAAAAGAAATTAGACATCATCGCTAAACGATTAGAAAAAAATATCAAAGGAACCCCTGAATGTTATATTGAATGCATTGGAGAAAAGAAAACTGAGTTGTACAACAAAAAAATAAAATCTTACATTGATTTTGTAGATGGAAATAAAATCTTTTTTATAGAAACAGGTGAGATCAAAAGAACAGAACAATTACTATCTTCTGTAAAAGTATACTTAGCTGAAATCAATAGAAAAAAGAAAATACCTCCGACATTAATTGAGGGAGAACCAGTTGAATTTATTATTGAAGGAAATCAAAAACAAAAAGGAATTGTTAAAACAATTTATAAAAACGGAAATATTATTGTTTCTTTGCCAGGTAATAAAAGTATTAAAGTACATAATACTGATTGTGTGGGATCTGTAATGTTTCCAGCTGATAATTACAAATATTACATTTACAATCCTCTTAATAAAATTAAATATAGAATAAAATTTAAGATGGATAAGCTGAGAGAGATGATGGAATTTTTGATTAAATCAAAATATTCAAAAAATGAATTAATTTCAGATGAGCAATTTTATGGTAAAACTGTTGATATTATGTTGGAATATTTTAAGAAAGGTGAAAAGAAAAAGAAGAAAGATAAAAAAGATAAAAAAGATAAAAAAGATAAAAAAGATGAAACACTTGAAGAAGATATTTCGAAAACTAAATCAAAAAAGAAAAAGAGTAAGTCTAAAAAGAAAAAGAGTAAGTCTAAAAGCAAAGAAGTTATTCCAGAAACTATTCCAGAAACTATTCCAGAAACTATTCCAGAAACTATTCCAGAAACTATTCCAGAAACTATTCCAGAAACTATTCCAGAAACTAAATTAAAAAAGAAAAAGAGTAAGTCTAAAAAGAAAAAGAGTAAGTCTAAAAAGAAAAAGAGTAAGTCTAAAAGCAAAGAAGTTATTCCAGAAACTATTCCAGAAGTTAAACTAAAAAAGTCAAAATCAAATGAACCAGATCCAACAACTAACAACTAAAAAGAAATATTTTTTGAATATATACAACTATAATTACTTTATAGTTGCATATTTTTTATTAATCAAATAAGAATTTCTATTTTGTATTTTTTTTATTTTAGCAATATTCCAGTCATTTACCAATCTACCAAAAACTCTATTACTAACTCCATATATATGAGTGTATGGATAATAATTAGATGGAACTGAAGAAAATTTAGTATCTCTTGGTAAATTGATATCGGAAAACAATAGAAAATCCCATGTGTTTGATGAAATATCTGTTAAAACATCTCTCAATTTTTCAAAATCTTCAGTAAGTTTTATTTCATCTTGTATGATTAATATTTTCTTGTATTTGTTTTCAATAGCTAATTTAATTACATCTTGATTATCTATCTTTTTTATTTCCTGATCTGAAATAGTAGGAAAGTTCTTTCTATTCGAAATATACTTTTGATATTTAATTTGATATTGATTTAATTGTTTGATTAATTTTGTTTCAACTAATTCATCTTTAATAATCACATAAACATTATCAAAATATTTATTGACAGTTATTTTTTCTGCAACATTATTAGCAATACTTCTGGATCTGCTTTTAGTTCTTTCGGAAATTATTTTTTTAATAATATTTTCATTAGTCAATTTACTAACTACAACAGAATCAAATTGAAGAACTCTGTCTTTGATAAATTTTTCTTCTTGTAGTTTTTTATCTAATACTTTTTGTTCTTCTACATTTTTTTGTTTTTCTTGATTTTCTTTTCTAACAATTGAGTTCTGACTACTCATTTCTAATTGAGAATATTTATTTGTCGAAATTCTTCCTTTCACATTTAACGCATAAGAAATTACATTGGTTGGAATTTCAATTACTTCTTTTTGAAATGAATCCACTTGATCTTCTCCAAAAATAGTTTTTGTTCCAGTACTTGTCATAACAGATTTGAAGACTTGTTTTTTATTATTTCCATATGAATTATTTTTAAAATGAATTAAACTAAGCTCTTCTTTCTTTGGCAAGTTTTCTACTTTGATTACTTTTTTTTCGAGAGGTGTTTCTAAAAATTTATTTGATCTAGCGACTAATATAATTTTACTAAAAAGATCATAATTAAGATTTTTAATACTTTTTTTGAATGATTCTCTATAATTTGATTTAATACGTGTTTGCAAATACCTTTTTTGCATACCAGCTGTGATAAAAGAATTTTCTTGATTTCTATCAGTATTAAGATAATATTTTTCAAATAAAACATTGTCATCATTTAACAAAACCATAAAATTATTTTCAGTTGTGGATACGGTGTGAGCATTACCAGAAGATATTTTCCTGACATATCTTTTAATAAAATCATTATCAGGTAAAATGGTGTCATTGATAAATATAATATTATCTGTATCTAAGTAATTTTGTTTAATAAGGTTAACTGGATCTGCTGTGATTTCAATACTTTCTTGAATCAATAAATCTAAGACAGATTGGTCAATGATAGTTTTTTCTTCTACTGCTAAAATAACTCTAGTTTCAACAGATTGATTTTTTAATCTTTTCAAAGTAATAGTTAATAAACTAGGATCTTTAGTTCCATCAAGAACAGCTATGTTTTTTCTATCTCTTGAAGCATCATTAAGTTGTTTTGATTTTATAGCATAATAAACTTTCCATGAATTGGATTTATTAATCAAGTCTTCTTTAGTGAATTTACGCAAATCTAGATAACCTAAAAAATTTCTAGAGTCCTTGACAAAAAAGACACTATCTCCTAATTCACTTTGTTCTATAGTGTTTTTAAATATTTCTCTTAGTAAATTAATCATTATAATATAATTTATGATTATAAAGTATAATGTTTCAAAAGTCTATAATTTTACATCAGATTTCACTAGCAACAGTTTTGTTGGTTACGTATAATTGCTCTATTGGTAATTTAATGAATTATAATATGTTGGATCAATTACTTCCATCATATTTAGTTAAAATTGTTTTTGGTATTGCAATGATCGCTGCATTAGTTTTATCATTAGATAGAAGTAGTTGGTTACCTTTTCTAGGAGAAAGTATTTTACCATGTAAATTATTAGCAGAACAATCACCAGCGGATGCTACAAATACTATCAAAGTTCAAATTGAACCTAATACAAAAATTGTTTATTGGGCAGCAGAACCAAAGAGTGAAGCAAGTCAAAAAGAAACAGAAGAAGTATGGAAAGCTTATGATCAATATGATAATTCTGGTGTAGCTGTTTCAGATGATGCTGGTATAGTAGAAATTAAATTCAAATATCCTCAAGGATATTATGTTGATAGAAAAATTGGAAAAAAAGTATTATCCCCACATGTACATTATAGAGTATGTCGTGATGGTATTATACTAGGACCAGTAATAACAATTTCAGTATAATGAATTTAATTTTATTTTAATATATTTACAGATTATTTATAATGCGGTATTATAAATGATCTCTACTAAGCTTTGGATAGTAATCGTTGCAATTGTGATACTTAGCATTCTTTATTGGAAAAAAGAAATGGGTATCTTCCCTGAAAAATTTGGTTCCGATGGTTATACATTTCTTCCATATGATGCAGATGAAAGATATGGATTAAGAGGGGATTTATTAAATCGTAGACATATAATTAATAAATACATTGATGCAAAAAGTCATATGGCAATTAATAGATCAGGAGGTATTATGTGGGAAGATGACCACCCTCCAAGAGAATATGGAATTACAAATTGCGACAGTAAAATCTCATGTCCTGACAATTTCAGAGCTCGTGGTGGAAGTACTTGTTGGCAATGTGAATTAAATGGAGAAAAAAAATAATGTAATAATATATCATGACTATTTCTCTTATATTAGCAATTATATTATCATTCGCGCTATTCTCTATTTTTAGAAAAATAGTTGATAAAATGGATGGTGTTGACATGGAAAAAAATATATCAAAATACATGTTTTGTATATTTCCAATATTTACATTGGCTACAAGTATTATTGATAAGCTTTCAAGTGAATATTATTTTTTTGTAGTTATGTTTTGCTTTTTTTCATGCATTGCATTCACCTCAAAGAATAAAAAACTATCAACAAAAAAAATTGATAATATTAAAGTATGAAACATTAGTTGATTGTAACTATAAATAAAAACACAACTCAACAAAAATGTCAGCTACTAATTTTATTGTAATAGATATTTCTACAACAGGTATTCCTAAACATGCGATTGGAACCGATATACCATCTTACAAAAATAAAGATTCTTTTAATAACTGCAGAGTGGTTCAAGTTGCATGGATTGTAACAGACAATGAATCCAACAAGTACATTACTAAAAATTTCTACATTAAACAATCTGATGATGTTTTAAATAGAAAATATAGTATTAAATACAATGCAAAAAAAAGTATTTTTGCCAATCCAGATGAAAATAATATTTATTGTAAATCAACGATTAAAAAATCAATTGTTAAAAAGTCAATTAATGGAGTATCAATTAAAGAAGCGTTAACTTCTTTACATAATGATTTAGTAAAATGGAAACCAACTTGTATTGTAGTTCATAACGAAATGTATGTCTTTCAATCACTCTTTCATGAGTTGTATAGAGAAGACAGTAATAATATATTATTAAAAAAATTAAAGGTGGATGATTTCTTTGATGAAGATAAACAGCCATATACTTTATTTGACACTGCATCAGAATTCTCTTTTTATTTTGATACAGATAAGTTTGTTTCTCTAGAACAAATATCTGAAAAGTATTTAACTAAAGAAATATTAAATTTAGATGACGATGCATTAATTGACACAGAAATAATTTATAAATCTTTTATTAATGCAATGAGTAAATAATTCAATAAATATATTATTATATTTATTGAATCATATTTATTGAATCATATTTGTTTGAATCATTTTTTTAACATATGCAACTGATTGATCAAACAGCCCAACTTTTCCTTTTTTATAAGAATTAAAAATATCTTTTTTTAAATCAGATGCAATGTTGATTTGATGTGACGATTGGTCAGTTATATATTTTTTGTAAATATGATTGGCTAATCTTTTTCTAAAAAAATATCTTTTTTGATATTTTCTGACATCTATTAAAAATAACCATAATTCATAACAATGTCTTTTTTTACACGCAATAGAAATTTCTTTACTAACATATACATTAATACTATCCGTAGCGCTTAAAATAATATATTCTCTCGTTTTAGTTCGTTTCAATAAAGTACGTTTTTTTAACATGTTAAATTAACAAAATAAATTATTTATAAGTAACCGGTATAATTAATGAGTAAGAAAAAGTCAAATAAAGAAGATATTTCAAAAAAAGATGATGTATTGTGGTTGAATCTTAAAAAGTATCAAGACTCAACTAACGATAATAATTACCCAATAGACAAAAAATGTTTATCGGTTATCGAAGAGAACAAAAAAAATAAAAATTATCGGCATTTAGTTTTTTCAGGAGGTTCTATAAAAGGAATGGCATATTGTGGAGCTTTAGAAAAACTAGAGTCAATGGGTATTATATGTTCAGGGCAACAAAATTGTAAAATAACAAGTTATGCCGGATCAAGTGCTGGGTCTATTGTAGCTGCTTTATTAGCTATCGGGTATAATGTTAAAGAACTAACAGAATATTCAAATAGTATCAAAACAGAAAAAATGTTTGATACTAGTTATTTTTATGCTAAAAATGTTTATGATTTAATTTCTTCATATGGAGTTTCTGCCGGAGACTATATCATTCAACATATAGAAGAAATGATATATGAAAAAACTGGAAAGAAAAACTATACTATCCAGCAATTGTATGACGATACTAAAATAAAATTAGTTATCACAGGAACTAATTTTAATCATATGAGAACCGATTACTTTTATCCAAACGCTGATAAATATGGTAAAGATAAAAAATTGTCTGAGATACCAATTAGTGTTGCAGTTAGAATATCAACTTCAATACCTTATGTGTTCAAACCATATTTATATCAAGGTGATTTATATGTTGATGGATGTATATTAGATAATTTTCCAATACATGTTTTTGATGGAGAGTATCCAGGATGTAAACTATCCAGACTCAATCTATCTAAACCGAATCCATACGTATTAGGTCTTAATTTATTAACAGCTGAATTTATTGATCAAAACTGTAGTAGACATGGTAGTCAATATAAAAGGAAAGAAATTAAAAATATTGTTAGTTTTTCAACGACACTACTTAATACTATGATGGCCGATAGCATTAGAAGAATCAAGACACCTAGTTACTGGATTAGAAGTATTGATATAATCGTACCCAGTTATGAAATAACTAAATTTAAATTAAGTGACAAGGAAAAAGCTTTATTAAAAGAAGTAGGAGAGAAATATGTAGATAAGTTTTTCAGTAAAATTGAATAATATACTTTATAATACAATTATTGAAAACATCTTTAATAAAAAATGACTTATTACGTAATTTATGTTTTAAATGTAAGAAATGGTTCCATTAGGAAACACATGGTTGTTAATAGCTTTATTGCCGCCAACAACTATGCAAAAATAGTAAAATCATATTTAATATATGGTTATCAATATCAATTCTTAGAAGAAAAACGTTTCAATCAAAAAATTAAATACACAAATAAATTAAAAGAAATATCTGATAATTTCAAAATAACAAAAAATGAAAATTTTTCAATGGTCTATTTTCGATTTCACGACCAGTAATCTTTTTGATCGATTAACTATAATTATTTTATAGTTAGTCAAACAAATTCTAATTTTTTATGACATATTATCCATTTTTTCTTCAATTTCTTTTTTTAAAATATCGAGACAGTCGAAATGTTTTATAAAACCATAACTATTCCTTACGTATTTTTCTGGATCATTTTTCATATTTTTATCGTATTTATATTTATCTGTCATTACATCGATAACTAATACAACAGACTTTTTATATTTTCCTTTGATAAAGACATTGATAACTACTTTAGTACATTTTCTTTTAGCACCACCTTCAATTAAAAGTAAAGACATAGGTTTTACTAAACCATTTACACTTAGCACTGGTTCAATATCAAAGTGATTACGAATCCATTCACTAACTTGACTCAAATCTGTTTTGATATATTTAAAATTTACCCATTCTTTATTACCAACTGCTTTTTTGTCATCATTGAAGATGTAAGATATGTTTTTGTTAGAATTTTGTTCAAATGATGAATACCCTCCTCTTTCTTCTTCAGTTTCTTTTGTGTCATTTTCAAGATTATATCCAAGATAATCTTTCCAATCAAAATCTTCATTTTGTTTTCGATAATACCTGCTAGGATATTTAGGAATACAGATTAGTTTTTTGTGTAACTCTTTATTATTTTTTTCAAATACTAAACATGATGCTGTTTTATTAATATGATTGACATATTGACTTGCTTTTTTAAATACACAAACTTCTTGACTATTCAATTCAAATAATTCTTTGATTGCAAGTTTAGCTTCTTGATAACTGAGTACTTCTAAATCAAAAAAACTACCCCAGCAAATCCAATCATGTTTATAAACTTCATATGGGTTCAGATATGGTTCGATTGAAGCTTCATCTACAAAGGTATTATATTGTTCAATTGAACAAATTTTAGATTTATTTACTTCTCGTTTTAATTCTTTGTATGATAAATTACTAGAATTGTTAAATATAGACGGTGTAATGTTTATTTTATCTATGTCTACATTTACAAAATTATCAGATTTTTCCATTTCTTGTTTTTCATTTTCTTCCATTTCTTTGATTAGTTTTTTCTTTCTTTCTCTTCTTTCTCTTTTTTCATTTCTTCTCTTTTCATCTTCTTCAGTTTCAATTTCATCTTTCTTACCAACAATATTTTTTTTATAAAAAATATTATTTTTACTAGTACCATTTAATGTATTATCCACATCTTCTAACATACTATTTGCAATCGATCTAATATTAGAAAATTTAGAAGAAAACATTTCAGTGAGATCACTATTACACTCATATAATATAGTTGGGATTAATACATATGATTTATCTTTTCCTGGAAATTTTCTTAAACACCTACCAATATTTTGTACTATTGTTGTGTTTGATTCTTTTTCATAAGTAAATAAAACACTATCAATACATGGAATATCAACTCCTTCATCATATATCCTGACAGATAATAATATATTACTTCTAGAATTATTAATATGCCCCTTGTCACCATCAATAAAATTTTTTTCACTATCAACTTTATCTTTTATTTTATATTTTGAAACGATACCATAAACATTAATATAGTTTAATTTTGGGTCATTATCAATACAATTTTCTATTATTTTTTTAAACTCCTCGATCTTAGCTTGACTTTCTAAATAAACCAATGTTCTTTTTAATTTGTATGATTCAATTGAGTTGATCAAGAATTTAGCTAAAATTGTATAATATAATTTTTGCTTTTCTATTTTTGACATATTCTTTGCTTGATCTCTAAGATCTTCTGATAATTCATCTTTAATAAATACTAAATTAAAAGGAGTTAGTATATTATTTTTGATAGCTTTTCCAAAACTATAATTAAAAAAAACTTTTCCATAGACACCTTCTTTATCCATTGAATTAACTGTCTCTTGATTTGCAAAATCAGATTTTTTATTTTTATTGACTAGTTTGAGAGGTGTTGCAGTCATGAATAATTTTTTATCACAATCAAACATATTATCACTATCATCGAAATCGTCATCAACTAAATTTCTATGATATTTTTCATTTT
>Ga0307980_1000061_pt1 | contig 51961 bp, 51 predicted proteins | sample OrgLakmetage1060_FD_201817 | JGI IMG/M metagenome (GOLD analysis project Ga0307980, IMG submission 201817) | Saline water microbial communities from Organic Lake, Antarctica - #1060 | ecosystem: Environmental > Aquatic > Non-marine Saline and Alkaline > Saline | place: Antarctica: Organic Lake... | reverse complement strand
AAGGACTCATGGCCCCAGCGTGCGCCGCCGTCAACGACCCTGACCATAATCTTTTGAAGCTCGGCTTCGTTGGTGATTGTTTGGTTCGCTACTAGGTCAAACCCGATGTCGCTGATGCCAGCACGGCCAATAATTTCATAACCCCAGGCTCGGTTGCCAGCTAAAGATGGGTCGGTGTCTGCGGAATTTGTGAAGCTTCCGGCTGGCGGAAATGCGACGTCGTTGTGGCGGTCCTGAAGTCGATTAGGAATTGGAATTTCCAAATCAAGGATATTCAACGAAACCCTAAAGCGCTCTTCTTCGACTTGGAAAACATCTAGATTGGTCAGCTCGAACGCGTTGGACAGGAAGTTCTCCTTGGAGGCGCCTTCTTCCAGCCTTCTAATCAAATAGGCGATGGCAACATCGAATTCCTGCGGGTGAACAACGGGGGTATAAAGAACGAGAGTCCCAACGGTTTTCCGGATGACATTGGCCTGAGCCTCTGCCATACCAAGCAGCATTTCGAAATCCATGCCGTCCTGGGCATTTCGCTGTGAGGCCAATAGCCAAGCAAAAGCAAGATCGAATAGGTTATGTCCGGCAACTCCGATTCGAACGTTTTTTACTCGGCCTTCGGTAAGCGCGTAGACTGCATCTGGCAAATAGGCCTGCAGCACGATTCCAGCCTCAAGCTGAGCGAATTCTGGTTTCGACAGGATGCCTTTGAATACCGCCATTGTCATGTCTAGGTCGTGGTATTCCTCCATGTCTAGGTTTATGAACTTTTGCTTTTTTGACTCGGAAGCAATTCTGTATAACGGAGTAAGACGCTCAATTACGTCGTTCACGGTTTCATTGAAGGACCAAGGGGAGTGAGGCGAAACAATCGCCGACACCTTCACTGAGGCGTATTCGACATCGGGCCTTGAAAGCACATCTTTTACTTTTTGCAACCTACGGTCAGCTTCCTTGTTTCCAAGAACCGCTTCTCCTAGCAGGTTGAGATTAAGTATTGAACCTTGCTTTGAAATTCGAGAGATGCTTCTGCCTAGTTTTGCCGGAGTTGCATCGATTACTAGGTGAGCGACAAACGAGCGCAAAACCTTTCGAGCGATCGGAATAACAATCCAAGGGAAGGGCCTCGCTAGGTTCGCACCAATAGAAACTAGCGCCCGAAGGATCCAAGGCAAAAACTTCGGCGTGATTTTGCGAAGGCGGTAAAGATTCTTTGCTGCAACCTTTAAGCTTTCAGGCCTGATCACTCCGTCGACAAAACCGACGGTGAAGTCAAGTCCGTTAGGGTCTTGCAGTAGGCCCGAAAGGCGATTGGCAGCTTGCGAATTTTTTTGTTGTGAGGCAGTGAGCACCCAGTGTTGAACCTGCTCGGTCACCGCGGCCATTAGCTCATCTTTTGCCGGGACAACAGGAATTTGAGTAGTGCTAAGCGTCATTGGTTGGCCGTCTCTCGTTTGCGTTTCGTCCCTAATTCTAATTGACAAAACAGCGCACTTGGCCGCTTTTGGCCGGCGAGGTTCGCGATGGTTTAGCCCTAATTTTTAGCTTAGAAAAAACTGTTTTTCACTTGGGTCTCATCGGGCCAGTCGCTGGCACGTATTTACTTGAATCCGTTGTGGTTTTGACTGCGAACTGTCTGTACCGGGTGCCGAGGCGCCCAAGTCCCAGCACGATTGTCTCTTCGTTAACGAGAGCGCTGACCAGACCTGCCGGCAGCAGCTGGTCTTGCAGCGCTCGTTGCCGGGCGAGAACGATTGTTCCGTCCAGCTACTAAGGGCGCGCTTCCGCTTTCACGGGCAGTGCGCTTGCGCTGAGCGTTTCTTCCGTTAGATTTTCCGCCACCTTGCTGTTGCACAACTGGAGCGGGCTTCACGTAAGCTGCCACGTCGCCAATTAGTGCAAGAACTTCTGGGGAAGAGGTTGTAACTTTTTTCGGTGTTACTAAGATCTTGGCTTTTCTAAGCAAGTCCGCAAGGTCTTTTCGCTGAGTTGGAAGGCACAGGGTCACTACGTCCCCTGTTGCACCAGCGCGCGCTGTGCGGCCAGAGCGGTGGAGATAGGCCTTGTGTTCGGCTGGTGGATCGACGTGAATCACGAGGCTGACATCGTCGACGTGAACACCTCTTGCTGCAACATCGGTGGCAACCAGAACCTTTACAGTTCCGGCACTAAAGGATGCGAGGTTTCGGTCGCGAGCATTTTGAGAAAGAGCACCGTGTAGATCAACTGCTGGAATACCAGCACGCGTAAGAGTCTTTGCTAACTTCTTGGCGTGATGCTTAGTTCGCATGAACAGAATGCGTCTTCCTGTTCCAGAGGCCAGGGCCGAAATGAGTTCGTTCTTAGCCTCTGGGCTTGCCGCTTCAAACACATGGTGGGTCATCTGAGTAACCGGTGAGTTGGCCTCGTCGACCGAGTGCATGACCTGATTGCTCAAAAATCTGTCGACGAGCTTGTTGACACCGTTGTCCAAGGTGGCAGAAAACATCATTCGCTGACCGGTCTTCGGTGTGGCGTTCAGGATTCTGGTCACTCCGGGCAGGAAACCGAGGTCGGCCATATGGTCGGCCTCGTCAAGAACTGTGATCTGAATTGCGTCTAACTTCAAGAGTCCCTGTTGCATTAGATCCTCCAAGCGACCCGGAGTGGCAACGATTATTTCGACACCCTCTCGGATGGCTTTTACCTGACGAGACTGTGGGACTCCACCAAAAATCGTTGTTACACGCAAGCCCATGACCTCGGCCAAAGGCTGCATTGTGCCGGCGATTTGAGTCGCTAATTCTCGAGTTGGAGCCAACACGAGACCCAGTGGCTTAGAACCGCGGCTACCACTTTGCTTGCCACTGAGGCGCGCAACCATGGGAATGCCGAAGGCAAGTGTTTTTCCAGAGCCAGTTTTTCCGCGGCCAAGCACGTCTTTACCCGAGAGGGTGTCCACGAGAGTGTCAAGCTGAATCGGGAACGGCGAGTCGATGCCTTGTTTGGATAGTTCAGCAACTATGTTTTTGGGAACGCCGAGATCGGCGAAGGTTTTTTGAGACATTTTTTGTAACTTTCTGGTGATGTTGAACATCACAGTGAGGCCAAGCAAGTGCTAAGCCGAGGGCGATTGCGTACGTAGAAGCGCTCTTTCGCCGAAGGAAAAATCAACCACAGTTTTGTGGGGGAACGTTCTACAACGCAGGAAACAAGTAAATGTTTGCCAGTGCTCTCAATCTTATTGCACAAGCGCAGTAAGCGTGGGATTTATTAACTGCACTCAACAATTGCTCAGCCTTATTGGTTTAATTCGAGCATCGGTTCCGTGCTTTCGGCGCGCGATTTATGGTTTCAGTTACCTCTGGCAGTTTGCCAAAATCTTCCGGCAACTTTCGCCAGCGCTTGGGGTGAACAAACCTTATGTAGAATGAAGGTTGCCTTGAACCAAAGGCATCCGCCTTCGTAGCTCAGTGGATAGAGCAGGAGCCTTCTAATCTCTTGGTCGCAGGTTCGATTCCTGCCGAGGGCACAAAGCATTCCGACCAAAAGCTTGGAGACGGATGCCGCGTCTTCTGTTGGTTCCAGAGAAGTCAACTCAAGGCTAAGCGTAATTTTCGTTGCCTCGCCTGGTCTTCGGCAGTTGTTTCTGCGGTAGTTTCAATCAATGGCCTACTCTTTTTGACCGCGGCAGGGCCTATCGGCCTGACGGTTAAGCTGATCAAGACAATTGGCCGGCATCATTCAAAGCGTCAATTGTTGAGGAGCTAAACGCGGTCGATGCAATCTTCGCGGTTTTTCGTCGACACAAAGAAGGTTGAGAGTGTGCTTTTTTATTCAGGACTCGGCCCCTTGCCTTCGAGGCCAAGGAGACTAATCCATAAACAAACCAATGCGTGCATAGTTAGGTCACGCCAAAATTATGAGTTGTGGGGGCATGCCGTGTTGCTTAAAATTCAATCCACCCCTGAAGTCGGTAGTAAGAAGTCGATCTGGGTAATGTTTTTTTTATTTAATCTTTGGGCCTTGTGCGTCAATAGATGAGGCGCTCATTAAATTTAGCCCAAGTTAACTACGTCTGGACGTACAATTTGTTATAGTCATGTTTTGCAAATTATTTTCTAGGAGACGAGTGATGAATAAAGTTAGCAAAACTTCCCGGCTTGGGGGCCTTCTGGCCATAGTGCCAATTTTGTTGTCGGGTTGTGCCGCGGCTTCTAATGCTGAACCAGAAGGCGATGATCTGCCGGTCGTATTGACCACCTTCACTGTGCTGGCTGATATTGCCGAAAACGTGGCGGGCGACAAGCTGCAAATAGAATCAATCACCAAGGTCGGTGCTGAGATTCACGGCTACGAACCGACCCCTGGGGACCTCAAGCGAGCCCAGAATGCCGAGCTTATTTTGGATAATGGCCTTAATCTCGAGGCGTGGTTTCAGAAGTTTGTGGTAGATCTGGATGTGCCACACGTGGTGGTCAGTGAAGGCGTGGAGGTGATGCAAATCACTGAAGATGCCTATGCCGGTTTTCCAAACCCACACGCCTGGATGAGTCCTTTGAACGTGATGATTTACGTTGACAACATGGCCAGGGCGTTCAGTGCCCTTGCACCTGAGCATTCCGAGTATTTCCAGGCAAATGCAACTGTCTATAAAGCTCAACTCCAAGAGGTTCAGGACGAGCTTTTGGAAAAACTTTCAGTCCTTGACGAATCTCAGCGGGCGCTAGTTACTTGCGAAGGTGCGTTTTCTTACCTGGCTAGAGATGCTGGTCTCCAGGAGGTGTACATCTGGTCTGTGAACGCCGAGAGCATGGCCACTCCGCGACAACTAGCAGGAGTTATTGAATATGTCTCTGAAAATAATGTGACCGCAGTTTATTGCGAGTCCACAGTTTCGGACGATGCTATGCAGCAAGTGGTGAGTGCTACATCTGCCAAATTTGGTGGTGTGCTGTATGTGGATTCTCTTTCACTGCCGGATGGCCCAGTTCCAACCTACCTAGATTTGATTGGCTATAACGCCGAGAAAATAACCCAGGGGCTAACGGGCGTTTCTCAATGATCAACCCAGCTATTTACATTAGGGATTTATCGGTCTCTTACGGCGAGGTGAATGCGCTTATCGGCGCCAACCTTGACCTTCCTGAAGGCAAAGTCGTAGGACTTGTGGGCATGAATGGATCTGGTAAATCCACTCTCTTCAAGGCGATCATGGGCATGGTTAAGGCTCGTTCGGGCGAGATCAAGGTTTTCGGTGAAGACCCTGTTTTATCCCGACAAAAGGGCAGCGTTGCCTATGTGCCTCAGAGCGAGGAGATCGATTGGACCTTCCCAATCTCAGTTAGGGATGTCGTCCTAATGGGCCGTTTTGGCAAGATGGGGTCGACCAGAAGGGCCAGCCCTCAAGACCACGCTGCTGTGAGAGATGCCCTGGCAAAAGTGGAGCTCACCGAATACTCCAATCGGCAGATTGGGCAACTTTCTGGCGGACAGCGCAAGCGTGCATTTTTGGCGCGGGCAATTGCTCAAGAGGCCAGGATCCTGTTGTTGGACGAACCTTTTTCCGGAGTGGATAAGAAGTCTGAGGCGACCATCATTCGACTAATAAAGACCCTTGCGAGTCAGGGGGCAACCGTGTTGGTCTCAACTCACGACTTACTGACCTTACCTCAGCTAGCCGACGAGTCAATTCTCTTGATGCGCAGGGTTCTGATGCACGACACCACGCAAAAAGTGCTGCAGCCGAACAACCTAGCTTTGGCCTTTGGGATTGATGTTTTGGCAAGAGGCGATGACACATGAACCTAATCGATTTCATTCTTGAACCCTTGAGCTACGACTTTATGATTCGGGCTTTGATAACAACCTTGGTGGCCGCAATCGTTGGGGCCGTTTTGTCTACTTGGCTAGTTCTAATTGGCTGGTCGCTAATGGGCGATGCGGTCTCGCATGCAGTATTACCGGGGGTCGTGATCGCCTATGTGCTTGATGTTCCTTTTGCTATCGGCGCCGCATTTTTTGGTTTCCTGGCAGTGATTTTGATTGGTGTTGTGCGGGACACGAGCCGAGTAAAAGAAGATGCCGCGATCGGGATCGTGTTTACAACCCTATTTGCACTGGGCTTGGTCTTGATTTCAATAACACCATCGCAAACTGACCTCGGCCACATTGTTTTTGGGAACCTGCTGGGTGTGTCTTGGGCCGATGTCACTCAGGTGATTGTGCTGGGTGCCTTTATTCTCGGGGTGCTTATTTATAAGCGCAAAGATTTCACATTGTTTGCCTTTGACCCGATTCATGCTCGTGCGATTGGGTTGAACCCCAAGCTAATCGGAGCAGTTCTCCTGGCTCTATTGGCGCTTACTTCGGTGGTGGCATTGCAAGCTGTCGGGGTTATCTTGGTGGTTGCAATGCTAATTATTCCTGGGGCAACCGCGTATCTCTTGACGGATAAGTTTTCCAAGATGCTGGTTATCGCTCCGGTTATGGCCGCGATTGCGGCTGTTGGTGGGGTTTATTTGAGCTATTACCTCGACACGGCATCTGGAGGCATGGTGGTGTTATCTCAGGGCGCCATGTTCGCGTTCGTTTACCTATTTAGCCCTCGTCAAGGGATTATCGGGAAGCGAATAAGTGCAATTATTCATGCCAAACGGCAAGTTCAGTCGCCACGCCAGGACGTTAGTTAGTCGCTTATCTCCCTACCCAATAATCTCGACGTAAAGGGCCTGCGCAGTGGCTATGCCAAGTGCAATCGGCTTTGTGGATCCGGCAATCGTTATGCTTATTTCAGTCAAGTTCTGAGTGGGCTCTAAAACCTCAAGTTGAGTATCCAAGCCAATTTGGTGCTCATCAAAAATCTTCAAGATGTTCGGATCGGAATCTGAGATGCGTCTGACTGCGACCTTGGAATGAGTAGGAACCAAGTTGAGTTCTATGGCATTGGGGATTTCGATAGCTCCACTGGCTCCGGGTATTGGGTCGCCGTGTGGGTCTCTATTTGGAAAACCTAATTCCTTATCGAGCTGGTTGATCATGAAGTCCGAAACGGCGTGCTCGAGACTCTCTGCTTCATCGTGAACTTGGTCCCAGCGGTAACCCAGCATCTCGACCAAAAAGGTTTCAATTAGGCGATGCCTGCGGACCATGGCTAATGCGTGCCCTCTGCCTAGCTCGGTTAGTTCAATGGCGGCATAGGGAATGTAGACGATAAGCCCGGCTTCACCAAGACGGCGCATGGCATCTGAAACGGACGAGAGCTTGAGGCCGGTCTTTTGAGAGATTTCGGTTGCGGTCACCGCGCTTGTGGACCACTCAGTGAGACCCCAAATTGCCTTGAGGTAATTCTGGGTACTGGTGGTGAGCTCCGAAACTGACATGGAACAAGGATAGAGCCTTGGGTTGCGAGCATTCGAAATAATCTCAACTGAAGCAGATTAGTGAAATAGTGCCTTATTAAGCCCATGGCTGCCCAGGGGCGGTTGATCATTAGCGCGTGCACCTAAAAAGTTCGCTATACCTGTTCAGACGTGGCAAGCCAAGCGCTTGCATCCTCTGCCACAGCCGCGCACTCGTTGGCTGCAATAAACCCAATAATCGAATGGACTGCACGGATCTAAATCATCAGGAATTATCGCATACTGGCTCGGAATCTTTGCTTTTGCTATGAGTAAGACTGGATCTAAAAAGCCACACGATTCTTAGTTCGTTCGATTCCCTGAAGTTTCAGCGTGGCTGTGAAATTAGCTCTCTCCGAACCCTTCTTGGCCCGATTGCAAAACAAAAAAAAGCCAAGGCCGGTTAGAAGCAGACCGGGTGTTTTCAAGTATTTGAGCTAGATAATAAGACCCTCAGAGACTAATCTGTCTTTGGCAATAACCTCTGAAGACAGCTGCTCGTCAGCGCTTCTAACGTTTAATGCGACCAGGTCAGCGGTCGTCGTAGCGGATAAAACTGCACTTATTAGGTCGCGTGCTTTTTCGTCCAGGGCATCGGATGCAATTGGAGCCAGGTTGGAAGACAAGAAAAGCCCCTCTGGCAGTGCAGTCTGCAGCCAGCTAGGAGTTAGCTTTGGGTGATCTCGACTATTCGATTGAAAGCAACGTGACCGGCTATTGAGGTTGCCCCGTCTTTTGGTGTCCTATATGTCCACGCCGAATCTTTACTGATCTCATCGTCGAATTTCAGATTGAAGTAGCTAGCCACTCCCTTCCAGGGGCAGCTGGAAGTTAGTTCAGAATCCGTGAGGTAATCCTTGTTAACTGAATCCATTGGGAAGTATTGGTTACCTTCGATTTCAACTGTTTTGTCGGACTGGGCAACCACTTTGCCCTTCCATGTCGCTGTATACATTTGCTTCCTTTCTACAAGTCACTAAAGAAGCCATCTCCACTAGAGAGCGTTCTCGCAATGTTATTAGCCTATGCCTTTGCCATCAGCTGGGTGCCCAAAGTCTTTGACCATACTCGACAGTTTCACCATGGCAGGATAAAAAATGCGTCTCATCTATACGCGGCTCAGCAGCAGCTTATGCTGATGTCCGCCTTGGCCGCAGCTAGTTCGCCGGCTTTGTTCTCTACCTCTCGAACCACCACTGCATCTGCGTAGTAGTTGTCCGGGTAGGTTGGGCAGACAGCGGCATAACCATTGGTCCTCTTCAATAGGTAGCCTGCGAAGTCGCGTTCCGACATGAAAAGTTCAGCCTCAGCCTCTGATTGAAAAGGCTTGGCACACTTGGTGTAATTCCATTCACTCATACCTCTACTATACATAGACATCGGTCTATGTATAGTCCTAAAACACCGACAGTGCGTCCAAGAGCATGTAGAGGCCCAGTAGCGCTAGGGCCAAGCCTCCGATTCCTCGGAAGTTCGCCAGCCTTTTGTCAGACCCACCGAGCCAGTTTCTAGCCTTACCTGCCGCAATGGCATACACCGAGTCACTGCTGACGCCGATGACCAGAAATAGTCCACCCAGAATAAGCATTTGAAGGCTCGGGTTGCCCGTTGCCGGGTCTACAAAACTTGGTAGGGCTGCGATAAAGAAAACGAGGGTCTTCGCATTGGTAATACCAACCACAACTGACTCGCTTAGAACCTTCTTTCCCGATGGAAGGAGGTCCGAATTGCCACCATCCAGTTTCGCGCGCTGCCAGATGGCTTTTAGGCCTAGATAACCGATCATGAGGGCACCTAATATCTTGATGACGAAAAATACATCTGGTGACTGTTGAATCAGCGCCCCGAGGCCTAATGCAACTATCAGAATCTGTATTCCGACACCGAGTGCGTTGCCGAACACGCTTATCAGTGCGGCCTTGGTGCTCAGGACCAATGCCCGGCCAATTGCGAATAGCACGCTTGGCCCGGGTACGAGAATAATTACCGTGGACAGCAGCAAGAAGCCGATTATGTTCTGGGTGGTTGGCACGCCACGATGTTACCGCAGCAATGCTAGGTTCTTTTGCGCCGAAGTCGTCGATATCCGTTAGTAGCAACCAAGGCCCAGAGGACCAATACTGGCTGGAAGAATAATCTGGTCAATCTAGCTTGGTCAGTGTCTAAACCGAAGGCACTGACTCCGTTTAGCCACTGCGAAATATTGCCTGGAAAAATTGCAATGAAAAACAGGGCGGTCGCGATGCCGATCAGTTTTCGCGCCAGCTGTCGCCAGAGAATCAAGAGGCCTAGACCCAAGGAAATTTCAACAACGCCAGAGGCGATCACCACGAAGTCGGCATCTAGCGGAAGCCAAGTTGGAACCTGAGCTTGAAACTCAGCTCGGGCGGTAGTTAAGTGAGAGACGCCAGCGGACAGCAAAGCAAGCCCGAGGCCAATTTGAAGTATTACTTTTAGAAACTTCATCTTGAGGCAGCTAGCGCAATCTCGACCATGCTCGCAAAGCCAGTTTCACGCTCTTCAGCTGAAGCCTGATCAGATCCATCCATCATGTCTGAAACCGTGACTATGCTCAACGCCTTCCGGCCAAACCGTGCTGCAAGCGTGTAGAGCTGGCTGGTTTCCATCTCAAGAGCAAGAATCCCGAGTTTTTTCCACTGCTCCAGAGAGTCTGTGGTGTCATAGAAAAGGTCACCCGAGGCTATACCGCCGACGTGAAAGCTAGCCTCTAGCTCTCTAGCCTTCGCAACTGCCTTTTCAAGAAGTTCATAATCGGCACTTGGGGCAAAATCTAGGCCATTGGTTGCGCGGCGATTGATCTGTGAGTCAGTAGATGAAGTCATTGCTATAACGACATCGCGTAATTTGGTTGGTGCTAACCCACCAGAGGTTCCAACCCGGATCGCTTTTTGCACGCCGAATTCTTCAAAGAGCTCGTGAGCATAGATTCCGATTGACGGAGCACCCATTCCAGTGCCCTGAACCGAGACCCGCTGACCGTTATAGGTTCCAGTGAAACCAAACATGTTTCTCACGGAGTTGTATAGGACTGGATTTTCGAAGTAAGTCTCAGCTATCCATTTGGCGCGGAGTGGATCTCCGGGCAATAAAATCGTTTCTGCGATGTCTCCAGGCTTGGCATCGATGTGGACGCTCACTAGGTAAGGTCGCTCTCGTTGTCCGTTAGCTGCCCTTGGCGCTTGTAGATATTAAGTTTTGCTCTGGTGTCTTCAATGTCGAGGTTCCGCATAGTCAGTTGACCGATTCGATCGGTTGGTCCGAAAGCTTCTTCGGTATTGCGCTCCATCGATAGCTTCTCTGGGTGGTAGCTAAATTCTGAACCTTCGGTGTTCATGATCGTGTAGTCATCACCCCTGCGAAGCTTTAGTGTTACTGAGCCGGAAACTGCACTTGCAACCCAGTTCATAAGGGATTCTTTTAGCATCAGAGTCTGTGGGTCTAACCAGCGACCTTCATAGAGCAGACGCCCCATTCTGCGGCCCTCCTGGTGGTAGCTAGCGACGGTGTCCTCGTTGTGGATTGCGCTGATCAGTCTTTCGTAGCAGATGTGTATAAGTGCCATTCCGGGAGCCTCGTAGATGCCACGAGATTTTGCCTCAATGATTCGGTTTTCAATCTGATCACTCATGCCAAGGCCGTGGCGGCCGCCAATTTCGTTGGCCTTGAAGATGATCTCCTTTGCGCTACTAAGCAGCTCACCATTGATCTTCACCGGGCGACCCTGAACGAATTCCACGGTGACCTCTTCGGTTTCGATCTTCACTGAGTCATCCCAGTGCTTCACGCCCATGATCGGCTCGACTATTTCAAGTGGGGTATCCAGGAATTCAAGGCTTTTAGCTTCGTGTGTGGCACCGAGCATGTTGGCGTCGGTGGAATAAGCCCTCTCAACCGATGATCGATAAGGAAGGTCTCTCTCGAGAAGCCATTCGCTCATTTCTTCACGACCGCCAAGTTCGGCAACGAACCCAGCGTCAAGCCAAGGCTTGTAAATTCTCAGGTTTGTATTTGCAAGTAACCCATAGCGATAGAACCGCTCGATGTCATTACCTTTATAGGTAGAGCCATCGCCCCAGATCTCGACGCCATCTTCTTTCATGGCTCGGACCAGAAGGGTTCCAGTTACAACTCGACCCAGGGGTGTGGTGTTGAAATAAACTTTGCCACCGGTTCGAATATGAAACGCGCCGCATGCAAGTGCCGTCAGCCCTTCTTCGGCAAGCGCCTCTCGGGCGTCAACAATTACTCCAGCCTCTGCACCATATTCCATCGCTCGGGCAGGAATTGAATCGATGTCGTCTTCGTCATACTGACCAAGATTTGCAGTGTACGCATAGGGAACAGCGCCTTTTTCGCGCATCCATGCAACGGCGACCGAGGTATCGAGACCTCCGGAGAATGCAATACCGATTTTCTCCCCCGTGGGGAGTGATGCTAGAACTTTAGACACGATGCCAATCGTAACGAAAAAGCTAGATGTATGCCTGCGCCATTGCCTTTTTGGCCGCTAGGGCTAAAACGGCTTGAAAGCGATGAAGAAAAAGCCAGTGAATGACTGTCTCTTGGGGTAGCAAAGAATAACCTCAGCCAGTGCGTAGTCCAGGCTTTAGTTTTCCTGAAAGGCTTGCCTCGAACACTGAGCAAGAAGCAGTGTTTGGCCCCAGGCAAAGTATTTGTCTTCAAGATAGCCTCCAGTGACCGGGGTGTGAAGCTTTATTGTCGACCCTAAGAGCTCAAACCATGTGAGCCGATGATGATTGCTGCGTTTGGGCCTCTTCCGTCGGTCAGGTCCGCGTCTTGATAAAGCGGTGCGTGAATAACGAGGTCATGTTGGCCTGTTCGGCAGCTTTGCGGTGACCCGGTAGGCAATTTGTCCGCCGGATACCTAGAAAGCGTGAGCCAAGGAAGTTAGGTTATTGCGGCCCCAGCTTTAGCTGCCATGCCAAAGGCGGCAATAACTGCTTCTAGGTGCGTCGCAAAATCTTCGTTGTGACTGATTTGAACGGCGGCCACTTTTATCACCGCGGGTTCGGGGTCGTGAACACGGCTCAATGATTTTGGCGAAACAACTGGGGTTAGCTCCATGGCTAGTCCATTGTGTCCAAAATCGCGACCAAATCTTCATACTTGGTGGTCGGATTAACTATTGCAAATCTGGTGTTTGGCCTACCCAGGTGGCTTGAGGGAACCACGAATGCGAACTGAGAATCTAAAAGCTTCTTGGACCAAGCTTCATAGTCGGCAACGTCCCAGCCCACTCTTTCAAAAACCACCACTGATAGCTGCGGGTCGCGAACCAGGTTGAGGTTGGCTCGGGTTGAAATCTCGGAAGCAATTTTTTTTGCTAGATCTACATTTGATTTGATGGCAGAGCGGTAGGCGGCGACTCCGTAGGTTGCAAGTGAAAACCAAAGCGGTAGTCCCCTTACGCGCCTGGTCAGGTTGAAGGCAAAATCTGACGGGTTCCAGTCCTGGTTTTTGTTCAGTGTTTCTAGGTACTCACCATGTTGAGTGTGAGTTTGGCGAGCAAGGTCTGGATCGCGATAAATAAGTGCGCAAGCATCAAATGGTGCAAACAGCCACTTGTGGGGGTCGACTATGAATGAGTCTGCTCTTTCTAGCCCTAGGTATAAGGGCTTCAACTCTTCGACTAACACCCCTGCCAGGCCATATGCTCCGTCCACGTGGAACCAAAGATCGTTATCGGCCGCAAGATCTGCCAGCTCTGAAAGCTGGTCAATGATCCCAAAATTGGTTGTTCCGCTGGTTCCAACCAGAGCGAAGGGAGTAAGCCCCTGGTCTTTGGCCGCACTTATAGCAATCTTTGCAGCCGGGCCATCTAGTGAGCCGGTCCTTGATGCATCAGCTGAAATGACCGTTACTCCCATCACTTTTCCAACTGACTTGATCGAAGAGTGGGCCTCTGAACTGCAGATAATCGCCCAGTTTTGATTTCCGTGTTTTGCCTGCGCGACATCTCTTGCCACCACCAAGGCCGAGAGATTTCCAAGCGTGCCACCTTGAACAAATACTCCGCCGGCAACCTTTGGTAGGCCTGCTTCGCTAGCTAGAAATTCCAGTACTTGATTCTCGGCGAACACTGCTCCAGCACCTTCGGTCCAGGAGCCTCCATAGATCGAGCTTGCAGAAACCACCAAATCAAATAGCGTTGCTGCCTCGGTTGGTGCCGCTGGGATAAAGGATAAAAAATTGGGGTGATCAGTTGAAATGGTGGCCGGTGCCAAAACTTCCTCAAAGATTGTTAGTGCCTTTTGGCCCCCAATTCCGTCCTCACTGATTGTGACACCTGCGTTGGCTTCTAACTCTTGTCTTGTGAGAGGAGAATCGAGGGGCACCGGGTGCATGGCCATGCGTTCTGCAGCGTACTTATAGATAGCCTCACGGAGCTTGCTGTCTGCCCCTGCCTGGTGCATAGCCTCAGTCATCTTGCCCTCTCTGACAGGCCCAACTCTAGCTAATCGGCCCCTTATGAAAGTGGTCGAAGACGATGTTGGTTCGGGTCGTGGCAACCGAGGCGTTGTTGCTTAGTTGGTCCAGCACGAACTCCCTGGCGGCATTGGAATCTGCAACCGCTACGTGAACTATGAAATCCTCGGCGCCACCGAGGAAAAATACTTGAATCACCTGCGGATGCTCGCGCATTGCAGTCATGAAGCTAGCCAGGTTGGCTCGGGCACCTGCTCGCAGTGAAACCGAGATCAATGCCTGCAGTTCTAGGCCAAGTGCTTCGGGGGCAATGTCGGCGGCGAAAGACCTAATGACTCGGTGTTGCACCAAGTTGCGAACTCTGCCTAGGCAGGTCGAGGCCGCTAGGCCAACCTGGCTTGCCAGATCGGCATTAGAGATACGCCCATTTTTACCAAGTATCGAAAGAATCAAGCGGTCAATTTCGTCGACCTCGTGTTCGCTTTGAATATTCTTCGAATTCACCATGTCTGAAACCATACTTTCTGTGGAAAACTGTACCTTAGCGCTAAATACATGAATATTCTTCGTATTTTAGCTAACTTATCGAATAATTTGCAAGAATTAGAGCTATTCGGTCAAGGAGAGCAAATGCTAGTTGGAGTACCAAAAGAGATTAAAAACAATGAATTTCGAGTCGCCCTCACGCCAGCAGGTGTTCACGAGTTGGTGACTCGCGGTCACGAGGTTCTGATTCAAGCTAGCGCCGGCGAGGGCTCGGGCTTTCAGGACAACGACTACGAACAGGCAGGGGCAACAATTGTTGCTGCCGCCCAGGAGATTTGGTCCAAGGCGGAACTGCTTTGCAAGGTAAAGGAGCCAATTGCAAAGGAGTACCCGCTAATGCGAAAAGGCCAGGTGCTTTTCACCTACCTTCACTTGGCAGCCTCAAGAGACTGCACCGACGCACTTGTTCAATCTGGGACTACCGCCATTGCCTATGAAACAGTGCAACTTGCGAATCACTCACTGCCACTCTTGCAGCCAATGAGCGAAGTGGCTGGAAGGCTCTCTGCTCAAATTGGTGCGTACCAGCTCATGAAGACCAACGGCGGAGCCGGAATGCTTATGGGTGGGGTACCCGGCACACCGCGCGCGAAGGTGGTCGTAATTGGCGGCGGTGTTGCAGGAACTGAGGCCGCCTTGGTGGCAAATGGCATGGGCGCAGATGTCACGGTCATCGACTTGTCCTTGCCAAGGCTTAGGGAGATCGATGTCCGGTTCAACTCTGAGGTTAAAACAAGAGCCTCAACCTCCTACGAGATTGCCGAGCAGCTAAGAGATGCGGACTTGGTTATTGGATCGGTATTGATCCCTGGCGAGCGAGCTCCAAAGCTAGTGACTGACAAGATGGTCAGCGAAATGAAGCCCGGGGCGGTTCTTGTCGATATAGCTATTGACCAGGGTGGCTGCTTTGAGCACTCCAAGCCAACCACGCACGATGACCCAACTTTTATGGTTCACAACACCGTGTATTACTGTGTGGCAAACATGCCGGGAGCCGTTCCTTCCACTTCCACAAGGGCTCTGACAAACGCTACGCTGCCATACATTCTTCAGCTGGCAACCAAGGGTTGGCAGGCAGCACTTAAAGGTGACGCCGCTCTGGCTCTTGGGCTAAATGTCCACGATGGATTGATCACTCACGCGGCCGTATCGCAGGCGTTTCCAGAAATGAAGCATGTGGACACAAAGGACTTGGTTTAGCTACTTCTTCTTTCTTTTGAGCACAGTTGTGATTAGCACTCCTGCAACGGTTACGCCGATCAGCGCATAGAGTGCGATAGAGCGTTGGTTTGCTATTTCTTCACAGGATGACCATCCTGCGACCTGAACACCAGGGGTGCAGGTTTCCGGGTCGAAAAACCCAATCAGCCAGGCCAGTACGCCTATGCCAGCAATTGTGGCCAGCATGGCGACCGAATTGTTCTTCAAGTTCGGTTGCTAGCTGGCTTCAGGTTCATCTTGTTGCTTCGCAATTTCGGCGTGAACATCTGCCATGTTCAGCCCCTGAACTTTTTCGATTAGTTCGTTTAGAGCCGGAGCAGGCAATGCGCCCGCTTGGCTGAATAGCAAGATGCCATCTCGGAAAATCATCAGGGTTGGTATTGAAGAGATGCCGGCCTTGGCGGACAGCTCTTGCTCGGCCTCGGTGTCAACTTTGCCGAATGTAATTTCAGGGTGGATATTCGATGCTTCTTCGAATATCGGGCCAAACGTCTTACACGGACCACACCATTCCGCCCAAAAGTCGACCAGGGTGATCCCCTCTTTGCTCACTGTTGTTTCAAAATCCGCTAGGACGAGATTTGTTGTTGCCAATCTAATCAACCACCTTTACCATTTTTTGCCGTCTGGCTGTCTGTGCCAAGACGATGCCTGCAATAACCACCATACCCCCGAGGGCTTGGGTCAAGCTAATCAGCTCCCCAAGCCACAGCAATGCAAACAGCGCCGCCAGTAAGGTCTCTGCGGTTGCGACTACGCCAACTACAGTCGCGCTCAGGTGCCGGAGCGCTAAAAAAGTAAAGGCCATTGGTAAGAAGCCCCCGGCCACGCCCATAAGCACAAGCATTAGCCACAGCGGCACCGACAGTCCGGCGAGGTTACCGCTTAAGTCCAAACCGTTGCCGAGGCCCGCGTAGTCAAATTCGTTAAGTCTTGAAAATGGCAGGAACAGCAGCGTGGCTATTCCCATTCCGTAGGACATGGTGACATTGGTAGGTAAGTGCCTTTGGATCCGCTCACCGACGATAAAGTGAGTGGTCAAGGAGGCAGCGGCCCCGAACGCAAACAAAATTCCTATCAGGCTCAGTTGACTGTCCCAAATTTGAGCAACCACAGCTAAGCCACCTAAGACAAGTGCGGCGCCGAACCAGATCTGTTTTTTTACTCGTTCCTTGAAAAACAGCAGCGCAATAATTGGCACCCACAGCACCGCGGTGTACTCGATCAGCAGCGCTATGCCGACCGGCAGCAAAACTACGGCCTGTGAGTATGCCCACTGCAGCGTTCCAACGCCAACGACTCCTAAAAGGAGCAGGCGAGGGATTAGTCGCTTCTCGACACGAAGCTCCGAGCGATTTGCGATCAGTGCCCAAGCTAAAGCAATCAGCCCGGCAGTTATCGACCTGACGAAAACAGCCTGTTCGGGAGTAACCCCCGATTGGATAATCACCTTGGTGGTTGAAGCGTTAAGGCCAAATAGTATGGCCGCACTGGTGGCGTATAGCACGCCAAGTGCCGGGTGTTTTTGAGTCAATTAGGCTTTAGCCATACCTTTCAGAATCCCAATTGGGGAATCAATTGGGTAACTAGATAAGTTTAGGAGCATTATGGAAACTTTTGTACTTGCCGGCGGGTGTTTTTGGTGCCTCGACTCGGCCTATATCCAATTCCGCGGTGTCGAAGATGTTACCTGCGGTTACACAGGCGGCCTCAAGCCCAATCCGAGCTATGAGGACATCTGTGACGGGAACACTGGTCACGCCGAAGTTGTCAGCGTTAAGTTCGATCCCGAGCAAATTACTCCCGAGCAGATTTTGGACATCTTCTTTACCCTGCATGATCCAACTCAGCTGAACCGCCAGGGTGCTGATGTTGGTGACCAGTATCGATCGGCAATGTTTTTTTCGAACGAAGGCCAGAAGCAAGTCTTTACCGAAGCCTTGGAACGAGCCAAGGAGATTTGGGGTCCAGGAGTGATAACCGAAGTGAGTCCGTTGGCTGAGAACTTCGAAGCCGAGGACTACCACCAGGATTATTTTGATAAAAACCCAAACCAGGGGTACTGCCTTGCAGTTATTGCTCCAAAGGTTTCCAAGGTCAGGGCCAAGTTCACAAACTTGCTTCGCTAGTTAGTTATCCACAGATTCAAATATCAATACCAAAATTATTGAGCCCATTGCGAGACTTTCCAAATCACAAGGAAAGGCTTACTAAATGGCAGAAACTTATACGGCAGTCGGCTTAGTCGCCACTACTCCAAGAAACGTTGTTACCGCTGATGGTCTGGCGATAACATCCTTTCGTCTAGCGGCTGGCAGTCGAAGATTTGACAGAGAAACAGGCTCATGGGTGGATGGCGACACCAACTGGTTCACGGTCGTTTCTTTCAGGCAGCTAGCTGAAAACGCAAACGAATGTCTGGCAAAGGGAGACCGAGTCGTGGTTAGCGGCCGACTAAAAGTGCGCGATTGGGACAACGGTGAACGAACCGGAACCGCGGTCGAAATTGAAGCGGACTCATTGGGGCATGATCTTCTTTTTGGCACCAGCTCGTTCGAAAAGGTATCGCGTAAGACACAGCAAGCTGAAGATTCGAACTCTACGCTCCAGCCCGCATAGAGTTCGATGGGTCTGGTGCCCTCTAAGCTCCAGGTCCAAACCCCTTCTTCGTCGTCTGCAATTTCAAAAGGCTTTGGCTTTTTTACTACTGGGATAAACTTTTCCCAAAGCAAACGACGAAGAGGGGGTCTCCCCTTTTCCAAATTGGATGGGCAGTTTTCTTGGCTGAATTTATTTACCAAATGATCAAAGCGCGTAAAGCGCACGGCGACAAGGTCATTCTTGATGACGTAACTCTTGCGTTTTACCCCGGTGCGAAAATCGGAGTGGTGGGCCCTAACGGCGCTGGTAAGTCGTCGGTTCTGAAAATTATGGCTGGACTCGATATTCCTTCGAACGGCGAGGCGAGACTCGCTCCCGATGCCACCGTTGGCATTTTGATGCAAGAACCAGCCCTAAACGAGGAGAAGACGGTTCTGGGAAATGTTCAGGAGGCGGCAGTTGAGACGATGTCTCAGATCGAACGTTTTAATGAAATTAGCGCTGAGCTTGCACATCCTGAGGCCGACTACGACACTTTGCTTGCCGAAATGGGGATCCTGCAGGAGAAGATTGAGGCTTCAGATGGCTGGGACCTTGAAAACCAACTTGAGCAGGCAATGGACGCACTGCGCTGCCCACCGGGGGACACCCCTGTAACAAATCTCTCCGGTGGAGAACGGCGCAGGGTCGCACTTTGTAAGCTGCTGCTCCAGAAGCCAGACTTGCTGCTGCTAGACGAGCCGACTAACCACTTGGATGCTGAGAGCGTTTTGTGGCTTGAGCAGCACCTGGCTCAATACGCGGGCGCAGTGCTGGCCGTTACTCACGATCGTTATTTTTTGGACAATGTCGCTCAGTGGATCCTGGAGCTCGACCGAGGTCGTGCCTACCCATACGAAGGAAATTATTCAACTTACTTGGAGAAAAAGCAGGCACGACTTCAGGTCGCCGGAAAGAAAGACGCCAAGCTTTCCAAGCGTCTGGCTGACGAGCTCGAGTGGGTGAGATCAAGCCCCAAGGCGAAGCAAACAAAATCCAAAGCCAGGCTTTCGCGCTACGAAGAGATGGCCGCTGAGGCAGACAAGACTAGAAAGTTGGACTTCGAGGAGATTCAAATTCCTCCCGGGCCAAGACTTGGAGATATAGTCATCGAGGCGAAGGGCATATCCAAGGGCTTCGAAGATAGGCCGCTATTTAGTGACTTGAGCTTCACTCTGCCAAGAAACGGCATAGTCGGAATCATTGGCCCTAACGGTGTTGGTAAGTCAACTCTTTTCAAGTGCATCACTGGAATGCATCAAATCGATGGCGGAGAGCTGAAGATTGGCGAGACCGTCTCGATTAGCTATGTTGACCAGTCCAGGGAGGGCATAGATCCCAATAAGTCACTTTGGGAAGTTGTTTCCGGAGGCTTGGACTACATACATGTTGGGCAAGTAGAAATGCCGTCGAGGGCGTACGTTGCAGCCTTCGGCTTCAAGGGCGCAGATCAGCAGAAGAAGGCTGGTGTCCTATCAGGCGGAGAGCGAAACCGATTGAACTTGGCGTTGACTTTGAAAAAAGGTGGAAACCTTCTACTGCTCGATGAGCCAACAAACGACCTCGATGTTGAAACTCTTTCATCACTGGAAAACGCGCTACTAGAGTTTCCCGGTTGCGCAGTGGTGATTACACACGATCGTTGGTTCCTAGACCGAGTTGCTACTCACATTCTGGCGCATGAGGGCACGGACGAAAATCCAGATAACTGGTACTGGTTTGAAGGCAACTTCGATTCATACGAGGAAAACAAGATTCAGCGTCTTGGTCCAGATGCCGCTAAGCCACATCGGTCTACTTATCGAAGACTTACTCGCGACTAGGCAAACTCTGGAATTCGCAGCATCCCTTCTTGGGCGACAGACGCAACGAGGTTGCCGTTTCTGTTGAAGATCTGACCCAGAGCTAAGCCACGACTGTTTTGTGCCGCGGGGGAGTGCTGCACATAGAGTAGCCAATCATCAAAATCTGGTTTGGCATGAAACCACATCGCGTGATCGAGGCTGGCTGAGCTCAGTCCTTTGTGTGCCCAGCTAATGCCATGTCGTCGCATAATCGACTCCAGAATGGAATAATCGCTTGCATAGGCCAAGCTGGCAAGCCCGATGCCTTCGTCTTTTGGCAGTGCGGTAATTGGCTTGAACCAAACGCACTGCTTTGCCACTTGGTTTTCTGCAGCAGACAAGTAAATCGGATCTTCGGTGTGACGATGATCGAACGGCCTTGCCTTTGCCCAGTAATTCGTTATTGGGTGGTCTAGGTTCCCAAGCAGCGATGCGGCAGAGGGAAGGTTCTCTGGTGCAGCAAGGTTTTCGGGCATCGCATCGGCATGGTTCATGCCACCGCTTGGATCCTGGAATGACGCGATCATTGAAAAAATCGCCTTGCCTTCTTGGTTGGCCTGCACGCGTCTAGCCGAGAAGCTGCGGCCGTCACGCAATATGTCTACCTCAAATTCGATTGGCTTCAATACGTCCCCTGGTCGCAGGAAATAGCTGTGAAGGCTGTGAACTGGTCGCCCGGCCTCGATGGTCCTAGCGGCTGCCACCAAGGACTGCGACAGCACCTGGCCGCCGAATACTCTGCCTTGTGGCACCCATTGGGTTTGACCGATGAACTGCGTTGGGCTTAATGATTCAAGGTCCAAGATTCGAACCAAATCCGCGACCGGGTCTTCGGGAATGCGGGAATCTTGCATAAAAACCTTCTTTCATTGACTAGTTTAGGAGTTGCCCATGGATAAAAATCTCACTTTTCAGGACTCCAACGATCTTGTCGATCTTGCGGGTTACCTCAAACGGGCGCTCCGTTTGGATGGAACAGGGGCCGTTAGGCTCCGGGCTTTTGGTTCAGTATTGGCCGCCTATGTAAGCCCAATATATGCCGGCTCCTTGCTTGGAGATGGCCTTACCGTCATTGGCCTTAGAACTATAAACCTGGCCTCCGAGAATGAGCTTGACTCACTGTTCTTGATTGAAGACCTCTTGCCGGCGGTTGAAAAAAGCATTGAAGCCGAGAGCCTTTCGGTTGGTCCACCGAAAACCACCTCCAGGGTGGGCTGGGCTGGAATATCTCCACCGAGACAGGGCTGGGTGCCGTCTGGCGAGGTGGAGCAAGTAAAGATCTCCAGCTGGGCCAAGGAAGGCATCGCCGAGGTGGCTAAGGCGCTTCCGGAGAGTATCGGCAGTGCAATCGCCGCCCGCGTTCGGCTGCAAATTTGGGGCAAGGCCGTTGGAATTGAGCACAATTTCCCAGCTGGGTCGGCCTTTGCTATGGCTGGACTCGGTTTTATGCAAAAGGATGTACCTGTCAAGGTTTATAGAGCTCACGGCTGGATTCGGCTTAGTTCGGACTTCGGCCACGTAATAGCCAAAGAGAGTTTTAGATTCTCTTAGTCCTCGAAGGTATTCAGCATCGAATGGGCGGCACTCTCCAGGTAACTCCAGAGCTCGTCGCGGTCCAGCTCAGATATCGACAGCCCATCAACCGCGGTTTTCATGTGTAGTAGCCAGGCATCTTTTGCCGCTGGATTTATTTTAAATGTGTTGTGGCGCATGCGTAATCTTGGGTGGCCGCGGGTCTCTTGATAAGTAGTTGGTCCTCCCCAGTACTGCTCCAAAAATAGCTGGAGCCGCACTCTTGCGGGCTCTAGGTCGTCTTCTGGGTACATCGGCTTGAGTATCGGGTCGCCAGCTACGCTGTCGTAGAAGCTGCTAGTTAACTGCTCGAAGATCTTTTCGCCTCCGACGCGCTGGTAGAAATTTTGCAACTACTTGGCCAAGTCAATCTTGCTTGCGCGCAGTAGACCAATGTTCTGTTTGTCAAAGGTCTGCTTGCAGCGCTTCCTCAGCTCTCGAGAGACTCCCCACTGGCGATTCGGCAGAGTTCTCATTGAAACTCTGATTACAAACTGCTCACCGGAGACGTGCTGCATGCCCCAAATGTCGGCGTCGGCAATCATGTCTTTGCTCCACTGTTCTGATTTACGCATCTCGTTTGCTGTGTCCTGAATGATCTGCTGGACTTGATCAACGTCGTTTTCGTAGGCAAACGGGAAGTCCAACAGCGCCGCTGCCCACTCCTGCGAGGCGTTACCGACCTGAATAACCTCACCATTTCTCACAAACCAGAGCGTTCCGTGGATGTCGCGAACTTCTGTAACTCTCAGGCCCACTCGCTCAACTTCCCCGGAAACGGTTCCGATTTCAACCCAATCGCCGACGCCGTACTGGTCTTCGAACACGATGAAAATTCCAGACAGAAGGTCCTTGACCAAAGACTGGGCGCCGAAGCCGATTGCAGCACCAAGAACAGTTGAAACTGCGATTAGAGCACCGACGTTGATTCCCAGCTCACTCAGGACCATCACTAGCGCTGTTATGGAAATTGCCCAGGTGGCAAAGTTGTCCAAGACCGAAGCGATGGTTTTGGTTCTTTGAGTCAGTCGCTGCTCGACCATAATGGCGTCCATGCGCTCGTCGTTTTTCACCCGCTGCACACCAGAGACAATGGTTTTCACGATTCGCTTGGAAGCCATCTTTAGAAGAATGCGCAGCACTGTGGCCGCGGTGACGATTACGAGTATCGATATCAACACTGACCAATCGGATACAAATTCGGTAAAGCTCATTAGTTCTCCTCTTGGTCTTTGGCTTGGGCTATCAGGCCGCGTTCTAAGCCGGCTAGGTTCTCCACCAGTATTCTTCTGAACGCAGGCTTTGATTTGGCGAAGCTGGAATCTATAAGTTGTCTAGTTTTGTCGGCAAGACTCTTGTGCGCAAGCGCAATTGGGTAAAGATTGCTAAGTAGGTAATCCGCAATCTGGTAACTGCGCTCCTCCCAAATTCGCTGAGCCATTGCCATGTACTTGTCGGCATAAATTTCCAGTAGCGAATGGTCCGATACTCGGCCAAAACCAACGGAGGCTGCACTGATCAAAGTGTTCGAGTAATCGTTGCGTTCCGTAAGCTCGGTCCAGGCTTCTAGCTTTGTCTCCGGTGTTGAAATCGCGGCTAGGGCAGCAGCCGCAAACTTGTTGCCGTTGGCCGTATTGTCGTTCATGAGCTCTGCTGCGATGCGCTCTTGGTCGGCTCGGTTGCCAACCGCGAGTCCAAGTACTAGCTCCCAACGTAAGTCACCATCCACAATGAGCCCGGCAAGCTCAGTTTCCCCAGTCACAAGCCCGTCCAGCCAGTCCAATTGTTGGGGGCTCGTTGCAAACTGAGCAACGAATTTTACAAACTGCAACTGGTTATCGCTTCCGGCTTGAGCGGCTTTGGCAAGTGAAATTAGCGATGCGGCAATGTGCTCAACAGTTGCTTTTCGTTTGTCCGGTGAAACATAGAGCGTGGACGCTGTCACGAGCTGACGAAGAAGCGTTGTAACGGTAGTTGACTCGGTTTCGCTTCCGATGTGATCCAAAACCAGCTGGATGAAATCCCTTGGCTTGGCCTCAGCGTCCCTGGTAGAGTCCCATGCCGCTGACCAAATCATTGTCCTGGCAAGCGAATCAGAGATGCCAGACAGGTTTGCCAATGCCACTTTCCATGAATGGTCGTCTAGGCGAATCTTGGCGTAGGCCAGGTCTTTGTCATTAATCAGAATTAGATCCGATCTTTTTTCTCCTAGGAGCCTTGAAACTGAAGTGATTGCCCCTGCAACATCGATTTCTATTGCGTTGCTGCGCTCAAGTCGACCATTGACCAGTTCGAACAGTCCGACACCCAAGCGGTGTGGGCGAAGAAATTGGTAGCCGGCTACCGCGGTCTGAACGATGTCGAACTTGGTAAATCGGCCATCTTGATCAACTTTGACTTCGGCGCGCAAAGTGTTCACTCCAGCGGTCTCAAGCCAGAGCGAAGACCACTCGGTTAGATCGCGACCGCTCTCGGCCTCAAGCTCGACAAGCAAATCTTTTAGTTCGGTGTTTTGCCATTCATGCTTCTTGAAATAGTTCCCAACTCCGCGCATGAAAGAGTCTTGGCCGACCCATGCCACGAGCTGCTTAAGTACTGATGCGCCCTTGGCATAGGTAATCCCATCGAAGTTCACTTGAACATCTTCTAAATCGTTTATCTCCGCCACGATCGGGTGAGTTGAGGGCATCTGGTCCTGACGATATGCCCAGCTTTTCTCTAAGGAGGCAAATGTGGTCCAGGCCTCGGTCCACTCGGTTGCCTCGGCGGTTGCCAAAGTAGAGACATATTCGGCGAAGCTTTCATTTAGCCAGAGATCGTTCCACCAAGTCATTGTCACCAAATCGCCAAACCACATGTGGGCAAGTTCGTGCAGAATCGTCACGACTCTGCGCTCTTTCACGGCGTCGGTAACAGCTGATCTAAATACGTAGCTCTCAGTGAATGTGACTGCACCGGCGTTCTCCATTGCACCGGCGTTGAAGTCTGGAACCCAAAGCTGGTCGTATTTCTCAAAAGGGTATGGGTAGTCAAATAGGTCTTCGAAGTAGGTAAATCCAGCCTTGGTTTTATCGAAGATGTAGTCGGCATCCATGAAGCTGGCAAGCGAGCTCCGACAGAAAACTCCCAGTGGCACGACCTTGCCGTTGGCTGAAACCAGTTCATCACGCCAGACCGAATAGGGCCCCGCGATAACCGCTGTTATGTAGCTCGAAATGCGCGGCGTTGGAGCGAAGTCCCAGCGAACCAACTCTTGACCGAGTGATTTAGCCTCCGGCGTGCCGGAGTTGGAGATCATTTGCCAGTGTTCGCGGCCAGTGATTCTGAATTCAAAGCTAGCCTTTAGATCTGGCTGCTCGAAGACTGCGAACATCCTTCTAGAATCGGGGACTTCGAACTGGGTGTAGAAATAAACCTCTTTATCCACAGGGTCTACAAAACGGTGAAGGCCTTCTCCGCTGTTTGAGAATGTCCCGTGTGCTCTCACGACCAACGTGTTTTCTTCCCTCAGATTTGGCAACGTAACCCTGAGGCCATCCGAATATTCAGCAGGATTTAGTGATTCACCGTTGAGTTCAATTGATTCAACCGACGCTGTGATCGCGTCAATAAAAGTCTCTTTCCCTGCTTGACTGCAGGAAAAGTTGACGGTCGAAATGTACGGGAAGGTCTTGTCGTCAGCGGTCAGATCAACCTCAACAACGTAGGAATCGACGTTGATGATTTCGGACCGTGATTGTGCCTCTTCGCGAGTTAAATTTTCCCCTGGCATGTATTTGCTCCATTAAGTCTTTGCTTCTAAACAGCCTAGAGGCTTTTTTCTGGCGCACTCTGGGCAATAATTGATTTATGCATCAGTTCTTTCAGGCGGCAGCTTCACCAGAGACTTCAGCTCAGCTTGCTGAAATAGGTGCTGCCCTCTTGGTGCTTGGCTTGGTGGCCTTTTTGGCCAACAAAATTAAGTTCTCAGTTGTGCCGCTGTATTTGATGATTGGGCTGGCTCTTGGTAATGGCGGATTCATTCCGCTTTCTTTGAGCGAGGAGTTTTTAGTCACCGGCGCTCAAATCGGCGCCATCATGCTACTGCTATTGCTTGGTCTTGAATATTCAGCGTATGACCTGGCTAAATCTTTTAAAGAGCGCAAGAGCGCCGGTGTGATTGACGTGATTGCAAATGCCACACCCGGTTTCTTAATCGGTTTGTTTTTGGGTTGGGGAATGCCGGGAGCGCTTGCGCTTGCCGGAATCACCTATGTCTCTTCCTCCGGTATTGCTGCCCAGCTAATCAAGGAAATGGGCTTTCGAAAGTCGGAGGTTTCAAAGCGCGCCATCGGAGTCTTGGTGTTTGAAGACCTTGCGCTTGCCCCGTATCTTCCTTTACTTTCCGCAGTTGTCCTCGGGGTAAGCGTATGGAGTGGGTTACTGACGGTTGGCTTAGCGTTGGCGATCACCGGCTTAGTAATTCTCGTCAGCTTCAAGGGCTCTTCGAGATTCCAGAAGTTCTTGGACCCCAATGAACCAGGTGGGCTATTGCTCACGGTCTTTGGGACTGCGCTGCTGGCCGCAGGCCTTGCCGACCTGGTCGGTTTTTCCGGAGTAGTGGCGGCCTTCTTGATCGGACTGCTCTTGACAGGAGAAGTGGCCGAGGCTGCCAGGTCAAGACTGATGCCGCTGCGTGATATTTTTGCCGCGATTTTCTTTTTGTTTTTTGGCATAACCACAAATCCAGCTGACCTGCCGGCAGTTTTGCCACTGGCTTTTTTGATTACCGTGGTTGGAGTCGCTGGAAAGTACGCGGTTGGATGGTGGGTCACAAGAGATCTAACAGACAAGCTGAGCGTTTGGCGCACCACCGCTTTTTTGATTCCACGTGGCGAATTCTCCATCGTGATTGCGGCCCTCGCGGCCCCTGTGGTGCTCAACGTTAACCTCCAGGCACTTACTTTGGCCTACGTAATCCTGACTGCCTTCACCGCCTCGATGATTCTTCGGTTCACGCGCACCAATCTGGGAAGGAAGTCGAGATGAGGAGCATTACGGCCACTCGCCGCGCCATCTTTCTGCTAGCCCCGCTCACAACGCTGGGTTTTTTGGTTGGAAGCTTGCTGCTGGCTACGAACGGGTTACTACCGGATCCGGTCGCAATCCATTGGGTAGTGAGCGGCCAACCGGACCAGTTCCTGGATCTAGAAAGCTATTTGTGGCTGGTCACGATCGGTTTTATGGCCTTCTGGTCGGGACTCGCAGTACTGGAAATTTTCCCCACGAAAGCCAGATTGATGGGGCCGTTACTCAAGTCTCTGCTCGTCGCACTCTATTTCTTCATTCTCCTGGTGGTCGCAACCACCACGTTGATGCAAGTGGGCTTAAGTACTGATGAGAGTCTGTTCATCGGTCAGTGGGTTGTCTTGGTGCTTGTTCCGGCGGCAATAATGGTTTGGTTGTTCAGCGCCAAACCTAGTGTCGTTATACAAGACCAATTGGAAATCAGGCTTCGTGGATTCCTTGTTATCGCCGTTCCAGCCAAGGCTATTGATTCAATTGTGGTCATGCAGCTGCAAGCCCGGCATTACGGAGGCTGGGGGCTTCGCTATGCCGAGAACACCCTGGCTTTGATCCCAAGCTCCGGCAGGGCGATTCTCATAACACTCGACTGGGGCGAGCAGATCGCAGTCAGAATGAATGAGCCAGACGACTTTGTTGGGAAATACGAAAAAGAGATAGCGGGATAACATGAAAATACACATTGCAACCGATCACGCCGGTATGGAGCTCAGCGCCTTCCTGGTCGAATCCATGACGGCCCTGGGGCATGAAGCTATCGATCACGGCCCAAGGGTTTACGATGCCTTAGATGACTACCCAGGCTTCTGTATTGCAGCAGCAAAGGCTGTTGCCACTGATCAACAAGCGGGTGTTTCTTCGCTGGGTATAGTGCTTGGAGGCAGCGGGAACGGTGAGCAAATGGCTGCCAACAAAGTCGCAGGCATCCGAGCTGCGCTCATTTGGAACCCAGAAACGGCAAAGCTTGCGCGAGACCACAATGATGCCAATATTGCAGCGGTTGGCGCCAGGCAGCACGGTAACGAAGAGGTTTTGGAACTTATTAAGATATTTATCGGCCAGTCCTTTTCAGGCGACGAGCGGCATGTTCGCCGCATTGGCAAAATGATGCAGTTTGAAAATACCGGCGAGGTCGTTTACTAAACCGATGCCAGAGGGCCATACCGTTCATCGAACGGCAAAACACTTTTCGAAATTTTTCTTGGGCAAGCCCGTCGAAATAACCTCTCCACAGGGCCGATTTACTGAGTCCAGCTTAGTTTCTGGCCAAGAGTTACTCTCAAGCGAGGCTTTCGGTAAGCAGTTATATCTAGGTTTTGAAGATGGCACGATACGAATACACCTTGGCATTTATGGCAAGTGGCGATTCCAGGGCTATCAGGGCGCACCCCCAGATCCGCTTGGGCAGGTGCGCGCCAGATTTTTAACCGCCGATCAGGTTGCCGATGTTGTTGGACCAACCGCATGCGAGGTGCTCGACGGTGCTCAGGTTATTGACAAACAATCAAAACTGGGGGCCGATCCGCTGAGAATAGACTCAGGCGACAATGAACTGCAGCACCTACTAACCAAGGCTCGTTCTAGCAAAGCGGTTATCGGCCAGCTGCTTATGGATCAAAGCGTCATTGCCGGCATCGGGAATGTCTATCGCGCAGAGCTGCTATTCCGTGCCGGACTAAACCCATACACTCCGAGCCATTTAGTCCCTTCGGAGGTGCTTACGATGATTTGGTTTGATGCTGTGATGCTCATGAAAATCGGCGTTAGGACCGGAATTATGTTGACTAGGGACGGATATTTGTCTGGTCGGCCCGCAACTGCTGACAGGTATTTTGTCTATAAGCGCGAGGCTTTGCCCTGTAGAAGCTGTGGGAATTCAATTGCAATTGAGCTTCTAAACACTCGGAAGCTTTACTGGTGCCCAACCTGCCAGAAGCGCTAGCTGTTGGTTTAGTTGGACCTGAGGTTCGGTGTTAGCTGGAGCGAGTGACGGGAATCGAACCCGCGTCATCAGTTTGGAAAACTGAGGCTCTACCATTGAGCTACACTCGCGCATCTTTGTTAGACGAGACATCATTCTATGGGGTAGAGTGGTCGAGTTCGTGGCCATTGGCCAAGAATGTTCGGGATGTAGCGCAGCTTGGTAGCGCATCTGTTTTGGGAACAGAGGGTCGCAGGTTCAAATCCTGTCATCCCGACAAATTGCTTGAAGAAAAACCCCAACCATGGAGATAAGTTGAAGACGACCGTTGAAAAACTAAGCCCAACCCGCATCAAACTAACCATTGAGGTTGACCAGGCGGGGTTCAAGCCCACCTTGGACAAGGCCTATAAAGCGGTTGCCAACCAAGTTAACATTCCTGGTTTCCGCAAAGGTAAGGTTCCTTCCTCAGTTCTAGATCAGCGCGTGGGTAAAGACTCGATCATTGCCCAGGCAATCAATGACGGAATGGACAGCTTCTACCGCGAAGCGCTAGTTGCTGAAAAACTGAAGCCACTGGGCACACCAGAGGCAGACATCAGCTCTGCTCCGACAGCTGCCGAGCTAGACAAGCCATTAATCATCACTCTTGAGGTTGAGGTTCGTCCCGAGTTCAAGCTTCCAATTTACAAAAACATGGCAGTGACTGTCGAACCGGTCAAGGTTGCGAAGATGGACATTGACACCGAACTGGATACGCTGCGCGCACGATTTGGCACGCTCAACACTGTTGAGAGACCAGCCAAAACTGGTGACTTCACCGCAATTGACTTGACTGCAAGCATGGACGATAAGGACATCGACACCGCTCAGGACATTTCCTATGAAATTGGTTCAGGACAGCTGCTAGATGGCATTGACGAAGCCCTTGAGACTCTCACTGCAGGTGAAACCACTACTTTTAGTTCCAAGCTTGCCGGTGGCGAAATGGCAGGCCAGTCCGCCGAAGTGACTGTGACACTGAAGGCCGTAAAAGAACGCGAGCTTCCAAAGGCAGATGACGACTTTGCTCAACTCGCAAGCGAGTTCGACACCTTGGCTGAACTGAAGAAGGATCTTGAAACCAAGCTTGCTGAGCAGCTTGGCCGCAAGCAGGTTCTTCAGGCCAGGGACAAAATTGTTGAGGAACTCGTCGAAAAAGCGAAAATCCCAGTTTCTGACCAGGCGGTCAAGAAGGAAGTTGACGCTCACTTGGAGGGCGAAGGTCGTCTAAAGGACGATGCTCACCGCAAGGAAGTCACAGCAGATTCCGAAAAAGGCTTCAAGACCCAGTTGTTGCTTGACGCTATTGTCGAGGCCGAAGAAATCAAGATTGAAGACCAGGAATTGATTGAGTACCTCGCTTTCACTTCTAAGAACTACCAGATGGAGCCAAATCAATTCATCGAGCAAGTTGCCAGTTCTGGGCAGGTTTCCTTCTACGCGGACGAGTTGTCAAGGCGTAAAGCAGTTGACTTCTTGGTGGCTCAAGCCGAAATTACCGACACCACCGGTGCCAAAGTCAAATACGAGGTCTAACGCCTAAGGCGAACAAGCCCACGTTGTTGCAACTTTGCTGGTTATCGTAGTTACTACGTAGCTAAAGGAGAATTTCATGGCAATGCCCCAAATGGAGCTAACAGGTGTTTTTGACAGACTGCTGAAAGACCGCATTGTGTGGCTGGGCAGTGAAGTCAGAGATGAAAATGCCAATGAAATCTGCGCGAAGATCCTTCTTCTGGCCGCAGAGGATTCTGAAAAAGACATCTTCCTTTACATAAACTCGCCGGGTGGGTCAATTACCGCTGGTATGGCCATCTACGACACCATGCAGTATGTGCCAAACGACATCGTGACCGTCGGAATCGGCATGGCTGCATCAATGGGTCAGTTCCTGCTTTCATCCGGAGCAAAGGGCAAGCGATACGCCACTCCGAACACCAGGGTCTTGCTTCACCAGCCAGCCGGTGGCTTTGGCGGCACAGCGGCTGACATTCAGACTCAGGCCGAACTAATCATGTCAATGAAGCGACAGCTTGCGGCAATCACCGCGGAGCAAACTGGAAAGACAGTCGACCAAGTAATGCTGGACGGCGATCGAGATCGCTGGTTCACAGCTGCCGAGGCCCTTGACTACGGGTTTATTGATCAGATTCAAGAATTTGCAAGTCGCTCTACTGGTGTTGGAAAGGCCTAATTATGAGTTTCATCGAGACATCCAACCAGGGCCGTATCGCTGCTCCTAGCGCCAGGTACATTCTTCCTGAGTTCGAAGAGCGTACTTCCTACGGAATTAAGCGCCACAACCCTTACACAAAGCTTTTTGAAGATCGCATCGTGTTCCTTGGTGTTCAGGTGGATGACGCATCGGCCGACGACATCATGGCTCAGCTTTTGGTTTTGGAGTCCCAGGACCCAGATCGAGACATAACTTTGTACATCAACTCTCCAGGCGGCTCCTTCACCGCCTTGACTGCAATTTACGACACCATGCAGTACATTAAGCCTCAAATTCAGACTGTTTGTCTTGGGCAGGCTGCATCCGCGGCTGCCGTTCTGCTGGCCGCGGGTGGCAAGGGCAAGCGTTTGGCGCTGCCTAACGCCAGAATCTTGATCCACCAGCCATCTTCCGGTGGCGGGGGACAGGGGCAGGCGTCCGACATTGAGATTCAGGCCAAGGAAATTATGCGCATGCGTGATTGGCTTGAGTACACTTTGAGCCACCACTCCGGCAAAAGCCTGGAGCAGGTCAATATGGACATTGACCGTGACAAGATTCTCACCGCTCAAGAAGCAAAGGAATATGGCTTGATTGACCAGGTTCTAACCTCTAGAAAGCTCTAGCGTTATTCGGCGAGTGGCGGACTAAAAAGTCCATGGTTCGCTATAGAGTTTTGGCATGACACTATCTGAGACTAGCGAGCTTCTAAAGTGCACCTTTTGCGCTAAAAGTCAGAAGCAGGTTCGCAAGCTAATCGCGGGCCCTGCCGTTTACATTTGCGATGAGTGTATAGAGCTTTGCAACGAAATAATTGAAGAGGAACTTGGCCAGAACCTAGCCAAGGATCTCGATTCTATGGAGCTCCCAAACCCGAAAGAAATCAAGGGTTTCCTGGATGAATATGTCATCGGTCAAGACGGGGCAAAAAAACAGCTAGCCGTTGCGGTCTACAACCACTACAAGCGAATTAGGTCATCGGGAACGTTGACTTCGGCAGGCAAACAACACGACGACATTGAAATTGCGAAGTCCAACATTTTGATGATTGGCCCAACTGGTTGCGGGAAGACATACCTTGCGCAGACGTTAGCGAAGCGACTAAATGTTCCATTTGCGGTTGCAGATGCGACTGCGCTAACTGAAGCCGGCTACGTAGGCGAAGATGTTGAGAATATTCTTTTGAAGTTATTGCAGGCTGCGGACAATGATCCAAAGCGGGCTGAGACTGGAATCATCTACATAGATGAAATCGACAAGATTTCGAGAAAGGCCGAGAACCCCTCGATCACAAGAGACGTTTCCGGTGAAGGTGTTCAGCAGGCCTTGCTCAAGATTTTGGAGGGCACAGTTGCCTCCATCCCACCTCAGGGCGGCAGGAAGCACCCTCAGCAGGAGTTCATTCAGCTAGACACAACCAATGTTTTGTTTATTGTTGCCGGCGCGTTTGCGGGACTGGAGAGCATTGTCTCGGAGCGAACTGGCAAGAAGGGTATTGGCTTTGGTGCCGAGCTCAAAGAGAAAAACGACGTGGTAGATATCTATCGTCAGGTTCAGCCCGAGGACCTTCGTAAGTTTGGTCTAATCCCAGAATTCATCGGAAGACTGCCGGTCATCGCCACCGTGGAGGAGCTTGACAAGTCGGCTCTTATTGCGATTCTCACCGAACCAAAGAATGCACTTATCAAGCAGTACCAGCGTATGTTTGAAATCGATGGCTTCGAGCTTGAATTTGAAGCCGGGGCGATCGAGCACATTGCTGAGTCCGCACTTGAGCGTCAGACCGGCGCCAGGGGCCTCAGGGCGATCCTGGAAGAGCTGCTTGGTCCGATCATGTATGAGCTTCCGGGTAGTGACAGCACCGGCATAGTTTTAATCACCGAGGAAGTTGCTAAGAGTGGCTCAATCCCAGAGGTTCAGCCTCACCGCAAGCCGCTTCAAGACAAATCCGCATAGCAAAAGTTAAACATTAAATGAAGAACTCGGCTATTACGCCCTACTTGGCCGGAACCGTGGCCTCCACAACCGGATCAATCGCATCCTTTGGCATCGCAATTGCCGGTCTAAGCGCAATGGGTGCCACCCAGAGTCAAACCGCGACCGCAATCGTCATCATGTTGCTGGGCTACGGAATACTGTCGATCGGCTTGAGTGTCTGGCTGAAGATGCCAATAAGCATCGTGTGGTCCACTCCTGGCGCGGCTTTCTTGGCTACCAGTTCTGGTCTTGGTGTTGGTTTCGAAACAGCTGTTGGTGCCTTTATTGTGAGCAGTTTGCTCGTGGTCCTAACCGGCGCTTGGCCGGCCCTTAGCAGGCTTGTTGCCAAGATACCGCCTCAGATTTCAGCTGCGATGTTGGCCGGGGTTATTTTCCCCTTTGTGGCTGCGATAGTGCACTCAGGTGTCGATTTCCCGTTGTTGATAATGCCGGTTGTTGTGATCTGGTTATTGCTAAACAGGCTTGTTCCACTTTGGGCTTCACCGGTGGCTATTTTGATTGGTTTTGCGCTGATTGCCATGAGCGAAGAGGTGACAGGTTTTGAGGTTTCGTCGTTCTGGCCGAAACTTGAAATGATTTCCCCGGTGTTTGACCTTGGTGCGATAGTTGCAATTGGTGTGCCGCTTTATTTGATTAGCATGGCGTCTCAGAACTTGCCGGGACTTGCGATTATGGGCTCTTTGGGATATCGCCTCCCCACTTCCAAAATCTTTGTCCTGACGGGTATCGGGTCTGCCGTGACCGCGCTATTTGGAGGCTTCGGGCTAAATCTAGCCGCCATTACCGCGGCGTTGAATGCTGACGAGGGGGCTGGCAAGGACCCAGCAAAACGATGGATAGCGGCTGCTTGGGGAGGGGTCACTTATCTAATCTTCGCTCTGTTTGCTTCCGTTTTCGCAGCCTTTGTGTTGGCCGTTCCTCGTGAGCTGCTGCTGGCATTGGCTGGCCTTGCGTTACTAAACACCTTCGCATCTTCGATCAGGACTGCAGTCAGCGATGACCAAACTCGCCTTGCCGGTGTGGCGACCTTTGTCATAGGCGCAGCGGGTATTTCTGTTTTTGGCATTGGAGGTGCTTTTTGGGCACTTGTTTTCGGGCTTGTTGTCTGGTCGATCAGAAAGCGTTAGTCCTGCTCGGTGACAAATGTTAGTTCGGACACGTTGACGCTTTGGCCTTCTTCAAATTTCAGTTCAGCAATGTGACCAACGGCAGCTAGGTCCTTGGCCATGCTCTGCATTGCTGACGGCCCAGAAATCAAGGCGGTGGCGATTTCGGCCTTCATCGAAAGCTTGTTTTCGGATTTCGACTTTCTTATTTGCACTAGTGCGGCACTTGCCAGAACCATCAATTCGGAATCTGCACCTGACAACTCATCGGGGGTTGGCCAAGCAGATTTATGTACTGTTCCTTCTTGCCACCAGCTCCAAACCTCCTCAGTGGCGAATGGGATGAACGGCGCGAAAAGACGAACCAAGACCCCAAGAGCCTGACGAAGTGCAATCACCGCGCTGCCCTTTTCCTGCTCGCTGAAATCAAGTTGGCCATAAGCGCGTTCTTTTACAAGCTCTAGGTAGTCATCGGTGAAGCTCCAGAAGAAGGTTTCTGCTAGCTCTAACGCTTTGGTGTGGTCGTAGCTCTCAAAGGCCTTTGTTGACCCTGAGATGACCTCCTGGAGGCTTGCCAGCATTGATTTGTCAACTGGTTCGCTAACTTCTGTGACCTCTGCTGGAAGTTCAAAGCTCAGTGCGAAGCGGGCTGCGTTAAGAAGTTTTATCGCTAGACGCCTGCCGATTTTCATTTGACCCTCGTCAAAAGCAGCATCGGTTCCCAGGCGTGCAGAGGCAGCCCAATAACGAACCGCGTCCGAACCGTGGGTCTCAAGGATTTCGTTTGGAACAACAACGTTTCCCTTGGACTTTGACATTTTCTTGCGATCGGGGTCCAGGATCCAGCCGGAGATGGCTGCATGCTTCCAGGGGGGCTGGCCGTGCTCTAATTCGGAACGAACTAGAGTTGAAAACAGCCAAGTACGGATGATGTCTTGGCCCTGGGGTCTTAGGTCGTAAGGGAATACTTTTTCAAATTTCTCGGGATCCGAGAGCCAACCTCCCGCCAATTGCGGGGTCAAAGAGCTGGTTGCCCAGGTGTCCATGATATCAAGTTCACCAATAAACCCGAAGGCCTGTCCGCGCATGGATTCGGCATAGCCCTCTGGTGTGTCACTGGATGGGTCGACTGGAAGTTGAGCATCGGAAGGAGCGATTGGGTTGTCATGGTCCGGGTTACCGTCGGCATCTAGTGGGTACCAAAGCGGGAGCGGAACACCAAAGAAGCGCTGCCGGGAGATCAACCAATCGCCATTGAGCCCATTTATCCAGTCCTCGAGGCGGACCCTCATGAAATCAGGATGGAATGCGACATCTTTGCCGAGGCTTATTAGGCGATCCCCAAGCTGCTTGTCGTTGCCACCATTTTTGATGTACCACTGTCTAGTCGAAACAATTTCCAGGGGCTTTTCGCCCTTTTCAAAGAATTTAACCGGGTGCGTAATCGGCTTTGCGTCTCCGACCATGTCCCCAGAACCCTGGAGCGCCTTGACCAGAACTTCTTTGGCGCTAAAGACAGTTTTTCCTGCAAGCTCACCATAAAGATCCGCGCCCTTGTTTTGGGCAATTACTTCGGGAGGCTCGGAGATTATTCGGCCATCGAATCCGATGATCGGGCGGTTTGGGAGCTTGAGCTCGCGCCACCAAATAACGTCGGTAACGTCTCCAAAGGTGCAAATCATGGCTATTCCAGAACCTTTGTCAACTTGTGCCAAGCGGTGGGCCAAAATCGGCACTTCGACTCCGAACAGTGGAGTCGTGGCAGTTTTGCCGAATAGGTGAGCGTATCTTTCATCATCCGGATGTGCCACGAGCGCTACGCAGGCTGGAATTAGCTCTGGCCTCGTTGTCTCAATGAAGATTTTCCCGTCTGGGCCATCGAAACCGATGCGGTGATAAGCCCCTGGCACTTCGCGATCTTCGAGCTCGGCCTGGGCAACCGCGGTTCTAAAACTCACGTCCCAAAGCGTCGGCGCCATCTGAGAGTAGGCTTCGTCGCGCTTTAGGTTGTTCAAGAATGCCCGCTGTGAAACTAGCTGTGACTCTTGAGATATGGTTCTGTAGCTCTGTGCCCAGTCGACCGAAAGACCAAGGTTTCGCCATAGGTTTTCAAAGGTCTTTTCATCCTCTTCGGTTAGCTGTTCACAAAGGGCAATGAAGTTCTTCCTAGAAATTGGCAGTTGATCTTGAACTCGAGATGACTTGTTGTCGCCACCGATTTGCGGCGGCTCGAAGTCCTTATCGAAAGGCAATGTCGGGTCGCACCTAACCCCGTAATAGTTTTGAACTCGTCTCTCAGTCGGCAGACCGTTGTCATCCCATCCCATCGGGTAGTAGACCGATGCGCCGTTCATTCGCTTATATCGAGCCACCACATCGGTGTGTGTATAGCTAAAAACGTGACCCACGTGCAGCGAACCTGATGCAGTCGGTGGAGGGGTGTCGATTGAGTAGACATCTTCTTTTGAGGCCCGAGCATCAAACTCATAAACTTTATTGGCCTCCCAGTTGGGAGCCCACTTGGCCTCTAGCCCCTCTACTGAGGCTTTTTCTGGAACGCTGGCGGGCCGGAGTGGCTCGGGAATGTAGTTATTCAATAGGTATGACCTCGGTATATTCGTAGTCTCTAGATTAACATTGTTCTTGACCGTTATTTCTCCGAAAGCCGTGATGTATCCAAAGCACAGCAATTCCCCCCAGGGGCCAAAGGCCTCTCCTTCATTTCCTGAACTTGAAAAGGAGGTGCTGGCCTACTGGAACAAAGACGGAACTTTTCAAGAATCGATTGACCAACGTGCTGCTATTGATGCGCCAGAGTTCGTGTTTTATGATGGCCCCCCTTTTGCAAATGGCCTTCCGCACTATGGTCACCTTCTAACTGGCTACGCAAAGGACTTAGTTCCTCGCTACCAAACCATGCGTGGCAAGCGCGTTGAGCGCAGGTTTGGCTGGGACACGCATGGGCTTCCTGCCGAAGTCGAAGCAGAGAGGTTGCTCGGGATATCTGGGCGACCCGAGATTGAAAAATACGGGGTCGCTAAGTTCAACGAGTTTTGCAAGACCTCGGTATTGAAATACACCGAGGATTGGCGCAGCTATATCAACCGCCAAGCCCGCTGGGTCGATTTCGATAACGACTACAAGACTCTGGACCAGAACTACACCGAGAGCGTGATTTGGGCCTTTCAGCAGCTTCACAACAAGGGTCTGATTTATGAAGGCTTCAAGGTTCTGGCTTATTGCTGGCGCTGTGAAACTCCGCTTTCCAACCACGAACTCAAGATGGACGATGAGGTTTACCGTGACAGACAGGATCAGTCCGTCACGGTCACCTTCCCTGTGACAAGTAATGGCGAGCTCAAGGGTGTGAAGCTGCTGGCTTGGACCACAACTCCCTGGACGCTACCGACTAACTTTGCTTTGGCTGTTGGACCCGCAATCGAATATTCACTAGTTCGAGCACAGGATAGCGATTTGGGCGATGAGAAGTTTTTGATTGCCTCGGCACTTTTGCCGAACTACCTGAAAGAGCTTGGCTTCGAAGATATTGAGAGCGCGATCCACTCGGTCGAGAAGACATACCTGGGATTGGAACTTGGTGGCTTGAAATATGAGCCTATTTTTGAGTTTTATACCGACTCCAGCAAATTCAACATCGAGAATGCCTGGCAGTTACTGGTCGGCGACTACGTTACTGCTGAAGATGGCACAGGCATTGTGCACCAGGCTCCCGCCTACGGTGAAGATGACCAGATGCTCTGCAATGCTGCAGGGATCCCAACTTACGTATCTGTTAATGAAAGAGGCGAGTTCATTTCTTTGATTGCCCCCTATGAGGGTCAACATGTTTTTGATGCCAATAAGCCGATTACTCAGGATCTGAAGGCTAGCGGCCGACTGATTAGGCAAGCGTCTTACGACCACAGTTATCCACACTGCTACCGATGCAAAAACCCGTTGATCTATAAGGCAGTGTCATCTTGGTTTGTCGAGACCACCAAGGTCAAGGACCGGATGTTGGAGCTAAACCAGGAGATCAACTGGGTTCCGGATCATACCAAAAACGGTGGTTTTGGCAAATGGCTTGAGAACGTGCGCGACTGGGCTATTTCCAGAAACCGGTTTTGGGGAGCACCAATCCCAGTCTGGAAATCAGACGATCATAATTACCCGAGGCTCGACGTTTACGGCTCGCTGGATGAAATGGAGCGTGACTTTGGTGTTCGCCCGACTGACTTCCATAGGCCTGTGATTGATGAACTAACCAGGCCAAACCCCGATGACCCAACCGGTAAGTCAACAATGCGTCGAGTGCCCGAGGTCTTGGATTGTTGGTTTGAATCTGGGTCAATGCCTTTTGCCCAGGTTCACTACCCGTTTGAAAATCAGGACTGGTTTGACTCGCATTTCCCAGGTGACTACATCGTGGAGTATGTCGGGCAAACCAAGGGTTGGTTCTACACTCTGCACGTGCTCTCGACCGCGCTGTTTGACCGGCCAGCGTTCAAAAACGCGGTGAGCCATGGAATCGTTTTGGGCAATGACGGTCAAAAAATGTCGAAGTCTCTTCGAAACTACCCGGACGTCAATGAGGTATTTGATCGCGACGGCTCTGACGCCATGCGATGGTTTTTGATGTCGAGCCCGATTCTTCGCGGTGGAAATATTTCAGTCACCGAGCAGGGCATCAGAGAGGGCGTTCGTCAGGCGCTGTTGCCGTTATGGAATAGCTATTACTTCTTCGCTCTCTATGCCAATGCCGCCAACTACACCGCCAACCCGTCAATGGCATCCACACAGCTTCTAGACCGATACATTTTGGCCAAGACTCGTGGACTCATCGAATCGGTGACAGCAGATCTAGATATATTCGACAGTTTTTCGGCCTCTGCAAAGATTCGAGACTTTGCCGAAGTTCTGACGAATTGGTACATAAGGCGCTCAAGAGACCGATTCTGGGAGGGCGACAAGGACGCTTTTGACACTCTCTATACCGTATTGGAGGCGGCGTTTAGGGTGATTGCTCCAATGCTGCCATTGGTTGCAGAGGAAATGTGGCGCGGTCTTACAGCTGGACGCTCCGTTCACCTTGAGAGCTGGCCGGATGCCGAAGAGTTTGTTCAAGACGCGCAGCTAGTCAAGGACATGGACGCCATTCGTGAGGCGGCATCGGCCGGACTCTCACTAAGGAAGTCCGCCGGATTGAGGGTAAGACAGCCACTTGCGATGCTCACCGTTGCTGTCGTCGATTCTGAGACCTTGCGCGAATACGCCGATCTATTGGCCGATGAGCTAAATGTGAAGGCCGTTGATGTTGTCGAGGCGACCCCTGAGGCTTCCGCGAGCTTCGGTCTAAAGCATTCACTTTCAGTCAATGCCAGAGCGCTAGGGCCAAGGGTCGGCAAAGATGTCCAGCGCATCATTGGGCAGGCAAAAGCTGGCAACTGGCAGCAGCTTGCCGATGGGGTTGTAGTTGACGGCACTCCTCTTCTGGAGCCAGAGTACGAACTGACTCTCGTTGCAGATTCTGAATCCAATGACCAAATCGTTGGCGTCACTAGCTCTGGTTTTATACTCCTGGACACGAGGCTGACAGCAGAGCTAAGGGCAGAAGGTTTGGCCAGGGATACGATCAGACACGTTCAGCAGGCAAGAAAAGACGCCGGCCTTGATGTCTCAGATCGAATTTCACTAAGGCTGGTTGCTGATGTCGATTCGATAGTGGCACTCGAAACTCATTCGGCTCTGATTTCAAGGGAGACCTTAGCCAGTGACATAGAGGTCCTGGATGGAATCCAGTCGACGCCACTATCGGTTGGGGAGACTGGCGCTATCGAGATTACTTTGGCTAAAAAATGATGGCGGATAGTCAGCCCGACTCTCTTGATGAGGTGCTTGTCGCGCTCTACGCGCGGAAACCAGAAAACCAAATCCGCCCCCGGCTAGAGCCGACCAGACGCTTGGTCGAGATGATGGGTAACCCGCAGCAGAACTACAAAGTTATTCACATCACCGGTACCAACGGTAAAAGTTCCACGGCAAGAATGATTGAGCGATTACTTAGGCAGCATGGGCTCCGAACGGGCAGGCTAACTAGCCCCCATCTGGTGTCATTCAATGAACGCATCGCACTCGACGGTGAACCAGTAGATGATCAATTGATAATCGAGGCTTATCAGGAAAACTTGGTACTGCTCGACCTTGTTGACCAGGAGTTGCTGGAAAAAGGCGAGGGCCCACTCACGTTCTTCGAGGCATTCACCGCTCTGGCTTTTCATGTGTTTTCTGATGCCCCAATCGATGTCCTGGTTCTTGAGGTTGGAATCGGCGGCGAATGGGATGCTACGAATGTCGCCGACGCCGAGGTTGCTGTCTTTACTTCGATAGCCCTTGATCATCGGGGCACCCTGGGCGATACGGTCGAGGAGATTGCGCAAACTAAGGCGGGCATAATCAAGCCCAACTCGATTGTGGTTTCAAGCTTCCAGCAGCCATCGGTTGCAGCAATCTTGCGCTCTCGGGCAATCGATGAAATCCAGATGGCTGGAAATGAGTTTGATTACTCAGAAATTAGCCCCGATGGCTTCGGCACAAGGTTCAGCGTCAAGGGAATCTGGGCCGAGTACCCAGAGCTCTGGATGCCAATAATTGGAGAACACCAGGCAGAAAATGCGGCAACCGCGATTGTCGCCACCGAAGCATTTTTGGGAAGAGCAATCGCCGATGAGGTACTCAGAGGCGCTCTTGCCGACTCCTTGGCGCCTGGGAGGCTCCAGGTAGTAAGTAAGCAACCATTGGTTGTAATTGACGGAGCTCACAATCCCGCGGGACTGGTAAGCCTTAGGAATTCAATCCAGTGGCACTTTGGGGCACCAAAGTCCATTGGAGTAGTGGGCATGCTTAGGGAAAAGGACGTTCAGTCCTCGGCTCAGGAACTGATTGGAGTCTTCGATCACGTCATAGTTACCTCAGCTCCTGGTGACAGAGGGATGCCGGCCTCCGAACTTGCGGATGCATTCTCCGATGAAGGTCTGATTGTCGACGAGATAATCCCAGAGCTCTCAGCTGCATATGAACAGGCAATTAGGCTTGGTGCGAGCACCGAGAGGCCGGTGTTTGTTACTGGGTCTCTTTACCTAGTCGGAGCAGTCCTAGAAAAGATTCAGTTAGAAAATGCAAAAACCGACAGCCAAGACAAGGATGACCTTGAATAAAAAATCTTCAAAACGGGTGCTGGCATCAATTGCTCTAAGCTTCGAGGCGTTCGTGGTCTTCTTCGGAACCTTGACCGCTTTCGGCCTGAAGGCCGCGGATATCAGCCCTAACTTGCCGCGCGTGGAGGTGATTTGGGCCATCGGACTCACGGTGGCGCTTCTTTGCATACTGACCCCGGCGCTTCTATCTAGACCCTGGGGCTACTACTTAGGCTGGGCAATTCAGGTCGCTGTTCTAGCGTCCGGATTTTGGCTGTGGGGCATGTTTGTTGTTGGCTCGATGGTTGCAGGAATGTGGATTTGGGCCATGATTGCCGGTGGCACAATAGATAGAGCACGAGCAAATCTTGAAAAGATGAGGGAAGAGAATCCAGATGCAGACACTAGTCCTATGTAAGCCAGATGCGGTCCGTCGCAATTTAATCGGCGAAATTATTCGTCGTTGTGAACAAAAAGGTTATGTGGTTGCAAAGCTTACAAAGCTAGAAACCTCCAGAGAGCTGCTGGCTCAGCACTACTTTGAGCACGAAGGAAAAGTCTTTTACGAACCACTAATGGAATTCATGCTCTCGGGTCCCGTGGTAGCGATGGCCCTTGACGGGGAGCGAGTTATCGAAGGGTTCAGGTCACTTGCAGGTTCGACAGAACCAACACTTGCAGCTCCTGGGACAATACGTGGCGACCTTGGTAGGGACTGGGGAACGAAGGTTGTCCAGAATTTAGTACACGGCTCAGACTCGGAAGAAAGTGCCGCAAGAGAGCTTGCTCTCTGGTTTAGCAAGGACTAAATAAGAGTTATCCAGTAGTCCCAGAACTGAATCAGAATCAAGACCATCAAGATTAGGTAGCTCATTAGGGTGAAGACCCAGCTCCATGAATATAGGAATTCCCCGAGCTTTTCATTCTTGCCCAGATGTCCGTCCTTGATTGTTCTACCTAGGGTCATCCAGAACAGCGGGATAGTTGCTGCCCAGGCCACCATGCAGTAAATGCATAGCGAGCCGATTACATAAGCAGACTCGTTAAATAGCCAAACTACGAATCCAAGGGCAAACAAGTGCCCCAGCAGAAATAGCTGCCAAAACCACGGTGCGAACTTCGCTCCAGCCAAAATTGCCATTCCGACCAGAATCGGCGCGAAGAAGGCCGCCAATCCGATTAGTGGGTTTGGGAAGCCCAGCAAAGCTGCCTGCTCGCTGAGCATCACCGACTTGCAGCTCAGGATGGGGGATATGTCGCAAGCCGTGCTTGCAGCTGGGTTTTCGGCAACGTGAAGTCGCTCTAGCGTTAGGCCGAAGCTCGCGACCCAGCCCATGACACCCATTGAGATCAAGGCAATTGGAAATAGCATGGTTCAATTATCGCATTTTGGTAACAACTCATGACATACTTACTTAAAGATGTATTCACACTTACATCAAAAGATTTTTTCGGCGAGCGATATGCCCCGAAAGATAAGAATTAGGTTCCGGCTGCGGCTTGAATCATGAGAATAGGCCCGGCGGGTGTGAACCTAAGGGCTACAAAGGCATAAGTGGCTGAGAAAAAAGATGCGCCCAAAAAAGTAGCTCCAAAAAAAGAAGTGACTAAAAAGGTTGCCAAGAAGACAGAAGAACCGAAAAATCCAGTAAGTATTCAACTTATTTTTCAAGCTCCAGATCTCCCAACTCCGAAGGTAAACCCTCGAAGCGGCAAGCTCGCCGACGAGGTAGTAGCTGAAGCTCCCAAGAGAGCTGCTCCGACAAGAACCAAGCAAAAAAGCAAGCCTGAAACGGCAAGCCCCCAGAAGAGCACGGATGAGCCGGCTGAAGACAAGGACGCTGGCTCCACCAGGGTTGCCGCTAAGCGGCAGCGCCGCAAGGACTCTCGGGACACCGGCAGGCTTAGAACTGCAGTCACGGAGTCTGAATTTTTGGCTCGAAGGGAATCCGTAGATCGCCGCATGGTCGTCCGCGAAAAAGACAACAGGGTTCAGATAGGTGTCCTCGAGGATGGCCTATTGGTTGAGCACTACGTGGCCGAAAGCCAGGGTGGCTCAATTATTGGAAACGTTTATTTGGGCAAGGTTCAGAACGTGTTGCCGTCAATGGAGGCAGCTTTTGTTGACATTGGGCGGGGTCGAAACGCAGTTCTTTATTCGGGCGAAGTTGACTGGGAGGCCGCCGAAACTGGTAACCAACCAAGAAGAATTGAGTTAGCGCTTAAATCTGGCGATCATGTCTTGGTTCAGGTAACCAAGGACCCCGTCGGACAAAAAGGAGCAAGGCTCACCTCGCAAATATCGCTTCCCGGTCGTTTCTTGGTTTACGTGCCAGGTGGCAACATGTCTGGAATTTCACGCAAGCTACCCGAGGGCGAGAGACAGCGCCTCAAGCAAATTTTGAAGCACGCACTTCCGGAGGATGCTGGCGTAATTGTCAGAACCGCAGCCGAGGGTGCAACTGAAGACCAGCTGACCCTTGATGTTGAGCGACTAAAGGCTCAATGGGAGAACATTAACAACGAAGTAGCCAAAGGCAAGGCTCCAACTCTGCTCCACAGCGAGCCAGACCTATTGGTAAAGATCATTCGCGATGTTTTCAATGAAGACTTCACCGACTTGGTTGTTTCGGGAGAAGTTTCTCTGGCCACGATCAGGCAGTATCTGGAGTCTGTGGCTCCGGAGCTAATTGAACGACTGGTGGAATACGCCTCGGATGAGGATGTGTTTGACAGCTACCGACTCGGCGATCAGATCATAAAGGCACTGGACAGGAAGGTCTTCCTTCCCTCCGGTGGTTCTTTGGTTATTGATCGGACCGAAGCGATGACAGTTGTCGACGTAAACACCGGAAAGTTCATCGGATCCGGTGGAAACCTTGAAGAGACAGTTACCAAGAACAACCTTGAGGCGGCAGAAGAGCTGGTTCGCCAGTTAAGACTCCGAGATATTGGTGGGATTGTTGTCGTGGACTTCATTGACATGATTCAAGAGTCAAACCAAGAAATGGTTCGACGGCGATTACTGGAATGCTTGTCTAGGGATAGAACCAAGAACCAGGTTGGCGAGATAACTTCGCTTGGACTTGCCCAAATGACGCGCAAGAAGATCGGGCTAGGGCTCCTGGAGACCTTCTCCGAACCATGCGATTGCTGCGCTGGTCGTGGAGTTGTGGTTCATGACGAGCCTCGATTCAAGATGCCAGAGGTTTCCGAGAACAAACGCGCCAAGAAAAAAGAGAAGACAAAGCCCACGGTGGTAAAGAAGATTGTGACTGCTGAGCAGGCCGACGCATTCAAGAGCGTTGTGAACCAGATTGCAGGCGCTCCTCACGCTGCTGAGGAAGAGGCCCCAACAGAAAAAAAGGAGCCGGAAGGTAAGACCGAAATTCTAAATGCTGTCTTGGATTCACTTCCGGAAGCAGAGAATACCCCAAAGCCCAAACGTCGGCGCGCGACTTCGGCTGGCAAAGCAGCAAAAACGGTTGACTAAAACTCGTTTGCGTGTTGCTCAGGCAAGGTTTCTTTGCTAAACTTCGAGGCTGTTGCTCACGTTCTGATGTTCAACAAGTTTTTCCCTAATAGTTAGGCTTTAAAAGTGATTTACGCAATTGTTCGCGCTGGTGGACGCCAGGAAAAGGTTGAGGTCGGCACCATCGTGACCATGAACCGAATTAAAGCCTCATCAGGCTCTATAGAGTTGTCGGCGGTTTTGTTGGTTGATGGTGACAATGTCACTTACGATTCTCAGTCTCTGGCCAAAGTCAAGGTTGTCGCAGAAGTTCTGGACCAGTTGCGTGGCCCAAAGATTCATATCCAAAAATACAAGAACAAGACTGGATACAAGAAGCGTCAGGGTCACCGTCAGGACCTGACCCGTGTCCAGGTCACAGAGATTAAGTAACTAGGAGTTAGACAATGGCATCCAAAAAGGGAGTTAGCTCCACACGTAACGGCCGCGACTCAAATTCTCAGCGATTGGGCGTAAAGCGTCACGATGGCCAGGCTGTAAATGCTGGCGAGATCATCGTTCGCCAGCGCGGCACTCACTTCCACCCGGGGGTCAATGTTGGCCGCGGCAAGGACGACACTTTGTTCGCACTTGCAGCTGGTGCAGTGAAATTTGGGGCAAAGGCTGGTCGACGAGTAGTAAACATCGTCACTCTGTAACAGGATTGTTAGAAAAGACGAACCTGGACCAGGTTCGTCTTTTTTTGTAGGGAGGAATAATGGTCACTTTTGTTGATCAAGTAACCCTGCATCTTTCGGCGGGTAATGGTGGCGATGGCTGCACCAGTACCAAGCGTGAGAAATTCAAGCCACTAGCCGGACCAGATGGAGCCAACGGCGGCGATGGCGGAACTATTTCTTTGATTTCAGACGTCAACACCACGACGCTGCTTGATTATCATCACCGCCCCCACCGCACCGGCCTCAATGGAACCTCTGGAGCAGGCGATTATAGGAACGGTGCCCACGGCGGAGATGTCGTGCTCAACGTTCCCGTTGGCACCGTCGTAAAGGACGCCAAGGGCAAGCTGCTTGCCGACTTGGAGTCGGTTGGCATGGAAATCGTCGTTGCTCAGGGCGGACAGGGCGGACTCGGTAACGACGCGCTTTCAAATCAGAAAAGAATTGCACCGGGCTTTCACCTTCTTGGAGTTCCAGGCTGGAAGGGCGAGGTTATCCTTGAACTTAAGGTCGTGGCGGACATCGCTTTTGTCGGGTTCCCGAGTGCAGGGAAAAGCTCACTTATTGCCTCTATGAGCTCGGCGAGGCCAAAGATTGCGGATTACCCATTTACCACCTTGCATCCAAACCTCGGAGTCGTTCAGGCCGGGGAACAGCGATACACGGTTGCGGATGTGCCAGGACTTATTGAGGGCGCCAGTAAGGGTAAAGGCCTAGGCCTAGAGTTTTTGAGGCACGTTGAAAGGTGCAGCGCGCTGCTGCACGTTGTTGACTGCGCAACCATGGAGCCTGGCCGAGACCCGTTGACCGATTTGAAGATTATCTTGAATGAACTTCGGGATTACAAGGTTCCCGAGGGCCAAATCCCGCTTCATGAAAGACCTCAATTGATCGCGCTAAACAAGATTGATGTTCCGGACGCTAAGGAACTGGCGAATTTCGTCACCGAGGAGTTGCAAGCACTTGGCTACCCAGTGTTCTCAGTTTCTACTGCCACTCACGAAGGCCTAAAAGAACTCAACTTCGCACTCAGCAAGGTTGTCCAAAAGGAACGTGAGGGCAAGGTCGTAGGCGCACAGAAGCGATTCTCTCTGATCCCCACCAAGGCCGAGGACTCAAGCCACATTGTCCGTAAAGAGTCGATCTCGGGGGAGGATGTGTTCCGCATTATCGGAACAAAGCCGGAGCGTTGGGTTGCCCAAACTCACTTTGGTAACACTGAAGCAGTTGGTTACTTGGCCGAGAGATTGCAAAAAATTGGAATTGAAGACGAGCTTGTAAGAAACGGCGCTAAGCGTGGATCGACGGTGATTATCGGAGAAGCCAACGGTGTGGTATTTGATTGGGATCCGCTAATTGATTCTGTAGCAGAGCTGACGGACGGTGTTGGCTTGGGTGAAGAAGAGAAGCGAAGAACTAACGAGCAGCGTCGAGGCGAGTACCACTCGATGATGACTCAGCGTGCACGAGGCCGCGAAGAGCGTGCCGCGGTTCGAGAGGCTAGCGTCTTTGTTGAAGAAGACCAGGAGTGAAGACCTCCGAACGAATTGCCGCAGCGAGCAGGATCCTAATAAAAGTTGGGTCGAGCTCAATAACTGGTGAGAATCAACCAAACTTGGACAAAATCGTTGATCTTAGTTCTGCTCTAATGGGGCTGGGTAAGGAAGTCATCGTCGTCAGCTCTGGTGCAATTGCAACGGCTGCGTCCTACATTGGCTTGACGGTAAAAGCGGATGACCTTCCAACCTCTCAGGCAATGGCTAGCATTGGGCAAACAAAGCTGATGAGCCGATATGAGAAATCTCTCGAACGTCACGATCTAATTCCTGGTCAAATATTGCTAACGGTAGACAACTTAGATCAAGAAGTAACCTCGCTTAATGCCCTTCGTGCACTAGAAAGACTTTTGGAAATTAAAGTTCTGCCAATTATTAACGAGAACGACTCAGTTGCGACAAATGAAATTCGCTTTGGTGACAACGACCAGCTTGCGGCTAGAGTTTGCCGGTTGGCAAAGGTCGATCTTCTGATTTTGCTCAGCGATGTTGACGGTCTTTACAGCAGGCCACCACAGGAACTGGACGCAGAGCATATTCCTGTTGTCGCATACGGGTCTGATCTATCGGCCATTGAAGTTTCGGGAACCTCAACAGGATATGGCACAGGCGGAGCTCTTACAAAGCTGGCTGCCGCCAACATGGCCACTGATGGATCCGTCGGAGTGATGCTGACATCGACAGACAGCGTTGAGCTCCTAATCTCGAGTGACTGCAGGCACACTTGGTTTGAACCTGCACCAAAGAGCTAGGATTTTAGAATGAGCGTTCGGGAATTGCTTACAAAGGCCAAGATGGCCTCTCCTGCGATGGAGCGAGCAAATACTTCTGATAAGAATCAAGCCCTTGAGAACATCGCACTAGAGCTGGAAAAGAACTCAAAGTCGGTTATTGCGGCCAATGAAATCGACCTAACAGCAGCTCGTGCAAATGGAGTTAGCCAGTCACTTCAAGATAGATTGCGTTTGGACCAGCGGCGAGTTTCTGCATTGGCTGTGGATCTTCGAAAAATTGCGCAACTGGATGATCCAATCGGAGAATCAGTTCAGGGCATGAAGCTTCCCAATGGGCTTGTGGTTCAGCAGGTCAGGGTTCCCTTCGGAGTAATTGGCTGCATCTATGAGGCTCGACCGAACGTCACTATTGACATTGCCGCCCTTGCAATAAAAAGCGGGAATTGCGCAGTGCTTCGAGGTGGCAGTGCCGCTGAAAACACCAACAAAAAGTTGATTGCAGTTATTCAGTCTGGGTTAGAAAAGGCAGGTCTTCCAAAGTCGGCAGTGTCCACGGTTGATAACTTCGGGCGCGAGGGTGCCGTTGAGCTTATGAAAGCCAAGGGCCTAGTCGATGTCTTGATACCGAGAGGTTCTGCAAGTCTTATTCAAACGGTGGTAACTGAATCCACCGTCCCGGTTATTGAAACTGGAGATGGCATCGTCCACATTTTTGTCGATGCTTCTGCCGATGTAGCGGCCGCCGTTCCAATAATTATCAATTCCAAGGTTCAGCGGCCTTCGGTGTGCAACTCGCTCGAGACCTTGCTGATTCACTCAGATATTGCGGCCAAAATTTTACCCACACTGGCAAAGGAACTTCAGGGCAATGGGGTTACGGTTCATGGTTGCGAGCAAACCTTGGGCTATTTACCGAACGCGGTTGCCGCAACTGACGAGGATTGGGCCACTGAATATTTGAGCCTGGATTTGGCTATCCGAGTCGTCACTGACTTAGAGCATGCGCTTTTGCACATTGCTGAGTTCTCAACCAAGCACACTGAATCGATTTTGACTTCCGAGGTCGCCAACGCCGAAAGATTCCTTGCTGAGGTTGATTCCGCTGTTGTAATGGTGAACTCTTCAACCAGGTTCACCGACGGGGGAGAGTTCGGCTTCGGTGCAGAGGTGGGAATATCTACCCAGAAACTTCACGCGCGAGGCCCCATGGGTCTTCAGGAATTAACATCAACCAAGTGGTTGGTGCGCGGTACCGGACAAGTGCGAGGCTAAACTAAGGAATGAAGAAGGAGCCAGAACATGATTTCCATACTCATTGCCGAAGGCGTGATCGTTCATCACACCGAAATACCAATTCCCGCTTTGCTATTTGGAGCAATTGCATTCGCATCATTTTTGGTGCTTGGGGCAATCACATGGTCTTATCGTGATGTTGCAAACAGGCATTCACATAAGACCTCTGGCTCCAAGGCCGGCCACTAGTCCAACATGACTTCTAAGCGACCCCGCATTGGTGTGATGGGTGGAACTTTTGACCCAGTCCATCATGGTCACTTAGTTGCTGCCAGTGAGGTGGCTGCGGCTCTTGGCTTAGATGAGGTAGTTTTCGTTCCAACTGGCCAGCCTTGGCACAAAAAAGCCGTAAGTTCCGCGGAGCATCGCTACCTAATGACCGTGATTGCCACTGCCGCGAACCCACAGTTCACTGTTAGCCGAATCGACATCGATCGACCTGGCATCACTTACACGGTAGACACGCTTCGCGACCTTTCGAGTCTTATGCCGGACTCCGATCTGTTCTTTATATCCGGCGCGGACGCCATTTCTAAAATTTTGGCCTGGAAGGAGATAGCTGAAATTTGGCATTTGGCAGAATTCATTGCCGTCAGTAGGCCTGGGCATAATCTTGAATTACCGGTGGCGCCGGAGGGCAACATTTCAGTCCTAGAGGTCCCTGCGCTTTCGATTTCGTCCACCAACATCAGGCAGCGGGCTCAGGCCAGCAAGCCAATTTGGTACCTGGTTCCCGATGGAGTGGTTCAGTACATTGCTAAGCACGAGCTTTACAAGGGGGACTCGTGACGACCTCAATGACAAGACGCGAACTTAGGGAACTGGAAAAAGCCGCTACTCCAGCGGTTGCCTCGAGCCCGATTGAAAATCAAGCGCAGAATAACGCTGAGGTTCGTACTCAAATTCAACCGAAAACTACTGAACCAACCCACCAGATTCAACCTGATGGCGTCCAGTTATCGCGACGGCAGATGCGCGAACAGGGTCTTCTTGGCGGAACTGCTTCTAAGAATGAGGCGACCTCGAGCCCCGATGCTGTAGAGGTAAATCGCTCCCAAGAGACGCCTTTAAGTCTCGGTAGCTCCACTTCGAGGCGAGCGCTGAGAGATTCGGCAGAGCCAGAAACCCAAACTTCTTCGGCAGAGCCCGTGCCTGAGGTTGCTCAGCTAGGTTCAATCGAACCTCCCGAAGAACTGATTTTTACTGGCACAAACTTGTTGGCCGAGCCAAGCACTCAGTCCATAGTGCTCGATGCTACAACTGAGGCCATTTCATTGCCGATGGATACCGGCGAGATCTTCACCACCGGTTCGATCTCCATTGTCTCTGACCCTGCGACTGGATCCCAAACAGCGGGTTTTGACCTGGATGCACTTACGCACAACAACGATAGTGTCTTGGGAGTGGTTTCTGTGGTGGATCCAATCAGCGCAATGGATCTAATTGATCGGAGGACCACGGTCGGTGTTGTTCCACAATCTGTACTTCGAAGGGGCTGGTGGAAGTCTTGGGCTGTAGCTCTCTCCGCGCTAGTTCTATCAATTGCTGCCATACTTGCCAGCATCACCATTCTCGGGGCCATAGGAGGCTAAGTACTTGCCAGCAAGCAAAGAGACTATTTCACTAGTTAAAATCGTATCGAAAGCAGCCTCTGACAAGCTTGGGGAAAACATAGTCGCCCTCGACGTCACGGAGCCTTTCGCTCTTGCCGAAGTATTTCTAATAATCAGCGCTACCAACGAGCGCCAAGCACAGGCTATTGGTGATGGCATCGAGGACGAATTGCTAAAGCACAAAGTCAAGTCAAGGTTCCGAGAAGGAAGACAAACCGGTCGCTGGATTCTGTTGGATTTCGGGGACCTCATCGTTCACGTGATGCACGAACAAGAGCGCGAGTTTTACTCCCTTGAGCGATTGTGGAGTGATTGCCCGGTTGTCCCAACCTCCTAAGTTTTTTGTGTAGACTAAGGCAGTTCGCGGGCCTGTGGCGCAGCTGGTAGCGCACCTGCATGGCATGCAGGGGGTCAGGGGTTCGAGTCCCCTCAGGTCCACCGTGGGAGGCAGACCGCAATCGGCGTCCATTTAGATGCCAGCGACTAGATCTTCCAGAGTAATCGCACTTGAGCCACCTTTCGGGGTGGCTCTTGTCGTTGGTGCGGAGTTATGCTCCAGCTCGCTCAGCGCATCCGTCATGCCGCCGTCGATGGGGTAACTGAACTAGATAACGATAATTAAGTGCCACAAAATGTTTGAGTAACTCTTTCTTCAAATTCTGGTGGTGTCATTAATTCGTCATCAACTGGGTCAATTTGATAAGGGTTAGCTAATACCCGACATAAACGCCTGAAGGGTAAAAAGTCATTATTTTCAACCGCGGCGTCGATAGCAAACTGCACTTGATGATTCCTCGCAATCACTGCCGGGTTAGCTTGGCGCATAGACAATAAGGTCTCGCTATCTTTTGCCCGCAGCTCCTGCCATTGTTTTATCAACGCAGTCACGACGTCTGAATCCTCAAATAGATTAATGACGACTTGATCCGACCCACCTTCAGCCACCTGGGTCAGGCTATTGAAGAAAACCGTGAAATCAACGGCGTCCCGTTCCATCAAAGCTAGCAACTCGCTGGTGAGTTGCTGGGCCTGATCATCGCTGTCTGAAAAGCCGAATTTACGCATTAACCCTGCTTGAAAAGACTTTTGAAACTGCGGCATGAATTCCGATAGCCGCTGTTGCGCCAATTCAATTGATTTTTCTTCATTTTCATCAAACAGCAGTAACAATGGCTCGGCCAATCGAGTTATATTCCATTGAGCAATTCTTGGCTGTTGGTCCCAGGCGTAACGGCCCTGAGTATCGATTGAACTAAACACTTTGTGAGGGTCATATTCATCCATAAAAGCACAGGGCCCAAAGTCGATGGTTTCACCAATAATTGACACGTTATCGGTATTCATAACACCGTGGATAAAGCCAACAAG
>Ga0307980_1000060_pt1 | contig 52821 bp, 42 predicted proteins | sample OrgLakmetage1060_FD_201817 | JGI IMG/M metagenome (GOLD analysis project Ga0307980, IMG submission 201817) | Saline water microbial communities from Organic Lake, Antarctica - #1060 | ecosystem: Environmental > Aquatic > Non-marine Saline and Alkaline > Saline | place: Antarctica: Organic Lake... | reverse complement strand
TAGTGCAAAACTAGTTCTTGACCGGGCCATAACTCGCGAACGCGGGCAGCTGCGGGCCTGTTTCCGCCGGGGCACGCTTGCTATGAGCAGTACGTTGTAGGCCCCCACCGGTCCCAGAGCGCTGCTGTGGGCCCATGCCCCGAACCGGGCAGCCGGCTTTTTGCCTGTCCAGCCCAACGTGCACATAGACGTGTAGGAATTTGAATAGATATTTGGCGGGCCCTTCCAAATCAAATGTAGCAGTCCGATCTGGGCTGGACTGGTCGGAATGTGTTTGTTTGTTTGGCCCCCGGCCCCGCCCGGCGGCAGAATTGTCGCACTTTCAAATTGGACCGGGCACGATGAAGCTTGACCTAGCCATTGCCTCGTCGGTGGCGGCGACGGCCTACTTGGTGCCAGAGGCAGCGCGCAAGCTCGGGATGGCCTCGGCGGCGTACGTGGTTCACCGGGTGCTCGGCCGCTACCACAATTGGCTGGCCGACAGGCTGGGCGATCCGTGCGTCACGCTTGCCGGGTTGGCGGTGAGCGGAGCAGGCCTGTGCTTCTTTCGCGACCTAAACGAGTCGATCGAGTGGCCGTCGGTCGTGTCGTGGCCCACCCGCTGGGTAGAGATTGTGTTCACCGGGGCCAAGATCATGTTTTATGCGCGCTGCATCACCACGCCGGTCGTGGAGTTGGCCAGGCAGAGCACGCGCAAAGCCTTTGTTGATTTGGTTGACAAGATTCAAGAGCTAGACGACGACAAAAGTAGCGAGCCACAAAAGTGACACCTTTTTCTTTTCAGTCAACCACAATACACACACGCGTTCAGGCTCGCTCGGGCGTTGTATATGCATGCGTAGCTAGCTAGCTAGCGAGCGAGCGCACGTGCGACAATGGCCGAGGCGAATGACCACCCCGTGGTCGACCAAGCCAAGTCGGTGAGATCGGTGTTTATGGTGCCAGAGCTGATCATGGTGATTGGCGACAAAACTAGCCCGAAAACAGCGCTCGAGTTCTCGTTGACCAACAAAGACATTAGCAGCGTGTACCACGTTCGAGCCAAGTGGCGCCGCCGGATCGAGACCTTCCAAGAGCTCACGCTGACGCACACCACCCAGTTCGGCGAGTGCAACGGGCGTCTTTACGATGCGGCCGAGTTCGAACGGTGGCACGCGGCCACGCTCGCGCAAGCCGACGACGAGGCCAAGTGGGCCGTGGGCCAGCTCGTGTGCAAGCGGATCATTATTCCCAAGGGGTTCAACAACATGATGTGGTTTTGGGACATGTTCGCGAACCTAGGCGACACGTTCATCCAGCGCGCCCGAGTCGAAGCGACCGAGCTGATCATGCACGTGAGCACCCACGTCAACTGGCTTACGCACGGGCTGGAGGGCACTCCTGCCTTCGAAATGTCGTGGCACAGGCACTTTATGCTGCTGTTCCCAAACGTGACCCGGGTGATCTTCACCGTGACCGCCGAGGACCAGCAAGGGCCCCCCATCCTCAATTACCCGTACGCAGGCTGGCGTGGCGTGCAGCACTCGTGGGCCGAACGCTTCCCTGGCAGGACCTTGTGGGCAAACGTGACCTACGTGGAGTACCCAAGCGCCGACGGCCTCTACTCGATGCCCGGGTCGCTCATGATGTTCCCCGACTTACGGTGTGTTGGCTTGGCCTCGATAACGTGCGACGACGTCGGGGGCGGCCAATCGTTTGGGCACGTGGACGGGCGGGGGTACCTCAACTTTATGATGGACATGGTTCACGTCTACCGAGCGCTCTACAACGACACGGACCAAGACCGGGACGACACCGTGCGAGAGGTGCAGCTGACGCCGGCCGACTTTGACCTGGTCGTGGCCTTCGGCGTGGCGCCGGCGTACCGCGAGCCCGTCCGCAACGACGGCGTTAACGTCTACGAGGAGGGGCGCGAGTCGGTCACGTGGAACAGCTTCGAGTTCACGTGCACCATTTACCGTCCCGAAGTAGACGAACCAGAAACGCTAGAGCTCACCATACGCCGCATGCCCGAAACAAACTGGATGGGCTGGGAGTACCCGTGGAGCGACGACGATGGCGGCGGCGGCGGCGGCGCGGCGGCGGCGGCGGATGACCCCGATTAGCGAGCGTATTACTTCGGTATATTATAGTAATTTCAAAACAATCAGTGGGAGAACATTTCGGTGCCTGCTAGCTCGGTCCCGTTGTACTCGAGCACGTGCCGGCCCCGCCCGTCGTGCTGCAGCGTGTAATGGTAGCAGTAACGGAGCTTGTCAGCAATCGGCCGATCGTCCGAGTAGATGATGTGCATGTACCTGGCCAGTATGGCTGCAGTCTCGGGGACGGTCATGGCTGGCTCGAGGAACGGAGTTGTGCGACCTAGATTCATTCCTCTGCAATGTTTTGCTTGGCGTCGGCCGCTTGCTTGCACGCTGCTGCGGCCACCCGGCACACGACCGCCGCGACGTGGTCAACGGTGCACGTGGGGTCGGAGGGCATGCCGCACGTCCAGGCGCCTTTGCTAAAGTGCATGGCCGGGTGGAAGTTGCCGTACGTCTCAAACAGCGTGGACCCCGGCTTGGCCTCGATCGGGGGCGGGACCAGCCGGGCCGTCACCCGGTTGCCCGTCATGGTAATGTCGAGCCGGGCGCCCCCAATGTGCGTCGTGGCCTGCGCGTCCATCGTGTCGTGGGTTTGCGGCCCAGACAGCCGGGTAAACAGCGGCGACACGTCGTGGCCGGCCGCGTACCCGGCCGCCATCACAAGCATCGTGCTCGGCGGCGTGGCTTTAGACAGCGACGAGCAGATCCGGAGCGCGCTCGCGGGCGGCTGCTGGTCCGGGATGGACGTTGGCAGCTTGTCGTCGCGTGTCGCGTCGACGATCGGCGGCTGGCCCAGCGTCGCCACGGCGTGCCCTAGGTGCGCGAGCGCCCGGCCAATGTCGATCGGGTCAATGTCTGTCTCGCCAAACCCAGACTCGGTCAGCAGCCGGGTGCCCGGCAGGTCCGTTGAAACCACGCTCACTTCTCCGAAGCTGGCGCCCGGCGAGGTCACCGGGGTGACCCGGTCGATGCGCGGGGTGAACGTAAAGCACGAGGGCGGCGGCCGGCGTCGGCGACGCATGACGTAGTAGCACCGCATTTGGTCCAGCCACCCGGGCGGCTCACGCTCGGCCACCACCCGCATCTTGCTGGTGGCCGAGGAAGGCAGCTCGAACACGTACCGGTCGGTGGCCCGAGTGACCAGCCTGGAGCCAGTCAGCAAACATGCCACCGATTCGGCATCTTCTAGCCAGCTCATGTGGCGCGGCGACGAGTGTGTGTGTGTGTGTGTGTTGTGGGCTGTCTTATACGTGGCAACCTCGATCCAATCAATCAATCATATCAGCAGCGCCCGCAGGTGGACCTGGTTGGCCTGGCGCTGGGCGTGCGTTGGGGCCAAGGCGGGCAGCTGCACGTCCATTAACAAGGCTACCGACGAGCTGTGGCGGCTGATGGTGGTCTTCGTGTGGCCTTCGGGCAGGATCGTGAGAAAGCAGCCCGGGTAGGTGCTGGCAATGGGCCAATCGTCTTTGCCCAGCCGCTGCACGATGGTCGGGATGCCAGCCACGGCCACGGCGATGGCGGTGTAATCGTGCGTGGCTTTCCCCGCCCGGCTGTTGACGGGCACCTCAAAGGCCACGCCCAACGGGCAGTGCACGTCGCCTTGGCCGTCGTCGCCGGCCGCCGGCGGGGCTGGCTTTACCAGGGGCATGCTGTCGTTTCGGCCCGCGTTGGTGGCGCCAAAGTGGGCCCGCAGGCCGTGCTGGCCAGGCCGGGGGCTCACGTCGACGTACCCGTGGCCCGCCCAAACCAGGCTGCCCGGCGTCACGTCGTTGTTGGATCGCACAGCGACCCGCATATAGTCCGCCGAAGCGGGGGGTTCCATGTTGTTATTATTTGTTTACCCGTTCAAAGCCGTCTGTTTGTTTGTTTGTCGTGTTCCTTTATTTGGTTGGAGCAATCGTTTATAGGCAAAGCTGCCAAACCCCCGAATCGAATGCGCTGCATCACCATCCACGCCGCAGTGCTGTGCCTGCTCCTGTTGCTCAGGCAGGGAACGGCCGAACGCCGCCGGCACCTCAGCAACGTCAACGGGGCCTCGCTCACGTTCGCCGACCCGGGCACCAACACGTTCCAGTGGACCTGCCCGCCCGCAGCGCACAAGATCCGGGTGCAATGGCAGCTGCTGGCGAGAGCGCCAAGCTTTGCGCCGGTCCGGATCGACTTCAACGGCACGGTGGACGTGGCGCGCGAGGGCACGCAGCTGGTGCTGCCCGAACTAACCACGGTGGAGACGCCCAACCAAACCTGGACGGTGCACGGGTGCCCGCTGCTGGTGCACAACTCGCGCCGGCTCTCCGTCCAGTTTGCCGTGGTCGCCACCTACACGTCCGACTTGTGCCCCGAGAACGCCACCCAGACCTTGCGCACGTCGTCGGGCGAGGGGGTGGCCCTGCTCGTGGTGGGCAAGCTGTGGAAGAACAACCTGGCAAACGCCTTGGATTCGTCAACGTACAAGAAGCTGCAGCGGGCGTACGTCAAGGCCGGCGTGTGGTCCGGCCGGGGGTCGGCGTTTACGCTGGCCGTCCTCAACATGCCGATCTTCTTTGTGCTCTACCGGCTGCGCTACTTTGAAGACCATTTCCAGGCAAACACGCTCATTCTCTACGTGGTGTGGGGGTCGTACCTAACGGCCGACATCTCCCGCCTCATCGACTTGTCGCACCATGGAGCCAGCTGCGCCCCGCTGCACAACGCGTCGCTGCCGGCAAACGCAAACACCATGACGCCGCCGGCGTGGGCTGACACGCTGGTGCTGGTCCTCCGGCTGATTACCTCCATCATGGGCATGGGCTTGGTCGCCGCCTTCAACATGGACGGCAAGCGCTTCTCGCTGATTGACTTCTGCGGCTTTTTTATGGTCACCGTCATCATCTTCAGCGTGGCCCAAGAGTGCGGGTTTGCCGGCAAGTGGCTCGCGCCGATCTCGCTGGCGTACCTCGCGCTGCTCTCATTAGCGCCGCCCATGCCGCGGTGGTGGTGCCTCGACCAACTGCCGCCGCTGCCGACGCCAAGAAGCGACGGCGGCAGGACATCCGAGCCACCCCCGCCAATGTACCCTTCGCCCATCGCGCCGCCCAGCTACCTGGCCACTGTTGTCTAGCATGATTTGACGTGAAGCTAGGGTTTCCTTGGCACCGCGCTCGTATATCCTTTTCCCCTTTTGACACCGCAATACAAGCACCAATGTCCGCCACAGCACTTTGGCCGTTTGATGGGCTGGAAGACACGGACATCGAGCTCGGCGGCTGCTGCGACGAGTCGACTTGCCCGTGCGCTGCCGAGGTCGAGCGGCTGCTGGAGCGCCTGAAAGCCGTAGAGGCCAACCTGGCCACCTTAAAGTCCCGCTTGCACGCAAAGGGTTACCGGCGGCTGAGCGAAATCCCGCAGCGCCGGCCAGCTGCGCCTGTAGCCGTAGACTTGTCGCTGAGCGGGGCGGTGGCAGCGGGGCCAGCGGGCTCGCCCGACCAGACGCTGCCACCGATCATTTCCCGGCGCAAGTCGTCCAGGTTGTACTAGGTGTATTAGAGCAGAACAGACCGGGCTGGCGTAGTATATGCGGCGAACGAGTCGACAAAATAGCCGTGTTTGCGTGCGACAAAAAGTGACGAGTCTCATTACGCAACCAACATGGCCGAGCGATATCTGCCGCCGCAGCAAGAGGTAGACCCCCCGGACTGGCCGGTCCGCAGCATCATAGGCATCATGAGGCTCGACGGGCAAACGCGTGTCACCTACGCTGGCGCCGACGTGCCAGCCAGGCAGTTTAGCTACAACCAGCACATCACGCACTTGCACCTCCCCAACGCAACAGCAATTCACAGCTGCGCCTTTCTAATGAGCCCGCTGCTCGAGGAAGTGTACGCGCCGATGCTCGAAGACATTGGCAGGCAGGCGTTCGCCTACTGCGCCAAGCTCGTCACGGTGTTCGCCCCAAACGCCAGCAGGATCGGGTACGAAGCGTTCACCGGGTGCACCTCGCTGAGAGCAGCCGACCTTCCCAAGGTGGAGGTGGTAAAAGTGGGTGCATTTAACGGCTGCAGGGCGTTGACCGTCGTGCGGATGCCCGTGCTACGCAGGGCCAAAAAGATGAGCTTCAATAATTGCGGCATCGAAGAGTTTGATGCGCCACAACTCCTGATCGGCGACGTGGCAATTTCAATGAACAACACGCTGCGAACGGTCGATTTTAGGTCCATGCAAACCTTCGGCGAAAACTCGTTTCATCACTGCCAGCTGCTGGTCGACATCGATTTGCCGTCGCTTCTGGTGGTGGCCGAGGAGCTGTTCATGGAGTGCACCGGCTTGGAGCGTGCATCGTTTGCGTCGGCACATACCATCGAGACTTGGGCGTTTTTCAAGTGCACAAACCTAGTCCGAGTCGACGTACCCTCCGTCAGGGAGATTGGCCTAGACGCATTTTACCAATGCGTTTCGCTGCGCGAGGTGGTGCTGCCGCCGTCGCTAACAAAGATGGCGCCACGCGTTTTTAATGGGTGCACCCTGTCGCTGCTCTCGCTCTCGTCCATGGCCGACATTGGGCATTTCACCACGGCCACCATTTTGGACTTGCCCCCGGGCCACCCGCAAGAGGCCCGGGCCACCCCAATGACGACGCGGCTGCGTCCCTCCGAGCGCTACTTTGATTCGTGGCGCACCCACCACAGTGCGTCGGCGGCATCCAAAGGCAGGGCTGCGGCGCTGCTCTATTCGGCGAACCAGGCCGCCAAGCGTAAACGGCTGCCCCAACCGCCGCCAGAGGTCATGGAGCACATCCTAAGCATGCTGCCGAGGCACGACTAAAACCGCGCGCAGGCTAGGCTGTGTATTGTACGTCTGTATTGTTCAACAACGTAATAAACAAAAAAAGGTGTCGTCCGCGTGCTGGGCCTACTTCTTCGACGACTTCTTGGCGCGTTTAGACGCGGGCTTGTCGGCCGCTGGTGGTCCCACGGGCTCTTTCTTGGCCGTAACTTCGTCGTCGTCGTCATCGTCGTCGTCGTCGGTGTCATCGTCGTGCTGCCGTTTGGCTAAACTCTTGGGGGGGTTGGCCGGGCCGGCCGCCGCCCCCTCTTCGTCGACGGCAGCGTCTTTTTGCTCCGCCGCTTCGGCCGCTTCGGCAAGCAACACGGCGTCAGCGGCCACCGCTGACTCGTGCGCTGCCGCCTTTTCGGCCGCCTCCTTCTCCTTCTGTGCGGCGGTTTTGCTGGCGTCGGCCTGCATCTCTTTGTTTACCTCGTCGAAATCGCCGCCCGCAGTCAACCGTGAGTAGTCCACCGCCGTGCTGACCATCTGCGGCTGGCCCGAGTAAGCCACGGCGTTGACGACGGTGATCCCGCCCGTCTGGAATCGCATGATCGGGTCCCAGTGGGGCTTCAACGGGTTGCAGATCGACTTGATGCTGCCCTGCAAGAACACGGTCGAGCCACGGCCCACCGTGCTCAGCACCTCTCGGAACCGGCCGGCCGACACGTTGGCTGCCCCAATCATGTCCCGGTGGCGCACCCAAGGCAGCTGGACCTTGTGCGCGATCCGGTTCTTGGGCTGGCTGAAAAACGCGTACTCGGCCGACTCTACCCCGCCGTTGCACGACAAGCTGTAGTCGTGGGTCGGCCCCGAAAACTTGCCCGGCGGCGGCTCTGTTGCTTTGGACCACGTCTTGCCCACCAGCTTGAGCTTGGAGTGCAGCACCCGCGAGCCGTCCTTGAGCTTCTTCATGGGCGTGATCGGGTCCGTGTCCATCTCGTCGATCATGGCGTACCACGCGGCAAACTCCTCGGGCGTCTTCTTCAGGTAGGAAAAGTACGGCGCGTTCGGCGCCTTCTCAGGATCCCACAGGCACCCGAGCTTGTACGCTTGCTCGGGCATCTCCTCGCGGAAGAACTTGTTCACCGTGGCCAGCAGGTGCGGCGTGCTCCCCGGCGGCGCGTTCATGTCGGCCTGCTCCATGTCCACGTGCACGTCCAGCCCCCACGACGACGGCTGGGTGGCCGCACCGTCCTTGTCCACCGTGTCGGCCAAGTAGAGCCCGCGGAGCGACACGGGGCCAATGTCGATCGGCATGTCCATGTTGGGCACGCCGAGCCGTGTTCCGGTTTTGTCGTAGTACCCGATGCCCATGCTGCTGCGAAAGCCGGCCCGCTTGTTCTCGCGGACCTCCCACCGGATCGTGCCGCCGTCGGCCAAGTGGTTGTTGAGCTGCAGCACGTTGGGTGCCACTTCGTGCGTGGCGTGAATAGCCCGCAACTTGGCGTCGATGTCAGCCATCCTCCTATCTGCTTGCGTTGTGCAAATAAAAATGAACGTTGGTTTGCCCAGCAAAGACCAGCCAAGCTGTTTCTGTTTATCCGGCTTAAAACTGCTGACGGCGTCAGGTGGTTCTGTTAATATTCAAACTTTGTCAAGACAAACGTGATCGTCAACGTTGTTTGTTTGCGGAGCTCCGACACGTACGCAGCAGGCCGCTTGAAGTCATCCGCCGGTATGCTCAGCGCGTGTTTTGTTATGTCGATGTCGATGATGCCGGGTGCTGCGACGTTAGTACCGTCCGTGTTGGATGTAAACCCTAAGTGAATTGGCACGGCCACATCTTCGTGTCCAATATCCAATTTGTACGTGACTTCAACTGTTTGCCCGCCAGTGTCAGCATCTACGTCGCTCTCGTTTCTGTCAAACGTCACACCGCTCCAGAAGCCGTCGGAATCTAGGGCATGGAAAGGTTCGAATAGTGGCGAGATGGGTCGCGCCAGATCGGCCAAGTAACTTGCCATCTTGTGGTCGGCGTCGGTAGCACCTTCCAAGCCATAAAGCACTTCAAAGCACTTGGCCACGGTTCTTACAGTTCCGTTCGGCATGCCGGCGACGCCATGTGCGCCCACCACGGTTTTAGGTACCTTCTTCGCTGAATCGTATCCAATTCCCAACAAGACCTGGTCATCGGCTGGCAAAGCGTACGCGCCGCTCTCATTGAGTTTAAGGGGACCAATGTGAAGCGTGGCGCGCGGCATGGCAAAGCCTGATCCAAACGTGACGGGCTTTCCATCCGCGCCAACGGTCTTCAGGGGACACGTGAGCTGCCCTCCCGCGTTCCTGCGCCCCTGTGTTTCGATGGCCAACAGAACCATTGCAGCCACCAGCATCGCATCTTCCGTTCCGACACATAGCTCCGTTGCCATGTGGGCAAACTGCTCTACTCCAAGCGGCGGGGCGCCTATTCCGGTAGGTGGCGCTGCTCGAATGCTTGGGGTGGTGGAGCTAGGTGCTGTCGAGTGCATGTCGTTTTCATAAACGTCCTTTCGCAGCAGCACGGTAATCTCCGACCGAGGCGACACGGCCACCGACAAACAAATGCCAAACGGATGGTGATGCTCCTTCGCGGCATCGTACCTGCACACCCTGGGTGAGTAGGTGATCACACCGTTAGCGGCGTTGGCCTTGCGGCCGCTAGTCACGGACGACACGCTATCGTCGCGAAAGTCGAAGGCAACCCACTGCCCCGGTCGTGGAATGGTGCCGCGGGGCAGCATGGCCCCGTAAAGGCTTCCGTGGTGACCAAGCGACAACGTAGCGCTGCCGGCCACGGTAACCGAAATGTTGGCCGCCGGGCTGTCCGTGGCCCTGCCTAGCTTAACACGTTTGTGGCTGCGCTCGGTCACCAGGTCCGCGTCCGAATTGGTGACGTTGTAGTTGGACATGGCCACGCCCACAAAATGTTGCGGGACCAGGCCACGACCATCGGGCACGACCCCGCCGCACACGACCGTGCCACTGCCATCGGTTGTAGAAAACACGGCCTGGTTGCACCCCACTGGCCGGTTGGCATGCACCGGCGCCACGATGGGGTTGCCACAAATGGGCGGGTCCAACACTGGCGTGGTCGATGGGTACAGTTTTGTCAAGGCAATCATTGTGTGCGTGTGTGTGTGTGTTGTGTGCTCCTAGCCTAGCCCGCGCTTATACGGGCAGCGAGGGCTTAGTCGTGAGCGATCGTGTCGGGCGCGCACGCCGATTGAAAGGCTCGCATCGTGGCGTACGGGGATTGGCACCGGCCGCACTGCACGCCGCTGCCGGACGCTCGGTGCACCGCCGTGGCAGGCAACGGCGTGATGGGGTACGGGCAGCCCTCGAGCATCACCGGGGGGACGGGCAGCTGCTGTCCACCGCCCTGCGCCGCAGCAAAGGTGTGGTCGGTCGCCCGGGCGCCGGTGGCCATCCACCAGCGCGCGCTGGCGCAGGGCGACCGCAAGATGGCGTGGTACACCGCTCGGCTCATCCCAGGCAAAACGTCGTCGCTGCCCGGCGAGGTGCACTGGGACCAAGACACGGTGCTCAGCTGGTTGTGGTACAGCGTGCTCGCCGTTGCCCCCGAGCGGCGGTGCGGCAGCAGCGGCACCTGCGTGCCGGTGGGCGTGTTAGGCATGACCAACGCCCACCGCTTGAGGCTGGTGCTCGTAAAATCGGCGTCGTGCTGCTGCTGGGCGTCGGGCACAAACCCTACTTCAACGATCGCAGCCGGCTGGCCGAGCGCGGGCGATGACAGCACGGTCAGCGTTTGCCGTCGCACGTTGGCCTCTACGCGCACCACGTCGCACCCGAGCGCGGTGGTTGAGGAAATATCGTCATGCTGCTGCCGCCGCCGGCAATCGCCCGGGCCGTGGCCGTTGCTGCACCCGCACGGCTGCCACACCGGCGGCAACGCGGCGGCCGTGCTCGCCCAAAGGCCGCCGGTTAGAACCGCGGGCGGCGCCCGAGGGTGGGCGCGGCACCGCCGGCTCCGGGACGTGCCTGTGCCTCCCGGCTGCGTGCAATGCTCGCAGCACCAGTGCGGCATCGACGGCAGCTGCGGGGTGCATAGGTAGCTGCTTGCCCCGGACAACCCGGACAACCCGGGCGCGCAGCCGCACCGCCACCCGACGCTCATCGCAGCCAGCAACAATACAAGACAATGGACGGCAGGCCAGCCGGCAGCGATGACGACCCAATGGAGCTTCGGCCGCCGGCGTTGCTCACGGCCGTGTTCCCTCCGGACCACTTGGTGTTTGTGGCCAATTTGCTCGAGTCGGACGGCCCAATGGTGCAGCGGGCATCAGCAACAACAACACCGACGACGGCGGTGGCCGACGACGACCTGCGGCAGCCGCTGAAGGGCCGTCGCAAGTCTGTGGCCGAGCGTGTGCACGCCTGCCTTGTCGCTGCGCTCGCCAAGTGCCTCTGCACCAACAACGCCTACCTGGTCGACGTGGTCACCGTGCTGTGCAGGGCCGCCGCCGTGGTGTGCCGCCAGCAAGGCGTAGAGCCGGCAGCCGGCGCGCTGCCGGCGTTGGACCACGGGGCTACCGCTTCGCCGGCCGTCGCCCCGTTTGGCATGGCAAAGCTGCACGCTTGCTTCGACGGCGCGGTCTCGGCATCGGACCACGGCTCCGATTTGCTCTCGTTTGTGGTGCACACGTGCCGGCGCCAGGCCACGTACCAATGGCTTGGCTTGCCGGGCTGCGGCGGCCAATTGGGCAGCGGCACCACCACCGCGAACCCACCTGCCTTGGTGCGCAGCAGCATGAGCCAGGAGCGCCGCCAGCGCCTGGTGGACGTGCTCACGCGGTACGCGGCCGAGTGCCAGTTCAAACGCACCAACGATCGGTACCTCCATTTGGTGGTCAGGATGACCGTGCCGCCGTGGGCAGCAAGCAAGCTGGCGCCAGAGACCAACCCTTTCCCAGTGTCGTCGAGGGCGATGGGCCACCACGCTAACGATGTGATCAGGCCGCTCATCGATTTGGACGTGGCGCTCGAGATGCGGGCGCTGGCCTCGGCGGCGCAGTCGGACCCAGGCGCCCACACGGCCCAAAACTTCATTCTGGCGGCCGTGCTGATCGAAGAGCTTTGCGGGGGCGGGCCCAGCATCGTGCTCAACGGCGACATCGGCATGCTCTACGCCCCCAGCCGGCCCAGGCTGTGCGTGCTCACGGACATGGGATGCACCCTGGACAACACGTGGGGCTACGTCACGCCGCCGCAGGGGCTGGTGCAGGGGGACGACGTCTACGACACGCTCATCTGCTGGCTTGACGAGCCCAACTTTGCGCCCGCCGGAAAAGTGGGAAAGGGGTTGCGCGATTTGGCAACGGCCGTCCGCGGAGAAACCACAGTAGGGGGCAACATGGTCTCAAAGTATATTGTGGAAAAAAGCGATGCTGCCGGTGCAGCAGCAGCAGCCGAATGAGAGGTGGAGCTACGGCTTCACCGGCTCCAACAAGGGCAGGATGGGCTCGTCCGCCACGATTGGGTTCCCCACGCACTCGCCCGTCACGATCATAAAGTGGACCGGTGCCATCGCGTTTTCAGGCTCAACGCCGTTGTGCCTGTAGCGGGAGGGGTAGACGGGCTTATTCACGGGTATCCAGTAGCAGCTGGTCGGAATGTCCTTGCCCCCAGGCGCTCCAAGCCGCTCGGACCAGTAGGTTTGGGCCAGGTGCTCGAGGTAGTCGGCGCATTCCTTGACGGCCGGCTTGCACCCGGCCCGCTCCGTCCACTCGGCATGCACCGACGCGATCACCTCGGTCGTGATGGTGAGCGTGCCCAGCTCAAAGCATTCGGGCGTCACCTCCAGCCGGGCGGTCAGCCTCGCGTTGACCCTCTTAGCGTGCTCCACCACCGCGGCCCGGATCGTGGCCTCGGAGAACGTGTTGGAGCTGAGCATGGCGATGGCCCCACGCTGGGTTGGGTAGTGCGGGTGGCCAGGGCACACGTTGGGCTCCACCACCGAAAAGAGGACGGCCCGGGCGTGCTGTTTGGTCGCAAACGGGCCGACAAAGTGCGCCAGGAGCGGGTAAGCCACAGCGCCTTGGGGAGCCAGCCCCTTGTACGCCTCGTCCAGCTCGGTCCCCTCGGGCGCCACCAGCCACACGAGGAGCGGCTTTTCGCCACGGTACGCGCCAAACTTCTTTTGCAGCTGGCAAAAGAACACAATCAGCTCCGCTTCGTTGGCGTGGATCACCCCCTCCTTATGCACGGCCGGGGGCACAAACCGGGACATGGCCACCTCGTACTGCATGCATGCCATGGCGAGCTCCGACCCTTCCGTCGTCGACGACCGCCGCCGGGACACTGCGATAAGCATCATCTTCAAAAACTCGTCCACACCAACCTGCAGCCGCGACAGCGAAAACGTGGGGCAATCACGAACCAGCAGCTGCTTGGGCTGGCGGTCGGCAGCCGCAGGCAACTCGTCAGGCTTGGGCAACGTAAACGCCACCATCCCCAAGTGTTCGGGTTCGACCGGCGTGGCGGACGCGTCGGCCGTCTGGTCGCAGTACGTGCTCATGGTCGAGTCGGTGTGTGTTGGTGTGCAACTTGTGAAATACAGTTTGTGCCACAAAAAACGCGTCCGGCCACAAAAATTGCGTTCATCCAATAAATAATGAGTCATAAATGGGCAAACCCTCCCGAATCAAAATACAACAGCCATTCCCAATTCGGTCGGTTTGTTTATTTTGGGAGGGGGCGCCACGCCGACAATAGTTACACACCTTTTGGCTTTTGCATAAACAAACAGGTAAACACACGCCACACCCAAGGGCTTGCGATGAGCCTGGCTTTGCCGATGTTGCCTGCGGTGCCGGGCTACGACATGCTGGCGGCGTTGGAAGGCGAAGAAGAGCCGCCGCAAGCCGCTACGGTTAAAACGGCGGACGAGTGCGCTCTAGACCATTTGGTTGAGAGCGTCCTGCTGCATTGCAACGACCAATGGATTGGTGCGACCCACGCCAAGCTGCGCACGATTGTCCAGCACTACTTTTTGGGCGTGGTCGATGCGGCCAAGCTCCACCGGGACATCCCGGACCCAGCCACGCCGCTGAGCTCGCGCGGGTACCACATGGTGCCCTACGCCAGCAAAACGCAGCCAGACCGCGTCACCATGTGGGCGGCCGATCCGATCCGTGCCAACCCAATCGAAACCACACCGGACGTTGTGCACGGCATTGCCGGCTGCGTGGTTCGGTACGTGGCCGAGCAAATCCTGCACCTCCAATGGCAGCGCCACCACTCCAAGCTGCCGCAGTGTTGCTTTAACGTGCAGCGGTACCTGAACGTGCCCGACGCCTTTGTGCTGGCTAGGTCGGGCGATTTTACGCCGCCGACGCCGTCGGACTACGAGCCGTCGCCGACTAGGCTGGCCAAACCGGGCGACCTCAGGGTGGTCACGTTCATGCCGCGGCTGTGGCCAATCACCGCGGTCAACGACACGCTCACCCTCGGCTTCACCCCAGAGAAGTACGAAGCCTACACGGACCAGCTGCTCTTCACCCTGCTCCAATCCATGACTTTTTTGGTGGAGTACTGCGGCATGGTTCCCAGGGTCTTCACGCTGGACAACATCATGCTCAAGCTCATGGACGACGGCAAGTACCGGGTGGTCATCTCGGGGCACGGGTACACGGTGCCGGCCCACTCCATCCCGCCGCGTGGAGGGCACCGCGTGGCCAACTACCTGGCGCCAGAAGACCTGGTTCAGGCGGTCAAGGCCAAGACCGATCGCTACCACGTGTGGCAGCCCGTGGACGAGGCCATTGCGTCGTACATGCTCGGCAACACCTGGCTCGCCTTCTTGACTGGCGAGCACAGGGTGCCCAACGAGCAAATGTCGGAAGAGGACGTGCTAGAGCACCTGGACGCGTACTACAGCCAGCCCAAGCCAGAAAAGGAAACCGCAGCGGCACGCATTTGCCGGCTGCTCAGCGTGCGTGACCCAGCCAAGCGGATGCCGCTCAGGCAGGCCTTGTTCGAGCTCAAGCCGGTCAACGGCATCCCGCAGCGCACCAGGACCCAGCAGTGGTACGTGGTCACCGTCTTGGCCCACCGGGCTTCGCACTGGCACAAGCAAGTGGGAGACCCGCGCAGGCACTCCTTGTACCGTCTGCTGCTGACGTCGCAGCACACGATCGAGGTCGGCTCGCACACCGTGCTCTGGCACTACATGGTGGACTCGCTGGTAGAGGGGGGCAACAACGTGCCGACGTGCCCGCCGACCAGCGACATGTGGGACGAGCTCATCCAGCTGCTCAGGGGCGTTCGCTACGAGTTCTTTTGCCAAAACGTGTACACCAAAGAGGTGGTCCACTCCAAGTATTACTTGCCCGCGACCCGGCAAATCATGGAGCAGTTTGATCCGGTCGACATGCCGCCGCCAGCCAGTTCGCCGTAGCACACAAACGCGGTTTGTTGTTTGTTTTATTAAACTCGCCAAAAAAAAAACTATCATAACACGTGACGAACGATGAGCCTAACTTTAGCTACAGCTTTAATTTAGCCAGCCGCCACGCCCAAGTTAAGCAGCCGCCCCACGTGAGCGGCCAAGTCTTCGCGAGACATCACCGGTTGAACCTCGGGCTTCGCCGGGCCGTCAGCTTGCCCCGTCCCCGACACCACCGACTTGACTTGGCCCGCGGACAGCTGCAACCCTTTGTTGTTCGCCATCACGTCGCCGTGCGTGGTCGAAAACTTGACCGTCACAATTGGGTTCTTAGACGTGGCCTTGATCGAGTCGTGAATCTTCCGGGTGGTGATGGTGATGCCGCCCGTTTTGCCCAGCATGTGCTTTGGGGCCCGGGCGTCGGCGGCAAGCTTCACTGCCTTGTTGTACTCGTCGTTCGTCACCACCGTCATCGCCGCCTTGGTCTCGGGGTGCTCAATGTCCTGCGGCTTGTAAGTGCCGTTGAGGAACATCGGGTTAGAGGCGTTCTTGTTGAGCACCATGGCCGCCAGCGTGCTGTCCTTCCCCGTGGGGAACATCTTGTGCGTGTCGTGGATGTCGGTGACGTCGGCGTGGTGCTCCAGCGGCAGCTTCTTGTCCCAGGCCATCGTGGCCGCAGCAATCGACATGTCCTCGGGCGTCGCAAAGCCGCTGAGCAGGTCGTGCTGGATCGGCTCAGAGGTCATCTTCGAGCTAGACTCGTGGGCCAGGTGGTGCCACAAGTCGGTCCGGTCCGGCGTGTGCGAGGCCTGCCGGGTGGTCGTGTCCATCGGCACTTGGTTCGCGCCAGAGCCCCAAGCAAACGTGACGCCCGACGGGCCAGACATCCCGTTCGACTCGCTAGCCTGCACTTTCAGGCCCGTCATGTTGTGGATGTCCGGGTGCGCCGTCCCCACCGTTTTCAGCAGCGTCGCCGCATCAATGTGCAGCGTGCCAACGCCAGTGGCAGGGTCCACCGGGATGACCGCCGTGCGCGGGCAGCACACGCCTTTCTCGTCGTGGGTAACCGTGTGAATGATCCCGTGATCGTCGGCAAGCGGCGTCGCGGGCGCTCGCAGCGTGTGCTCGGACTGCGAAGGCACCACGTACGGGGGCGGAGGCTGGCCAAGCGGCGCTTGCATCATCGTTCAGCAACTGGTCGTAAAACGCAGGCGGTTTCGGCTGGTTGGGTGTGACTGCCACCTGCCACCGCGCCGTCCTTTATACCCGGCCAGCGCTAGAGTACAAGGACGACAGGCTGGAGGCAAGCAGCCGGCAGTCGGTTGCTTGCTGGTGGTGCGCCTCTCGCGTGCTCGCTCGGTCCCGGAAACTTTCCCCGGCGTCGCCCCAAATGGTGTGGCCCACCAGCACCGCGTGCAACACGTTGGCCAGCTGCGACATGATCGAGTCCACCTGCTTCGAGTCGATGGACAGCAAATCGAGCACCAATATGTTGAACACCAGGTCGGACACGGAAGTCGACCTGACAGACAGCAGCTGGTTGCCAACGTCGTCGTCGTCGTCGTCGTCCTTGAGCAAGGCCCGCTCGTATTTGGCTATCAGCGGCAGGGCCTTTTGGCCGATGCGGTCCCACAGCGGCGTCGGGGTCAGGTACCCTTCAAGCACGCACTCCGTGGCCACTGCGTCGGGAAGCGGCCCCTTCACGTTGACGGTCAGCTGCTCCCAAAGCATGTGGGTTCCTTTTCGCACCACCCCGTCGCCGTCGCTGTACAGCTCGGCCGCAACAATCCCGTAAGCCAGAACAAACTCGTTGACCCCGAGCATGACGTAATGCTCGTGGCTCCGGCCGCTTAGCCCAGCCCCTGCCTTGCCGTTGTTGAGCGCGTGGACCAGGTTTTTTACAGCAAGGTCGGTGGTGGGCACGGCACGTCGGTTGCAAATAATGGCCATGATGCTGCCGCCCACTCGTGAGGTGGCCGACACGTGGGCTAGCGCTGTCGCGGGCAAGTACGTAAACGTGGCGTAATGCACACCAACGCACGCGGCAGCAGCCTTTTTTTTCCGTCGGCTTGCGGCTTCGCCTTCGCCACCGTCATCGGACGAGCCCTCGGTTTCAGAGTACATTTTCAGCTCATTGATCTCTTGCCGTATACCAAGTGCCGTCGCGTGCCCCATCCAATTGCCAAGGAAGTCGTTGGCCGGCGGTAGTTTTTGTGTAGTATCCGCGAGTTTTTCTTCTAACTGCAAGATCCGTACTACCCGCTGGTATCTGGGCAGTTTCGCTACACCCGCCTCGGATTTGGACGGCACGGTTGCTTTGCGCCTGGGCCGGCGCTCTAAAGCCGTCACCTCCTCCTCCTCTGTATTGTCGTCAGACGACGTATCTACTACAGGACCTGGTTTGATTAATGCGAGCACCTGACCCGCCTGTTTTTTTACTTTCCGCGCTAAAGCCGCTGAATAATTAACCGGTCTACTTTCCAGATCGGCGATGTCAGCCTCTGCGGCTCTGGCCTGGCTCGCCACCGATTTTGCATTTTCTTTCTGGCGCTGTTGGCGGGCTTCGGCTAACTCCCCGTATTTCTGGACCGCCGCTCCTTTGGCCATCACTGCAGCGCCTTTAACACCGCCTATCGTAGCACTAGCCGCGCTGCCCACGTATGGCAACGCTGCCTTCCCGAACGAGTATGTCAGGCCGGCCCCTCCCTTTGCCACGGTCGCTAGGTGTGGCGCGGCAAATCGGGCAGTAGCCGCCGCAAATTGAGTGGTAAGGTAGGTGCCGTGGGCTCCGATGACAACCGTCTTTTGCAATAGTCGGGCAGCTTTGATCAGCTTTGATTCGCCAGCAGCAGTGGAAGACATTGTCTTCTCAATGTAATCGTGCATGCAAAACATAAGCAACGGCGAAGATATAGAGACACAGGCGATAATCTCAACCCTAGCGAAACAGGTTGGCGTAGCCAATGTACTGGGTGCGGGTACCCGTGAGCAAGTTCATCAGGAAGCCGCCCGTTTTCGTTGATTTGGGCCGCAACGGGCCGGAGGCGGCGGCAAAGTTCTTGGCGTGCTGCAACGTCATCTTCACCAGCTCGTGCATGTGGCCATCGGACAGGCAGTTGCTCTGCCGCACCACCACCACGCCCATCCGGGCGTAGATGTCCATGAGCGTTTCTTGGTTCCGGCGTTCCATTGCGAGCTCGTCTGCTTCCTTCAGGGTAAGCTTGCCCACGTCGGCCTGGTCGGGCGGCGACTTGTCCACGTGCACGACCACGCTGGGAAGCACGATGCGTTTCTCGTCGGCGTACACGGTGTCCTGGAGCAACCATGTTAGCGGCTCGGTGGTGGGTTGGTCGCAATGGCACAAAACGTGCTCCCGGTCGATCACCACCACGCGCTGCTGCGTTATGGCGTCCTCGCGCACTCTTTGGTGCAGCCCGGCAACGGCGGCGTGCCGGGCTTTGCACCGCTTGATTGGGTCGGGATCGCTGGCAAACCCGCCGGCGGACGGCTCGAGCACCATGCCGGGACCATAGTCTTGGATCGATTGCTCAAGGCCCGCCTTGGCCAGCTGCACGAGCGGTGGGGATTGCCCGACCACCATCACCGCGTGGTGCGTGAGCGACACCAGGCGGTCCCACGACCGCGGCCGACGGGTGTACTGGGGCTGCGTCGGGTCGGATAAGTAGCACTGCGTGACCTTGTAAGACCACTGGACGATCATGACGTACCACGTCAGCTCAAACAACACCTCGTGGCACACCAGGCAAAAGTACAGCCATTGGATGGTCGTGCGCCCCATGTGCAGCCAAGTCCCACGCCTGGTGCGCGGAATGAGCGTGGTTCCGCTGATGGGCTCTACAAAGTAGAGCACAACGGCCACCAGGTTGGCGAACGCCGTGTACGCCAGCCAGCTCACGTCTTCGAAGTCAAGCATGGATGGGTGCTTGGGGTAGCCACCTTGTTGGTTGTGGCAACGAACAACGCGTTTTTTGTCGGTATTGTTTATTTGCCCCAAAATATTGTTTGCGACAAAACTGGCGGGGCCATGCAAACGCCGTGGCAAGTGGCCTACCTGTGGGTGGCGTGGATTTTCATGAGCGTGCTGCGCATCGCGTACCACACGCGCCCGACCAAGGTCCAGTGGCTCGTGTGCGCCGCTTGCCTGCCGGTGCTGGCATCAAACGGCGCGTTTTTGGCCACGGGGCTGTGCAACCCGGCCGCGAGCAACCAAACGATCATGGTCACGTCGGGGCTGATCGCGGCCAGCGTCTTGGTCCGCACCCCAGCCACCGACAAGCGCCGCAAGGTGGCGTTGCGCGGGGCGCTGCTGGCCACCGTCACGCACGTGACGTGCATGCTGGGGATCGCTCTGGCCCAGCCGTGGGGCGGGTGCACGATGGTGCTATTGGGCACGGTCCTCCTCAGCGCCGTGGTGCTCGGCTCTGTGGCCAGGTACGTATAAGCCACACGCGCGAGTCAGCCGGAGCAATCAGCGCGCACACGCGAAGCAAGCAAGAAGGGGTTGCTGGCCAGCAAGGCAAACAGAGCACACGACCATGGCGTCTCAGAAGCCCGCCAAACCAACCAAGCCAGCAGGAGGAGGAGGAGGAAGCAACTGGGTTGATAACGTAGGGGCGTTTACCAAGAGCACCGCGTGCACGAACGTGCTTGGGGTGGGCGCGGTTGCGTTTGCCGTCATGGTGACGGCGCTCGCCTTTGTCGACATGGGCGGCCACGCGCCGCCCCGCGTGTCAACCAGCGTGTCGTACGACAGCGACACTGGCAAGTACGACGTGGACCCGATGTGGCGGGCGTCCAAGATGCACAAGTACGGCCCTCGCCTCAAAACCACGGCCGAAGACTTTACCGAGGTCCGGTTCGCAGCGACGGCCGTAAACCCAAAGACCAAGCCGGTCCAGGCGTTTATCGAGATTGAAGGCAGCGGCAAGTGCACGCCGATCCCGCTGGAGACGGTGGTGCTCTTTTCGAACGAGGAGGACCCGTCGGCGATAGTGGCGGACAAGAACGCCAACCTTACCGTGCCCATGGCCAAGTCAGCCATCCACGTGCTTGGGTCGGCCAACCCGATTGGCTCGGGCCACTACGACGTGACGCTCGCGGCCAACTGCAAGGGCCTCAACGCAAGCCGGGCCGAGTGGTACAACTACAAGCTCACGTCAGACGCCATCGCCAACCTGTCCAGCACGGATTACATGGATTACTCGTGGGACGGCACTGTCGCGGGCAAGTCGACAGACAAGTCCTTCGCCTACTACTACACGGCCGCTTCCACCGCCATGTACCTGCCAATAACAACACCCGCCACAACCACGAAGGTGGCGTACGTCAACAAGGCCGCTGAAATGTTCAATGCGCCGCTCAAAAGCGACCTCCACGAAACCATTGTGAAGGCGGCGATAAGGCACCGGGCGCTGGTGTACCTCACGGCCAGCACGTACTCGACGCTGTGGAACACTTGCGACGACCTGTACCAGCGGGTGCTGCTCATCGCCAAAGAAAACAACCCAGACGTTGACCACGACGTTTGTGACGTTCGGTACCCAATCAAGACCGCCGACGGCGTCGTTGTGCCGACCATGCCCATTTTTTCTGGCGCGGCTACGGGCGCCGGCATCACCACGTGGTCAAAGAACTACGCCATGATGAGCCGCATGGCCGAGATGATAGCCATTGGCAACGAGGACCTCGGCACCATCGCTGGCCCCAGCACGGACGCCACCAAGCCCGGGTACTTTGGGCCGGGCTGGGGTGGCGACGTCACAGAGCCGACAGCCGCCGACGCGACGGCGCAAGGTCAACGCGACGACGAGATGAACGAAGGTCACGCGATTCCCGACTGGGGCGCCTTCCGCAAGGGCTGCATTAACAGCCAGCGCACAAGGTTTGTCACTACGTGCGCCATGGTGAACTCCCGTGGGTGCGGCATGGGAAACTGCGGCCTGTCGGCGGCCTTGGCGCTCTATTACAGCAACGAAAACACGACCGATTATACCGACCTCCTCTGGGAACGCGACACGGACGGCACTCCCAAGAAGGTGTTTACGGCCAAAGCCGACGCCGAGGCCGCGCTTGGCAACGTGTACGACGCCAACGGCCAGTTTAGCGTGCTGTCACCGTCGCAGCTAATCAAAGACACGCGCGATTGGGCCAGGCTGCGGAACGTAACCGTGACCACGATGGCGGTCGGCACGCTCGGCTTTGTGCTGCTCATCGTCTGCATGCTCGCGCGGCTCCCGGCCAGCGACGAGCTGGGCGCGCTGCAAATTGTGGCGTACACGGCCGTGGTGGTCCACGTGGTCGTGGTGGTGGTACTCTCGTGCTTTGCGATGGTCTTGATGGGCCCGCAATTTTCGGGGGTGCTCCCGTCTACCAGCAACGCGCTCCACGAGTCGTTTTACGCCCGCACCAACGTGCTCGTGTACTACTACACGTCGACGCTGGTTTGCTACGTGCTCTCTACCATCTTTGTGCGCAACATGAAGACGGAGGTGAAAAAGGATGGCACGGACACACAAGTGCTGATCGTGGACGGGCTGTACGCGTTTGGCTACTTGGCCATGCTCCTCGAGAGCGTCATGATCTTGGTGTGGGCCAACACTGAGCTGAACAGGAAAACGTGCGTGCACAGCGACCACTCCGAGTCGGGATTGCACGGCACCGTCGCGTTGGCCGCGCTCGGGCTCGTCTTTGTGGTGCTGGGCTGCGCCAAAGACGCCTACGACCGGTACTCGGGCCAGCCTAAGGGGGGCACGGGAGAACAATCCAAGCAAACGAACGAGAGGCCCACCTTTGGCGGCCCGCTCTTCATCAACATGTGCTTCGTGCTCGGGGCAGTTTGGACTGGTGTCATCATGGCAGGGCCGGGCATTTTGTCCCAAGACAGCCCGGGTTGCGGGTCGGGATTCATGTCCCGCGATGAATCTGGGTACGACTTTGGCGACATCATGCACGTGCTCCTCGTTGGGACCGGCATCAACTTGCTCATTTCCGGCCTCATGCTCATCTACGCCATTGGAACGGCGTCGCTGCACCCAACGACCAAGGGCCAAAGGTACAACCCGTTTGAGCGAATCGCCAGCATTGTGCACGACACTCTCTCTACCACCTTCAACGTCAGCTTCGTGCGGGGCGCTGCCGTTCGGCTCTGATCACGTTTCGTTTCGTTACACCACCCCATTACAATACTATAATCGAAACAAAAAAACGGGTTTTAATCATTCATGCAAGGATGGTGGTTTTGCTCATTAGTAGCGGCTCGTCGTTGGCAGTGGGCTTGCCACGTCGGCGGCGGTGGTGCGAGGTGGCCACCAGCATCGACAGCAACGCCACGCCAGCCACGCTCCCAGCCACGGCTGCAATAACCGTGCCACTGTTTGACGACGTTTTTTTCTTCGTGCTGCTGCTAACAACAGGCGGCGGCGGCGGCGGCGGTGCTGCTGGCGGCGGCTGACCCAGCCCGGTCGTTTGGTTGGCTACGCACTCTCCCTCGTCGTCGTAACAAGTCTCAGACGCGGTGCAGGCGGCAGTGTCCAGCTGACCGCATGTTAACCGGTGGTACTGGTAAAGGTCCAGATTAAACCCAATGGCTGCGCTGCGAGACTCGAAATCTGTGGGCACACAGACCAGGTAGTGGCCAGCCGCATTAAAGGCATCGAATCTTTGCAACTCGCGGTCGTCGCCGTAGATCGCGCTAAACCCCAACTCCATCCGCTGCGCCACGTACAATGGGACAGAGTGCTCTATCATGTGGCAACCGGGTACGGAAGCACATTGGGCCCCGTCAATATCATTGTAGAGCCCAGCGTCGTCGTCGCCATCCCCAGACCCGTCGTGTTCACCACCATAATTTCTGCCGCCGTTCGCCTCCCACCACCGGTCCGAGCACTCGTTGGCCAACGACTTGTAGTCTTTGTACTCGTCGATGTAAAAGTCGTCTTCGAAGTCGATCCCCAGCGTTTTGTCGTCGACGTTATCGTCCCCCGAGAAGAACCCCCCAACAACAACAGCGGCAATCCACCCAACCGAAATCATGGTGATTTGTCACGCTTTACCAAGGATCGTTGGGATATATGCGTCACGGCATCCCAAATCCACACGGTAACGCAGAATGGCCTCTCACCCGTTTGCCGACCACGCTCTCTTCTTCATCACCGTCGGCGAAGACCCTAACTGGACGCGCAACACGCAGTTCCGCCACGAAGAATACGAGTCGGAAGGAGAGGGGGAGGACATGGACATTGACACGGTCGGCCACGACGAACAGTGCGACTGCCTGTCCGACTCGACAGTCGACAATGATGCCGTGCCCGACACATTTTTGCCGTTTTTCGACCTGCCACCAGTGCGTAGGCGGGTGCCCGACGAAGACACTCGCATGGACACTGTCGTTGAACGCCCGGACCTCACGCAGGAACGTCTTTACAGGCACGACCGAGGCCAAATGATTCGCACCTACCCGCCGCGCCCGCCGAACGACTCTTACACCGTTTTGGGCTCGGTGAATTGCATGCGCACTAAGGTGGTGAACACGCCGCTAGGCCCGGCGCCTGCAACAGCAGCCAACGCGCGCCAGTTTTATCTAGACTTGAAAGCGCTGCTAGAAGCGCCGTGGGCACACACGTGGGATTTCAAGGCAAAAGAGGTGCAGCACGTTTCTAGAATGGCCTTGCTGGCGCTGCAAATCACCGAGGTAAAACGGGTGTTGGCCATGCCAGACGATCTGTGCCGTTTGGCGACGGCCCTGTTTGTGCCCGCGTCGGAAACGGATCTTATCATGGTGCGCAAAGTTGGGCGGGCCGACGTCGCGTACCGGTTTGACGACGGCCCACAAATGTTGCGAAAAACACTGGCAGCGTGGGCGTCCTTGGCCGGTGCGGACTTCGAATCGACTGACAGCATCGTTCTTCATCGGTACGAAACGCTCGGGACCATGCAGAACTTGCTCAAGGAACTGAACATTTACGCCAAATACAGTGACATTCAAGACGGGCCGCTGTCAAGGGGGGCTCAGGCGGCGCTATATCGGGAGTGTATTGCGGTGATGACGCCCCGTATTGCCGAATTGCGTGCCGAGGGCGGGCCAGGCGCACACCATGGATGGCTAATCGACGCCCCAGAGACGCTATCGTACCTGTTTGATTCCCGCAAGGAGGCCTTTACCATTATGTAACAGTTTTTTCTTTATTTGGATCTTTGCGGCAAACACGCTGAAAATAAAGACCACGCCAGTATGGTGCACACGCCAAGCAACGGCCACAGCCCAAACGACACGGACGCCGCCACCGCTCCGCTCAGCGGCCCCGCAAGCACGCCAACACGGCTGCTTCGAATCCGTCGCAGGTCCGTCGCAACGTTGATAAACAGGGACAGCAACACCGTAGCCTGCGAGCACCTCGACATGACCTTGGTCCGCGTCGTCGACTCGGGCAGCATCAGGTGGGCCAGCAGCATGTAGAGCAGCCCGACCACGGGTATCAGTACAGGAAGTACACGCACAGCCATGTGGTTATGGTAGTCAGCAGCATGGCCACCACGTGCGGCCCCGCTGCCACTGGGTCGACCGCGCATGTGATAACTGCTGCAGACAGCTTGTTGGGGTCCATCCATGCAGGGTCACGTGTCTTTGGTCCGGAGCAGAGTCGGCGGCGGTGCCACTACCTGCGGCTTGTGGTCCTGTTTGCACGCGGCTAGCAGCCCAACGCACACGCTGAGCGCGCACAGTATATAGAGCATTTGCACGCTGTCGTCGCTGTCGCAGCTGGACACGAACAGGTCGAATATGGCCGCGGTTGGCACGGCGGCCATGCCTTACGAAATTGGTGAGGCGACGAGCTTGTGCGTGGTCCACAACGTGCTCTTGGTTGGCAGCCCGGGCAAGCGTCGGCAGATGGATTGGAGCGCACCAACGTTAATGGCCGTCCCTGATATACCCACTGTCGTAGGGGGGGGCGCGCGGCGGGGGGTGGCGGCCAGGGCCAGGCTGCCAAAAATTCGCATGCTGGAGGTGCCAAGTGACCTGGTCAAGGTGTGCCCGATTAGCCCAGAGCTGATCCCCACAGAGCTCGTCAGCAACGAGGTCCGGTTCCGGCACTTCTTGCTGTGGGCCGCCTGCAAGAACACGAGGCCGCACGGCGACACCAGCAAGGCGGGCCGGGCGCGCGCGGCGGCGGGACCGCTCGGCGCTTGGGTGGCCACGAAAATCGACCGTCCCGTGGCCGGCCAAACGGATTGGTGGCCCCATAGCGAGGCAAGCGCCGGAGTTCGCCCGGGGGTTAAGCTGCCGCTGCTGCAAACGTGGGCCTACCACTACGCTTTTGCCCTGGTCAAAAAGAAAAAGTACGTTGGGTGGTGGCAGCCGGTGACCGGGATGGTCACGTTGGCCATGCACCGAAGCGCAAAGGAGACGGTGGTGCCCGACGCCATCGTCGACCCGGACGATGTGGACGCCGCCGCCGACGCCGGGGCCGAGTGGGGCGGCGCCCACGACACGAACACCATTTTGAGCGCGGGGGTCAACCCGCGTGGCCACTACGACGGCTCGTTCACGGGGGCCCCGTGGGTTTGGGGCACCACCGGCGTGGACGGCTCGTCGCCCCGGCTCAACAAGCTGACGTCGCAGCACCGTGTCGCGCTCACGGCGGCCCTGACAGGCACCGACAAGCCCAAGGTGAAGCGGTTTTCGGGCGGGCCACGAATAATTCATCCGCTGGGCAACGATCCAAACGCTCCGGCCACCGTCAGCATGTGCAGCATTTTGGGTACGCTGAGCCACGAGTCGGCGCTGGCGTCCATGCGCGCTTTCACCGACAACGTTGACCTCGTCCAGTCGTTGACGGCGGTGGCCGACCGGCTCGAGCAGTGGCCCGCCGTGTGCCGCAGGGTGGGGACGGAGCTGCTGGACGCCTCCACGTCCATCCCCGGCATCGCGCAGGTGGGGCCAAGCCTGCTGCTCAGCAGCTACTACACCGCCGCCGCCGCCGACCAAGGCCGAGCCGGCGTCGTGCCGTGCTTCGACAGCGTGATATGGTGGCCAGGCTACTACCCGACGGCGCTGGTGGTGCCAGACGGCGTCTACGAGTGCACCGACCAGGCCACGGGCGCCCGCCTAGTCCTCGTGTCTGAGTTTAAAACCAAGTGGCGGTCGAGCAGGGACCCCAACTACCTGCTGGAATGGCCCACCGCGGCTGGGTTCGCCTACATCAGGCAGACGCTGTACGAGACGGTCGGCGTGGCCATGGCTTTGGCGCCCAGGCCAGACAACAAGCCGCACGACATTAGGGGAGCCCTCATCGTGTGCGAGGTGGACGATTCGGCCACAAAAAAGCCGTCGGCGACGGGGCATCCGGCAGTCAAGTCGCTGTCCACGTTCACGCGCGTGTCCGGCATCATGTCAGAGGCCACCAAGGCCAACGTGTGGGCGCAGATTAACGAGAAAATGGACGAAAACAGGAGCTACTCCATGACGCCAACCATCCTGCGAAACTTGCTGGCCCCCGGCGGCACCATGACTGCCAAGCCAGCCGGCGATGGGCTCTGCCAACCCGACCTGGACGTAGACCGAGCGTTCGACCCGCCGCCTCTGTTTAGCCTGGTGGATTCGGGCACGGTGGAGGCGATGGCCGTTCCCTCGTTGGGCGCCCCTCCGCAGCTCGTGCCGCAGGTGGGCTGGGCCTGGCACCCAGCAGCGGGCGTAAACTCGGCCGAGCCAGGCGGCCAGCGGGTGCCCCTGGAGCGTGAAGCCGCATGGGCCACGCTGCACTACGAGGCGCTGTTTTTCGTCTACACCATGTACGACCAAACGCGGTACGAGACGGTGCTCTTCAACGTGCCGTCGCAAGATGGCGTGTACACCGTTCCGGACAACATTAGTGCGCTAGTCATTCCGATGGTTGGCGACATCATCCTGTTTTCAAGCGGTCACGTGGCGGTGGCGGCACAGTCGACGGGCCACACGGTCACTGTGGCGCCCGTTGCCTGTCACAAGATCAACGACCACGACCCGTTGCCAGGGCTGGCCAACGGCATTCGGATGAGTGCAAACAGGGTCCTGGTGATGGCAACCGTTTTGGCCGGCGGGAAACGCGTGGCGTGGGATGTACCCTACACGGGCATCGTTCAAGCGGCCAACCACACGCTGCACCCGTATGGCGGCAACAGGTTCCAATTAACCGGCTGCGACCAGCACAGCGGGACCCTGCCACAAGTGGTTCGCCGGCACTACACGACGGGGGTCAAGTACGGGTTTTTCGTCGAGCTGGTAGACGACCCGCCTTGGCGCACGCTGTTCCCTTACATTGCGCCCACCGCCAACCTGGAATGGTGGTTGTGCAAGGGGACGTCCGAGGTGGTGGGGGTGGTGGACGACGACGCGCCGCGGCTTGGGTACGCCCAGCCCACAAGAGAGCAAGGCTGGGTCCCGCTCGACACGTGGGTCGCCGAACCCTTGCCCGAGCCAACCAAGCGGCTGTTTGTTGAGCTCAGGCCGCCGAAAACGCCACGCAAGCTCGTCCGTGTCCAACCAACCTCTAGCAGGGTGCCCGGGGCCCGGTGCGCTTGGGAGTACACGGTCATGCCGCCAAAGTACCAGAAGATCCGGGCCAACGTGTACGTTCCAACCGACTCGAAAAATTTGCCTCACTACTTTGCGTACGACGATGCCACCGCCGAGGCCAACGGGTTTGGGCTGATCATGGCCGACCCAAAGGAGCAGTACGGCGCTCGAAACAACAGCGCGGCGTTGTGCGCGCTGTACGTGGACGCGGCCGTCGTGGCAGACGAGTACAAGATGGCGCTGGTCCGGTGGAAAGCAAAGCGGGTGGCCAGCAAGTTTTGGGACTACGCCGCAAGCGCCGAGATGGCCTTCGGGTGGTGCGACCCGGACGATGGCGACGAGACGCTCCGTGGCTCGCCCGACGAGCCCACCTTGTGCCGGTCGCCGTACCGGCTCTTCATGACTCCCACGCTGCCCACGCTGGCCGATACCAAGCGGGGTGCCCCGATGCAGTGGACCAGCGTGCCGTACGCGCCGCCCATGCCGGGCTCGTTTGACTTCCCGCACTGTTACCGGGTCGGCGACCGGGTCGGGTGCGAATGGAACAACCCGCGTGGTGGCGCCGCAGTGGTGCACATGGGCTCCGTCGTGGCGGCAACCCCAGCCGCTGTGGCCGTCCAGTTCGATGGCGAGCTCGACGTGTTCACGTACGCCAACAGCGTGTGGTGCTACAAGGTCGATCCAAGGGCAACCAAGGCGTTCTACAAAGAGGTCACGGGCGCAGCGTCAAGCCCGAGTGCGATCAGGTGGGACGAGGCGAACAACACGTGGATCACCAAGGAGCTGGTCGACACCACTAAATCCGAGGTAAACAAGTACTACCGCCGTAACTACCGTCTAGCCAAACGGGCTCCGCTGGCGCTGCCGTTGAAATGCCGGGCGGCGTATTTTTGTGTTAAGCGGCTCCAGCGAGACTTGCCCGATGACCGGGAGCGGTGGGCCCACACGTTGCGCGCCATTGGAGGCGGCACAGATCTGCCGCAAGACCTGCTGGACATAATTGAGTCGGGCACGGCGCAAGAGGCCAGAACGGCGGGGTGGAATTACGAGCGAGAGTTGTAGGCGGCGGCGCGCACAACACGGCACCTCGCGCCATGACGCACCCCATGCCGCAGTGCGTTCGGCGACCGTTTTGTGGCCGGGCGCCCGTCTGTGCCACGTGCTTCAGCACGGGCCACGCGCTTTCCACGGCCAAACTGTTGCACGGGTGCGGCCAAACCCACATCGACTCGCTGCCGGGTCTCATTGCAACCGCCTGGCCAACGGCCACGCCGATCGAGATCAGGGCGGTGGCCCACGCCCTGCTGCACGGCAACAAAACGGCAAACCTTCGGCCAACGGTGGCCAAGGCCTCGGACACGACCGTGTGGCACCGGCTCCACCAGGTGCTGGACATTGTTTACAAGCTGGTCCCAAGCGTGGCCAACATCCAGCCGTTTTTGGTCGCCAACCGGATCAAGCCGTCGGACGTGTCGCCAGAGGCACTCAAGCTGCACAAGCTGCACGTGATCGAGCGAACGCCGACCAAGCTGGTGGCCAGGCAGGCGACGGAGCTCAACGCCACCAACTCGGCCACGCTGCTGGACGCCCTGAAGAAACGGGGCGTGGCGGGCGTGCCGCTGTCCACCGTCTACGCAGAGTACGAGGGCGCGTACGAGCACGTCCACAAGTATCCGCCGGCGGTGGCTCACCGCTCGTTAACCCACGTGTGGCACGCGCAGGTGGCGCCGCCGCCAGCCCCAGGCGCCCTCACCCGGTGGAGGGCGTGCCGCGCCAACAAGGCCGCCGGTCCAACCCTGCCGAGGCATGCCGACAACAAGTACGCCAAGATCAAAGGCGCGAGCGGGGCGGCCAGGCAGCACGCGGCCCGAGGTGGGCTCGTGCACCGGCCAAAGCCCTCAAGCCGGCAGGGCACCCGCTTGTCCGCCATGCACCGTCGAATGAAGTCTAAGCGCAGGGTAAATCGGTCAACGGCCGGCCGCGGGGTCAAGCTCAACATCTGAGCCGCTCTATATCCGTGGTGCAACCGTTGCCGCCCCACCTCTACCGGCATTGGCGCAATCAATCGATGGCACAACCACGCCCGAATACCGTACTCAGGTTCACGGCCCACAACTATTTCGATAAGGTCATACAAACTCGGACCGAGCCCGCCCAATCGATTTTAGAGACCATGACAAAAGAGCGCGGTGTGGCCGCATACTTGATGTTGCTAGCGGCAGTCAGCAAGGAAAACGGCAGTCTGCAACGTGCCAGAGCCGGCAGGCCCTCAGCCGCAGCAGCAGCAGCGGCGCCCAGGTAGTGTTTATTTGTTATGAAAGCGTTTCAAAAACAAATAAAAACGGCGGTTACAGGTCTAGCACGTAGAAGGACCACGGCGGGCTGCTCTTGGCGGCGGCCGGTGGCGGGTCCAGCGCCTTTGCCAAATAATGCAGGTGCTCCGGCGCATTCAGGTACATGCCGACGTTAAACGCCTGCCCCAAGCTCACCTCCGTCTGCGGCACGCTGACCCGTGCCGTGCAGCTGGCCGCAGTGCGGGCTGAGGCCACCGCTCCAACGTGGGTGAGCTGCTGGGACAGCTTGGTTATGAGAGACAGCGAGACGCTCGCCGAGGCGTGGTCCATCTTGCCTGCTGCGGAGAGGCGTGAAATTGTGGCAGCCTGGTATATGCGGTTGGTCATCCCGGTACGTACATTGGGTAACGGTCGGGAGCAGACGAGAGAGCCTATGTTTAGCGTGACCACCCAAGGGTATGATTTCGGCGGGTCAAACGTGCGGGTGCCAGCTACGGGTGGCCCGCACTTTCCGGGCGGTCCCAACCCCGTGTTCAACCCGGGCGTGCACAGCGCGGGGGGGCTGTCCGTCAACGGCGGTCCGGTCGGCGGCGAGCTCATCACGCAGCTCACGGAAGACCACTTGGTGGCGGCATCCGTGGCCCCTATCATCTACGCGTTTTTGCTAGAAGACAACGAAAAAAATAAAGACCACCGCATCACGTACGAAAAGGGGTGCGTGATCTACCTCAAGCGTGACGAACGAATCAGCGCCAACTTGAGCGTGAGGCGAAAGTACGGCCGCGGTTCCAACACATTTTACGTGGTTGCCAGGCTGGGCAAGGACAACGCCACGAGTACTCGGCGGCAGAACGCCATGCCCGCCAGGGTGGACGTGATTGGGATCCTGGCAGAGCCCGTCGTGTTCGAAAAGGGCGAGGTCCACCAGATTGCCAGCGTGGCGCTAGAAGGCTTGTGCGACCTGAACGACTTCAACAACAACATCATTCCGCTCAGCGCTCGTCCAGGCGACATTGTGGCCCTTCGGCCTGCACCCGGCGTTGCAGTGCCTAACACGCTCACTAAGTATGCCACGCTCTTGGTGCACGAGACGCCGCACAAATGGTCGGTTGCCTTGCACCCAGGGCAGCTCGAACCGGACGGCCACCAGTCGGGCGCGGCTGCAACAACCCGTCCGCCGCCTCCCGCCATAGTTCCCGGACGGGTAGTGCCCGGCGGCCGCCGCACCCAGCCAAACCCGGTTGACGCGGGACTGGGAATGGCGTTTTCGGAGTTGGCGCTCGCGATGACTGGCACAACGGTGGAGCCGGTCGTCGAAATTGTAGGAGACCATCGGTTCTTGAGAAGCGACTTGGCCAACCTTTGCTTCGCGCAGGATCATTTAAGGCAGTGGGGGAAAGCCATGCAACAGGCCACACTCCAAATTAACTATTTGACGCAAACTGTGTGGGATGGCTGGTCAGCTATTACCGACTTTACTGGACGGCAGGATCGTGACGAAGATGCCGCGTTTTACAACAGGGCCGTACAGAAGTGGATGGAAGAAAACCCAGCGCTTGCGTCAACCGCCGCCGGATCAAATGCCTCCGCAGACCGTCGGTTTGAGCCATTTTTCGGTCGGTTTGGCGGCCAGGTTACCGGTAGTCGCCAACGCTGGTTCAACTACTTAAAGGCGAAAATTGAAGAGTTGGGCGGGAAAGTGTTTGGCAACGGCACCGTGTGGATGATCCCAAACGTTTACGTTGAGCCGAATCCAGTCTACTCCACTGTGCCAACAAAAACGTGCCCGGTGTGGTCTTCGTTCGTAGAGTACGTAGTGCACAGCGAACCAGTGTGCACCTTGACTTCGTTCGCTCCCGAAAGAATGGAAAGCGACCTCAATGGAAGGTATTGGCCGCCTACCGAGGACGAAGGGGAGTACAAAGAGGCACTCCTCGTTGACGTCAACCATCTCCTGCATTACTACCATTCGCTGTGGTTCGCCAACCAGAAGTTTTGTGTCCAAACTTACACCGGCGGCTTTACGAAGGCCGTCTCGGCGTCCATACCAATCGTCGTTCCACAACAAAGTGATGTGGACACATCTGACGAGTACGCTGTTTCCGTCTTGCATTCGTTCGCAAAGGAATCGACCAACAATCACTTGGACACGCTGATTGAATTGCTCGGAAGAAGTGTTCGGTGCATGCGTGCCGTCCCCGCCGATCCCGACAGCCCAGAGTTTGGAAGAACGATGCAAAACGTTACCGCTTGCGTTAAGCTACTGAAAGCCACACGCGCTGGAATTGATTCTGGAACCTGGAGTCTTGGTCATTACCCTATCAGTTATGATATGGCGCACGACAACGTAATTCCCGGCCCGTTGAGGAAAGCGATTGAGCACCACATCGCATCATTCGAAGCTTACAACAGGAGTTCCGCCACAGACGATGGTACAGCTCAGCTCGAGGCAGCCCAAACCTGCCTTGGATCGCACTTCGGCGAATACCGAGTTTTGTTCAACGGAGACAATCAATATTATGAATTGTTGCCATCGCTGGCCGCGGCAGCGTGCATCACGGATTTGAACATCTACAGTGTAGACAACAAGCCGTACGAACCAGACGGCAGCGTTTACATTGGAGACGACCCGTTGTTTGTCACGTGTCCGTGGCTGTGCACACGTAACGGCGATCCGTTCGAAAAGTTCGTCAGCATCGAGTCGTTCTGCAGAAAGCATCTTCGAGACACGCAACCAGGCGATTGGGGAGCGCGGCCACAGGGCGAGTCGTGGATGGAGACGCTGCAGCCCATGATCATGCTGGGTGGCCTTACGGAGTATTGGATCGAGTTGTACGGGTACGCCAAAGGCCACAAACCGTTGCCCGCGGAAACAGTTGCTAGCAGTGGCGGAGGTGCTGCTGGGGAGGGGTGATTGCAGATTCGAACATGTTATGCTGTTTCGTTTTTTATTAAAATTGGCGTAATCAGCGGATATGCCTACGGCGGCTCGGGATAGGCGTCTTGGCATGCGGCTAGCGCTTGGCGCAACGATGCAACGTTCGCGTCGGCCCCCCGGCGCCTCCGCTTGGTAGGCATGCGGCCGGCGGATCGAACCATGTCGGCCGCCTTTAACGATTCGACCATGCGAGTAAGCACCTTGGCGTTCGCCTGCTTAAACACTTGCACGGTCGAGTTGGTGGTGTGCGGCCGCAGGCCGTAGCCGTAATGCTGGTCGGACGACGATTCGTACTGTTTATATGCTACAGCGTGCGTCCTGCGGCCAACACTTGCGTACACCAGCGTCGGGTAGTCTGATGTCTTTGCTGAATCCGCCATCGGCGTTGGAAGCGCGCAAGCAGAACCGGGCGGGGATCTTGGCCGTGCTCTCGTTGGCCGACCTGTCGCTGCTGGCGGGCCTGTTTTTGGCTTATAGCATCCGTGACGCACGGGGAAAAATCGTGATCGCCGCCCTGGGCATCGCTCGTGTTTGCGTGCTGGGCGCCATGGCGCTGTCGGTGCAGCGGGGCGAGCTAAAGGCTGCCGCTGGGCTGGCCGTGGCCGCAACCGGGCTGTGGGCTGTAAGCGTGGCCGTGGCCGTGGTCGGGTCGGCCGCGCACGTCCCGGCCTGGGTGGTCACCTTGGCCTGCAACCTGGGCCCGGTGAGCGGCATCGTGGCGCCAGCCCAGTGGACATTTGTGTGGCGCAAGCACCGTTTTAGCGTCCTGCGGGCGATGGCTCTGGTCGTCTTCACCGTGGCCAAACTGGCCGGCGTCTCGGTGGTGTGGGCGTACCACCTGCTCTACCCAAACTACGCCAAGGCGTTCGCCTGCTACGGCACCGAGGCCACCGTGCACGACTACACGCTGGGGTACTGCCCGCAGTACACGGACGAGCCGTACTGGTCCACGTCGAGCGTGGTGTGCCGGGACGACGCGTTGGACGGCACCGTCGCGCACCTCAACTGCAACGCGCCGTACCACGCCTTGCCCCACGCCTGGCACAACTGGCATCCCTGGGTCACCATGCTGGCGTACGTGCTGCTGGGCGTTTGGGCCGTCCAGTGGATTCCCGCCACCTACCATGGCAGGCTGCTGACCGCCGACGCCGTCCACAACAGCCAGCATGCTCTCACGCAAGCACCCTCACTTGTTGGATGACCGGCTCGCCTTCGACGGGCCGTCCCACACGTACGTGGCCGACGGGCGGGTGCCCTGCCGCAGCGTGACCAGCTTGGTCGCCGCGTCGTTCCCGCACTTTGACCCGGCCACAGCCATTGGCAAAATGCGCACCGGCAGGAGGTGGGGGCCAGGCCACAGCCTCTACGGGCTGACCGACGACCAAATCGTCGCCGTGTGGAAGGAGCGCGGCGAGCAGGCGTCTAGGGCTGGCACCAGGCTGCACTGGCTGATCGAGCAGGCGCTCAACTCGCCAGACCCGGCGCAGTACGCCATCGACCACGCAGGCGACGACCACCCAGAGCTAGCAGCAGGGTTCACCCTCTTTCTCAGCGTAATGCCGGAGGGGGCCATCCCCTACCGCACCGAGTGGCGGATATTCGACAAAGAGCACCGGCTGGCCGGCACGGTCGATGCGGTGTACAGGCTGGCCGACGGCACCTTCGCCGTGTTCGACTGGAAACGCACGGCTAGCGTCGAGATGACCACGCCCTACAACCAGTTTGGCAAGCACCCGTTTGAAGACCTGCACGACACCAAGGGGTCGCGATACCGGCTCCAGCTCAACTTGTACGCTGGCATCTTGCGGCGGTGCTACCACATGGTGGTCTCGGCCATGTACGTGGTGCCAATCCACCCGGACATTGTGGGGCGCCCGGTCAGGGTCGTGCAAGTCGATCCAATCCCAGAAGCCCAGCTCCAACAGTGCTTAAGCTTGCGTAAATAATTAGATCAGGCTGACGGACTGCTGCTGCTCGTAGTGACGCACGCACAAACTCCAATAAAATACCATGAGGCACGCCATGCCCAAATCATCCTTCTCGCCGTCGGCACCTTTCCCCGACACCTTGCCGTCCAGCTGGTCGCGAAAGGACTTGAGCTGGTCGCACATGACCTTGATCATTTCGTCAGGGCCCACCTTTCGAGCGCGGAGGTGCACGACCGACATGTCCGAGGTGATTAGCGGGTGGGCAAACATCACCCCGCCCTCGAGCAGCTTTTGGTAAAGGCATTGGATCGCCGCCATCTTGTTCTCCTCGGTTGTCCAGATGCCCACGCCGTGGGTGATGTACGCGTCAAACCGGCTTTTGGTAAATGGCATCCACACGGGGCCGAGCGTGTGAAACACGGAGAGGATGGACATGGCCAGGATCTCGTTGTTGTTGCACTCGATTATTGGCACGATCAGCGTGTGCTCGTCGAGCAAGGGCGACTGGCGCAGCTGCCGCAGAAACGATCGCACCACCGCCTGCACCTCGGTCGTTTGGCACCGCGACATGTTCACAGACACTAGGCCCAAGATCACGTGGTCCCCAGACGGGGTCAGCCCTAAGGCCACCATGCCCATGTCGCTCTTGCCGTGCGAGGCCGGGTCAACAGAGACGTACACGGTGCTAAACGGCTCGCGGTTGGGGTCAAACGTGTACCGCTCGCTGTCTACCGCAGCGTCCAGCAACGGCGCCGGCAGGTACTTGGGAGCCGCCTCGCTCAGCACACCGTACACCTCCGTCTCGTAGTCCTTGTGCTTGGAAGCCGGCACGAGCGCTTTCATTCGGTTCAAGCGCACAAGCGACTTCCACGGCGGGATCAAGTGCAGGTTGTGGCAGCACCGCCCGGCGTCTTGGTTCTCCAGGCACGAGGCGCACGCCAGCGAGTGGTTTACCAGCCGGAAGAAATAGTTCCCAGATTTGTTTTGTTTGATGATCTCTTCGATAAACTTTTGGAAAAACCCGTCCGATGGGGGTGGGGTGGTGGCGCACGTGACCTGCCGCGTGCCCACCTGCAGCAGCGGATAAATGAACTTCCACCAAAAGTCGGCGGTCACAAACGCCACCTCGTCCACCACGCAAAACGCCGGGTTGTCCCCGCGGCAGCTGTTCGTGTTCTTGGGCCGGGCCCGTACCTCGTTGGTGGCCTCGCCGTTGAACAGCATGAACGTGGTGTTGTTGTTCTTGACAAACTTGAGCACCGGGAAATCGGGGGAGCGGCCCGCCGGCGTGTTCATCCAAAACACGTACTCCTTGGCCATCTTGGTGAGCTCTTGCGCCCGGTCCTGGTTGGTCGAGTACACGCACGCCAGCACCCCGCCGGTGGGGCAAGCGATGGCCATGGCCGCGATAAACTTGCCCAGCGTGGTCGTCTTGCCCTGCTGCCGGTTGGTGATCCACACGAGGTTCTTGGCCCCGACCAGCGAGTTGTTCGGGTCAATCATGTGCAGCATTTCGGTGGGGTCGCCGCCGGGGGCAATCAGGTGGGCGTGGGCCGCCGTGAGCTGCATCAAGATCTTGCTGTTTACCGAAAACGATTGGGGCGCCATCCACGCCGTCTCCATGTGCTCGAGCAGCCGCAAGAAGCGAGCCATGCGCTGCCGCGGGGTAAACGACGACCCCCGGCCGCCGCCGCACACCCCCGAGCCGCCGCCGCCCCCGTCGGGCCTCCCGCCGCTCTCTTGGACTCGCCGGCGCTTGTTGGCTTGCTGCTGGGCCACACTGGCCGACAGCCGGAGCACGCCGGCCTCACGGACGCCGGTCCCGCCGCGGGAGGCTCGGCACAGGACCGGCGGAAACACGCTGAGCTGCCGTCGGGCTTCAGGGAGCGGCATGGAGCCGTGCTCGTGGCAATCGGCGCGCAGCCGCCAGCTGTGAAACTTGCAGCTCAATCCGGGGCATCGGTGCCCGGGTGTTTGCAAGGCGCAGTTCATGGTGCGAGCGCCGGCCCCGCCCAGAAAACCGCAAATATACCGCGGCTTCCGCATTTAACGGCGTGGCCCGCCGTCCACGTCCATGCCGCTTTCGGCACCATCGTCGTCGCTGTCGTCGTCGTCGCTGGGCTGCAAGTACGATGTGCTGGGTATGGCCACGGACCAGGCCACGTGCGAAGTCTTGTAATTCCCAGTGTGCTCGCGCTTTCGGGTGGAGTGGTTGGCCACAACGGCAATGGCCGTGGCCCCCGTCCTTTCGACAGCGTTAGCAGCGTGCTGCGCTGCCAGGCGAATCAGCGGCCCAATGTTGACCGGGGTGTACACGTCGTGCACCGTGATGGGCCCGGTTTTCGCTTTGGCCTTGATAATGGCTTTGCCAGCGTCCCCAATCGCGTCGGCCGCGTAGTTGTCACCCCAGCCGACCAACAAGGTGAGCGGCGGCGACAGGCTAACATCATCCACCATCATCATCGTTGTCAGTTGAGTTAGTAATGCCAAGCCCCTCCGCACATATATCCGCTTTGTCATTGTTGAGAGGAGGCACCACCAAAACCCAACCATGGCTCATGGCAAACGCCCGCTCAAGCTTACCATCGGCGACAACGGCGTAGGCACCGACGACGACGACGAAGACGATGGGCTTACCGAGCTGTGCATGGTGCTAGAAGAAGGCCACGACTTGCCCAATCCGAAACGGGCCGCCGTAACACAAGAAGAAACCGGCGGCGGCGCGGCTGCGGCGGCAGCTCCGGAACCACCGACGACCGAAGGCGGCGGCGCGGGTGGCGGAGACGCGTTGCAGGCCAAGTTGAAAGCCTGGCTTGACGCGCTCAGCCCGGCCCTGCGAGCAGACTGGCAAGAGGTTTGCGAGCACGTCCAACAGCACGGGCCCATGTTCAACTTTAACCGGTTCAACCCTGCGGGCGATCCAGACCATACCAAACGCCTGGTCATCGAGTGCAAGCTTCGCCACATTCTGTTCACCGAGTTTTGCCGAAAGGGCCATTCGCTCGGGGCGGTGGTGCAGAGCTTGGCGGGGCTGGACAAGCTGTGCTTTTCGCCCCCGCACTCGGCCACCAGCTGGTGGGAGTCGGAAGCCCAGTACCACACGTGGATCGACCGTTACGCCGAACCATTGAACTGGGAGGAAGCGTTCATGTCGGCTGGCGTCCCCAAGTTTGCTGTCAGGTACAACGAGTTTGAGCGTCTGGCTCAAACCGCGACCGACTGGCAAGATGATAAGGCGTTCGTAATGCACCGGCACAACCTTCTTGACGGGCTCCGATCGAGCCTGCCGGCCCTCATGCCAGTGTACACCTACATCATGTATCACACCAAATCGGCAGGTAACATGTTCATGCTGAGCATGGTGGGCTGCAACATGGGAATACGACACGAATGCTTGCTGCTAAATTTCAAGATTCATTCTATTTTTACCACTCCGGTTTCAGATGCCGCCGTGGAAAAAGCGAAACAAACGTGGGAGACCACGATGCGAACCTTGGGAGCAACCGAGTATGCCACGTGGCAAACGATCTTGGCACGCATACGAACGACCTCCTCCGATCTTTCAAAGTGCTCGACCCGGGTGTTTTTCTCGTTGCGGCGGCTCGTGTTCATGGCGCAGCGGAAGGAACTGGAATCGACCGTGTACCCGCTTCAATTCATGCACTGGTTCATGCAGCACACGTCCTTGTTTTTTCTCGCGCCAGATGTCCCGGTGGACCCCAAAGCCCGGCAGCGGATGGCGGCAAAGTTGGCTGGCATGCTGCTGCGCGTTGATGTTTATGATGGTGACGTGTACAAGATTCCGGATCTAGAATCGATGTACAACAGGGCGGCTGCGTACCACAACCCTAGTGATAGGGACGCAACGCTTCTCTTCCACCGCCTAGAAGAGTTCTATGGCTCACCGTTCGCGTTGGTGTTCATGTCGTACACCTTCGAGAGGCCCGTTAACACTGGCCCGGAAACGTGGACAATTTGCCCAGCGTCAAAGAGATTCCGCTTCGATCGGAAGTCCAGGCTTGCGCACATCCTCGAGGACTGGTTGGGCAACTCGGAAAAGGTGCAAAATATGCGGAAGAGGTTCAAATTGTTACAGGACAAGTACTATGCTGTCATCAGCATCGCCGCGCCAGTTGGAGATGAACAAAGGGCGTTGGTGGAAAAAATTCTCGTTGAACTGTTTCTTGTGCTCCACCATCACCGTTCCCGCTTCACCGATCTGGTTGGCCCAGATGGAATGGCCAACTTCTACAAGTGGGCCATGCTGGACGATGTGGATCGTATCTTCAGGGTGCAGCCAGAGGAGCACGACAAACGGGCCAAGCTAATGCAAGCGCTTGTCATGATTAGGCCGCCAGAGTCGTGGGACCAGATCATGACAACACTTTCGATCTACCCGCAGTGGATGTACATCAAGCAGGTGTACGCTACGCATGGCCCGCGATGGTTTTCGTCCGGCCATGGGGCGCAGAGCCAGCAACGCTTTGTCAAGCTGCTGTCAATGGTGCTGGCTCACAAGTTTATTATGTACTCTGGTCAGGCGATGATCGACAAGTACCTCCGGCCCCACCTTGTCGCCCTTTTCGACGCCCGAATGGAGTTTACGGACGACAAGGCGTGGGCCACCTGGCTGGATTGGTGCTTGGCAGCGGCGAAAGCTGTTGCCCCGCCGCAACCACCCTAATGCGGTCGTCCCGTATTTGTGTCACGTGTGCACCAACAAACTACCAACCAACCTAGTCTATTATGGCCGACGACCCCCGAGGCAGGCTAGCGGCAACATTCGTTGACCCACGCTACGTGGCCGGCCAACCGTCAATTAACGTTTCGGCGTACAGGGCCAAGTGGCAGCTGGCGCTAGACGAGCTGCAAGCCGAAGCCAGCCGTATCATTGTGGAAGCGGGCGGTGACCCTATGGCTCCGCAAAACCCGCACCTCGCCAACATTCGCCACACGCTCATGCTCAACGCGTTTGACACGGCAAAAGATGCGATGGTCAAGTACATTTTGGCGTCAGCCTGGAAGAGCGAGTAGCACGGTTATTTTTTTTTGGGGGGACAATAAAGAATGATGACTACTCGTACTTCAGCTTTAGCTGGTGCTGCTGCTTTCGCACCGCACGCACGATGAGAATGACGCCCACCACCGCGGCCACCGCTAGCACGGCCAAGATCGGTATCAACACGATGTCTGGGTAAAGCCGTGTGTGGTACACCCAGTGCATGTAGCCGTCGCCGAGCGCGTTGGTGTAGTCAGACAAATTAGTCACGACGAGCGTGTCGGGCTGCGCCGTAAAGTTGAGCGTGTCAGCTGACACGGGCATGATCATCACGTGGCAGGTGATGTTCCCGCACGTCACGTTCACTTGCCCTCCGTACGCCCTGGCGTACCCGGCGCTGTACTCCAGCCCAAGCTCGGAAGTGAGCACCACCGAGGTGTTGGCGACGTTCACATCTTTGTGCACCCTGCTCAGCGCCGCGTCGTCGCCGGCAAACAGCACGCCGACCCCGGCCACTCCGCCAAGCACCGTCAGGGCCTCCACCCGAAGACCGGTCACCGAGGGCCCCGACAGCAGAATCGGAGTGGCGTGAAACTTGTCCAAGTGGTTGCAGTTGGACTGGTCCGACACCATCGGCCCCACCACGGCGTTGTCGGCCGTGATGTACATTTGGGTGCAGGGCTGGCTGCTCCGGGCCTTTTGCAGGGCCTTCTTGTGGCCAAACGACAGCGGGGTGGCTTCCCCGTTGAACGTGGGGAGGGCCGACCGGATCGTGACGTTGGGCTCGTCGACGCGGATGCCGTGCTCGCTGTTGGGGTAAAACACCTCAGAGTGCTTCAGGCAGCGCAGCCGGTTCTTGGCGTTCCCCAAGCTCGACGTTGCGTACACCTTTTCGGCGCCCGTTCCAGCGGGCTGGACGCACCCGGCGGCCGCCCACGTCGCTGCGTCCGAGTCTTGGGTGACGAGCAGCTGCTGGGCCAGCACCAGCACCAGCTTGCGGATCCGGTCGGCACTGCACGTGTTGTCGTCCAGCATGGTGTACACGTCTTGGTCCGTTTGGATCCCAGAAAACGCCCGAGACTTGTCGCCCAAACGGGTCGTTTGGTAGGAAAACCCGGGCGTCGGCCCAAACGGCACGCCGTGGCCCACCAGCTGCAGCTGCCGCCCAGGGGCCATGTACGGCTCGACGATCGAGTAGTTGAACGGGGTCACCAGTATCTCGTAGTTGGCGGCGTCAGTGTGCAAGTGCTTCAGCACGTTGGCCACCGATCCAAACACGCCGTCGCCAGGGATCACCAGGCAAGTCTTGTGCTCGGTGCTGCACACGCTGTCCAGCGACCTTGCGTCCAGCCCGATGGCCCACATGATGTTGTTGGCTGCCACCTTCTCGTCGGTGCAAAATTGGCGCCGCTCCGACGACGTAAACTTGTCCTTGTCGCAGTACTGGTACAGCTTGGTGTTTCGCACCGTCTCGCAGTAGCCCATCATGGCTTCGGGCCCAAACTCGTGGGCCTCGGCGTTGGCCCCGCTGGTGTGGGCTGGCCAGTACGGGACGGCCTGGGCGTCCGCGAACGCCATGCGCGGCACTTGCCCGTACGGCCACCGCATGCACGAGCCCTGCTTGAACACCGACATTGACACAAAGTATGGGTCGTTCGCCAGCGCGTCGGCTTTGGCCTTGGGCACCCCGTGCACCCCGACCAGCCGGCTGCCGTCAAACGTCATGTTGGGCAGCGTGTCGATCGTTGGCGTGACGGGATCGTCTAGGTGGGCCTGGACAATGGTGCGGATGCCGTCGTCGTACACTGGGTCGGTAGACACGTTCACGGGCGCCACCAGCGTCGGATCAACGGCCTTGAGCTTGACCGGCACAACGGCTTTGAGCAAGTCGCGCTCGGCGATCAGCGTCACGGCCTGGCTTGACGGCAGGTACAGCCCAATGATAGGCGAGCTCGACACGCGCTGCGTTTCCCAGCTGTACGACGAAATGAGCAGCCGCGACGACTTGTACTGCTTGAGCAGCGCGAGCAGGTTGGCCGGCACCGAGTTCGCGCTGTCCGTGGGCACCTGCAGGTACTCCCAGCGGATGGCGATGGCGTTGCAATCGCACGCAAACGAGTTGGTTATCTGGTTCGAGTTGGCAAACGCGCCCAATCGGTCGGTCGTCGGGTTCGGGTACGCCGATCGAGACTCTTGGTAGTAGGCTTCGAGCGGGCGGTAAGAGTACGAGCCAGACGACGCCGGCTTGTACCGGTTTGCGCTCTTGGGCAGCGCCATGAGCACGGCCAGGTCCGGCTTGTCCGAGTTGGGGTCAAGCGATCGCTTCATGTCCGCTGCTTCGTAATCAAAGTTCCCGGCCATGCCCAGCTTGCCCTTTCGGCCGTACGTGTCTTGGAGGTAAATCAGCCGGGCCTGGTCGTCGGTGACGCACGCCATGGGCGCAAACCCGGGTGGGTGCCAGTGCGGCTGCATCAGCCGGGTGGGGTTGTACTCGGCCGAGTACTGGCCGTCGGACAGCGTCGTCTTCCACGTGGCCATCCCGTACGAGGCGGCCCGGCTCCACTGCAGCATGTTGTGTGCCAGCACGCCGTCCCGGTACAGCCGGTTGTACCACTTGACGTCCCGGAGCCGAACGGCGGCGCCACTGAGGTTGTCGCACTCCGACAGCTTGTGCGGCGGCGGTATGGGCGAGCCGTCATCCTCGTACGCCGCAAAGTCGGTGAACTTGCAGCCGTTGTCGTGGCTGCCGAACAGCCGGCTGTTTCCCTTGAAGAGGACCTCGGCCCCCTCTTGGCGCTGGTAAAAACTGTCGCATTCCATGATGTAAGAATTATCTTTCTGCAGGTGGTGGAACGCACCGTCTTTCCGGTTGCCGTACAAGCCCCCGACGTCGCCGGAAATCGTCTTGAGGCACGCCTTCTCGTAAAATCCCTCTTGGCTTTGAGTCGGGTCGTAGATGCCGCAGCACGTGGTGTCAGGCAGCTCGATGGTCACCGTGGAGGTCGAGTCGACGCTCCCAGTGACGTTCACGTTGACGATTTGGCAATCGCTGTCGTTCGTCCAGACCTTTGGCCGGCACAGGCTGGCGTACTGGTTGGACCGGCTGTACTTGGGGTTGAGCTTGGCGTAGTTGGGGTCCATGATCACCGTGGGTGGGTTCATGGTGCGCTTGCCGTAGCACCGGTACCGGTTGTTGGTGCCAGGGGGCGGGTCGGGCGTCTCGCGCAGCTCGGAGGCAGCAGCCACGTACGCCGTCATCGACGCCCAAGGCCAGTCGGGGTTGCCCTCCTCGTGCGCCTTGAGGCCGTGCTCCTCGTACAGCACAAGGGCTGGATCAAACGCCTCGACAAATTTGGGGTTCTCGATGCACGGCGGCGTTTTGCACACCCCGTGCGGGTCGTCCCAGAGCCCAGGCACCCACCGGCACTGCGACGGATCGCACATCTCCTCTCGCCAGGCGGGGGTGCGCTCCTGAGGCAAAATGTCGTGGTTGGGCCCGAGGCCGCTGAAGGGAAAGTGGGTCAAGCGCGTGGTGCCCCCGCCCGCGTCGTCGTTGCTGTACTTGTTAGGAAACCCGTACTTGACTGGGTTGTGCGTCGAGCCGTCCGAGTTGTGCATGGCGTAGGTGGAGATGTTGCTGTCGCCCTCAATGTACCCGTCTTCCACCCCGCGCACGTACCCGACCAGCACCCGGATCCCGCCCGCTTCGTCCAGGTCCAGGTCGCCCGTGGCGGTGGCGGGGTAGGCCATCGCCATGCGCGGGTTCGACCCGTCAAAGAGGTCCGGGGTCACCGGCTCGTTGCGTTCGCTTGCAGCGTTGCTCAAGTCCAGCGGCACACCCAGCTTGGTGTGGTCGGGCTGTATGGCCGCAGCAAACGGCGGCGGCTGCTTCCCGTCGCACACGCGGTGGGCCGCCGTCTCTCGCCGTGGGAACGCGTTGTACATGTGCGACATGAACAGTTTGGGCATGTCGCACTGGGACGCCGCCAGCCCGGTCAGCTCTACGTTGTTCTTGTCGTAGCATTCGGGCCAGCCAGTGTAGTACCAGTTCGGGTTCAGGTTGATCCCGTCGGGCACTGGCGCCATCCGCTCGTTGGGAATGGGGTACACGTCAACGGGCGTCCCGAGCACCGTGGGCAAGAAGAAAAACGACTCGTGCGGTATGGCCTCGGGGGTGACCACCTCCTTGCTGTCAAACCCGTTTTCGCCGCCTTTTTTTGTCACTTTTACGTACTGCGTGTTGTAAAGTGGCCCGCACCGGGGCGTTCCAATCATCGAGTAGTAGTTGTAGGCACCCGAGAACTGGTCGAGCGGCAGGGTGGTGATCATGCTGTCGCGGTAGCCCCGGTTGGACGTGGCAGCCTGGGCACCCTCAAACTGGTAGTCGTACTCCCACACAGAGCAGGGGCCAGGCACGCACTGCACGACGTTGTCGCCGCACGCAGCAGCCACGGGCACGGGCAAGTTAACCGACGTCAAGTTCAAGTTTGGGTCGTACCCTTCGGCGTACGTGCGCTTGCGCCTCGAGTAGGCCAACTTCACGTTAGGGCGCGACCCGGCAGACGCAATGTTGGCGAGCACGTTCGAAAACGCGTTGCCGTCGGCTGGTATGGTGCCGGTTTGGAACATGCTCAGGTGGGTGATGGCAAACGCTAGGGTGCCCATGGTGGCAGACGTAGAGTTGCCCACGGCTAGCAACGTGTCTGTGATCGTCGACGGGCTAATGGCAGCAGCAGCTGGCATGGCTGCAAGCAAAGCAAGAACCCAAGAAAATCCCTGACACAATTCGGGCGTCACAAAGGTTTATATTCGGCAATCAAAAATAAATCAAGCATCCTCCTTGACTAACACTACCATGGCAAAACAAACGGCGGATCGGTCGATGACAAAGAGGGATGACCGCACATCGTCGGGCACATCGCAATTGCGTATGGCCAGGGCAGCCGCCTCGTCGTTGCCCTGAACCGCCAGGCTGTGCATGCTAACGCCAGCTGCAAGCGGGTTTATGTGCAGCGCTCCATTGTCGTGCTGCACCAACAGGTTGAGGTACTCAACCCCTCCCTCCGACGGCGTCTTGGTCACACCTCGTAGAATCGTCACTACTTCCGGTTTGGTCCTGTACTTGTTGGGAGCAACAATGTAGCGGCGGTCCGGCCCGTCCACGACCCCCCAGCACTTTAGCGAGGTAAACGTGCCTATGTCGCCCATCCATGCTTGCTTGTCAGTCTGCTTTGGAACAATTGTATACTGGTGGTTGCCACAAAAAACGCTACTAACAATTTGAAAAAGAGCGACAAAAGTCGCGTGTATTTGCCACAAAACACACGTTCGTTGTTTGTGTTGTATTGAAATGGTTACAAAACTTGCGTGTATTTGGGCCACTCAAAACTCTTGCACAATGGAGATGTTTACGTCCGTGTTAATGGTGTCGGCAGGCACAGCAAAGAGGAGGCCATCGCCAGCCGCGGGGATCGCAGATGCGCAGCCTGCTGCGGCGGCAACCAAGTGGGGTTCGTGTCGAGACGCAGCCATCAGCTGCCCCATTTTCTGGCCGGCGTGCAGCGGGGAGACGGCCATCTGGCCGTTTGCCTGTTGGACCATTAAATGTTGGTAACCGCCATTATCCCTTGCCTCTGCCGGGATAATCGCCTTCAGCCTTGCTAGCATTCCGCTCGAGGTGGTGTACAGGTTGGGAGATACAACGTAAACGGCGGCCAGGCCGTCGTCGCCCAGCACGACCTGCCAGCATTTGAGCGCGACAAATTGCACGTTCCTTGGCGCAGGTTCCATGGCGGTTGTGCCGCAAAAATCGCAGCTTTGCTTCGTTCTTTTTTGGGGGGGGGGGGGTCCACAAAACTGACGGCCAAACCACATTTGGTAACTTTGCCGTATTAATTAGATTAGAGAACCACGGGCCGGTTGGCTGCCCGGGTGAGCGCGTACAACAAGACAATCCCGATGAGCACGCCGGTGAACGTCGCCTCATCGTCAGTGGTGTCGCTGAACGAGTGCATCACAAGCTGCGACACGGCTTGGCCCAAAAACTGCACCAGCACTTCGGTGACATACTTGAGCATGGTTTCCAACAGGTCAAAGGCATCCCACCACAGCCCTCCAACGAGTTCAGGCTTTCGCTGCCGCACGTGGGCCGTCGTCTGAACAACCAACGTTGTGATGCCAAGCACCGTTGTGATCACAACGGGAAGAACGCTAATGTTGGCCGTTTGTATGATGTGTGCCAGGATCTGCCCGGCTACAGAGTACACTAGCGCGTTGTTAAACAGGCCAGTGTACCGCTGCACATCGTTGGGGTCCATGGCTCAGTCAAGGCGCGTCTCCGTGCCGCGCTACCACGACCGCTTCAAACTATATACGTGAGCCTGCAGCGCCTCAACGTATTGACGTGCAAGCGCACCATGATGATGGATAGGCCAACGGTGACCGCTGTGTACACGGACGTCAGCAGCGACCGAAAAGGAGGCGTTTACACTGTGGGAAGCCCCGCCATGCTCCTTCAAATGGAGTGTTCATCAACGTCAAAGTGGACTTGGGCTTACAACAACGAAGGTTTCTTAAACGATGGAATCTGCTTCATTCCTGCGCACGTGCCCGGTGTTAAAGCACGCCCGGGAGCAAATGGCCTTTGCAAAACCGTGTTTCGTTCAGTGGTTCCGGGCCCAGACGCCGCCACGCCATTCCGTGGCCCAAGCGGCACAGTGTTGCTGAGCGCGGTCGTTGTTGCAACGCCTGTTGTGGCAGCTATCGCGTACTCCTACTTTAGACAGACAGGAACTGTAACCACCTATGGTGTAAACCTCGACTCTACAACTACGACTGCGGCGTCTACTACCTCAACGACTGTGCCGTTTACTACTACAACGACCGCCCCGCCTACAGTGGCGGTAAGTGGCAGTTCAGTGACCTGCGATCCGGCTACCAGCCAGTGCACGTGCACGGTAACTAACGCGCAGGTGACCAAGGGTACACAGTTTGCTTGGAAGTGCCAAGGCAAAACCAAACTTGTTGAGTTTAACATGATTGTTACAGCCGTTAACGCTACTGAAACCGACAACACCAAAGTTGTGACGTTCGGGTTGGATAGCACCGATGACACCGAAAAATATACGTTTGGCATGTGGCTAGAAAGGGTGACAGATACCATTCCATGCCCCGATGGTATCTTGCCTGCTCCAACGCTATGATTGGACGACATTCATTGTTTATTACATTACAATCGAATGGCAACGATGTGCATGTGTTTACGCCCGGGCAAGGATGTTAGGGCGGTTGGACGGGGTCGGGTCGCCCAGTATGTGCCGAATGCGTGCCACCGAAATCAGGTGGTCGGCCTTTAGCGTGGGCTTTTTGGCCCCGTGCACTACAATTGTGTACGCTGCTGCCATTCGTTTGATCACCAGCGGCTCCAAAACGTCTTGAATGGCTCGCATCGCCATGCCCTTCCATCTCATCTCCACGCCCAAGTCTTGGCAAATCGCTAGCACAATGTTACGGAATGCGGTTTTGTTGATTGCTCGCTTCGTCGACGATGCCTTTATCTCACGGCGCACGTGGCGGGCCGAAGTCGTCTTCCAGCCCCACCGTGGCTTCGCCCGCGCCAGCTTTGTGGTGGTGGTGGTAGTGGTGGCCACCTCTTCGCTTGAAGGCGCGGCCACTGCCACCTTTACCTTCCGACGGATCTTCTTGATCTTCTTCGCTTTCTTCTCCTTCAGCTTCAACTTTAACTTTTTTTCGGCCTTGGCATGCTTTCCGCTCAACTTTGGCCGGGCCATGATTCTGTTTTGGGTTGTGTTGGTGGAGGAGCTGTGGTGTTGTGTGCCTTTTGTGAGCTGATGGGCCCGCCGTGATTAAGTGCTGGCACCTCCGTGGTGGCAAGCGCCATAAAAATGCTGATTGCAAGGCGGCGAAAAAGTCTGTTTAGTGTTTATCACATCGAAACAACAAACATAACAAACAAAGGGCGGCGGACCACAACAAACGCACTGCCGAGCCATGACCGCACGCATGGACGGCAAGTGCACGGCCCGGATCTACGACTGCAGCTGGCCTAGCCACCAGAGGCCGCCAGAGGGTCTGCACGTGGTGGAGGCGCCGCTGCGGTACGCCGTGGTAAGTTACGACCGCCCAAAAGAATGCGACAAGGTGGTGTACTATGCCACGCATGCCAAACGGATCTGGAAAGAGCACTTGGACCCGCAAGTGCAGCGGGGCGACGGCTGCTCCACCCGGCGTCCGTTCGGGGGCAGCGAAGACTTGCTGCTCACCAACAAGTTCTTGCAAGAGCAGATCCTCGAATACGCGTTGGGCACCATCAACCAGTCGACGCTGCGATTGAACATCGTCGATGCAACCGTGACCCAGGCCACCGGCGAGCTGGTTAAATGCCCGTCGCCGTTCAGCTCGCTGATGCGCCAGCGGAGCATGGGCGACATGGTGGCCACGGCGACCATGTCCACCACGCTGGGCCAGATGGTGGACCAGGCGATGCGCGACGTGCACTTTGGGGCATTGGGGAAGCTGCCAGAAGAGTACAAGTTGCCGCAGTGTGCCATGGGCGAGGTTCTGGGCGGTCCGATCGGCAAGTACTTGCTGGGCACCCGGGCGTCGTCAATCACGATCAAGAACGGCTGCATCAGCCTTCATTCGGCCACCATCACCGAGCTGGGCATGCAAGAGTGGGTCTTGCAGCGCATCGTGGACGCCGCCGCCGAGCTGCGACGTGCGTTTCGTGACACGGAAATGAAGGACCCGCACGCCGTCTCTCGGCTGCTCAACGGTTTCAGCGGGCGCCAAATCGATGTCAACGTCAAGTACGTGGTGGCCAAGGCCATCTTGGCCACTGGGGCCAGCTCGGCCCAGCTTGGCGGCAACGAGGTCGTGCTGCCGCCCTGCATGACTAGAGAACGGGCCAAAGCAGACCGAATGAACTTCAACAACGATGCTCGTGTGGCCTACGCGCTGGTCTTTGTTGACTTGATCAGGACGACCCGCACAAACAAGCACGTGATGATGTCCATCGTCCAGCAGTCGCTCCGAAGGGCAAACGTGCCGTCGCACCAGATTAAGGAGCTCGAAGAAAGCATCAAGTGGGCGGAGGGACGGGCGGTCAGCAGGGCAAGGTGCAGCTCTAGAACGTGCATCGAAATGCTCCAGTGCCCGTTTAAGGACCAAATGGAATGCAACGGCGGCGACCCCGAGGCCACCCCGGTTTCAATGGTGTTAGCGTTGTCGCAAGCGACAAAGAGCAAGCAGCACGTTGATGTGGCTTACGAAGAGCCGCCTCCAAGCGCTAAGCGCCAAAAACTGGACCCCGGCGCCAAATAACCAAAATACAGACGGTTGTTTGGGGTTTTTTTTTGTTTATTCGAAAATACAGCAAATGGGCTTTAGCTGCGCTGGTCCGCTGCGTAGACGAGCAACCCCATGCACAACACAAACATGCAGCTGACAACTACGGTGGCCGGCGAGCACCAACTCCTTTTGGGCCGTGTTTCTGGCACTTTGGCTGGCGAAGGGGAAGGACGAACGTAAACGGTGTCTTCGTCCTCCGACTGAAAGCGCGACCGTTGCCTGGCTCCCGTGTTCCGGCTGCTGCTGCTGGCGCGCGTGTCGTCTTGCGGCTCGGGCTCGTGCGGCAGCGTTATCATCAAGTAAATGCCCGACCCTGGCACAGCAGGCACCCTTGTGTCGACGCGAGCCCCGAATTCGAGGTCACATCCAATGGCCATCGAGCTAAAGTCGTGCACTACCAACGGCAGCTCGACGGTGACCGACCGCCGCCCGGACGAGATCACCTCCAGGCCAATGTGGGCAAAGTTGTCGTTCAAGTAGCTCACCAGCGCATCGATCGTTTGTGGATAACGCATCTCTTCTTCTGGGTCATCACTGTAGGACATGGCAGTTTTGTGGCTAAATTTGTGTTTGTTTTGTCGTCATCAAAACACCCAATCAACAAAAAACGTTTATTTTGTGGCAATAAGGACCGCCACGCGCTGATCGAATCGCCACAACGCCAGCAATTGAGCCATGCCGCCATCGTCATCACAGTACTGGTCGTCAGACGACGAGATGGACGACAGCCTGCCGCAAAGCTGCGCCCAACAACCGTCCGACCAAACAACATTGTACGAGGCGCAAACTGCATCAGCGGCGTATTCCCTGCTCCTGGACAAAGCCGAGCTGGTCGAAACAAAGGCAACGGGGCCCGACAAATGGGCCAACATCGAGCAATTTAAGCACGCGTGGCTGGCTGCGTTTCCGTCCGCAAACCCAAGGGTGCTGTTTCTGAACGAAAGCAAGGCCGTCGTCATGGCCGGGCTGCTCCGTTGCCACTCGGGCAAACGCCAATACTTTGAAGCCGCAAAATGGATCGCCGCCCTCCAAGACCCAACGCCGGAATTAAGCGAGGAAGAAGACGACGACGACGACGACGACGGCGACGACGACGACGACGAAGACGAAGAGCCGCCGGCCGCAGCGCCGTCGTACGCTTGTGCCATTCTGTGACCCGTTTGCTTTGTTGTTTGTTGCATCAAGATTAAACTATCTGCGCCTTGCCGCCGCCGAGAAGTTCCCAGTTGCTCTGGATGTTGCCAGTAGAGCAGTAGCCGCCGTAGTAGCAGGCGCTCCGGCAGGCCTCGTAAACGGCGTCCTGCAGCGACCGGATGGGCTTGGGGATCCGTGGTTGCTGGTAGGCGTCCGTGTCGGTGATCGCAGGCGGGCGGCCAGATCGACCCTTGATGTTGCGCCGCTTCAGCCCGCTCAGGATCATGTTCAAATTGTCGCTGTGCAAGAACACCTGGCGGGCCGGCGTGACTTCCAACACTTTGGTCTTGACGAGCGACATGGCCGCCAGGTCCCGCTTTAAAAACCCTTGGTCCGAAGCCGGCTTCGAGTAGTCTGTGCCGCCCGCAAAGATCATCCAAAATGCAGCGCTCAGCCGGTGAGACGGGTTGTTTCCGCCAAATCGCTTGCAGATCTCGACGCCCGACAGCGTCACCCCCTTAGAGAGCCGCAGCACAAACGGCTGCTGCGGTGAAAACGGCTTGTCCATGTGCATCCCGTACGCCACCGTTTGCAAGATGAGGTCCGTGTCCACCGATCGAATGGTGACCGGGTGCCCGGCAAGGGACTCGCGCACCGCGATCTCAAACGCTGACAGGTCGGCCTCCCCAAGCGACTCTATGGCTTGGCTGTACGTGCCAGGCTGGGTGTTGTCCCGCATCACGGCCGACGCGCCGTTTGGGTAGTACAGCTCAACGTGCTGCGTTCTCCTCGCGGTCGTGACGCACTCGTGCCACGTGGCCTCGGCAAACAGCTGCCATGCCAACTTTTTGGTAGGCCCGGGGTGGAACAGCATGTTAAAATCGATTTGCTGCTGCCGGGCGGGCCGGTGCACTTTTCCCGCCCCGTGCGTCGCCTTCACCTGCCGCAGCAGCGAGTCGGACATGGGCATCTTATTGGAGTACCGAGCCCGGTGCAACGACGCGCGCATGCGGGGCATGGTAGCCGCCCGATCAAACACGGCAAACATCCGTGACACAGACACGGGCAACGACGCTCGGATGGCTCGGTTGGTCACGCTCTCAATAGTTTGATCCGGTCTGGCGAACAATCGAATCACCGCGTTCATGTCTAGCACTTCGCTGCGACCCTTGGCCTTAGCGTTCTTCTGCCGCACCAGGACGGATGGGCCCAGCAGCTCGTCCCGGTACTTTTTTTCCAGTCCCCAGCCCATGCTTGCTTGCTTGCTTGAAGGGGGGGGGGGGGGGGGTGTGTCCGAGGCGGACGATGGCGTGTGTGGACTGTATTTCCCCGGTCGCAGCCGTACTAGACAATAAAAAAATGCGACCGTACATTGAGCTGGTGGTGTACGGTGGAGCGCTACTGGCAGTAGGTGATCCTACCCACTTCACGTGGTGGGGGGTCATCAGCTTGTGCCTGGCCAACCTGGCACAGGTGCTGCCTACATCGCCCGCGTACGATTACGCAAGGAGCAGAACTGCCATGCTCGCTGCCATCACTTGCACGATTATTATGGCAGCAGTCGTCGTCATGTCGTGCACCAAGTGCTTGATGCTGTCAGAGGCGTTGGACGAGGTAGGGCCGTGGGTGTACGCGGGGGGGAACTTTGCACTGCACTACTACCCGTCGCTTAGGGCGCTCACGCTGGCGCACGAGTACAGCTGCCACACGCTGTCGGGAGACGCGTCGCGGTTTTTGGCGGCGTACTGCGTTTTGCACCAGCCAGACGCCGTTTACGGCTGCGGGCTTCCACACGCCTGGCTCATAGCGCCGTTGGGCATTTTGCTCATGGCGGCGTGCGAGTACACGGCCGTTATCGTGTGCAATCGCCGGCAGCACCAGGCATAACTTTAAGGCGGTGTATTTTCCCAATAAATAAGCACGAAGAAGGGAGGAGATCACTTCAAGTGCACCGTCACGATTTTATCGACGCTGCCATCAGACGAGGCAAGGGGCACGGTGGCCTCAACCTGCAAGCACCGTAACCGGCGATTCCCGTGGGTGGTTACGCCGCATCGGGCAGCGTCCATTCCGAACACGACCGGATCTTTCTCGTCGGTGACAACGGTCGTAAACTTGCCGGCGCACTGGACGGAGCAAAGGGCAAGCCGCTTGTTGTAGCTGATGCCGATGATCACGGCGTCCTTGATAAGGCACCCAAGCAACGTCACCGTGGGCGACGGGTTCTCTGCAGGTGGCGGCGCGCACACGGTCGGCGCCACGGTGCCGTTGGCGTAGCCGCCGTGCTTGGCGTTGTCCACGTACAGCAGCGCGCC
>Ga0307980_1000054_pt1 | contig 56902 bp, 22 predicted proteins | sample OrgLakmetage1060_FD_201817 | JGI IMG/M metagenome (GOLD analysis project Ga0307980, IMG submission 201817) | Saline water microbial communities from Organic Lake, Antarctica - #1060 | ecosystem: Environmental > Aquatic > Non-marine Saline and Alkaline > Saline | place: Antarctica: Organic Lake... | reverse complement strand
CGATATAATAAGCTATGCTCCATTTTTAAAGAAAATATTCTTACAATACATTTATATTGCAGATTATTTCACAGAAAATAAATCTTTAATATCACAAGATCAGTTATTACTAGATAATATTAAAACAATGGAAAAAGAATCAGAAATACCTCTGGAGTTTTCTAATGATTTCGCTAAACATATTGTTATAAATGACTTTAGATCTTCGATAAGAATTAAAGAAAGTTATATCGATTACAATACTTTTACAACAATGATATTAGATGTTTTTACAGAAGAAATTAACCAGAAAAAACATAATAATAAAAAAAATAAATCTAATTTATTGTTATTTTTAGAGAATACAGGATTTTATCCCATCACATATGACTTTTTACGTTATCATAGTAATAGTGTTAACTATGAAAAAGGTATAGATAAAATTTTATATAGAATAGAAAATAATGCAGATTCGCTGCTGAAATTTAATAATAATTATGAATCTATAATTATTAATAAATATAATAATTATAAAGTTGAAAACAGAAACATTAAACTGTATGATGAAGTGAAAAAATTAAAGAAATATTTTATGAGTTCATTTATAAATTTTTCTAGTTTAAAAGGGAGGATTAAGATTCAGCTTCCCCCTAAGCAGCTGGATGAGAAAGCCTATAATATAAAATGTTATCGACACGAAACTATCAATAATAAAAATATTAAATTACAAACAAAAATTGCAATAAATAATGATGTATTGGATATAGCAGGAGTTGTATTCAACAGAAAAAATGAAGAAATATATAAAATTTTATATAACAAATTAACAATTAAACTAGTGAAATATGAAGAATTTATTAACTTGATAAAAGAATTTTCTCTCCAAGAATTTAATGAATTTGATAAAGAAATAATTTATTGTATGTTATCAGAAGATAAATTACAAGACATATATGATAATTATATCCAAATAAATTTGAAGAGAATTAAAGATGCTATCTATAGAAGACCATTCAATATTGATATTTTCAAACAAAAAATTAATGATATTAAATTAAAGTTTAAATTGAATCCCAAAACAGTTACAAAGTTTACAAATCTAAATATTGATAAATATTTCAAAATATACACAGTAGATAAATCTCGTATGGATGTACTAGACAAGAGAAATAATATTAACGTAATATCTAACGTTAATAATTCATTTATTAATCGATCAACTTGTATTCATAATATTTTGGAAAAAGAAAAAGGCCTTGTGGGGATAGCTGATACTTTCGCAGTTGAAAATAAAGACGGTATTTTTGTCTGCTCAAGCTGCGGAGATGTACTCGGAATAGAAAGATTAGTTGTAGATGGAACCTTTGTTGAAGATCTAGATAAATTACTTACAACAAAAGGAAAACAAGATCTTTCTGACGAATATAATGTATCACTGAAAATAATAGATATATTATTTGAAACAATAATAAATAAAATGAATCTAACAAATAAGAGAGATACAACAGATTATATTGAAATTACGAAAAAAGATTTTATTAAAAATATTTTCTTATTTATTGATAACCATAAAATTGATCCTGAAAGAAATATGCTAGAATATGGCGTCAATAACAAAATGTCATATTTGATACCAATTAATCTCAAGAATAAAAACGAAAAAAAAGAATATACAGTATTCAAAATAAATATTATTATATCATATCTGGTTATATTCTTTTTATTAGAACTTAATAAAATAAAAATACAGAGATTAACAATTTCTCATGAATCTAATTATTATATCTTTAATATCTTGAAAGAAAATATGTTCAAAGGGTTCAAATTAAATACAAAAAAAGGAAATGTAGATTTATTGGACTATGAGATATTATGTTATGTAATCTTTTTGTTTGGAAATGTTATCCTGTCAAAGAGATTATGGGAATATACAGATAAAAATATAGAAAAAAAAGTATTGCTAAAATCTATAATTACAACCATCATAGATTTATTAGTAACAATTTTAAATGTTCATATAAATGATAAAATAGATGGCAAATATAAAGAGATCTATGACAAGATTATCACCAGCAATATCTATGTGAGAGATGATATATTAGCAACAAGATTATTAGATCTTATTTTAGTAGATAAAAACAAGATTAAAATTAAAACAAATGATATATTTATCAAGATAAATGATGTTGTAGATAATGCAGCAATATTCACAAATTATTATAATCAGATTTTATTACCTATAATTATAGAGCATAAAAGTGTTATTGATAAGTTTTCCATTATATGCAGATTTTATGATTATAAGATTAATAAACTCAAACAGTTGAAAGTAAAATATGCGGATGATGTAATAGCTAAAAATGTTATTGATGGCAGAGTCAAGGACGATTATGATGGAAATACAATTAATGGGAATACAATTAATAAAGATACAATTAATGGGAATACAATTAATGGGAATACAATTAATAAAGATACAATTAATGGGAATACAATTAATAAAGATACAATTAATGGAAATACAATTAATAAAGATACAATTGATGTTGATACAATTAATGTTGATAACACTAGATTGGATAAATTTATATCAAAAGTTATTAAAAAAGTTTCAAATACAAGTAATAAAAAAGAAAATATAGACAAAACTATTAGTATAGATAAAATTAAGATGAATATACTTAATAATATCTATATCATTAATCATGAATTTATAGGTAAAAGTACAAATAAAGTAGAACTAATAGATGAATATTATTATGAACATAATAAAGATTTAATAATTAGAGTTCTTTCAATTATCAGCAAGAAAAATAGTAAAATAAAAATGTTATATAATCCAAATACATTACAATATTTAGGATACGTAACTAATGATAAATTTATAGAAAGTGAATTTAATATATGTATCGATTATATTAAATCGTTTAAAAACATTATTATTGATTCTATTCTCAATGATGATACATCAATACAATATTTGAATATTAATAGATTTAAGTGTTTGCTAAACAGAATCATTTCATCTATTAACAATAAAAAAATAATAATAAATTTTTCTGAATCTGTTTTATCTGACGAAGATAAATTAATTGAAAAGTATAGTAGAACAATTGATCATTTAATTATTAATACTGAAATTGATAATATAGATGATTTTTTTACAGTTATATACAGGTTTATAAAAGATGAAAATATCATTAATCTAATCATAGAGATTATGATATTATTTGATAATGATACATTAATTCCAAAAAATAATTTCAACATAGAAAAATATAGGATTATCCAAGAATACGAAAGATATTCATTATCACCTTTATATGTAAGTGACGAACAAGATCCAGTCATTAGATCACAAGAAGAAATAGAGGAAAATAATGACTTGAAAGAAATTATGACCTCTTTGGACATAGATGATGTAGCTGATGATGAAGTTAGTGATGACGGTATAGCTGAAGCGTTAGGGGAGTAAATTGAAATAGCGTTAAAGTTATATCATATTTTATATCATTAATTTTATATGAAACAATATTTAATGATACTAATGTTATTAATCTTTTTATTTGTTTTCACAATAAGTACAAATTTTATTTATCATTTATTGAATCTATACTTTAAAACATATATTCAACCATTAAATATCTCATTGGCAAAAACTTCAAAGAAACAAAAAGTAGATAAAGATTTAGACGATATGATCTACTTGAAAGTGATGAAGGAATTGAATAAAAGTTATCTCTTTTTTATGGCCAGTAGATTTATTAATCCACTTTATTTTTACAACACTAGACACGGAATTATAATAGAAAATTGTGTTCTTAGTACTAATATGAAATGCATGAATGTTTTTGACTTTGGAAGAGTGAATGTTTATTTTAAAATATTTATACAAAATAATAATAAATTTGTCATATATGATATTGGATTAATGGATCAAGAATTAGGTAATAATGATATTGAACCAAATATTGTGTTGAATAAAAAATATCATTCTCAGAATAATAGAGAATTGGTTAATAGTGATAATGATCTAAATTATAGCCCAAAAGATAATGAGAATATTCAACATGATATTGATCAAAATATTATAAATCCAAGTAAATTAAATAATATTGATAAAGTTAATAATGATTATGTCGGCAGAGTTAAGGGCGCTAAAGTGAATGGCACCAGAGATAAGAGCGAGCATTTTACTAGAGTGAACGGCACTGAAGTAAATGACAACAAAAGTGAAAATGATAATAACAGCAGTGAAAATTATAATACTACAGAAGAAATTGCCAATTTTATCCCAGAAATATTATATTAATATAATAATTTATTTAATTTTTTTAACTTTGAATTCATCAAAAAATATATCGTCAAGTAATTCTGTTGGTGTTATAAATTCATGATCACCTATAAATCTACCTCTATCTGTTACCATATCAGTACATCTATTTTTGTATGGTATAACTCGTTTTATAAACTCTACAACATTATTTGGCGTTTTATTGTTGTCCAAAATATCCGGAATAAATCCTTTCTTTGACAATGTACTAAAAAAATAATGAATATCATAATATTGATTCTTTTTAGGGTTAACATTAATTTTATCTGTCCAATTACTATTTACTTTTGAGTTATCTATAATGTTTGGAATACATGCAAAATCAAAGTCCCATAATAGTATCTGTATATCGATATTGGGGACTTTATATCTTACTCCATTAATATTGTATCCAATATATTTATCCTGAATATCTGTTTTTGTTACTAATAAATTATTAGCTTTAAGATCATTATGTCTAAAATCAGGATACCGTTGATGTATAACAGCTAAAACTGATACAATCTGGAAGAAAATTACCTTGAAATCTATTTCTTTCATATTACTAAAATTATTACGAAAGTAATCTAATAAATCCCCTTTTTCAGCCCATTCACTTATAAGCACTGAAATAGTATTATAATATTCATTATTTCTATAATTATTAATAAAACTTTTCATCTTTTTTCCCTGTAATATTTTTTTCTTATATAAAATCTCAAATGGTTTAAAATTAGTATTGTATGATATAATAGGTAGTGTTATATGTGGAGTTAATTTATTAATAACAAAATATGATAATATATAGATCATTAATATTTCTGCATTTTCTGGTCTCTTAATGTCATATACATTTCCATAATTATTATGTCTAGGATAAGCGACAACCTTAATAGCGTAAGAATTATTCTCTCTGGTTCCTTTGAAGGTGTGGCCAGTACTACCACTTTTAATATACTGCAGTTCTTTATTGAAATCTGTAATGATACTAAAAAAATCTTTATATTTTTTATCTATAATTAATCTAATATCATCATGTATATTTTTTTCTAAATCTTTTCTTTTATCTTCAGGATTAAACAATAACGAATACTGATAATCGCTAATTTTATTAACACGTTTATTTATCATACTATCTATCATAGTATTGGTTGTATAAATAATATTATCTTTACCTTCAATATATCTATCGATTAATGTATTATTATTTATATTAAATAAATTTGCATTATTATTCATGTCAAAATTATTTACATTGTTTGTATTATGATTCACGATAAAGCTATCAGCATTATTGCTTCCAACAGTGCTGCTTGTATTATTGTTCCTAATAATGCTGTTTGTATTATTGTTCCTAATAATGCTGTTTGTATTATTGTTCCTAATAATGCTGTTTGTATTATTGCTTCCAACAGTGCTGTTTGTATTATTGTTCCCAATAAAGTCATTCGTATCAAAAGATTTATTTTTTATTCTCGAATCAGTTAAATTGTCATTTGCATTTTTTTCCATATTTATTTTTTTTGTAGATTGCATTAATAATATACTATAAAAAAGTGAATAAAAAATATATAAATAAGATATTACTATTAAATTATAATATTTATTAAGATGGTTGTAATAACAAAGAAAAATGAAAACAATAAATTAAATTATTCTTTTCTTGAATTCAACATTACGGGAGACGAAATTAACTCTATTGTGGTTAACTCAATTAGAAGAATTATTTTGTCTGAAATCCCTGTTCATATATTTGAAGAATTTCATTTCAGTTATAATGATACTATTTATAATAATAATCAAATGAAATTAAGGATAAAAAATATCCCTGTTTGGGGTATCGATACAAGTGCAGTATTAGGCAAAAATAAAGATCCAAAAAATACTGTCAATGAGAATACAATTCCAGTTAAAAATAAAGAAAATGAAGATAAATTAACGATGCATATTGATATAACCAATAATAATAATGATATTATACATGTAACTACAGATCATGCAAAGTTTTACTATAAAAATGAAAGCATTCAATCACCATATATATATCCAGTACAGTTATTAAAGTTGCAAAAGAATCAATCTATTAACTTTACAGCGGTTACAAATGTAGGGATTGAGAAAACGGATGCTTTATATAGTCCAGTAAGTGTAGCATATTATAAAGAACTATCAGACACAAGCTTTGATTTCATCTTGGAATCAAGGGGACAATATACGGAAAAAGATATACTTATTTTGGCAGTTAATATATTGTTAAAGAAATTAACCAATATATTAACGTCATTTACTAACGTTTCGAATAAACCAAACCAATTTATGATTAATGATGAAGACCATACTATAGGAAATTTGTTATCTAAAGGTATGAATCTAAATGATTCTGTTAAATTTGCAGGTTATCATATGATACATCCACTAGATACAAATGTAGTAATTAAGTATGAATTAGTAGATAATAATCAGATTACTGATGTTGTCAGACAGGTTATTCATTACTATAGAAAAATATTTACTGATATTTTAAACAAAATAGAAACTAAGTTGTAATAGCGGGCTTCAGCGGGGGCTTCAGCGGGGGCTTCAGCGGGGGCTTCAGCGGGGGCTTCAGCGGAGGCTTCAGCCTAGAAATACAAACATAAAAAATGAATAATTAAAGATATATTTTAATATAAATTATACATTAATTATTATGGATAAACAAAATTATATTGAACTAAAAGATGTTTCAGTAAAGAAATTTATTATTGATTTATTGTATAAAAAAATAAATCTTATAGATTACAAGTATGAGATTTTTAAATCTTATAACGATTATTTATCTGTTTCCTCTGCTGTAAAATATATTCTTCCCAATTTAACTGGAAAGAATATATTTTTAATTTATTATAAAAATATTTCATTTATTATCCCAAAACAGAAGCTTTGTTTTAGACATCAATCTATCAATTATGATGATGTTGATATTAAGTTTAGGGATGAAAGTGTCAAGTATGACATCACCATTTTCAGCGCAAAAATGATCAATAATAATATGTATGTATTTGATTGCTACTATTTTTTAGGAAAGAATATAATTGATTTAGATTTGTATAATAAATTTACATATCTGAATATTCATATTAAGAATGATATGAATTTACATAGTTCAGTTAATATGATAAAGTTGTTTAAAGTTGATAATATTGATTATGATATATTTACAAAATATCTGAAAGAATTGAAAGGTATGAGTAAAAATGATAATGAAAATATTAGATGTAATGGTTTAATTTTATTGACTAAAAAGTCAGGGATAAGTTATATAACGATTGATTTTAATGACAATAGTATTGTTCAAATAAATAATAAATTTAATAAAAATAATAATAAAAATTTATCTAATTACCAAAATACTTACTATAATTATTTTCTTAACATTACTTATGACTATGAAACTGATAAAAGTTTGGAGAAAGAAATATTCGAAATTTATAAATTGAATGATAATATTCCTGATATATATTACAGAGTCGATAATGATGTCAAGAAAATTCTTTCAATTCCCAGCTTAAAAATATCACATAGATGTAGGGATATAATTAAAGAGAAAGAAAAAGCATATAGCTTTTTATGTGTTTTCAATAAAAATATAAATAATTGGGTTCCCGTCAGTGAGATTAAACGTTGATGGTAATTTGATTTAATATTATTTGAATTTTAATTTATTATGGTTTACAAATGTTTTGATTAAATTAGTTGCTGGTAAGTGAGGGAGCATTCAACCGAGCTGGTAAGCGAGGGAGCATTCAACCGAGCTGGTAAGTGGTGACTATTCAACTCTCCCGTCAATCTTTGCAGTAAAACTAAAGTAATCATAATGAATAAATGTAAAAGTTATTAAAGTTAAAAATAAAAATGATTATAAAAAGCCAATATGTAATATAATAAATCTCTTATATATATTATACTATGATCGAAATTTTTGATAAGAAAGCATCACAGGATATTATCAAGACTATTGATAATTTATCATTATATATTAAAGTCAATAATATAAAACCGCAAATTTCAGATGATAATTTTATTGTTGATAGCGATACACTAAAACTTGTTATTGGAGATAATGAATATATGAAATTAGGTAATGATGAGATTATATTTTATAATGATGTTGAATTTAATCATAATGTTACGATTAATTCTTCGTTAAATATTATCAAAGATATTACTTGTAATAATATTTTATGTGATAGTTTGAGTAGTAAAAAACTTTATAGTAATTCTGTTATATCTGACTCTATAACAGTGAATGAGTTATCTATTAAAGGAAAAATAGATGGGAATAAAATTAAGTTTGTTAATAATGCTGATATAGATATTAATGGATCTGTTGATAGCATTAGATTAGGATATTATGACAATACAGTATTTCCACATGAAAATTATAGTATAGAATTTTCTGATGATCAATTTATTAGAATTACAGAGAATAATTTACAGGTTAAATTTTCAAACTCTGATAATATTTATGATATTGGTCTTGTTGATGTGAGCACGAGGGAGATAAATATTCCAGATTTTGGTGTTACCAGAATTGATAGTAATCGTGGTACAATCAATAATCTAAGTTGTACTAGGATAACTGCAGGTAATATAGAAGTATCTAATGATTTTATTGTAAATAATATTACAGCATTAACTTTGCAAGTTGTGGAAGATATTATGTCTGATAATGCTAATATTAATAGGATAAATACAGGGTTGATTGAAGTTGAGAATATGACTGCAAATAATATTACATCTCATATAATAGATGTGACTAATACTGTTACAACGAATGAATTAATATCTAATAATTGTAGTATAGATAATATAATTGTGAGTAATTTACAGGTTAAAGATACATTGATTGCAGACATAGCGACTATAGATACAATATCAGGGAGTCAATTTAGGATAGATCAATTGTTTATTAATAATCTTGAAATTAATGATCAGTTAAATACTGTATTTGCACAGCAAATTAATGACATTAATGAATCATTTTCTTTTCCAAAGTACATTATTAATAGAGATAATAATTTTGATCTTGAAATCACTGACAATTTATCTCAAGCCTTAATTGGATTTGATGAAGATAATAAATATTATGAATTAGATGTTAAAGATGATAATGAAATTACTGATTTTAATTTTATATTATTCGTCCCAGTTGAGAGTAATAAAACTTACTACATAAATTTTTTTGTTAGGAGTAAGATAAATGAAAAATTATTATCGGTCTCAGTTAAAAATGAAACGTTGACCAATTTCGTCAATGTTTCTATCATCACACATACAGATAGATTAACTCGAGTATTTATAGAGTTTAATTCTTTGGACACTATAATGCAAATATATTTTGGTGCAGTTGGAATCTATACACAATCAAGTGATATTTATGAGATTAGTAACGTAATTATATTCTATGAAAATGAAGCAATTATTATTAGTAACAATACTATGATTAATGGAGATCTAGAGTTATTATATGATTTTTCTGCTACTGATATTTTTGTTAGAGATTTGGGAATGAATATAACAGAGAAAATTGATCAGTTGGTATCATCTTTTGAAAATACATCTCAGTTTTTTACAGATACTGAATATGTAAATATAACTAATATAGTTGGTTTTAATAATAAAGTTGACGTATTAAACGATGTAAATATCATTAATTCTAATTTAATATTTTCTGTAGATGGTAATAATTTTTCTATTATAGAGTTGCAGGATAAATTAGATATATTTAATTTATATATAAAAGATGAAAATGATCCAATCACTAATAAATTAAATATTGTCATTAATGATAACATTTTTATTGCTGATGATAACGTAACATTTTCTAGTAATATTAATTTAATTGAAAATAAAAATATAGATATTAATGGTAATATTATTCTGAAATCAGATGGAGATATTACATTTACTAACCAAGATAAGTCGTTTAAAACTATATATGAAGATTTTAAAATGGTATTAGATAAAATTACTGTTGGTACTCTTCCTGTAAGTGGGGGAGAATTTATGGATATTAATAATGGTAAACTAATTATCAAAGAAAATATTATTGATATTGATGAAGATTTATATATTAATAGTACAATTAGTATCTCTGACAATGTTACTATCAATTCAGAAAGAATTTTCTTTCGTAATAATGATAACTCACTAATCAATTTTAATGACTTTTATAATGAAATTAATGATAGCTTCTCAGACATTGTATATGACAATCAAAATGTAACGTACACTATATCAGAATCTATTGTGGTTAGTAATACTAATATAAATATATTAACTGATTTTACTGCGAAGAATGTTTCATTTTTGGATACTATTACTTGTACTGGTGATATATTCTTCGGTCCAGATCAACGATCATTAATATCATTTTATAATTCTGTATCTGACATTAACCAAAAGTTTGTATATGATGGAGATACAAATATACTTGTAATTGATAATACAATTACTGTTGATAGAAATCAAAATATTGTCAATATTTCAGCCAATTTAATTGTTGATCCAAACAATGCTGTAACAGTTTCTAATATCAATACTGAAGAATTAACTGTTGGAGATATATCTTTTATAGATTTCTATAATAATTTGAGAGATACTATAACAGAAAATACAGCTGGAGATTTGGTATTAAATGACATTCTAGTTATAGGAGATAATCTAGTTACCACTACTGTTGTATCTGTAGACCAATTAACTGTTTCCAATAATGCTGTTGTGAATAATGATTTATTTATTGATAACAATAATTTTATGGATCTATATACTGAAATTGAATCATTACTAGATAATGTGGAAAATACTACTCCGCTTACAATACAAATAAAAGATGCTGATATATTAATCGTTGATAATCTCATTACCATAGATGCTGTGGTAACAAATAATCTTACCGTTACTAATGACTGTACAATTGAAAATGATATAACTATAAATGGAGTATCTGTAGCTTCAGTATATGACATAATAAATAAATTTGTTAGTACTGAAAACGAATTAGAATATGATAATAAATTAATTATAGATAGAATTAATAATACAGTAACTGTAAATGATAAAATTTATATTGATAATCTTATTGTTGATGGTGATATAACCAGCTCTGTAAATATCTTTATAAAATCAGGTAACAATGGAGAATTTTTATCTTTCAATGATATATATAATAAATATACAGAATTATTTGGTCGTATAGATGAACTATTCAATGCTGTAAATTTGGACTCTAGTGCAATGATGTTAGAGACGTATAATATTGATGATGGAATCGTCACCAGATTTACAGTTACAGATAATATTACAGTTGATAACATTATACTTAAAAATAATGCAAGTTTAAATTATCTTAGTTTAATACCACAGATTAATCTTTCTGATCCAGTTTTAAATCATCTTATTTTCAAGATTGGTATTAATAAAGATGATAATAATGTTCAAGTTAAAACTTATAACAGATATAAAGATACTAATATTGAAAATTATTGTTATTTGATTAGCACTAATGGACAGACAAGAACTGCTGTGGATGATCTAGATGATGGTTATATTAAATCTTTTAATAAGATTAAATGGTTAGGCCCTGCTATAAGTCCAAGTACAAATCCTCAAACTTTTAATTTAGATCCGTCTAAAGATTATCCTTCTATTATCATTCCAGATATAAAATTAAAAGAATATGCACGACAGAATAATGGATTTTCAATTTCATACTATATTAAAGTTAAGGGATATATTAATTCAGGTATGGTTCATTTTGGCGCTCCAATAAGTTTATTATTGGACAACAATAAGGGGGGATATAAATCTGCATTTAAAATATCGCCCAGGATTTCCAGCGAGAGAATAAATTTTTATAATTATACTAATTTACCTGATGAAACTATAAATATATTTCCTTTATTTTATGATGACTTTGAATATAGTAATATATCTACTGCACCTAATAAATTTGTTTTCAATGGAGGGGGAAATAGCACCATTAGTGAAGAGTATAGAATACCGCTCAATGATGGGATTGGAGCAAATGATCCAGAAAAACCTTTTAATACAAATGATCCAGTTAGCTATGACGAAGAATATGGCAATGATGTGTTTTTAATTACATATATTTTTAGATTTAATAATTATGATTTTTCTTATTTATCAGAATTATCTGATCAACAGTTACCACAGGATATAGGAAAAAAATATTTTAATCAGGAAAAAGTAGTAGACTATCCTTCAGTCCAAGTATATCAGAGAAATATATCTCAGAAAGTGGGTAATATTACTAATAAAAAAAATTCTCAGAATAATACAGCTGACAATAAAAGACTTATTTCAAGTTATAAATCTACTTATTTACCTCTAGATATGGGAACGTTTTTTGGAGGAAATTCTATGATGGTTATTGGATCTATCCCAAATGATTTCAATGGTCCGAGAAATCAGTTTAATGGGATGACGAAAGATTTATGGGAAAATAAAATTATTGATACCAGTATTAATACATTAAATCTAAGATCAGATATTTCAGAAGTTATGGTGTTTGATAAACCTTTAGACTATAATGAGTTAGAAAGCTTGGGAGATTATTCTCCATTCAGAATTTCACAATTGTGAAATTCTCCATTCAGAATTTCACAATTGTGAACATTTTATTTTATTCCATTCTATCCAATTTCTTTTTTTCTTCTTATCTCATATATTACATTATGATAGCAACATCAAGTTTAATTAATAACAAAATTTCTCTTGATTTTAAAAAAATATTAGTTAGAATGGACAATGACATCAAGATAAATGGATCGGATAATGCTTCAGTATTTGATGACTACCTATCATTTTTACGTAATACAATTTATGTTAATACATATACTGTCTTTAACAAAGATGTAGATATTATATCATTAATTTGTAATGATATAAATGGGGGGCTAGAAGAGCCAGGGATATCTGTCAATTCAGGGACAATTAAAAGTACTTTAATACATTCTCCATCAATAACATCAATATTTGTTGATGTTATTGATACTTTTAATACTTCAAATATAACTATTAATGTAAGTGATAAAACTAGTATTATCACAAAACACATAGCTGAAATAACAAAGAAAAATAATAGTTTTAATATATCAGAGTTATATCTAGACGACAATTATAAAATATATTTTTCTGATAACAATATTTATCTGGATAATTTTCAAATGAATACTACATCAATAACCAGTAGTATAATTGAATATAAGAAAAATATATATGGAAATTTATATTTTAATATTATAACTGTTGATAGTGTTTACAGTAATAATATTTTATCTAATGCTGTAAATGTCACCAATATTACAACAAATAATTGTATTGTATCTGATAAATTAATATCTACAACAGTAAATACAAAATCTATTAATTGTGATGCAGATGACAGCCATAGTAACATTGTTAATGTTAAATTACAATCACAATTGATAGATACAAACACTCTAAATAATTCCAATGAATTGTCTATATCTTTATTAAACAATACAAATAGAATAATTGCCAATAATTATTCTGGAAATGATTTATTACAGTGTGAAAATTTAGAAACTAATAATTTTATAAATCAAAATAATATAAATCTAAATCTTTTGCAAACACAGGATACGTCTTGTGTAGATCTATACATCAGGGATACATTAACTGTCAATGAAAGACTCGTTACAGAATTCGATATTGACATACATAATATCTATTACACTAATTTTAAGGTATCAAAAGATTCTATATTTCCAGCATCAAAAATAAATGAATCTATAGAATTCGTTTTGGATGAAATTAATGTGAAGAAAATTATGTATTTACACATTTTTATTGATTCGGATAAAACGTTCAATATAATCGTTAAAAATAAAATTAAAAATACTCTGATCATTAATACATCGTTTAGCAGAAATGCTTCAATTAGAATTATTCCATTGGAAACAAATTTTATAATTCTATTTAATGATTCATATCAAATATATAAAAATAATATTTATCTGACTTTTAATCAGAATGATAATAATCTATTATTTGATCATAAATCTATTATTTATAATTTAAATTTATTGAGTGATTTCATCATTACTGCTAATTCTATGAAAATAGATAATGTTGATATTAATGAGTTTATAGATCAGAAGGTATATAAAAATTCTGAAATAACAAGACGAATAAATACTGATACCATTAACTTTAGAAATTTAAAATTATTACAAAACTTAGATATTACAGAAGATATTATCGTCCATAATAAAGATTTCAAGAATATAAAAAATAAGATAATCTTTATTGATGAAAGAAATGTAGATTATTTATTAACCAATAAATTTACCTATGATAAGAACTTGAAAACAAATAATATAGATTATACAGATTTTAATATTACCAATAATGATAACAATAAAAATTTATTAGATTATATCATTTCGGATAGTCTATCTATAAAAGTATTAAATGAAAATAATTTTCAGCACGTTATTGTGTCTAATAATATGGAATTGATTAATGATTATTCTAAACATATTTATAACAAAATAGATGATAATTTAAAAAACACTAATATTTTACTTTTAAATAGACCTGTTATATGTCGTGACATATTTCCTCAGAATATTGTCTTTAGTAACAATAACAATATTAATGATTTTAATAATGTATTTACTATTTTGACAGATTCATTAACCCATATAAATAATGTTGTTAAGAATGGAAACTTGATAAAAGCATTATCTGTAAATAGTATTGACGTATTATTTGATCAGTTTTTATTGGATAGTAATGTATATAATTTAAACAATAACAGCAAAAATATCAATATTGAATCGCAGAATATTACATTTGGCAATGTTAATACTATCAATTTAAATTATCCCATAATGGATGCTATCAATGTTTTTAATCAAAATTATAATTTTAAGATTGATAACTTTAATACAATTATTAATAATGCTGATTTGATATTAGTAGATCTTGATTTTCAAACTATTAATATTGGGACAAAGACATTTAATTCAAACGTATTTGTTTACTTATTAGATGTAAATGAGAATAATGATAGTACAAAAATAAATAAAATTTATATAGATTCAATTCAGGATGTTGATTTGGGCGATTTGTTTGTCAAATTTTACAATTCAACAGTAGAAAATGAAAGCAGTATTTTAAACGTTCAAAATCATTTATTTGATAATCTAAAATTAATTAAAAATATAGAACCAATATCAGATTCATTATCTGCGCTAGATATTGCTATAGATTTTAATGATCAAAGTAAATTTTTAATATATAAGAACAATAAAACGTTATCAGATTTTGATGAATTTGATAATATTAATTTTGGTATAATTAATAATATTAATAATATTGCAACGGAAAGAAACGCCACAAATAACGTACTATTTAACAATGTTGAACATGATACAGATAATGGTATTGCTTGGTTAGTTAATCCTAGTAAAGATAATAATACTGGAATAAATCCCTGTGTTATTGTGTCTGGATTAAATTTAAGCAGATATTATCAAACTGGATTTACAATTAGTTATTTATTGAAAGTCCAGAGTGGTAATGTGAGTGATGTCCTTGCTCCGCTGGCAATAATCTCAGACAATACTGGTTTAGATCAAGCAAGAGGTAAATTTCTGTTAAAGATTCAAAATGATGAAATTATGTTTCCATTTTATTTGAACCATAATGACGTGACAGATTCATCAGAAGTATATTACCCACATAATATCAATTATAATGATTTTGTATATGATTTTAATACACTCAAGACAGAAGAAAACTCTATGGATAATCCATTCATTGACGGGATAAAATATACAGAATTTGATAATAATAATAGATTGTTTTCAGAGACGGATGATATTTATATGATTTCTCATATATTTAAGTTTAATAAATATATAGATAATGTATCTTCATTAAACTATCAACAACAATATCAGGATGGACTTCCATCTGTTCAGTTGTATATACGTAATATTAAAAACAAATATTCTAATATCACAAAATCTTTATCTACTTTAACACCAAATCCAAGTCAAGTAAAATATAATAGTAATTTATCACATACTCCGTATGATATTAGTTCATTTTTTAATAATTGTATTATACAGTTTGGAACAAATTTTGATGGCTTTGTTATAGACTCTGACAGCAATATTGACGCTGATGAGTGGCAGAATAATTCAATTGATACTGGAAGTATGCTTAAACTGAAATCTAAAATGGCTAAATTTAGGATATTTAATAAAGCAATGACGCAAGAGGAGTTAGACAACACAAATATTGTTTCAGATTCGGACAATACAAATATTATTTGAGCAGCATTCTGGCAGCGTTAGGGCAGCATTCTGGTAGAGTTAGGGCAGCATTCTGGTAGAGATAGGGCAGCGTTAGGGCAGCGTTAGGGCAGCGTTAGGGCAGCGTTAGGGCAGTACAGAGTAATATGATGTAGCATTAAATAATATTTATACTCTGTTCAATTCTGAAACAATATTTATATTATCTGAATTAAATTATATTAAAATGGCCCAAAATTCTTTACATTCTTCGACAATGTTTCAGATTTTAAAATATAAAGCTTCTATAACCAACAAGAAAAATATTAATGATTTTAAGCAGTTCATTAACAGAAATGAGGTTGACACAGAAACGCCAGTAGAGTTATATCTTAGTAAAAACATTATTATTGATGAAAATAAAAATATAGAATTCTTTGTCAACGATAAGTTATATATTCATTGTGTGGATAGTACAAATAATATTTATTATAAATCTAGCCAAATTAATTCCATTATGAAAGGAGAATTATTTGTATTGAATGGAATTAATTCCGCCAATATGATTGCTAATGAAATTACTGCATCCAGTTCAATTGTTGATAATATTACTGCAAATAATGTCACTGTAAATGACATGTTATACGCTAATATTGTTAATATAAATAATGATGAAATTGACAGCACAATGGAGTTTGAAAACGCTATCAATTTTAGATTACCAAAGTTGAAAATTAATAATGATATTATATTTTCTAATATCAACAATTTAGATGGAAGAATATTTGTAAATGATAGTACTAATAAAATTAATATTATTTTGCCTAATTCTGATACTGTATATGAATTTTTATTGTCTGATAATTCTTCATCGGATATAAATCTTGTATCCCAAACATTTACAGCTATTAGTAGTAACATTGAAAACTTGTTGTCGAATATTATATTATCCAATTCTGTATCAGTGGATAATATAAATGTTAGTAATGAGGTAAGATGTGCTACAGCAATGACTGTTATAGATGAAATTGTATGTGAGAATTTAAATATTAATCAAACTTTGAATGCTAATTTTATTACTTCAAATAATATTACCATAGTTAATGCTATACATTCAGAGATTATTAATTGCGATACTATTAATAGTAATCAAATTATAGCACCATATTTGGTAATTGAAGAAATAGAAAGTGTGAATGCTACAGTGTCAAATCATGCTATGGTTGAAAATTGTATTATTAATAATAGGATTGAGACTAATAAGCTTTATGTGGATGGTTTGATCGTAGATGGTGTTGATATAATTACTATCTTAGATAATATAAATGTACAAAATTTATCAACAGAATTTAATAGAAATATTATTCTTCCTGCTTCCCATAAGGGCGTTGTGAAGAACAGTGAGACGCCAAATAAAACGTCTTTCAAAGCGCCATTTATTCAAGATAAATATTATTTATATGTATTTTCTAATGATGAGATAGTAAATATATCAATTAGTAATGAAATCTCTGGTACTGTAACTGTTAGTTTGAATATGGATTCTATTCATAAGTATCATATTTATGAATTTACTATTGCTAATAGAGCTATTGATGTTGACGTAATAGCAAATTCTGGGACAATAATAAGGGTTATAATGTTTGAAAATTATCCCCAAGTCATTTTTGACAACAATCTAGTTATTAATGGAAATCTAGTTGTTAATTCGACATTATATGTCAACAATCTTAGTAATTTCTTCACTCCACAATTTAATGATTACTTAAATATTATTGATAATGATATTAGTTTTGATGACAATAAACTTGAATTTAATAAAGATGTTATATTTAGAAATAAAATTAATTTTAATGATATATTAACGGTTAATGGAGATGTGTTGATACATAATGGAGAGGATAATATTATTAGTACAATTGATTTATATGACGCTATAGATAACAATATTGCTTTGGAATACATTACATCTGATATTGATGCTGTAAATAATACAGTTAATATAAATGTTAATTCTAGCTTTGATGTAAGACAAGATAGAGCTGTTATTTTATCAGATGTAAATTTAGATTCAATAACTCTGAATAATAACACTATGGATACTATTGATATATTGTTTAGTGATAATAATAATCAAATATCATTTAATGGATTTAATTCTAATATTCAGATATTGGTGAATTTATTAAATAATTTACTTGCAATTGAAAATAATGAAATTACTGTAAATGCAATTAACGTTATTGGAACGAATAGTATGGAGTTTGATAATATACATATTAATAATTTAAATTCTGATGATATAAATATTGTTGATTTCTACAACCAAAACAAGACCAAACTGGAAAATATAGACATTATTTATGACAGTATTTTTGCTGCCGAGAATAATATTAACTTTATAAATCCTGCAACATTTAATGCTGATGTAACAATCACAGAAAATATGACGATCAATAGTAATATTATTGAAATTAATGATTCTAGTTTTTCGTTGAATAATTTATATAATGATTTAATTACGACGACTTACTTTACACTGAGTGATACAGCTGTTATTTTTAATGATCTAATGAAGATTGAAAATAACAGTATTGAGATCAATGGAATGTTAGAACTTAATACCATTCAGAATAATACTTTGTTAGCAAGGACAGATATAAATATTACAAATATTTCATTTATTGATTTTGTTGATGAGATTGATATTATTAAAAATAAAATTAATACTGTTTTTGATATTGATAATAATGTAACTACAATTAGGACGAATAGTTTATCTGCTGATGATGTAACTTGCAATACAATGAGTGTTCCTGATATTGTAGTAAATGTTTTTGATAATGATACTTTGACTAGATCTGTATCTGTAGTTGATGTGTATAACCAAATTTATCGAGTTAATCAGACAGTATCTTCTATTATCAATTTATTTGAAATAGATAATGATACTTTAACTATTGATAATAATGAAGATTATTATCAAATTAAAATTCTGGAGAAATTGATTCTGGATAATATGACTATTACCAATGGAGATTTATATTTCTATAATGATGAAAATGTAAAACTATCAATGTTGAATTTGATACAGTTGAAAGAATATGCTGATGAATTAAATGTTTATATATTACAGGATGATGATTTAACTGAAATTAAATCTAATTTTATTATTAATAGTGAGATTCAGATAAATAATGAATTGATATGTAAGGGCGATATTATAGTAGATGGTAAAAATTTCACTGAGTTTTATAATAAAATTGTTGATATGGAAAATTTATATACTATCTTTGAAGATAATGCAAATAATATTAGTAATACTATTGTATCAGATAATATTATTCAGGTGAGAAATGACATTAATTATGTTGATGAGAATGACAATACTATTTCTATTATAGATTCGTATAGAAATAGTGTAATGTTGGAAGTGAGAAATATGGGTTTGGTTGCAAAGTTAAGGATTGATGATAATGGTGACGTTATTAAAGATTCATACCAAACAAATAGAATAGAAGTGGATGTCAAAGTTTTTAACCATTCTAGTTTTGATGATACAGTAAGAAATATAAGAAAGATTAAATCGTTAAAATTAAATAATAGTATTAATTTCTTTGAAAGATTTAATAATGTAAATTGGTTTTCTCCTCATCCTAACACGCTTATATCACCCACTCCAAACAGAATTGACAACCCATTATTATTTATCAAAAATATTGATATGCATGATTATAGAAGAAATGGTTTTACATTTTCTTACTTTATAAAGCCAAAAAGATATTATGACATTAAAAATACTTTTAGTGACATTTTTATATTTCAGTTAGTAACTCATAATAATATGAATACAGCAATGTTTTCATTTAGAAATGGTATATTTGATAACAAGTTTCTTACATATAATAGGGTATCGAGTACAAATCTATCATTAAATACTAATAGAGCATTTTTCCAGGATGAATTTTTATATAACAATAAAAATTATTTTATGTATGACTATGGAGGAGATAAGAATATAAAGGATGATAATAGGATAGCTGCAAGAGATGGTTTAGGATATGATAATTTTGAAAATGAAAATAAATTATTTATTCATGATGTAGGTGGCGAGACCAATAATTTACCCAATGATGTATGGTTAATATCAAATATTTATAGTTATAATGATGCTGATGTACCTGATGAATCAAGATATGATGTTTTAAATACTTTGGTGAATAAAACAGCATCTAGTTATCAATTAGGTATTAAGAAATTAACAGAGAGGTATGGTAATATTACAAAAGTGATTACTAATCAAAATAGACATTCTAGTCAGATTGACACTGTAGCACCGTTAGCTTTGGGAAGTATCTTTACAAATTATTCTTATGTTATACTTGGTTCTACATTTGACGTGTTTAGATCTAGTGTTATGAGTCTTGATGGTAATTATGATTTTTGGGATAGTGACAATGAAGGCTTGCGTACAGCTGTACGTGAACATCGTGTAGATTTAACATTTCCAATGATATTTAATAAAGCATTATCTTTTGAAGAATTTAATAAACTTGGTTCTATACCATTAATTGAGTTTGATAAATTATAAAATTATAATTATTTAATCTTCCTCTTGCTCTGTTAAACCTAAACCTGGATTATGATTTTGATCACATTCATTATTTTCTTTTCTAGAATTATCTACTTTGAGTGTAACTGCTTCTAGGCTGGAAGCCATTCTTTTAATATGATCTGTTAAATTATTCATGTTATCTTTCATTTTGGATAATTCATTTTCTATATCTGCTTTGAATGACAATACAGATGGCGTTATATCTGATTTACTATTTAATTTTACTAAATTATGTTGGATATTTTTAATATCATCTTTTATTTGATCAAGATCTGAAACTACTTTTTTTCTCTCTGGTTTTAATTCAACTACTTCTTCTTCTTCAGATACTTCATCATCATTTTCTGGCTTGGTGGGTTTTGATTTGGCTTTAGATTTAGCTTTAGATTTAGCTTTCTCTTTGGGCTTAGGTTTGGAACCTTCAGTTTCTGAATCGTCAGCATTGTCACTGCCGCTATTAGCACTCTTATCATCAGCAGTATCATTAGATTTTTTTGATAATGCTTTTGCTTTAGATTTAGCTTTTGTTTTTGGTTTAACAACTTTTTCTTCAATAATGGTTTCCTCGTTTTCATTTTCTTCATCTGATTGATCTAGTTTTTTAGATGAAGATTTAGCTTTAGCTTTGGGTTTAGATACAATTGGTTGTTCATTTTCTTCATCAGACTCATCTTTTTTAGATCTAGATTTTGGTTTGGGTGTGTTGACACTTTTGGAACTTGATGATTTTTTATTTTTAGAATCTGTGCTCATTTTGGAAGAAATTGAGCCGGTGTCGTTTTCTTTGTTGGATTTGGGCATTATAGTAATTAATGAATATTAAATATTTATATAGTATTTAATATTCAATTTTTATTGAGGACGTGATTGGAGATAAGGTGAGATATTTATATCTGTATTGTTGTTATATTTGTATTGTTGTAACTGTTATTTCTTCTATTACCATAATTTCTTGTATTACCATAATTTCTTGTATTACCATAATTTCTTGTATTAAAGCTCTCATTATTACGGTAATAGAGAAATTATAATTTTCATATTTAAGGCTCAACAATAAAGTTAGTTCTGGTCCAGTCGGAATAAAAAGCAGAGCCATTAGGAAACAGGGGAACTATATCATGGTCTTGTATAACACCTGTAGTTGAAATAAATCCTTCGTGGAAAATATAACCAGTAAATGTATTTTGCATCATCATAGTATCTATTAAAAATGGCTTAGAATCATCAAGTCCATGATTTGTACTCATATCAGCAACCTTTTTTCCAGACCAATCATGTATTCTATAGCTTATACTTGATCCATCAGTTTCTATACTAAGAAAATAACCTTCATCTTGTAAACTACTATTAAGTTCAAATTCAGCAAGATTATTTCTTATGTTAAAATTTGTAATCCTGTCTGGTGAAGTGATACCAGAAACATTATTAGTAACGACTGCTGGATTAGTAGATACAGATAAAGATGAAGGACTTGTTCCATATCTAATATTAAATTTTGGTCGTTGACCTCCGCCATTGGGATCTTGTAAAGTGTCTGTGGAGGAGGATAAATAATAATGACCGTGCCAAAGATTAGAAAGAAATCCAATACAAAGATCAAATGATCCTATATCTCTATTAGGATCTCTTTGTAATTTAAAAATATAGTTTCTTCTTCTATTTGTGCTGCTAAATCTTCTAGTCATACTATCAGCGAGCATCCAACCAGAGCCCATTCTATGTCTCCATCTCCATGTTGTTCCATTATTTATAAATTGAGGATTATCCATTGTTAAATTTGATCTTCCATTAAGATGGTCATCAGGAACATATGTAGAGTAAATTGTAGATGGATTGTTATTGTCACTCCAAGTATTAAAACTAATTGGATGACCAGTACGAAATCTTCTATAACCAGAAGAATAAACTCCATTTTGATATCTATCAAATATATAGGGAAAAAATGAAGCATCAGTAACTGATCTCATAACTGTTCTAGTAATTGTTGATCTTCCTCCATTTGCTGCAATTGATTCATATTTAATTCTTGTTATAAATCTATTTCCGCCAAAAGTACCAGTTATTTCTGTGTTTGTTCCTGAAATAGTGATTGGTGAAGATACTTTCGCATCATTGAGAGAATATGTCCTAACTGGACTACCATCAGATGCTGTTATACCTGGATCTCTGAATATAGGAGGAATAAATCTAATGAGTGGATCTCCAAGTAATGTCAATACTGGTCCAGTATTAAAAAATATTTTAGATGGAAATAAATCAATAAATTGTGATGGTGTCATAGGTGTTTCTGACAGAACAAATCCATCATAATATTCATAATCACTTATATCTCCAACTCTTGTAGATGGATGTATAAATGGTGGAATGTTACGTACACCTGTAGTACTGTATGGTAAAGTTGCATCTAAAACTTTCAAACCATTAGAATCATACATTCGATAAATAATTTGTCCAGGAGATCCTTCTAGTGAAATAAAATACCCATTTGTATATAATGCTTGGCTATGATCAAATCTAATTTGATTCGAAGTAACATTGGGTGTTTCATCTCTAAATGGAGACGTTACACCTGACAATGTAAAGCTAGGTGTAATTGAGTTATCATTTCGAATATAAACTCTATTTTGATGAATATAAAAAAAAGGTTCTCCAGAACTAAAATTCTCATTTACATTATTATCTACACTTTCGTCCATTTCAAATGAAGATTTATCTATATTTGAACGAATAGCAAAATAAAATTCTTCATCACGTTGTCTCAGTTTGAAAACACAGAAATAGTTACCGGTAAAATCAATAGTTTTGGTTGCCGCTTTACTCGGCATCCAATTTGATCCAAAATTAAATCCGTCATCGTATTTCCATGTAGTTGAATTTGGATAGAATTTAGGTAGACCTGTAGATATATTAAGTTCATCATTAATATATCCTGTAGGAAGATATGTAAAATAAATACTTGATTCTTCATTATCCCAGTCATCATAACTAATAGGATGATTTCCACTAGAACCATCCCTAGGTCTTATAGTTAATGGTCTAATAGCTTTAGCAGCTGTATCATAACTAGGCACATAATAAGTATAAGGATAAAATAAACTTGATCCAGTTACAGTTCTAGTAATTGTAGACCTTCCTCCATTAAATGAAATTGATTCGTACCTAATAACTGTTATCATTCCTTTTCCAGTTGAAACACCAGGAATTACTGTATTCGTTCCTACAATATTAATTTCTAATAGTTTATTATTAATGCTATGTGTCCTAACTACACTACCATCATCTGCAGTTACACCTGGATCTCTATATGTATTTCCAGTAAATGTATATTCATTACCTCCAAGTAATGTCAATTCTGGTCCAGTAATAAAAGATAATTTAGATGGGAACAATTCAACAAACTCATCAAACTCTAATGGATTTTCTGATAAAACAAAACCATCGTAGAAAGTAAAATCATTATTTTTAGTTTTAGATCTAGATGCATCAATAAGAAATGGAACATTTCGAGCCAGACTTTCTGTATATGGTATAGTTATATCAAGTACTTTTAGACCATTATGATCATATATTTTGAAAATAATTTGTCCAGGTGAACCTTCCATCGAAAGAAAGAATCCATTTTCAAGCATTAAATTATCGTAAACCATTCTAGCTCCATTACCAAGAATACTAGGAGTTTTTGCATACGGTGAAGTTACACCATCTAATGTAAAGATACCTTCTTTATTATCATTGATAAAAAATAAAAATCCCCTACTTATATCAAAATACGGCCTATTACCATTAACACGAGGTCTTACTACATTATTAGTAGTTTCATCCATTTCGTATGCTACTTTTTCTAAATTAAAGTGTATAGCAAAAGTATCATTTCCTTCCTCATTTTGTCTCATCTTTAACACTGAAAACCAATTCTGACTAAAGTCAATATTTTTGGTTACATTTTTACTAGGCATCCAAGATGACCCAAAATTACTCTCATAAGTCCATGACCTACTACTATTAAGATAAAAATTAGGAATATCTGTCGATATAGGATTTTCACCCTCAAGTTCAGATGTAGCAATATATGTAAAATAAATACTTGATTCTTCATTATCCCAGTCATCATAACTAATAGGATGATGTCCACTAGGGCCATCTCTAGGTCTTAAAGTTGTTGGAACAATAGCTTTAGCAATTGTATCATAATTAGATACATCATAAGTATAAGGATAAAATAAACTTGATCCAGTTACAGTTCTAGTAATTCTAGACCTTCCTCCATTAGATGAAATTGATTCGTACCTAATAACTGTTATCCTTCCTTTTCCAATTGAAACACCAGGAATTACTGTATTCGTTCCTACAATATTAATTGGTGTATCTAATTTTTTCATATTAAGAGCATATACATTAACTACTGAACCATCAGATGCTGTTACACCAGGATCGATGTATGTAGTTCCAATAAGTGTATAGTTACTATCTCCATTCAGAGTCAATACCGTTAGACTAGTATCAAAATTTGTCTTTTGAGGGAATAAATTAATAAATGTAGGTGGATCTAAAGGTACTGGTGATAAAATAAATCCTTCGTGATATTCATAAAAAATATTTTCTGTTACATCTTGTGACTGAATGACCATAAATGGAATATCTTTAGGAGGATTGGTATAATTTGCCTCCAAATCGAACATTTTATCACCATTAAAATCATACATTCTGTATATAATTTTATTAGGCGAGCCCTCCATTGAGAGAAAATAACCATTTTCTTCAACGAATCTATCAGAATTATAAGTAGCAGAAGTATTATTAATATTAAAACTATCTATATTTGCATCATGAGGAAAATTAATTCCTAAAGATTTAAAAATAAAATTGTCTGATGTACTTGATAAATCTGTCCTTATAGTTATTAATTTATTACGAAAGAAAAAAATAGGAAATTTTTGTATTCCCTGATTTGCTTTTTCGATTCTTTGTGTCGTTTCATTCATCTGATAATTATCTTCTTCTAAGTTTGAACGAAATACAAAATAATATGATCCATTTCCTAGTAACCTTAACTTTAATACACAAAACCAATTACCGCTAAAATCAACGTTTTTCGCTGCGTTTTTACTTATCATCCAATTTGATCCCATACTGTGAGTATATTTCCATGTAGTTTTACCTTCATAAAAATTAGGTACATCCATTGCTAGCTGAGAAATAGAACCACGTACATCAGTAGGAATATAAGTAAAATAAATACTCGATTCTTCATTATCCCAGTCATCATAATTAATTGGATGAATACCAGTAACACTATCTCTTTTTCTATCTATTGGTTTAAACATTCTACTATTGATATCGTAACCATCATATTGAGTCAAATCATACTTATAAGAATGATATACTTCTAGTACCCCCGTCACTGTTCTTTCAATAGTTGATCTACCACCATTTGTATCAATTGTCTCATATTTAATTATCGATACTTTATCTTTGATAATTGAAATATTAGGTACTTCAGTTCTATCACCTGTAATTGGAATTGGTGTGTCTAGTTTTATATCATTAATTGCATATATATTAACTACTGAACCGTCAGATGCAGTTACACCAGGATCTATGTATAATATATTGTTTTCAAAGTTATCATTTCCAGTAGTTTCAACAAGTGTTAATACTGGTCCAGTATTAAAAGATAATTTAGATGGGAACAATTCAACAAACTCATCAAACTCTAATGGATTTTCTGATAAAACAAGACCATCGTAGAAAATAAAAACATCATTTCTAGTTTTAGATCTAGCTGCATCAACAAGAAATGGAACATTTCGAGTCAGACTTTCTGTATATGGTAAAGTTATATCAAGTACTTTTAGACCATTATCATCATATATTTTGAAAATAATTTGCCCAGGTGAACCTTCCATCGAAAGAAAGAATCCTTTTTCAAGCATTAAATTATCGAAACTCATTCTAGCTCCATTCCAAAAAACAAAAGGAGTTTTTGCATACGGTGAAGTTACACCATCTAATGTAAAGATACCTTCTTTATTATCACTGATAAAAAATAATAATCCATTACTTATATCAAAAAACGGCCTATTATTATTAGAACGAGGATTTACTACATTATTAGTAGTTTCATCCATTTCGTATGATACTTTTTCTAAATTAAAGACTATATCAAAAGCACGATTTTTTCCCCCATTTTGTCCCATCTTTAACACTGAAAACCAATTCTGACTAAAGTCAATATTTTTGGTTACATTTTTACTAGGCATCCAAGATGACCCAAAATTACTCTCATAAGTCCATGACCTACTATTAAGATAAAAATTAGGAATATCTGTCGATATAGGATTTTCACCCTCAAGTTCAGATGTAGGAACATATGTAAAATAAATACTTGATTCTTCATTATCCCAGTCATCATAACTAATAGGATGATTTCCACTAGGACCATCTCTAGGTCTTAAAGTTGTTGGAACAATAGCTTTAGCAATTGTATCATAATTAGATACATCATAAGTATAAGGATAGAAAACTTTCGTTGTTCCCGTTACAGTCCTAGTAATAGTAGATCTGTTGCCATCAATATCAGTTCCTCTATAGGTAATAATCGTTTCAAGACCCTCGGCATATGAAACATTAGGTACTTGAGTAGAACCTGTAACCAAAATAGGTGTATCTAATAGTAAACCATTAATTGCAACGACATGAACATCGCCATTAGATGTGGTAACACCTGGATCAGTATATATAGAAGAAATATCTCCAAATGTATCGTTTTCGTTTCCAAGTAAGGTTAGTGTGATTTCTCCTAAGTCAAAATTATATTTCGAAGGGAACATGTTAATGAATTCAGATGGTTCCAGTGGGACTGGCGAGATTACAAATCCGTCATAATATACATTATCACTCATTCTTCCTACAACATCAGTTACCATCATTAAGAATGGAACATCTTCTCTTGAATTTACAGATGTTCCAGTTATTTCGAGAATTTTCTCACCATTAAAATCATACATCCTATATGTACAGTTGTCTCCTAACCATTCAATTGAAAGAAAGATTCCATTTTCTAAAACAGTTGAAGGAATACTATAACGTACTTCCACTTTAAAAGTTGTAGGTATACGATTATATTTATATGGAGAAGTATTTTCTGATTCGTCAACAGAATAATTTTCTCTAGTATCTATAGCAAAAACTGATTTATTTCTTCTAATAAGATGAAATGGTCTTTGAGTTTCAGTTTTGGGGGGTAATATAGAAAAAGGTATTCGCACAATACCAGTCGTTTCATCCATTTGATATAATTCTCTATATATATTTTGCCTAATATTAGTATAATCTTGAGTAGTAGTATTTGGTAAATTCCTCAATTTTAGTACACTAAAATTATCCTGTTTAAAATTAAAGTTTTGAGTAACTAACTTACTCGGTAACCAATTTGACCTACTACGATGCTTAAATCTCCAAGATTTTGATTCTGGATAAAAGATTGGTAAGTCCATATTCTTAGGATCAGGGTTATCGCCAATAAAATCAGTAGGAGTATAAGTAATATAAATACTTGAATCATTATCCCAATCATCATAATCAATAGGATGAATACCACCATCAGCCTTCATCGTAGATGGTTTAAACATTTTATCTGCATCGTCATATCCATCTCCATAATCCAAATTAAAAGTAAATTCATAGAAAGTCTTCAATGTTCCAGTAACAGTTCTCGTAATAGTTGATCTACTACCATCACTTTTAAAACATTCATATCGAACAAGTGATACATCACCTTCAACAGTCCCCACATCATCAATCTCAGTAGTATTACCAGTAATCAAAATTTTCGGATTCAATACCACACCATTAACAGAATAAACATAAACTTCACTACCATCAGATGCAACAACACCTGGATCAACATACATAGATTTACCAAATTCAATTTCATTTCTTCCATTCAACATTAATGAAGTACCAATATCAAAAGATAGTTTTGTAGTAAATAAATCAATAAATTTTGACGCCTCTACCGGAACAGGAGACAAAACATATCCATCATGAAAGACATAATTAACAGTTTCATTAATACCCCTAGACGTAATAATATATAAAGGAACAATATTAGCAGCTGTACTGTCATATACTACAGATAAATCAAGCATTTTATCCCCGTTAAAATCATACATCCTATAAATAATTTTATCTACAGAACCTTCAAGAGATAAAAAGTAACCATTTTCTTCAATATATTGACTAGATTTAAAAGATACAGTAGATCCATCAAATGTTGGATTGGAAATTTTATACGGCGATGTATTACTAGATTCATCTACAATAAATGGATCTGATATATTTGAAGTTACAGTTATCACATTATCCTTAATAGATAATATTGGATAGTTCAATACCGAATCAACATCTGCTATTGTAAGTGTAGCATTATCTAACTGATATATAGATTCATCAACATTTAATCTTACTTCGAAAGCATTTTTTTTATTATTAAATTGTCGTAGTTTTAAAACAAAAAACCAATTGTCCCTAAAATTAAAATCTTTCGCTACATTTTTACTTATCATCCAGTTAGATCCAAAGCGATATTTATATTGCCAAGATGATGAGTCAGAATAAAAATCAGGATAATCCATCGATTTAAAGTTCTCTATTCCTTTGTCTTCAGTAGGAATATATGTAAAATACACACTTGAATTTTCATTATCCCAGTCATCATAACTAATAGGATGAATACCACCATTATCTTTCATTGTAGATGGATTAAACGTTTTTAATAACATGCTATAACCAGTCATATCATACGTATAAGGGTGGAAGATTTTATATTTTCCTATTACAGTTCTAGTAATAGTCACTCTATTATTACTAGGATCAATGGTTTCATATCTAATAACCGTTACATCATTTTCCATAGTAGAAACATTTTCAACCGTAGTATTAGTTCCATCAAGCAGTAATGGAGTATCTAATTTAACACCATTAATAGAATAAATATGAACATCTCTGCCGTCAGATGAAGCTACACCAGGATCAACATACAATAATGATGATCCAAATTCATAATTATCTCCTTGATTTAATGTTAATGTTGGACCACTTAAATTAAAAGATATTTTTGTAGGGAAGAGATCAATAAATTTTTCTGGTTCTAAAGGAATTGGAGATAAGATATATCCATCATGATATTCATAGTCAGAATGATCATTTTCACCATTTGATGCATGGACAAAGAATGGGACATCCTTCTCTCCGACGCTATCAACGTCATAAGGAACCTTAATATCAGACATTTTCTTACCATCAAAATCATATGTTCTGTAAATAATCTGTCCAGGAGATCCTTCCAAAGAAAGAAAATAACCACTTTCCTCAGCAATTTGGTTGAAATCATATTCTAATTTATTTGTAACTGAATCAAATGCTGGATTTTCAGATTTATAATTAATTGATTCAGTATTAATTTCAAAAATAATATTGTTTCCAGAAACTGAATCTGTAGTAGTTACATATGAACGATCTACACTAGAAATATAATGATTAGGATGCTGATTAAATTGTACTGGTTGTTTAACATTATTAATATCTGACATTTCAAACATCTCTTTGGTTAGATTGGAGAGAAAACCAATACTATTCCTACTACTTCCCCTAATTTTTCTCAACTTTAAAACACAGAACCAATTTTTAGTAAAATCAATATATTTCAATCCTTTTTTACTTATCATCCAGTTTGATCCTATACCATATCTATAACGCCATGATGATGAGTTTGGATAAAAATCTGGAAAATCCATTGATCTATAATCATTTTCACCTAAAATATCCGTGGATACATAAGTTAAATAGATAGTTGAATCATTATCCCAGTCATCATAGGTAATGGGATGAATACCATTGAAATTTGGCTTCACAGTATCAGGTTTAAACATTTTATCTTCTTGGCTATATCCTTCAGCAAATGTTTCATCATAGATATAAGGATAAAATACTTGAATTGCAGTTACAGTTCTAGTAATGGTGGATTTAGTCCCATTGTTATCATTGAATTCATATGTAATAGTTGATGTTGTTCCATTTGTTGATGAAATATTTGGAATTGTAGTTGTATTTTCTATTAATAAAATTTTAGGATCTAATTTTACATCATTAATAGCATATACATAAATATCAATATTACTATTTACTGTTGTTACACCTGGATCTACAAAAACTGTTGATTCTGCAAAATAATAATCTTTCTCACCAATTAATACTAATTCTGGTCCGATATTAAAAGATAATTTAGATGGGAACAATTCAACAAACTCATCAAACTTCATTGGTAATCCTTCTTTTAGAATAAATCCATCATAATAATTATAATCACTCCTTTCTGTAACTGTTCTAGATGGATGTATTAATGGTGGAATGTTACGTAAAATTGTAGTACTGTATTGTGTAGCTGCATCTAAAACTTTCAAACCATTAGAATCATACATTCGATAAATAATTTCTCCAGGAGATGCTTGTAGTGAAAGAAAATACCCATTTGTATATAATTCTTTGTTATGATTAAATTGAATTTGATTCGAACTAACATTAGGTGTTTCATCTCTAAATGGAGACGTTACATCTAACAATGTAAATCTAAATGCAATTGAGTTATCATTTTGAATATAAACTCTATTTTGATGAATATAAAAAAAAGGTTCTCCAGAACTAAAATTCTCATTTACATTATTATCTACACTTTCATCCATTTCAAATGAAGATTTATCTATATTTGAACGAATAGCAAAATAAAATTCTTCACCAAATTGTCTCAATTTGAAAACACAGAAATAACTACCGGTAAAATCGATATTTTTGGTTATATTCTTACTCGGCATCCAATTTGATCCAAAATTAAATTCATTAGCATATTTCCATGTAGTTGAATTTGGATAGAATTCAGGTAGACCTGTAGCTATATTAAGTTCATCACTAATAGATCCTGTAGGAACATATGTAAAATAAATACTTGATTCTTCATTATCCCAGTCATCATAACTAATAGGATGAATTCCATTAGCATCTGCAGGTCTAATAGTCGCTGGTCTAATTGTCTTTATATTTTTCTGATAATTAGATACATCATATTTATAAGGATGGAAAACTTTTTGTTCCCTCGTTACAGTTCTAGTAATAGTCGATCTAGCTCCATTACCATTATCAACTACATATTTAATTGTAGATACAGCGCCATTTGTAACTAGAACATTGGAAATCTCTGTAGTATCATTTTGAATTGGAATTTCTGTACTTTCAATTATATCATTAACAGAATAAATATAAACTATTGAACCATCAGATGCAGTTACACCTGGATCAACATATACATCTTTGGTAAATGTATAATTATCGCCTCCAACTAATGTTAATTCTGGTCCAGTATTAAAAGATAATTTAGATGGGAACAATTCAACAAACTCATCAAACTCCATTGGTAATTCTGATAAAACAAAACCATCATAATAATTATAATCACTATGATTGACATTATTGATAGATGCATTAACAAAATATGGAATATTTCTCGAAGGACTTGTATATGGCACAGTTGTATCAAATACTTTTTTACCAAATTCATCATATAACCGAAAAATTATTCGTCCAGGTGATCCTTCCATCGAAAGAAAATATCCCCCTAGTTCAATAGACTCAGTAGATTTATGAATTACGATCCTATCTGCATTTATATCAGGGCTGGTGTCTACGTATGAAGAATCTGCTCCTTGAAATGTATATGTATATGATGCATTTGGACTACTAAAAAAATGCATTCTATTATTATTTATAAGAAAGTATGGAAAAGATCCATCTCTAAATGATTGCTCAATATTATTTGTTGTAGGATTCATTTCATATGAAACATTTCTTAAATTAAATCGAATCGCAAAGGTATAATTTATGTCATATCTTCTCAACTTTAAAACAGAAAACCAGTTCTGTCTAAAATCAATATCTTTAGTTGCATTTTTACTAGGCATCCAATTTGAACCAATGTTATTTTTATATTTCCATGTTTTAGCATCAGAATAGTAATAATCAGGAATATCTGTCGATATAGGATTTTCACCTTCAAGTTCAGATGTAGCAATATATGTAAAGTAAATATTTGATTCTTCATTATCCCAGTCATCATAACTAATAGGATGATTTCCACTAGGACCATCTCTAGGTCTTAAAGTAGTAGGTTTGAGAGCTTTAGCAACTTCGTCATAATTAGACACATCATAAGTATAAGAATAGAATACTTGATACGACCCAATTATATTCCTAACAATTGTCGATCTACCTCCATTTCCACTAATAGATTCATACATAATAGATGTTCTTTCGCCCTTTAAAAATGATACATCAGAAACTTGCGTGATACCTTCTTCCACTAAAATTCTTGTTTCTAATTTTCTACCATTTATAGCATAAATATAAACTAAACTACTGTCAGATGCACTAACACCAGGTTCAATATACATATTACCAATAAATGTATATTCATCGTCTCCAATCAGTGTTAATACTGGACCAGTATTAAAGGATAATCCTAATGGAAATAAATCAATCACCTCACTGAACTCTAATGGTGCTTGAGATAAAACAAATCCTTCATGATATTCTTTCTCTGCATATTCGAAACTATTTGAAGCTCCATTTACATAAAATGGAGTATTTGGAACATTACTATTAGTATTAGTTGTTAATACTTCAAACATCTGATCACCATTAAAATCATGTATCCTGAATATAGTTTTATTTGGTGAACATTCAAGTGAAATAAAATATCCATTAGCCTTAACAAATGGATCAAAATTTAACAGCAACGAAGTACGACCTGCATTACTACTGATAATTGGATTTTCATCTCTATAGATAGAAGTATTATTAGAAGTATTAAAACTCACATCACCAGAATCCTCTACATTAATAAAAACAAAAGTGGAGGAAAATCCTATATAAGAAGATAATGATGATGATTGATATATAATAACTTCATTTGTGGATTCGTCCATTTTATATGAATCTAGATTACTATTTAATATAATTCCAAACTGATCTTGTTTATCACCATATTGTCTCAGCTTTAAAACACAAAACCAATCATCGCTAAAATCAATATTTCTGGTTGCAAATTTACTTGGCAACCAATTAGACATCAGATAATGAGTATATCTCCATGTTGATGAATCTGGATAGAAATTTGGTTTATTAGTAACTTTAGGATCTTCTGTGCCAAGAATTACCGTTGGTATATACGTAAAATAAATACTAGATTCTTTATTATCCCAATCGTCATAATTGATAGGATGATTACCTTGAAAATCTGAGGGTCTAATAGTATTAGGTAAAATAATCTTCAACGATTCATCATAATTAGAATCATCATATTTATAACTATGGAAAATGTTAGCAACGGTAACAGTTCTGGTAATAGTGTTACGAGAAGTATTAGTTAGCGCAGAAGCTTCATATACAATAGTGATTACTTTATCCGCTGTAGTCAACACATTAGGAATCCTTGTAAAGTTACTAATAATTTTAATTCTTGGTTCTTGGACAACATCATCAATAGAATAAACATAGACATCAAGATTATCATCAATAGTGTCAAATGCAGTTACACCAGGATCAACATAAACAGATCCCTGGATAATTTCATAATTTTCATCTCCAATAAGTGTTAATTCTACAACATTAAATTCAAACGATAATTTTGATGGGAACAACTCAATAAAATCAGCAAACTCCAAAGAATGAGGCGATAAAATAAAACCGTCATGATACGCATAATCAATATAATCTGTGCTACCATTAGATCCATATACAAGAAATGGTATATCTTCAGCCATAATGTCAATATATGGTGCTTCCATATCAGACATCTTTTCTCCAGTGTAATCATAAGTTCTGTAAATAATTTTATCTTGTACTTTTTCCATTGTGAGAAAATATCCTTTACTTTCGACAATAGGGCTGAAACTATATTCTATCCTACCATTCATATCAAGAACTTGATTAGTAGCCATATATGTAGAAGTGTTCTCAGCATTATTAATAAATAAATTAGTTCCCGAAGAAGCTTTTATAAATGAAGTAGTTGATCCCGAAATAAAATGACTAGGTCTACTATTATTTATAGTTGGTATATCGACACTATTATTGATCTTCATATTAATTGTATTTTTTCTTATATTGGAAATAATTTCTAATCCATTTCTTGTACCTTCACCCTCTATTTTCCTTAACTTTAGAACACAAAACCAATTTGCTCTAAAGTTAAATTTCTTAGATACGTTTTTGCTAATCATCCAATTAGATCCAATGTTGTGAGTATATTTCCATGATGTTGTATTAGGATAAAAATCAGGGACATCCATAGCCCTATATTCACCAGTAGTATTGACTACAGTTGGAACGTAAGTAAAATAAATAGTAGATTCTTCATTATCCCAGTCATCATAATCAATAGGATGAATGCTGTCAGGTTCGAACCTCTTTGTCACTTGATTATAATTATCATAATAATCTATATTGAATTTATAAGGATGATAAATTCTAATAATATTTAATGATCTAGTAATAGTAGATCTATTGTTTGCTTGATCTACAGCTTCATATACAATTGTAACGACAACATCTGCAGGAAAGGTTGCAATAGAGAGAATTACAGTAGTATCATTTTCAACCAATATTTTTGTTGGTAGAACTGCATCATTAATGGAATAAATATATACCGGAATGATACCATCATTTGTATCAATAGCTGTAACACCAGGATCGACAAAACTTTTGCCCAAAACAACAGGGATCTCACTATCACCAATCAATGTAATTTCAGGAGCTTGATAATCAAAATTATTTCCACTATTAAATTCAAGTGTAAAGACATTAAAATCAATTTCTGTTGATGCCTCGGTGAGATAATATCCGTCCATGATCTTGAGATCATTCTTATCGTTAGGCGGACTTTTATCATTAATTGAAAACTTAAATGGAATATTACTTACAGGTGTATCTAGTCTACTTGCAACTACAATATTAAGTAGCACATCTCCAGCCGAATTATACACCTTATATGTCGTCAATTTATCAACAGAATTATAAAATACAGTTAAGAAAAATCCATTTATAATAAAATCCCAGTTAGTTAATCTAATAGAGTTATCTATCAAACCATCATGATATGTAACTTGATCTACATTAGATCCTGTAAAATTATGTAATTGAGTTGGTGCAGCTGCAGATCTAGTGTTATCACCTCTTACATAGACAATAAAATCAGGTTGGAATTCAACAGTTGTTAATACTTTACTAATGTCAGCTGTAGTACTAAAGATATAATTTTCATCCAATCCTGGATCAGTTCCATCTACGTTTGTAGATTCAATTACTTCTTTGAGTACATTAGAAGTAATAGAAAACCAGCCTGGATTTACCCCCTTGATCTTTAGAGCTGCAAACCAACTATTGGTAGCAAAATCCTTTGTACCTGTAATAGAGTATGAAGGGACAAATGAAAAACGAATAAATTCTTCCGGTCTAATACTAAACGGTTGTTTATCAAAATCCTGGAGAAATTTAATTAATCTAAAACGATTACCTGTACGTACATCTGAATCAATATAAGTGGTGAAAATAGTAGCGTTACCAATCCCTGTCTCATATCTAAGTGGATTTCCAGTTGTAAATGCTCTAAACATTGCGTCATATGTATAAAAAGTATAATCTAGAATAAAAGGGATAAAAGTTGAAACAATAGTAACGGTTCTTGTAATAGTCCTTGATAGACCATTAGATCCTGTAGCTTCATATACTATTTCCACCTGACCACTCAATGATGAAATTTCTCCAATAACTGTTGTATCAGGAACTACCTCTATTTTAGGATCTTTAATAACATTATCAACACTTATAATAAATAATTTTAAATTTTCCGTTTCTACTTCATCAGTAACTACTCCACCTGGATCTTTAAACTCCTCATTCCCAGGAGTGACAATAAAAACGATATTATCAAGACCATTAAGTGTGATGGTAGGAGGAACAGTACTAATCTTTACTTTTAAAATACCACCATAACGATATACCTGATTAAATCCAATTCCTTGGAGGCCAGCATCAGCGTTATTATTGAAATCTAAAACATCATGAATAATAACTTTGTTAGTTAGACTCATAGTGCTGTTTGCAGTGAAGCTATTATTTGCTGTAAAGTCGTGTAACACACTTAAATTGCTATGAACATACATGTTATTGGTCTCCAGCTCGTTCGCCTCTACACTACTCATAGTTGTAATATTAACTGTATTTAAATTATTAGATATTGAATTTCCTAATAAAGTTGATAGATTAAGATTGCGGGCGACTCCAAACGTAGCGTTTCCTTCAGCACGAGTATTCAAAGATTCAAGATTACCCTTAAAATCTGACGATGTATTTGACAACACAGATCCCACAGTAGCATTAAGTTTAGATGCCATCATTTGTTCAGTTTGTAATGTAGTAGTATTAATAGAATTACTGGATAGATCATTGCCAATATTAGTGGTTGCACCTATATCAACTAGAGGTGTAGTAATATTGCCGTTATCATTGACAGTAAGATTTCCCATAACGGTAAAGTTATCTCCAACCTGAAATCCTTCACCAGTTAAAGTATCAGCAGTTAATTTGTTCTCAACAAAAAGATTTTTATTTACAACCATGGTGCCCTCAACTGTAGAATTATTAACACCCCTAATAGTATCTGTATCATCAAATAATAAAACTTTCTGTTGATCAACATCATTTGGTAGTTTTAATAATAATCCATCTGCATTATTATTAGTTTTTAAATGACCAGATGAAACGTCTCCTAAAATTTCAATCCCTGTATTTCCGCCATTGTCATTTCCACTGATAGTTCCATCTATAAAAGATGTCTCGTCAATATTAAGTTCAATATTTTTATCTACAATGTCTGCATTATTTTCAATAAAATATTTAGATTCACCGTATATATTAACTGTTGTATTTGAATTGCCAATATTAATTGTATCCGCTTCAATATTGATTGACGATGAACTAATTCCATTATTAATATTAGCAACAGTTTCAATTACCTCTGTTTTTAAATTTGTAGCTTTATCGATGGAAGATGATGAAGCAAGATTATCATCAGATTTTATATTATTATTAACTAGAGTTTTTAATGTAACCTTATCAGCCACATTAATATTACTATCTGAAAAATCAATACTATCATTTACACTCATAGCACCATGAATGTGTGTTCTATCACTTATTGTCAAATCTGTAGGTTGAATTAGTATACTACTTTGAGATATGGTTAGATTCCCCTCAACATTTAAAGAATCAAAATTCATATTTCCACTAACACTTAAATGTTCTGTAATATGCATATTCGGCAGAGAAATATTATCATTATGATCTAAATATTCTAATGCAAGAAATTCTCTGTAAATATCAGAAAGTTCTTCATTTGCCATTATAGTGTCTATATACTATAATAATTATTTTTTATTAATTTAATATATTTTATCTCAACTTAATATATAATTATATCATGTTCGGATGTCTCCTACAAGGTCTAGCGGGTTTAAAAGAAATTTTCTCCGGTAAAGATATTGTTAATACAATTTATATTACTACAAATGAAAGCGACAGTGATGATGATGATAACCATTCTGGGCATCATTCTGGACCACATTCATCCCATCACACAGATTCAATTGATGAAAGAAAACAAATGACAGAAACAGCACAGAGTATCACAAATAGCCGTCCTTTACTTCTGTCCAATCAAAGCTATGTAAAACCTTTACATTGTAAATATCAGAGATTAGAAAATAATCTTGGAAATGGTAATACTACAGCCAGGATTGTCTACACCCCTATCATCATCAAAAAACCAGATGTTAATAAAGACGCTAAAATTGTCGTAACTGATAAATGCGTTATTGTATGTTTTAGTGATCGAACATAAGTGCTAATAACTGTTTTTAATATTCACATATAATAAACTTTATGATTTCACATGATAGCGTTGCATAAGAAATCATAATTTTATTATATATGAATTTATTCCTGCTAACAATTTATTCCTCCTATAATTTATTCATCATATCAATATATGCATTTTCAATCTTCTTTGAGAAGGAATAAGAATCAGCTAGATCTGAATTTAACATTCTGATCCTTAATGTCTGATGCAACAAATGTAATTCGTTTCTATTATTAGCAAGATTAACAACTTTATCTACATACTCTTCTTTTGAGTTTGCAATATATTTATCTAGCTTTAAATTAGATAATAAACTCACACCAACGCGGGAGTAATATGTATCACCTGCTAATGTAATGAGTGGAGTGTTCATATATATCGCCTCGCTGCTAATTGTACCTCCATTGTATGGGAAAGGATCAAGTGCAATATCCATATTGTTATATGAGTTTAATGCCTCTATTAAAGGCTGGAATGTAATGTCTAGCCTCAATCGTTCAATACCTCTGTCTTTGAATAGTTTATACATACATTCTCTATAATAACTTGATTTATAATAACAATATTTTAGGTGTAGTTTTGCATTAGGAATCTTTTTAAGAATATCACAGAACATATCTAACGTAGGAACAGATAATTTAATTGGATTATTATAACAACATAAATTAATGGTATCCTCTTTTCTTCTATCCTTGTTGCTGTTTAATTCTCTGATAGCGTCTGGTGGAGTATAACATTGAAATCCCCCAGATAATCTATATAATTTTTCAACAAAATTAGCATCACAATAATCTGGTGTTGCATAATTATCAGTAAATCTATAATCAATTTCATTAATACCATTTGTTGATGGATATGCAAAATATGATACTTGAATTTTTGCCGGTTTATATTGCAGAATATTCATTCTTGTATTTCTAGTATGCCCCATCATATCAACTAAAATATCAATATTATCGTCTAAAATAATAGTTAATGCTTCTTCATCTGTCTTATCTACAATAGATCTCCATTTTGATTCATAAGATTTTAGCTGTTCAGTTAATGGATCATTTATTGTTTTACCTGTATCTGCACAATCATAACAATAAATATTAAATTTATCTAAATCATGATGTTTTAAAATACTATGGAACATAAATCCGACTGGATGTGTTAAGAAATCACACGATATGTATCCAATATTAATTTTATTAATTTTATTAAATTTATTAGTTTTATTAGTTTTACTGTTAACCAAATCTATTAATTTAGATTCTTTGGGAAAATATGTATACCATATAGATGAAGATAATTCACCAATTTCTTTTCCAGTTAAATTCCAGTTATATAAATTATTAAAAATAATATTACTTAGCACTAATTCTTTTTTACGATATTCATTATTTTGATGACATAATTCTAATGATTTAGAGTAAGCTTCATTTATAAGACTATTAATCTTATTAGGGATCTGATTAATCCTCAATAGATTAAGATTTCCTAAATTGTTATATGAATTAATATTCTTGTCATCAAAATATATGATATTCTCATACATCATTATTGATTCATTATATGCACCAATTGATTCATACTTTTCAGCTAATAAATTAGCCAATAATAAATTAAACTCTATAGATATTGCTCTTCTTGCATACTTAATAAATTTATTAATATCTTTTCTCTGTAATTCAAGATACGCTATATTTTTATTGATATTAAAGTCAGATTTGATTTCCAAGCATTTCTTAAACAGTTCTTTTGACACTATAATATCATTTAATCTATGAAAACATACAGCAGAATTTGATATAATGGTATAATATTCATTGGTATTTTTATAATATTTAATTTCATTTATTAAGGATAGAGCTTCTTTCCATTTTTCATTTGTAAATAAATTAGAAAATTCTACAATATTAAATTTATTGCTACTGTTATTACTATTACTTAATATGTTTGATTTCCTATAATCGTCTAATCTAGACTTTATTTCTGTTTCAAACACGGAACAAATATTCTTCCAAGTATAAAATTTACTTATATAATTTTTATTGTTACTAATCAAGACATCTTTTTCTTTCCTAGACATTTTCATGTTTTTCTCCAGTTCTAAACAGAAATCATCTACATATTTTTTTCTGTCAAAGTTATGTACATTAATATCTACATATGAATTTGTTTTATTCATTGTCTCTTCTAGGGCACCCAATCTAGACGTTATAATAATACATCCACATGCCATAGCTTGCAAGACAGTAATACAACTAGTTTCCCTGAAGATATTGGGATAAGTTAAGAATTCAATTGTACTGAGATTTTCAGCAAGTTTTTTTTGTCCAATTCCATTTTCCATTTTTACATTTTCATATTCAATAAATAAATCATTATATTTACTTTCATTTTCTTGATGATAGATATTAAGATTAGAATAAATAAAAAATAATAATTTATTCTGTTCTGTCTTGCTAACAATATCTTTTATCAAATCTAATCCTCTCCAGGGGACTGAACAGTATGTACATGAATTTGATATTTTCTTATTTGGAACTGATTCTAAAAATGCTTCAAATGGTTTTCCAATACCATTTCTCATTATAATAGATTTATCATATCTGATATTATAAGTTTCAATATATCGATTTCTTTGCCAATCACTTACAAAAATAAATACATCAATTAATGCTGTAACTTTACTATCCTTAAAAATCTTAGATGCGTTTTGGTCAACATCATGTCCTGTCCATAAACAAAACATTGTATTCGGATTATTTATAATGTTTTTCAATTGAAATAAAACCTGTCCTAAACAACTGATGATAATAATATCAAACTTTATTTTATTATTAACTTTGGCTACATTAGTATAGTTTGTGCAAACAACACCGTCAACAGTAACGTCGTCTTTAATCTCATTAAAAAGATAAATATTATGATTTTTTAATGACATTTCTTTAGCAAAGTAACATATGGCGCTTTGAGTCCCCCCTAAAGGAGCATCTAAAGGAGTATCAACATTATAATCCCAGCCAATATCGATAATTCCAATATTCATAATATATAGTTTATAATTATATCACTTCTTTAAAAAAATGAACAAATAACTTTATGAAAATAAATATTATCTTTATTAATACATAAACTATAAATGTCTTATCAACTAAATATCCTGTGTGAAACAAAAGAACTTGAAGATTATTATGGTGGTTTTACCCAACATCATGAAGGAGATTCTGGCGTTGATCTGATCAGTGAAGAAATTTCATCTGTAAATCCTTTTGATTCTTACATGATTAATTTTCATATTAAATGTCAAATGATTGATTTAGAAACAAATGAAAATGTAAGTTATTTTCTTGTACCAAGGTCATCAATAACAAAAACACCTTTTATTATGAAAAATTGTGTTGGAATTATTGATGCTGGGTACCGTGGAAATTTATGTGCTTCTGTAATAAACATGGGTAAAAACCAAATGATGTTGAAGAAATGTTCTATTTTCCAAATATTATCTCCAGATCTTAAGAAGATTAAAGTAAAAATTGTTAAAGAACTATCTAAAACTTCAAGAGGCGATGGAGGATTTGGTTCTACTAATATCACTAATAATACTGACGATACAAATGATAGAAATGATAGAAATGATACAAATGATGCAAATAATATTGATAATACAGATCTAAAAATTACAATAGAAAAGTTAGAAGAAAAAGATAACAGTAATAGTAATAAGGATGATAACAAGAATGATGAGAATGATGAGAAAGATAAAAATGATAAAGATGATGAAAAAGATGAGAATGATGAGTTTAATATAGAACTTAAAAGAATTAAAAGTTTTTTTTAAACGAGTCTAATAACTTAACTAACATCTATCATCATTAATATCTGATAACTTGTAAGATGAAATTTTTCATCTTTAGAATAATCCTCAATATTTTTAGGAATGGTTGTAATATTATTTTTTATAAGATATATAATTCTAGATAATATATCCAGTTCCAAATCAATAATATTACTACCATCTATAGCTGAATATATAATACAAGTTGTAGGATTTAACAAATTAAAACAATTTTCATCCTTGCTATACAATACAATTAATTGATACAAATTCATAAAATTTATTTGTTTTTTCTTATAATTATTATCATTGAACAAAATAGTATAGATATTATCTTGATTTCCTTTATGAGATCCTTCTTTCCATTTACTATCTTGATCATCATAAAAACAATATTTATGATGGTATCTTTTATACAATAAATCTTCTATTTCTTCCTTCCTTATTGATGTGATACTATGTTTTTTGGTTAAGATATCTATTTTATTTTTGACGATAATAACAGGACCATATATAATTTCATTATTAGTTAATAATCCAGCTAATTTATTTTCAATACTATTATAATATTCAATAATAATGTCATCATTATCGTCATTAATCTTATTTTCATTATAAGGATATAGATCTTCTGTGTGCCATAATTCGTATACATATTCCCTCGAATTATTCCAAAATATAATTTTCATCTTAATCTCAATATTAAACTTTATATTTTTATTATCAACAAGATCATTTAATGGATGTTTTCTTGATAGATCAAGGTATGACGGTAAAACATCAAATATTTTTGTATTTTTGATATTAATTTCTTTAACATCATTTAGTATTAATTTATGATATAATGGATGTTCAAACGATATACTACTATCAAAAATAGATAGTGGAATATGTAAAATATTTATATTTTCTTCTTGATTTACTAAATCTAAATCACTAGAATTCATCATTATATTTATATTTTTATATATAACGTTTTATATAGAATGTCTTCTAATACGCAACTAGAAAAAATGGTATTAGATACCAATATAGAGACCTGGAAATTAATATTTGATTCATATTGTAAATTAAATAATATTTGCATTGAAACATTAAAGGAGTTCTTAAATCTTGAAATCAAAACTAACGATATAATAACTGATGATATATCATTTTATAATAATATCATCAGAAATTATTGTCAACATATACAGAAAAGTTTATCAATAGAAAGAAGGAAATTTTTAGAAGATATAAATAAAGTTCATAAAGATTTTATTGGTAGATACAATGATGAGATTCAGTTATCGAGGAAAGGATTTAATAATTTCTTGGAAAATTATAATAAATTTTGTATTAATGCAATAAATGCATCACAAGCATATCAGTATAATAAATGTATAATTAAAAATTTAGAAACTAAGATAGGAAAAATATTAGCAAGACATTGTAATCTTGTTGAACATTATTGTATTCAGATGGAGATGGCTAAAGGTACATTTATTAGTTTGTGTGATAATATAGATATTGGTTAGACACAATAAATATCTCCAGTTCAGATATTGGTTAAACACAATAAATATCTCCAGTTCAGATATTGGTTAAACACAATAAATATCTCCAGTTCAGATATTGGTTAAACACAATAAATATCTCCAGTATGATTATGTACTCTTATAGACAACATAATCTTCAGATATAGACACCAATAATTTTAAATATTGCCATGTACATTTTTTAATATCACTATTTGTTTCCTTAAAGATATTTTTGATAAAATCTATCTGAGTTTCAATATCAGGTGTAATATTTTCATCTTCAATACGGAATTCATTCAGGAAATAATTTTCGTCTTTATTTTTGATTCTATCTCTTTCCGGTAATATATGATATGTAAATTGTTCTAATGGTACTTTATTATTTGCAGCTACAAGATTGTCAAATAATTGAATATAATGTTCAGTTTTTAATATTGTTGAAGTTTTATAAATTAATTCTTTCATTCTAGAATTAAATAGTGTACATAATTCAATCTCTTTATTTTTCATTGTTATATATATTTTATTAGAATAATATATTTAAATATTTTACTCTAATAAGATCATATTTTTTAGTTTATCTACCTATTAATGCCAGATGAACTAGCTTCATTAGCCTTATCAATTATATGTTTAGTATTAACACTTTTACTGCTCTTATTAACTTTAGGAGCAAGATTTTCTGGTTTTTCATAACTCTTTTTCTTAGCATTAGTATTAATACGATTTATAGCATTTGTCAGATTAGATTCTATATTTATGTCTGTATCAATATCGAATCCTGAAATATTATTTGTAATAATATTCAATGATTTATATTTTTTCAAGAAATCTACAGTCCATTCTAGCGAATTTTTGCCTTTATTTGGGAAGACAAAATTAACATAATAAAACTCACCTTTATTAAAGATATTAGCATTCAAATTTAGATTATTAATTTTCTTATATTCTTTAATATATTGTTTTGTGAGTATTGCTTCTACAGCAGTAAAATCACCAAATTCAATCCAAGATGGATTTGTTCTTTTCTTCCTCGCCAAAGGATCATTATTTTGACTAGATTCTTGTTTGTGAATAAAATAAAAGTTTCGTTTATTAATATTATTAATTTTTAGATTTTTTATATGTCTAATGTTTGTATAAAACGATATTTTTTTATTCAAGATGTCACTTTGAATAATATCTTTAATAGTATTGTTTATAATATTATTAATTGTATTTTCATTATATCTATCAATAGTCATGACGATATTTTCACAGTTATTATCACTATCATATAAAATCTTTGTTTGTTTTGACTTTTGACTATAATAACTATAATTTATATGGAAAATATCTCTAATCATAGTATTAATTTTATTTTTCTTATTCAGAGACTTTATTTTTTTAGTCATTTTCTGATCTCTAGTCATTATCTTCTCAAATGGTCCAAATACTATCTCAGAATTTTTGGACAGATAAAAATAAAATGATAATATAGATCTTTCTTGATTTTCTAAAATATTAATACTATCATTAACAATATTAGATGCAATAATTTCTTCATTACTATTATTTGTTTTCTTCGGAGATTCTTTTGCATCTATACGATTATAATATTTTTCATTATTTAACAATTTTGCTGAAAATAATGATTGTAATTTAACATTGCTAAGGTTAAAAGATCCTTCTTTTATATTATCTATATTATATCTATTATATTCTGAATCTGAATCACTATCAGATTCTTCTTTGAGCACACTATTTCGTTCATTATTTAGCGGATATTTGCTAAATAATTTGCTTCCTTTTCCGTTATCATCATCATCATCATCGTCATCATCATTAGTTTTATCACTTGAACTGTCACTTGAACTGTCACTTGAACTATCTTTATCACTGTCATTATCACTACCACTAGAACTGCTACTATCACGATCAACATTTGAATTATTATTTTTTTCAGATTTAGAGTCATTACTACTACTAGAGCTGTCATTGCTGTCACTAGATCCGCTAGAGCTGTTATCATCATTGTCGTTGTCATCATCATTGTCATCATTGGACTTAATATCTGTTAAATTTTCTAGATTAGTATTAATTTTACTATCTATAAAATCTTTTGTATTCTCTGAACTATTTTTAGCTTCTTCCTCCAGTTTTTTGATCTCATCATCTTCATTTTCATCTTCATCTTCATCTTCATCCTTATCATCATCACCTATAGTATCATATATGTGAAAACTAAGTATTTTATTTTTTTCATCTTGAGATAATTCATTACTCTTAACCGGAGGAAATTTATTTTTTTCACTTTCGGTCTTAGTATCGTTTTCAGCGCCACTAGATTTAGCTTTATTTTTATCTTTCCTATGATGTTTATTTTTGCTAATATCATTTTCTGTCTTATTATCATTTTCAACATTTTCAATGCTACTAGATTTAGCTTTATTTTTATCTTTCGTATGATGTTTATTTTTGGTAAGATCATTTTCTATCTTACTATCATTTTCAACATCATCATTAGATTTAGTTTTATTTTTATTTTTCCTATGATGTTTATTTTTGCTAATATCATTTTCATCATTTTTAGTATTTTTCTTAGATGAATAATTATGAGATCTTGGTTCATCTTCATCCTGGTTAATCAAATAACTATATATACTATCGCTGGTTAAAGAATCTTCTTTTTTAGATTTTTTACTTACTTCAATAGAGTTTTTAGACACAGCTTTTTTATTTTGAAATTCCCATTTTTCATGAGTAAATTTAACAATTTCAATTTCATTATGTGCTATATGACTCCCCTTCCGCAGATAATAATTATTGTATGTTATCTTATCCTTGATATAATCACTATATAATAAATCATTCTTATGTTTTGAAACTATATTAATCCATTTTTTAATATCTCTATAATCTCCTTTCCCCTGGTCTTTCCCCTGGTCTTTCCCCTGGTCTTTCCCCAGGTCTTTCCCCTGGTCTTTCCCCTGGTCTTTCCCCTGGTCTTTCCCCTGGTCTTTTCCCTGGTCTTTCCCCTGGTCTTTCCCCTGGTCTTTCCCCAGGTCTTTCAAACCTCCAACATGATGACCATGATGACCATGATGACTCCTACAATCATCTCTAGTCAACGCCAGTGCCGATTTCAAATCAATAAGATGAGAATATTTATGTATATTATAATGAAAATATTGATTGACATCATGGAACAATAAGTTTTTATTCTCCCTCAACATCTGAATGATATTATTAAAATGTCTATTATATTTTTGTTCAAACCATTCAAAAAATGGTTTGCTATAATTTTTTGTTTTATATAGTTCTGAATATGCATCTATTTCCGACTTGATTTGATGTTTAATGTCCATATAATTACCTATAATATCTTCATCATTCATAATTTCTATATTATACAAACAAGCACTAAGATCTTTGTAATGTTTTTTATTTTTAACATCATTGAAATTGTGTAACCTGCTATTTATTTTTTTCTTGAATTCAATAAAATTCTCAGATTTATTATATATCTTTGCAAATATATCACTGAATAATAAAAAATTATTGAATGATATTTTATCTTCAATTTCTAATAACGTATATATTTTTTGAAATAGACTTGAATGATGAAAATCATCATAATTTTTATTCAGGATAGATTTACTTTTATCCTTTATCAGAAAATTATTATATTTCTTTCTAATCATTGCTAATTTATCTTCAGTATTGAGAGAATCATATAATCTTATTTCCTTAAGTTTTCTATAGAACTTTTTAAACTTTTTGATCAAATTCATTAATTCTGGCTCAAATTCTTTACTTTCTCTAACCCTAGGAATATTTAAATTAATAGTATCATTTTCATCAATTACAAATAAATCTTGATCAAATTTTTGTTCTTTCTCCAAACTAAATTGCTTATATTTTAAATCTCTTATTAAGTGAATCTTTGGATGATATAATACAAATTGTCTTACTTTTTCATCATAGGACATTTCGGATCCTTTAATTTTAGCAACACGTTTTGTATATTCATCTGCTTCAAGACACTGACATTTTAGACCACATAGCTCATAAATACATATCATTTTTTCCATAGATATTTTTGACTGTAAATGTCTCCCATACATACAATTTTCTTTATCTCTACTACACCATTGACGATAATTATAGAACTGTTTTTCTCCGCCCAATCCTTCTTTGCACACTTTGCAGTCAATATGACATTGTGTGATGAGGGAATTAAATCCTTCTATCAATTTTGACTCTGTAATTGTATTTTTAACTTCTGTTGATATATGTGTATCAAGTTTTCCTTCGTGTTCATAAAACCTCCAAATTTTTAATAATGAAAATAAATTAATTGCTTTATATTCAAGATCTATTGGAAATCTTATTTTATTAATTTTTAATGATACACGATTAATTTCTCCAATATTACGTTTATAGTATCCATATAATTGATTGAAAATTAATTGGAAATCAATTTCTTTTGTTTTGATCAGATTTAATACATATTCTGGATTAGGTAAAATATAATGTCTATATGAATTATTTGTACGATTATATGAATTAGGTAATCTGTTCCCGGCCGCGTAGTTAGGCTCCCTGTTCCCGGCCGCGTAGTTAGGCTCCCTGTTCCCGGCCGCGTAGTTAGGCTCCCTGTTCCCGGCCGCGTAGTTAGGCTCCCTGTTCCCTGCTGAATAGCTAGATGACGAACTAGTTGTATAGTTAGCTCCAGATTTTAATGTATAGTTAGCTGCGGAGCTCGCACTTGTATAGTTAGCTGCGGACCTCGCACTTGTGTAGTTGGGTGCGATTCCTGGTGTATAGTTGGGTGCGGAGCTCGCACTTGTATAGTTAGATGAGCTTGCAGAAGTATAATTTGTTCTCGTCAAATTATTATTAATAGCTGGTTTAAAACTATTGTTATTTTCATTTTTGTTTTTTATATTTCCTCTATTATTTTGTCCACTATGAATTGAACTATGGGTGAATTTACAGTTAGATCCAAATTTACATCCTTGTTCTGTTAAATAAAATTTACAGACGTTACTAGGTCTGTTATCTGTCATTTTATTGATGTAAATATGTATATGTCTTTATAACAGTGTCTTTATACAGTGTCTTTAGACAGTATATTTACAAGTTTCAATAACTGTGCTTATAAAATAAGCAAGGTAAGTACATAAAAATAAATATCTGTTAAAAGATTATATTTTCAATTTTTAACAAATAAATAAATCTTAGATAAATTAGTTAGATAAATAAAATATTAATATAGTAGATAATGAAAGTATTAAATGATAAAAATTCAACAGTGGATATTTTGATAAATAGTACAGTTAAAAATCTCGATAATATTTTAGACTGTATTATCAGTTTTATTTACAAAGATAAAATATGTCAAATTAATGTTATAGATAGTGTTAATGATAAAGATGAAGGTCATTATTATAGTTTATTATCAGTCAAATATTATAAATCCTATGATGAATATATAAAAGATAATACTACAACGTATACTATTATTTTAGATTGTATGAGTTATTATAACAAAAATTTTTTATCAGATATATTTTCGTCTCTAAACAAGAATAATATTTATATCAATACTTTATATTATTATAATCTTACCAATGATGTTTCTTATAAAAATAGTAATGTATTGGTTAATATTGTCAAATATAATAATATATTACCAGAACAAAATAATAAGATTCTTTCTACATTGTATGTTGTAAAGTTTATTATCTCTGATGAGATAACTGATATAGATAATGATTCTAACTATGACAAGATAGATAATGAAATATTAAGTATTGTTTTAAATGTTCAAAATGATGATATTATTGATAACTATAAAACTCACTGTAATAATTCTACAATGAATGGAAATCATTCTAATAATAATATTATTGAAAAAACATTAATTAATAATACTAAATCTGTATATCTGCTTGGAGAAAATTGTCTAAAATGGAATCATAATGATACTAATTTAGGGGGGTCAGAACAAGCAGTTCTAAACATAGCCAATATCCTTAATAAAACAATGAATAAAAATTTTATTAGTGTATATGGATATTTCAATGAATACAATGATACATATGTTAATATTGAATCGTTCAATTTTAAAATCAAGTATGATAATATCATATTATGGAGAATGAGCGGAATAGTTTTCTACTTACAAAACAAAGATAAAATCAAGTCCAATAATATTATATTGGACATCCATGATAACTTTTCTTACACATTTAATAAACTTGAAAATAATATGATTACCGTATTGTTCTCTAATGTTAATCATATTTTACTCAAGAGTAATTATCATGTTAAATCTTTGAAAGAATTTTTAGATGATAAAATTAATTCAGATTATTTTTCAATTATTTCAACAAAAATTAGATTAATCCCAAATGGAGTTAAAGTAGATAAATTTTCCCCTCAAAATAATGTTCAATATAAAGATAAAAGAGAACCCTACAGATTTTGCTACTGTAGTAGCTATGATAGAGGATTAATTGAATTATTAATTTATATTTGGCCGACTATATACAAGATATTCCCATATGCTGAATTACATGTATATTATGGAATGGATTATATCTTTGATGAAGACTTCAAAAAGAAAACCAGATATTTATTAGGATCCCCTGGCGTCATCGACCATGGAAGACAATCAGAGGATATGATTATTAGAGAAAAATATTTATCAACATTTCATTTATTTATTACAGATACAGTTGCAGAAATTGATTGTATTAATATTAGAGAAAGTTTAGTTGCAGGATGTATTCCCATCATATCAAATGTTGGAGTATTCGCCGAAAGAGATGGTGTTAGAGTTAATGACATTAAAGATTATGAATCTATTATTAAACTAATAGCATCATTACTCATTCCTAATAATAAAGATAAAGTTGTAGATATAAGAAATAAATTATACGAATCAGATAAGATTATTTCTTGGGAATGTATTGTTGAAAACCTTAAAAAATATTTATTTGTATAAAAGGAAAAACAGCTAGATTAGTAAATTAATAGATGGAAATAAATACTGATTCATTTAATGAGTTACTAGACAGAGCATATGAACATCTTGAAAATAAAACTCAGATAAATGCTAAGATTAAATTACCAAAATTTAATATTAACTATTATTCAACAAAACTTCACTGGAATAATTATCAAGAATTATGTGATGCTATAATAAAATCAAATAATTATAATTTATTATTTGATTTTCTGAAGAAAAAGATAACATTATACAATGTTATCCTGGAAAAGTTTAATGATGAAAATAAAGAAAAATATTATATCATTATTACAGGAAAAAATTTAAAGAAAAATAAAATTGAAGATACATTAAAATTATTAATCCAAAATTTTATAAAGGAATATATAATTTGTCCTAGTTGTTCATCATGTGATACACATTTAAACATTATCGGCAGAAAGAAGTGTGAATTTATCTGCATCAACTGTAAAATGATTAAAATTATTACATCCTAATCTTGAATAGATACGATTTCTTCCATAACTTTGACTGAGGAAACAAGGTAATTCATCGATGATGTCGTATACTGTAGGATTGACTTGGCCAATCGTAGCAGGATTGACTTGGCCAATCGTAGCAGGATTGACTTGGCCAATCGTAGCAGGATTGACTTGATCAATCGTAGCAGGATTGACTTGGCCAATCGTAGCAGGATTGACTTGGCCAATCGTAGCAGGATTGACTTGATCAATCGTAGCAGGATTGACTTGATCAATCGTAGCAGGATTGACTTGGCCAATCGTATTTTGGGCTGACATTGAAATCCCTCTTGTTATCCTACCAACCGATTGTTCTATTTCTCTTCTTGGTGTAGCTAATATCAATGTATTCAAAGCCGGTATATCTAATCCTTCAGACGCCATAGAATAACTAGCCAATATTATTCTATTACTTTCTGCTTCTTTTAACTCTTTTGGTTTCATATTTCCCACATAATATGAAGGAAATATGTTATCTTTATTCAGTCTTCTCTCCAACAATTCTAAATGATTTATCCTGTCAGATAAAAGTATAATTTTTCTATTTTTATCTGTTAAAATATCCTTAATAATATTACAGATCATAATATTACGTCTACCTATAGTAGTTATATTATTCAACACTTTTGCTCTATTAACGTTACCATTATACAGATATAATTCTTTGTATTTTTCATGCTCTATATTAAATTTTATTAATGATACTTGAAGGGATAATGTTTTAGTTTGTTCTTTATGTATAATGTATCCAACATTCCAGTATAGAATTGACTGTAAACCATCTTTTCTTACTGGCGTGGCTGTCAAAGCAAGAGATTTATGCCGCATCGTTACAGGAATAGCTTTTGAAAAACTTTCAGATGGCATATGATGTGCTTCGTCATATATAACAAAATCAAAATTATTAAATACATCTTCAGAATATTTATCCTCCCTTATTATAGATTGTAGCATTCCTATTGTTATATTTTTAATTTCTATTATATCTTGTCTTATAATGCCAATATCATTGATACCCAAAAATTCTTTACATTTATCTTTCCATTGATCAAGTAAAAATTGTTTATTTATTATTATCAATGTTTTTAATTTTAATCTTGATATGATATAAAGCGCTATGATAGTCTTACCAAATCCACAGGGGAGAACAAGCGTTCCACCATGATAACTATTTAAATAATCAATAGTCTTGTCTGCTATTTGTTGCTGTTTATCTCTCAAACTAAATAAAAAATTATAATCTACAGTGTCATAAACATGTTCATCTGTATAATTATTAATATTAAATTTTTTAATTCCATAATATTTTGGAATCTGTAAAATATTACCTTTAAAACTATAATCTTTAACAGTTCTACTAAAGTTATAGTTTGAATTTCCTTCTACTGTAAGATCTTTTGTTATGTCATATCGTTGTACGGCAGTTAAACTACCAAGATCTATATTAAATTTGTTTCTATAAAGCTGAAACTTGGTCATATTAGTAATAAACTTATAAAAAATATATTATTAATTAAATATATTTTTTTCATTTTTTAATGTCTATTATATATAAGTAAATGTTAAATTCATCAGGTACAGATCAATGCTTTGGAGTACTATTTATTTTAATCGTATTTCTGCTACATATTTTATGTACGTCATGTAAGAATTTATCTATGTGTTCATACGTTAAACTATTTGGTGGTTTCACCATTCTAGGATTAATTGAATTCTACTGCCCTCAAAAAGGATTAATGTTACTAATTCTCCTATATCTATACACAATGAGATATTCGAATACTTATATTAAAGATTATAAGAAAAATTTAGATAAAACTGAAAATATGACCATCCTTAAAAAGGGCCTAAAATGTAAATCAGATGATTGTGATGAAGAAGTATTAGAAGAAGATGTAAACGAAAAAGTAATTGGAGATAATATTATTGTAAAAAGAACTAACGTTAAAATTGCTGATGATGAAGTTGACATTGAAGTTGATGAAGACACAGAAGTTGGTGATGATGATGAAATAGATCTTGATGATGTTGATATTGAAATAGATGATGATAGTGATGTTGTCAGCGTAGATGACATCGTTAGCAATGACACTGATACAGATGTTGAGTTAACAGACGATGAAGGTTCTATTACCAACGATCTAAAACTTAATAATAAAGTTGTTGAAACAAAAAATAGTTCATCTATCAAGAAAGCTATTAAAGTAACACAGAAAACAAATGTACCAATGCCAGAGACTATTAAAGTCATTAATGAGGTTGATACAGCTGTAATCACTCCTAAGATTGATAAAGTGATTAAAGAATCTGTAGATAAAGTGGTAAAAGATCCTCTTAATATCAAGAATGTAAAAAATCAGGATATTAAAATTTCTTCAGCTATTAAGGCAGGGGAACAATTAAAACTGGCAAAAGATCTGGAAACTATGGAAGATTATAGTACATCTGCAGATGCTATCAATAACATTCATAAACAAGATACTAAAATTAATACAATTAAAAAGTCTGAAAAACTGGAAAAAGAATCAACGAAAAAGTTGATGGAAGGGGATAAGCCCAAAGCAAAAGCCTTAATGCAGAAAGCAGAATCTGAAAGGACCAAAACCGATATCATTATGAACGCAGATAACATTGAAAAAGCAGTCAATGAATCTATTGCAAATAAAATAATTGTCTCCAATAGAGACATTGCTAACGTCAATGATCAGAAAGCTAAGGCTGCAATTGTATTAGATGGTCAAACTGCCAATAAAGAACTAAAAGAAAAAACTAACCTCGATAAAACAGATGTAAAAGAAATAAAAAAAGCAGTTGCTAAATCAGACATTATTGTTGCAAATAAATTATCCACTGATAAAGCGGTCAAAGATGTCTCCATTAAGCCCAGTGTCGCAAAGAAGGTAGAAGAGTTAAAAAAGAAATCAGATATTCTTGTTGAATCTGTAATCGATAACAACAAGAAATCTGATGTTAAGTCTGATATTATCGCACAAAATCATGTTGATAATAAAGATACAAGTGTTAATAAACCAAGTATCAATACTATTAACAGGAATAAAATTGTTGAAAAAGTCATTATCAACAATAAAGATTTGAAAGATAAATCTGCCAATGCAGAAGAAATTAAGAAATCAGAAGATAAAATTGATGATATTGTCAAGGGTAAAATTCTTGAATCAGAAAGTAATAAAACTAAAAAGAAATTAGGAGAAGAATTAATTAATAAAGTGGTTAAAAAGGAGGTTGCAGAACAGGCTGTAGATAAGGTTATCAAGAAAGAGATGAAAAAGAGCCAATTATCTGAAGATGATTCTATTAAAACCAAACCAAGTCAAATTGTTAAGAAATCTGTTGATAAAATTATAAAGTCAAAATTACCTGTTGAAATCAAAAATAAGAAAGAAATTAAAAAGGACGTTCTGGATGCAGTCAGAAACAAAATTAATATTGGAAATATTGTTATCCATAATAATTCCGGCCTAATGAACAATGTAGACAAATTAAAAGATGCATATTTATATGATCAGAAAGTGAAAAAAGAAGAAATGATCGAAAATGCTCACAGAGTTTATGGTGTAAATCATAATGATAAAAAACATATGAATAGATACCAGTCATCTAAACTACAGGGATATGTAGATGATGACATTAATAAATTTAATTGTGTTAATGCTTTTGGTAATACTAAAAACTTCTGTGGAACTGATAGTGTTTATGACACCATTAGTTGCTTTAACCTGAATAATCCTAATATTATTGTTGACAAAGTAAAGCCATCCTGATAAATTTATAGATTAATTTTTTTATATTTTGAATATTATATCTGTTAATTCTATGGACGATTATAAAAAAAAATACATGAAATATAAATCTAAATATCTAAATTTTACAGGAGGAAATTATGATGACAATAATGTTAGTTATATGAATCTTTCAACTGCACTTGATACGCTTGAAAACCCTAAATCAGTAACTGTCTTACCATTCTTTAATTCTTCTTTGGTAAATATCCAAAATTTCAGTAAGAATCCAATAGCATTCGGATATATATTTCATCCTGGTCGCAAAGATGTCCCTTATATTCATGGATTAACTGTATTTAATGTTCCTGATGGTACTTTAGCCAAAAAACAAACCCATGCATTTGTTTTGTCATATCCTAATACAGATATATACCAAATCAAAACAAAAACATTAAATGATAAAAAAGAAACATTAGATAACGAAGAATTTAATAATAAAATTATATCTAAGTATATTAGTACCGAAGGAGGTAATATCAAATTAGAAACTGATTTATCGTTAACCAAAAAAACTGATTTCTTTGATGTAATGGCTAAATTAAATATTCAACCAATTCCAATTCATAGTATCCAAGAAAGATTATTGGAATCTAATAATGGCTTTATTGTTGTTATAGATTATTTAATTTCTACTAGAATTGGTAATATGGTTTATTATGGATGGGTTTCAGATAAAAATGTACATTTATTAGTAAATGTAAGTAGAGAATATACGCGTAGATTGGACAAAATTAGATCTGAGAATAAAAAGTCTAGATATAACAATTTAGTTAAAGTAAAATGTAAAGATCAATATGACAAAATGATTAATAATCCCAAAAATTTGTAGATTAATTTTATAATTTATAAATTTGTAGATTAATTTTTAAGAATGAAAAATTTGTAGATTAATTTTTAAGAATGAAAAATTTGTAGATTAATTTTTAAGAATGAAAAATTTGTAGATTAATTTTTAAGAATGAAAAATTTGTA
>Ga0307980_1000033_pt1 | contig 70080 bp, 46 predicted proteins | sample OrgLakmetage1060_FD_201817 | JGI IMG/M metagenome (GOLD analysis project Ga0307980, IMG submission 201817) | Saline water microbial communities from Organic Lake, Antarctica - #1060 | ecosystem: Environmental > Aquatic > Non-marine Saline and Alkaline > Saline | place: Antarctica: Organic Lake... | reverse complement strand
TGACAATGAGGACAGAGCCAAAGGTGACAATGAGGACAGAGCCAAAGGTGACAATGAGGAGAGAGCCAAAGGTGACAATGAGGACAGAGCCAAAGGTGACAATGAGGACAGAGCCAAAGGTGACAATACTCTCAGAATTATATATTCAGTAAAAATCGAATGCAAGTTCGACCATATAATACATTCTGGATATGATAGCCCACATTATAGATCAACACATAAATATGATTATATGTTAAAAAATTCAATTCCAGATTTATATCATATAAATGAAATTGTAAATGAAATTAAAAATGTTCCAGATAAATCTATAATTTATGGATTTTATGGTTCTTATGGTAGTCTCATTCCTGAACACATTCCTAAAAATATATTAAACTATTGTCCTAGTTCGATTATATTTGAGAAAAAATATATTATTTACAGAGATTTATTTTATTATTATTTAAGTATAAGAAAAATAAATTTCGCATCCATCCTTAATAATTATCAGTACATATTAGAGTTATATAACAAAGATATTAGAATAATTATTGAAATACTCAAAAATTATTTTGCAGTCAGTAAAGAAAATAAAAACAAAAATAAAGTTAGTAGCTCCTAAATAGATATTATATATAGATGTATAAAAATTGATAAATAATATTTATATATAAACTATATTTATCAATTAATACCAACATACTAACCCAATGTTCAAATCTACAACAGAAAAAAAGAAAATTAAAATTATATCCTCTATAACTGGAAATGTTATAGATAAAAAAGATTATGGGAAATTAAAACATTTGATTTATGATAACAATATTATATATTCTGTAGCTATCAATATTATCTTAAATTACAAATCTACTCATGATATATCTTTTAATTATCAACAATATAGAGATGATAATAGATATGATTATGAGTATGAATATGATGATGATGATAATTTGCAGCAAGTTACTTACAATCTTTACGATATATATTCCATTAGAATATTGATAAATAAAATAGAGAATTTGCCTGATGAGAGTATCGTTTATGGTGTATACGAGAGTTTATTACAACAATATGATAATAAATTTAATATTACTGATATATTTGAAAATTTCAATCAAGAACACATAATCTATAGAGATCTATTTTATTATCTATTAACTATAAAGAAAATAAGTGCTGAATTTATAGAATCAAACTACAAACAAATAATGAATTTATATAATGATGACATACAAATAATTATAGAACTAATTAAATTACATACTATAATATTTTTATTACCATCTGAAAAGCGTCATCTTAGTAGAGAAACAAATAGATATGTCGAAACTTACAATCTATTACGGGATTCAGAGTTTATAAATAAAATTAATAATGACATTGATATAACTATCCAGATACATTTTAAAGATATAACTCAAGACAATTTCCACGAAAGATTTAAAAACTATCCCAGTTATTTTCTGGGAAATGTTTTGTATGATTGTTATAAAAATAATTATGAAGATGATTATTTGATTGATTTAAGAAAAACTTATAAAATCATTGTCAGTGAAATTAAATATAAGTTTGATTATGATACTTATAAATTAATGATATTGGAAGCATATAATTATGACTTTAGAATATTTTTCGGGTTAGATAATGATGATTATAATAATAAAGATATTGTTTTATTGATATTAGATAAATCTTACAAAGTAACTGTTGGATTTATTCCAGAGATATTTTGTAATGACATACAGGTTGTCACAAAAGCTGTTGAGAATAATGGCGATACAATAAAATATATTTCTGATGAGTTATACGAAATGAGAGAAATTGTATTAAAAGCTGTTAGAAGCAATGGAAGCTCGATTAGATATATATCTGATACATTTATTAATGATAAAGAAATCATTTTAGAAGCTGTTAAAAATAATGGTAATGCATTAAAATATGTATCAGAAAAATATAGAAATGATAGAGAAATTGTTTTACAAGCCGTTAGCAATGATGGTAGAGTATTAAAATATGTTTCTGATGAATTGAGAAATGATAAAAATATTATATTAGCGGCTATCAGAAATGACGGTAGAGCTTTTGTATATATTTCAAGTAGATTTCTTAGTGATGATCAAGTTGTATTAGAAGCTGTTAAAAATCACGGACATACATTAAGATATGTGCCAGAATCTTTTTGTGACAATAAAGACTTAATATTACAAGTAGTTAAAAAAAATGGTTTATTCTTACAGTATGCATCTAGTAGATTACGTAATGATATACAAGTTGTATTAGAAGCTATAAAAAGTTATGGGAGATCATTACAATATGCATCTAAAAAACTCCGTGGTAATAGAACATTAATATTAGATTCAATTAAAAAAAATATACATCTATTAGAGTTTGCAGCAAGGCATATTCGGAATAATAAAAAAATTATGACAGAAGTAATACATAATAATAGTTTTGCTCTACCTTATATGTCAAAAAGATTGCGTAATAATAAAAAAATGGTCTTAAAAGCGGTTAAAGATAATGGAAAAATGTTAAAATATGCATCATACAGATTACGTAATAATAAAATTGTTGTATTAGAAGCTATGAGAAATGATAGAGATGCTTTTATGTATGCATCTGAAAATATACGTAAGAATCAAGAGGTTTTATTGTGTAACAGATAATTAGATTTCTAGTTATTTATTACAGTAATAAATAATACTTATTGTAGTATAAATGACGTTCAAACAGCAGCAAGCCCTGGAAGAAGCCCTGGAGCCACAAACCCTCTATTCTGCTTGTACAGGATCTATTAAACTTCATATCTATGGAGTGAATACAATGTCTTCGAATGAAAAGTATCCTATAGAGATGAAGAGTAGAATCTGTGTTCTTTGTCGCAGAAGAGGAATTATAGGATATCCTCTTATTTGGGCGAGGTTTACTCCATCTAATGAATATAACCCTAAAAAGACAAAATGGAAACCAATATGTTGTCTCTCACCAGACCAAGCTAATCAGATCAATTATCGAAATATAATGGTTATCAAAGTAATATTCAGTTTCTTTGTCCTTTTTGCCCTTTTTTTACTGACAACTTTATATTCAGATTTATACAATCCTTATGTTTGTTACTACATTTGTCATTATTAATAAAAATGAAAAATTAAATAATAACGATTAATACATAATAAATTTATATCATCATGATTTGCAATACTATAAAGTCTAAATCTATCAAAATTATATCACTTTATGGTGACATAATTAAAAAAAGTGATTATGGAAAAATAGGACAGATAGTATATGAGAATATAATAGTTTATAGTCTAAAAACGTACATAAATAATTATACTGTTATTTTTTCAGAAAAAAATGATTTGGATTCAATCCCCGATAACAGTATAGTAACAGGGATTATTGAAGATTTATATAAAGTAACTGTAAACAATATTCCACATTTATCTCATTTTTCTGATTACAGCAGAATAACGTTTTATCCTTCATTGCTATATTATTTTCTCAGAATAAGAAAAGGATGTATAGTCAATGATGCTATATTATTCAAAATATTAAATTTTCACAAAAATAATGAAACAATAATGGATATTTTATTCTTTCATTATGGTAAAGTTATAAATAAAATTATAGAAAATTGTCAAGATAAAAAATATGATCAATATTTAGATATTGTAAATAGATATAAAAATAATAAAAAATGTTTGCCTTTTGCCGTAACTAATGATGTTTCTGAATTCAATATATCAGTATTGATTGATTTTCCTGAACTTGTTGACCAAATAACTAATAAAACTTTAATATTAGAAGTTTTAAAATATAACGTTTTAATTTATCAATATTTATCAGATGATTTGTCCAAAGATACAGATATTATTTTTCAAGCTATAAAATATAATCACACTATTATTCCTACAATATTAAACAAGTATAAAATGACAGATATATCATTAACAAATGATGAGTTCATTATGAAAGCTTTAGAATACAATAGTCTAAGTTTACAATATTTACAAAATATTAATTATAGTTATCATGAAAAAATATTAGATATATGTCAAAAGGAGGAACAAGCATATAGATTTATACCATATTCTTTCTTGCTTAAAAACAGAAATATTTTATTAAAATTAATTAGTAACTGTAATCTTTATTATCGTTTTGATCAAAATATTATTGATAAATATTGTGATGATAAAGAAATTATATTATTATTTACCAAAAAAACTTATCTGAATATACTTCAGCATGTATCAGATAATCTCCGTAATGATGAAGAAATTATATTGGCAGTTATAAAAGAAAAAAATTCAGCATTGCAATATATTCCAGAACATTTTCTCAACAATAAGAATTTCATTCTCAAAGGTGTATCTGTAAATAAGTTCTTATTAGAACGCGCATCGTATGACATTCGCAACGATAAAGAATTAATGTTAAAAGTTGTATCTGAAAATAATAATGTATTTTTATCTGTATCTGACAATCTTCGCAACGATAAACAAGTTGTATTTGCAGCGGTTAATAAAAACCCAGAATCATTAGCATATGTATCCAATAATATTTATAATGATAGAAATTTTTTGTTAGAGTTAATAGAACAAAACTATTTAGTATTAAAACATGTTTCTGATAAATTTCTCGATGATAGAAACTTTATATTGGAAGCGATTAAAAATAATCCAAAGGCATTATCAATCGTTCCATATAAATTTTCTGTTAATAAACAATTTATGGTAGAAGTTATTAATACAAATTATTTATTATTAAAATATATACCAGAATATTTTAATGTTAATAAACATTTTCTACTAGAAGTGATAAAAAACAATCCTATATCGCTCAAATATATATCTGCTAATTTTTTGAACGATAAACAATTCTTGTTAGAAGCAATTGAGTCTAACGCTATGGCCTTAAAGTATGTTCCAATTTATTTTTACCATGATAAACAGTTTATATTATCTGCAGTTAATGTCAATGGATTATCAATTAAATATGCGGGGGAAACTTTCCGCATTGATGAAGATGTAATGCTAACTGCATCTAATAATAATTGTTTAGCTTTAAATTATATGTTTAATAATGAGGAGGAGAAAAAGTCATGAGATATAATGTTAATGTTCTTAACCAGAAAAATTAATACATATTTATCATTTTTGAATATGTATTAATTTTTATTCTAATGAGTAAATTATAAATCTATAATTAAAATATTGGTTCAATTACATTTGTGCAAAAGATATAATCTTATTTTTTCTGTTACAGTTAGTTTTTTGATTAATTATTTATAAATATAGCTATAGATAATTAATCAAAAATATTAAAAAAATAATATTAAGACAACAAAATATAAAAATATACATTAATAGAAATGAATTATCATTCAGATGAAAGTCAAAGCACCAGTGACAGTGAATATGAGGATAGATGTTCAAATGATACAAAAGATACAAAAGATTAGATTTCTAACCTTTTCTCGAATTGGGTATGATGATAGTGGCAAAGCCCAGGGTGTTTTACCGGGGCAAAGCCCAGGGTGTTTTACCGGGGCAAAGCCCAGGGTGTTTTATACCCCAAAAGTATTATAACTGTATTTTTAGTATGATAAAAATGAAAAATAAATCTTAAGTAATATTATTCAATATTTTATATAAAATGTATCAAAAAATACAGGAAACAATTGATCAAATTAAACGATTAGAAAGAACTAAATATGGTCTTTGGAAAGGACAAAATTTATTTAGAACAGAAGAACCTTTCTATGCCTTAAATCTAAAAATTCCAGATTTAGATTATATTAGAGATAATCTCTCTATTAGTTGTGCTGGTATAGCTAATATTATGAGAAGATATAATAATAAATTAATACCTTGTCATAATATATTTCCCGGTGGTACCAAAGCTTGGGAATCATTTTTAATGGAAAATAAATTATTATACATATTCAGTATAGACTATAATGATTGTAAAAAATTAAATAGAGATCTTTTTGTTGACAAAGGCATCAATAACAAAGTCATTTTTCCAATTGGAACTCTACTATTTCGACGCTATAAAGATAATGACGATCAAGGTCATATAGCAGTTGTAGTAGATCCAGATAAAAATTTAATTATTCATTCTTATTATACTGAATTGAATGAAAATAATATAAAATTAGATCCCGGTGTCGTTATTGAAGATATTAATATCAGTAATAATTGGCTACATAAAGATATTAATTATTATGAATATTTTAGTTTACCTATTGATTGGTTATTTCATCAATAATCAAATAATATTAATTACATCTCGATGTAAATTATAACAATATTGTAGTTAATAATATAATTGTTAATTCATTTTATATTTGTAATTAATATATGAACAATACACATATTAATTACAAATATAAAAAATATAAAAACAAATATTTAGATAAGAGTAAAATGTCAGGTGGAGGATTACCACTTACAGATGAAGTAATGGAAATAATGGATAATGATTTTGAATTTATGAACAATACACATATTAATTACAAATATAAAAAATATAAAAATAAATATTTAAATAAAATTAAAATGTTAGCTGGAGGATTACCACTTACAGATGAAGTAATGGAAATAATAGATAATGATTTTGAATTTATGAATAATTATCATAAAAAAGATTGGTATAAGAATATGAAAAATACACTAAATTTTGTTAATCAATTTTTAGGAGCTCCATATTCTTGTCTTTGCGGCAGTGATCCTGGCAGAGATGGTCTCCCATCTCCTTTTTATTACTTATTAGATATAAGTAAGGTACCAGAATTAACTATTAAAACAGTTCGCGAAAGTGGTATTAGTTGTACAGGTGTTATTAATTTAATGAGAAAATTTAATAATAAAGATTTACCTTCTGGGGATTTTCCCGGTGGAACTAAGGAATGGCATGAATATATTTTGGCTTGTAATGATCGTAAAGACATAGATTGCAATATCTATAATTTTCATATTAAATATGATCAATGTGAAGAAAAAAACATAAATCCTCCATTACCTGAATGTGTTGTAAATAAGAATAATTTTTTATTATTACCAATTGGAACATTATTAGCTAGAAAATATAGAGATACTAATGACCCAGGTCATGTTGCAGTTGTCGCAGATTTAGTTCTAACAAAACAAGATTCTTCAGATAAAAAATATAAAAATATGATAATTCATTCATATACAAGTGGTCAAGTTTGCACTTATGCGAGAGAATTATCTCCTCCTGGATTTGTGTTTGAAGATCTTGATGAGAGTAATTCATGGAATAGAATAAAAGATAAGGAAGAAAGATATAATTATTATGATTATTTTATTCTTCCTCATCAATGGATAAATATGCAACTTAATAACTGAATTTTTAATAAAAAAATAGTTAAATCTCGTATATTAATAACTATATATTCTAATAGTTGTAAAGATGAGGTTGTTTATTGGGGCAAAGATGAGGTTGTTTATTGGGGCAAAGATGAGGTTGTTTACCGGGGCAAAGATGAGGTTGTTTACAGGGGCAAAGATGAGGTTATACATTTAATACAGTAAAATGAAATCTAAACAATAAATTATATTATTGATAATGTTTTTCAGTATTATCAAGTCTAAAAATATTAATATTATCTCTATCGATGGTAACACTATTGAATCAGAAAAATACGGAGATATAAAAAAAATAATATACAAAAATGATATTGTTTATAGTATACAATTTTATTTGGACTGTAATTATTATAGATATTGCCAACATAATAGTTTAGATTTAATTCCTGATAATAGTACAGTTACTGGAATCATTGAAGATATATATAAAGTAGATTCAATTTGTAACAAATCTAAATATTATTTTAGTATTAATAGTGTTTTACAGTTCCCATCTATAGTTTATTATTATCTTGTAATAGGAAATGTAATTGAATCAAAGTATAATTTGTTGGCTATATTAGATCTATATAAAAATGATAAAAAAATAATGGAAGAATTAATTAGAACACATCGTAATTTTTTAAAAAAAGTTATAATTGAAAATAAAAGCGAATATTTAAATATTATAGATAAATATAACAAATCTTGTAATAAATTAAATAATGATAATAACAATCATAATGTATCTATCCTGGTAAAAAACCCAAATCTTATAACCGAGATAAACAATAAAAATCTGATATTAGAGGTTTTAAAATATAACATTTCTATTTATAATTATTTACCAGAAAGTTCACGCGAAGATATAGATATTATTTTTCAGGCTATAAAATATAATCATCATATTATTCCCAATTTGTCTAAAAAGTATACAAAAATACTGACTTTATGTTAAAAGCTTTAGATTATAACGGTTTGAGTTTACAGTATTTTCAAGATCTCAATTATTGTCATTATGAAAATATTTTAGCTGTAATAAATAGGGAAGAAGAAGTAATAAAACATATACCACATATATTTTTTAAAAATGAAAATATTGTATTAAAAATATTGGATAGAAAAGATATGTCATAAAACGATAGACGATAATTTTGAAAACGATATATTTGAATTAGTTTAATGATGATAAAGATTTTCTGTAATTGGATCATATTAATTATGGGGACAAAGTCAAGGACGATTATGGGGACAAAGTCAAGGACGATTATGGGGACAAAGTCAAGGACGATTATGGGGACAAAGTCAAGGACGATTATGGGGACAAAGTCAAGGACGATTATTTTTTATTAATAAATATTCTACATTTTCTATCCCTAATTTTTATCATAATAATCATTTATGACTATTATATTTTTCTATTCACTGGTAATATATGGGAGATATATATTACAAAAATAAATATCTGAAATATAAAAATAAATATTATACAAGTAAAATACAAGGAGGGAAAAATTATACTAATCAAAAATATGATCTAATAACAGAGACGACAGACCCAACAATTACTGGAATAAAGATTTCAATGAAATCTTTTGAAAGCATTAATAATGTAGTTTATATTAAACCCAATTCTAAAGATAAAATTCAGTTTAATATATCTGAGAGTTATATAAAAGATAATAATTTATTCATTCCAAACAGTTCTAACAAAATATTAGATTCAGATGACACAATAGAACTATTCAAAAATAAATATAAACTTGATATATCAAGTTGTAATCTTGAAAATTTTCCATTATCAACTGATAAAAAGACTAATCAAATTATTATATATTTGAATAATAAAAATAAATTTATTGATCCACACATATCAGATACAATTATTAATAAATTATATTACTTTGCTAAGGATATAGACATATATCTGAACCCTAAATATCAGAAAGAAACTTTCACCATCATTAATAAAATAAATAGTATTATCAATGATTTTCCGTCAAACAAAATTGATATATTAAAATTTAAAAGAATTGAAAACCTATTTAATCCAGATGAAAGCATAAATGAATATAATATAAAATCGTTTCATATAGAAGCCAAAAACTTTTTTAATGATTGCTCAGATTTCTTTAGACGACAAAACATCATAGAAGAAAAAAAAAGAATAATGAAATTGATAACAGAGTATAGGACAGTAATAGATAATGATTATAATTTAACAATTAAACCATCTATCATGATAAGAACGACCAAGTCAGATAATACAATAGATGAAATGATATATAACTTTGATCAAGGTATAGAAATAAATATACAGGATATAATTATTGTTAACGGGAATAACATTAAATGATAAATTTTTGCTATTACTTTTTTCTTTCTTATTTACCTCTATATATTGTTTTTTCATTATCTATTAGATAAAATTGAAAAAACAATATTCAAATCTATTAAAATAGATAGATCAAATAAATACATAGAATGGAATTCCAAATATACGACTGGAGAGAATTAGATCATGACTTTTATACGAAAGAAGATAAAATTACACAATATAAAATTCAGATATTTGGTAGAGATCAATCTGGTAATTCTGTTTATATACGATTAAGAGGATTTAAACCATATTTTTATCTACTCATTCCGGAAAATACAAATTCGTTTTTATTTATACAATATATCAGAAATGAAATTAAGAAAAAATGCTACGGATATTGTACTAATATAGAAACTGATATTGTTGAGTCAAAAAAAGCTGAAGGATTTGATAATAATAAAATGAACGATTTTGTCAGATATCAATTTACCACTTTAGAGTTATTTAATAGATATAAATCCATCATAGAAAATTTATCCTATATTGATAAAAATACACAAATATCTCATAGATGTAAATTATATGAAAGTAATATTTCTCCAATGATACGATGTTTTCACGTACGTAATATTGGTGGTTGTTCATGGATAAGCATTGATAAAGTACTATGTAAGAACATTAAACATGAAGATGAATCTACTTGCAATTATCAGTATGAAACTAATTGGGAAAATATTAATCCTGTTAAAAAGGAAATTAATGCCCCTATTGTCATTTGTTCCTTTGATATTGAATGTTACTCTAAATCTGGTATGTTTCCTAAAGCAACTAATATAGATGATAAAATTATTCAAATTGGATTCAGTTATACAAAATTGGGCAGTAATATTCCATTCAGAAGATATATTAGTTGTTTGAAAGATACAAATCCAATTGGAAATGAAATCCAACATAAATGCTTTGATAATGAAAAGGATTTATTAATTAATTTTATGGACGAAATAAAGGAATATGATTGTGACATTATGACAGGATATAATACATTTTTTTTTGATGAAAAATATATTAATGATAGATGTAGTCTTTTGAAAATCAATAATCAAGTTGGAAGAGGACTATCCAAACTAAAAGATTATTTTTGTGAATTTAAAGCATCCATATTATCGTCATCCGCACTAGGAGAGAATAAGATTTATATATGGGATACTCCTGGTAGAGTCCATATTGATCTTATGAAAGATATACAAAAAACATATACATCATTTTCATCTTATAGTTTAGATTCAGTGTCGTCTTACTTTATTAAAGGAAGTATAGAAGATTACGCTATTAAAGGCGAGAACGACTATGGTAACAAAGGCGAGAACGACTATGGTAACAAAGGCGAGGACGACTATGGTAACAAAGGTGAGGACGACTATGGTAACAAAGGCGAGGACGACTATGGTAACAAAGGCGAGGACGACTATGGTAACAAAGATAATAATATTTTATTGTATACAAAAGAAAAAATTAATGATATTAAAATTGGCGATTTTATTCATGTAGAAGCTGCTAGTGGAATGTTTAATAAATCGTTTGATGACAAGTATCAGGTTGTCAATTATACAGATAATATAATAGAAATATCTTGCACAAATATTCCGTCATTTAAGGACCAAATTAAGGGGATTAAAGTTGAGGATAATTGTAGCAAAGATAAAACTAAAAAATTCTTTTGGAGTCAGGCGAAAGATGATATAGGACCAAAAGAAATTTTTGCTTGTTATCTTGGGACCCCTGAGGATAGAAAGATTGTTGCAAAATACTGCATTAAAGATTGTGACCTAGTTGGATTGTTAATCCATAAATTAGAGGTTATAACAAAGAATATAGAAATGGCAAATGTATGTTATATACCGTTAAAGTGGTTGTTCACTAGAGGACAAGGTGTTAAAGTTTTCTCTTTATGCCTGAAAGAATATAGAGAAAATAATTATATATTTCCAAATATTAATAATACTATCTATGAATGTTATAAATGTAATATTGAATATGTAAATAAAAGAAAATGTCTCAAATGCAAATCTTTAACAGATCCTGTAATTTCTAAAGAATCGAATTATGAAGGTGCAATTGTGCTCGATCCAATTCCAAGAATAGAAAATGAACCAATCTGTGTGAAAGATTATGCTAGTCTGTATCCATCATCTATCATCCAGCTGAATATAAGCCACGAAACTATTGTAGAATCTGGTAAATACAACAACGTCAAAAATGTTGTCTATCAATCAATAGAATATGAAGATAAATACCATTATGAATCAAATATCCATACTGGTATTAATGATAAAACATATAAAAAATGTACATTTGCTACAAAAAATAATGAGTTAGGTGTTCTACCCAAGATTCTCAATAATCTATTAAATGAAAGAAAAATGGTTAAAAAAGAATTAAAAAAATCAAATGATTCTTTTAAAACATCCATGTTGAATGCAAAGCAATTGGCGTTGAAAGTGACTGCAAACTCTTTATATGGACAATTGGGATCAAAGTTTTCTCCAATAAAGAAAGTAGAATTAGCAGCAAGTACAACTGCTGTAGGTAGAAAGATGATATTTTTTGCGAAATCGTTCGATGAAGAAAAATTATCCTTAATATATAATACATTGTTATATAGACCAAATAATAAACAAATTATATACAATAAAATGAATAAGAATTTAGATTTAACTTCTATTATTGATTTTATAAATAAAAATAAATCTTTCCATATCCAGCCTGTTGTTAAGTATGGAGATACTGATTCTATTTTCAGTTGTTATAAGATTAGAAATAATATAACTGAAATATATTTGCCGGAAAAGGCTGAAAAGATAAAAGAACTCTATGATTTTGGTCTCTATCTTATTTTACCATTTTTGAATAAAAATGACAGTGAAGCTGTCAAAGATAATTATTATAAACAATTTATTATAAATGAAAATGGAATAGTACTACGACAATATATTGGATCTGATAAAAGAATATTATTTATAAGAAATTTTATTGAATATTCATTTTTAGCCATTGTAAGAATGTTAATAGATGTTATAGAACAAAAATATGAGATAAATGATTGCTACGAACATATAGAACTAAAATTATCTCATTACTTAGATAATGAATTTACAAGATTTAATCTTCATATTTGTGATATTTATAAAAACAGGAGAAAATTATTGCGGGATTTATTTTTCTCTACAATAAAATCAGTAATTGATAACTGTGATAATAATGAAGTGACGATAAGTGAGGTGTATCTAATAGCGAATAAAGTATATAATATTTTGACAGAAAAATCGATACGATGTTCAATCAATCCAAATAATATTGAAATCAATTTGAAATCAATTACTGAGATAACTAAAAAATTCTTTATTGATATTTTCAACAAAAAATGGGAATATAGTGCCAAGAATGCTACAATGATAGATCTAATAAATAGATTATATAAAGATATTTATTTTAACTATACAAAGAAAAATATAGAAATGATAAATTATCTAATGAAAGATCTTAGACGATTAGATAATTTATCATATTCTGTCAAAAAAAAGTTATTAATAAATCATAATGATATATCACTTAATGATAATGATAATACAGATGAACATATTATAACGTTTATAGAAAAGTTTAACAAGAAGAATGGACGAGTTTCAATGGAAGATTTAATAGACACATTTATCCAAAAAGAATTATGTCTATCATTTAATCAAACAAAAAAAAACCACTATAGTATGATTATTGATTTTATAAATAATAGTTATCTAATGATACCCAGTAAAATTAATATTATTGAATCATACTGGAAGACAGAAACTGAAATTAATATCTTATTCTCCAATAGCTTAAATAATGATATTAGTAACTATGTCGAGAAAGCTATTACATTTGGTTTTATATCTTCTAATATAATTAATCAAGTTCTTCCATTCCCTCAAGTTTGTGAGTATGAAAAATCATATTGTCCATTTATAATATTATCAAAAAAAAAATATGTTGGATACAAATATGAAGATGATTATAATAAATATACACTTGATTATACTGGTATCGTTCTTAGTAGAAGAGATACATCTCCAATATTAAAAGAAATATGTAATGGATTAATATTACATTTATTAAAATATTCAGATAAAAATTTAATAAAAACTTTTATCATTAATTGCTTGGAAGATATGTTCAATGATAAATATGATATAAAATATTTCACACAAACGAAAGCTCTTAAAAGTAAAGATTCTTATAAAAACTGGGAAAGAATCCCGCACATATCTTTAGCAGATAGAGTGATGAAGAGAGATCCTGGAAATGAGATACAGACAGGAACAAGATTACAGTATGCAGCAATAGTGACAGATATTAAGAAGGTGAAATTACAGTCTGAGATAATAGAAACGATTGATTATATAAAAGAAAATAAAATTAAAATCAATTATTCATTTTACCTCAAAAATCAGATTGTTAATCCATTAAATCAGTTCCTAGACTTGATAGATAAAAAAGAGTTCAAAGATATATTCAACAAATTTATAGAAAAATATTCAAAAAGTGATAATGAAAAATTATTAGATAATATAAAAATATTGGCAGACTCTATAAATAAAGCATTAGAAAAATCTAATACAATTATAAAAAACATATCTAGTATTGAAAAAAAGATGAATTTAAAAAAATACAAAAATATACTGGAGCCGTAACCCCCTGCTTTCAGCTGGGGCCGGATCCCCGGGATCCCCGGGACCCCCCGCCCGCCCCCTGCCCCCCTCACAACTATAATATTAAATTCATAATTTTATAAATTTCAAGTCATTTCAATTGTATTCAAAAGACGAACATTATTATTATCCGATTGGGAATATTCATAATGTATATTTTCATTGCGATTACTATTACTAAGTTTGTTGCTATCATGTAATGGATCTAATTCTTCCAAGTTTTCTCCTGCAAATAAATTGTCAAAAATAGTTAAATTTTCCATTTTATTATCTTGGACTCTATCTTTATTTTTCTTTTTTGAAACTTTAGGTTTTTTTTTATCTTTTTTATTTTGGTTCGAATCTTTATAAACTCTATCTTTTTTGTCCTGTATTTTTTTATTAATTTTTCTTGTAAATTTCTTTTTTGACTGTACATTACCGTCATTAGCATTATTTGATGCTGTACTAAATACAGAATCAGATTTTATAGAAGAATTTTCTGATGATGATGAAAGATCAATAACATCAGTTTTAGTAGCATTTTTAATTTTCTTAATAGTTTTGTCATTATCAGATTTATTTTCTTGATCCTCCTTTGGAACAATTTTCTCTTTCTCAAATTTATCCTTCTTTTTTCCTTTTTTAGATTCATTTTTATTTAATTTTTTATCTGTTTTAGATTTCTTTCTATTAACTTTGTCACTATCACTATCACTATAACTATTGCCTCTACTATCACTTTTACTTCTACTGGTATTGTCACTTTTACTTCTACTGGTATTGTCACTTTTACTTCTACTATCACTTGTCTTGTTACTGTCACTTATATTACTTATATTACTTACTGATCTACTATCTGTTGCTGATTCATCACTACTTGATCTAGATTTCTTTTTTTTCTTATATTTTCCTGCTCCATACATGATATTATTCTTGTTAGTTGAATAATTATTAATATCATATTTTGATTTTACAAAATTATTACGAAAATATTTATTATTATTCAATCCATCATCATCATCTAAATTTAACGATTTAATAAAATTAATATCACTAATATCATTATTTTCAGTACTATTAAGCGCCATAACTTTTGATCTATTATGTTTATTATAATTACCTTTGCCAATGTTATCAATGCCAATGTTACCAGTGCCAATGTTATCAATGCCAATGTTACCAGTGCCAATGTTACCAGTGCCAATGTTACCAGTGCCACTATTTTTTGATCTATTATAACCACAATTAGAGTTCTTATTTAAAGTTTCCATAATTTTACAATATATCTTTGATGTATCTTCATCAGCATCATTATTTAACGGAGAAATATGTATTATTGTATCTCCTGTAATATTTTCTGCCTCTATAAATTTATTTCTAACAGAAATTTCAGAATTTTTACCAATAAGTTTGGCGTTGTCGATACCCATTTTTTTTAAGATAGTATCAGTATCAACATCATTTTCATCTTCATCATCATCGTCCTCATAATATTCTCTCTCATCGTCCCATCCTCTTTCGTGCCCCCTATCTTCTAAAATCATCTTATTATCTATCTGATTATCATCATTACTTTTACTACCATGTTTGATATTATCGCCAAAAATATTATCTTTTAAATGTAAAGCTGATTGATTTTCTCCTTGTTTAATCGATTCATCAGCTTGTTCTTGTGGATGATTTTCTTCAGTTTTATCAAATAAATTTCCCATTTTATTATATATTAATGAAGATTTTTTTTTTGCCATTTATAGGTTTATGTATTTTTGTTATCATTTGTATTGCTAATAATAATAAAAATACATATAAAATTGAAAATTACGATATTTATTTTCATTTATCAGATGAAGAAAAAAATATTGACGAGAGAAAACGATTAATGGAAGATTTAATAATAAACCTCTTCAAGTTAAGAAATCATTTGATTAAGAATAAAAATGATTTTGGTGATTATGCTGAATATATAAATTTATTGGCGAATAATTTTACAAAACATAGAACAGAAATATATGAAAATGTTAATGATAATACAGAGGTAACATCATATAGCGTCAATAAGGGAGAAAAATTAGTTTTATGTTTAACTGATAAGTATGGTAAGATTCATGATCTTAATACATTGATGTATGTGGGAGTTCATGAATTAGCTCATATGGCATGTCCTAAATATGGTCATGGAGATGTATATAAAAAAATATACAGATTTTTCATTCGTGAAGCTATTAGTGAAGGATTATATAAATACCAAGATTATAGTATATATCCTAGTAATTATTGTGGCATTGTAATCGATTCAAATATTTTCTAATCGTAATATAATATATGGAGAAACCAATAAAAGTTGTTCATAGATTCAAAAACAATAAAAATAAATTACAGTATAATATTTTCATTTTTCCTAATGTAGATGATATTTTAGATCATAATAATATACGTGGTATTCTTGAGAAGAATGTAAAGAATAATAAACTTGTTGATATGCTTAAAAATATATCAAAAAAAGATTACAGTGCTATATCTGAGTATTATAAGCATAATCATTGGTATATTTATTTTTATTCTAATGTTTATTTGTTCAATGTTTTGGAGGAAATTGTGAAAGAAAATAAAACATTTTTAGTGAATAAATTTTCAATTAAATGGTTTGATGAATTGTTATATGTGAAAAGTTTTATTTATGATAATTCTAAAGATTTAATTCCTCTGGTTCAAAAAGGGGGCAATTACAACAATAATGACACAACATATAGCACCAAAGATATAATTAATCATACATCACAGAAAGGAGGTAATGATACAAATGATGATTTATTTAATGAAAAAGAAAATAATGATAATTATATCAATATTAACGATATAATTAAAATTTATAATGAAGATAAAAATACTGAATCAAAAAAAACAACTCTAGATACAACAAAAATAATATCTCAAGTTATAAATGACGATAAATGGATTAGTAAGATAGAGAAAATATGGAATCATTATGATAATACTAATGATGATAAAACAGAAACTGAATCATTGAATGTAATTTATAGATCTGTTTTTATTTATGATGTCATATTGAAACATGATGATAGCATACATAACATTAAATCAAAAATATCTTTATCGGTTCCCAATATTGCAAATATTTATCTTACTCCTGAAACCCAATTATTACTAGTTTCAAAGAATGGATATAAAAAAATAATTGGTGTTGGGTTACTATATAAAATTAATGCAGTGGGTATTAATGAACTAAATGAGGCAGATTATCAGATAGATGAGGTTGACGAGGTGAATAAAGATATTGATAATGATAAAACAAAAGATAGTGAAAGTTTAATATTCAATTATTATAAGAAATTTACATTGTTAAATGAAGTACAGTTGACAGATACGTATACTTATCTAGGTAATAATATTAATTCATCAGATAAAATATACATATATACTAATTTTGTTTCTGTATACTTCCCATTAATATCTTTTTCAAGGTTTGAACAGATACTTAATTTTCTTAATAAATCTAATCGTAATACTGAATATAATTATGTCATGAATAATCTTGAAAATATAAGAAATAAAATACAGATAGAAGTGGAAGTAGATAAAATTGTATCTGAGGCAAGAAAGGAAAATATTAATAATGACATTAAATTTTATGATAATCATATTATTCAGACTATTATCAACGTTAATATCAATTTATGTTTATTTAAATCAGAAACAAAAAAAATTAATGATATTAGTATATTTAGAATTTTTGATAACTTTAGAGTAAATAATAAATATATTTTCATCCAATATGCTATTAAGAAAGATGATACGGTATATAAATTTTATTCTAATAAGAAATCTATATCTCAAATATCAGAAACTTGGTTTTCAACTAATTTTAATGGATTATCGTTCAAAATTCTGATAGATAAAGAAAAAATAATAACAATTCATCTTAGTCCATTGGGAAAAATTGATTATAAGATTTCGTGGAAAGAAGTTGAAAAGATAACTATAGATGATATTAACAGTTCATATAATTATATTTATGATTTAATAAAAAAGATAAATAAGGAAAATAATAAAATCAAGATACTTAAGCCCAAAGATGAAGATTTTAATATCATATTTTTTAATTCAATTATGAAGTTTAATCTACCGAATAATGTACCTATAGATCATAATGTGTTTTCAGACTTTAGTAGATATTTTTTCCCCTATGTTTCTATTGTAATAGATCCCAGAAGAAGGAATTCAAATCTATTATCTGGAGAAAATAAATCAAAATATGGATCTTATTTACGTTACAAAAGAGTAGATAATTATGAAAATAAAATCAGAATATATTTACGAATATTATATTTTTATAGAAATTATAGTATTACTGATAAACAAGTTGCAGAATATGTATCAGTTCAATTCAACATAACGTTAGAACAAGCAAAACTCGATATTGATTTTGTTAAGGATAAATATAATTACATTTTGAATGAAAAGAAATCTGCTCCCAAAAAATCAGTTAATAATATCCCAAAATTTAAACTTCCTGGTATCGGTATCGACATTCAGGGCAAGAGTTCAGATAATTACAAGATTAGGATTCTTGGAGCTAAATCTGTAGACCAATTAAATGATATTCTGGAATTTATTAAAATATTAATATTTATCTATTATCAGACATATATAAAAAATAAAAAAAAATACAGTATTATCCATTCAAGACTGGAAGGTCTAACAAAGATTGCAAAGAGGAAAGGAAAAGTTAATGACATTATTAATGCAGATGAAGATATAGAAGTGAATAAAAAGGTATCTATATTGGATAAAAAAAGATTGGGCTTTAAACCTGAAAAAGGGAAAAATCAGTGGTCTAGATCGTGTCAAAATTCTGGCAATATAATTAGAAGACCAGAAATATTCTCTATGAAGCAAGAACAACAGATAATAAAACAGGGATTTAGTTTTAATAATAAGACAGGATTTTATGAGAAAAAACATCCAAGTAAGAAATCAACGGTATTAAAAGCTGTTAGATTGTACGTTGATGGAGATAAAAATAAAGGTATATATAATATATTTACATGTAATCCTAAAATTAATGGGGATTATGTCTATTTAGGTTTTCTATCCAAGAGCGATAATCCCAATAATTTATGCATGCCATGTTGTTTTAAGAAAGATTATGAAAATTCAGATAATCAGGAAAAAAGAGATCACTTTCAAGAATGTGTTTTTAATAAAATAACGGAAAATAAAGTAGATAAAAAAATAGATCAAAATACTTATATTTTGAAGAATTCAAATAAAGGTCATGATAATAAGTTTACATTTTTGCCAGATTTATTGGATAATATTTTAAATAAATTACAGAACAATTCAACCCATATTGAAAAACATTATCTTAAGAAAACAGATTTGTATTATTTGAAGTATTCAATTTATCCATCATCAAAGTATTTTTTATATTCATTATCTCAAGTTTTAGATACAACGATTGATGTTATCATTGAATGTATTGAAAAAGCATTGATTAGATTTCCAGAATATTTTATTTATATAAATAATGGTAATATTGCAAGTAGATTCTCTTCTATAGAAGACTATATTAGTTTTATTAAAAATAATGACAATATGATTGAATATTATGAGATTGGAGAGTTGTTATCTATCCCTGGTGTCGTAACCACAAACGGAATTAATTTTTACATATTTAACACAATAGAAATGAAAAATAATACAAAATCAAATTCAGACAAAAGTAACGAAGAAGAAAGTGATTTCATCCTCAACATACCAAATATTGAAAATATTAATGAATATAAAAATACCACTAGAGATGTCATTGCTTTCATCAACTATGACATCTTTTATCATCCAATTTACAGGATTGAAAAAAAAACCAGTGAAATGAAAATAAATAAAATATTAAATTATAAAGATGATAAATTTGCGATTAATGAATTACAGAAATATTTTAACGTTATAGTTAATAATTTACTTATCTCTGAAATATTATTTGGAAACATTCTTAACTGTAAAAATATAATTACCACATTAGAACAAAATAATGTCAAAATTAAGAATCAAGTTGTGGACACAAAATATAAATGTATGTATCTTGTTTTGGATAATGATATTCTGCTGCCAGTTGTACCATCAGGTATAAATTACAACTATAAATATATTGAAAATAGTAAATATAATAATCTACCAACATTGTCTAAAATAAATTCTTATCTATCAAAACTTGAAAAGATCTTGCAGTTAAATTATACAATCAGATCCATGACATATAATTCTATGATTAAATCTTCAGAAAAATATTGTATTAATTATGTCAATCTTGATAACAAGTTAAGTATTCCCATTAAGAATGAATATTATAAATTAGGGGATTTACTAGGGTTACCTTTAGAAGAAGATTTATTGATCGATAAAGAAGATAATCATGACATTATAAATTTAAAAGAAAAATTGTTCAAAGATGAAAGTTATAATTTATTCAGATTAGAATTTAGTTATTACCTCACTGCTAAAGAAAATAATGACATTAAGGATCTTATTATAAAACTTGTTAGAACAAATGATATAATAAGCGATATAGATGAAAAAAGAGATATCATCAGAAAGATTATCTTTAATATTACCAACAAGAAATTGGCAAATTCGTTTAATATAAATGACAAGAATGTTAAAGATGATATGGTATTACTGACTAAAAATAATGGAGATATAAAAGATTATTCCATTAAAAATATCAGAGAAATTTGTGATATATATAAAACAAAAGATATATGTAATGTGGAAAATCATTGTATATGGGATTCTGTCTCTGGTAGATGTAAGTTCAAAATAACTCAGATATATGCTGTAGATTTTGTTAATATGATACTAGAAGAATGTATATCAGATGAAATTAAATTCAGAGAATTACTTCATGAAGGTGAATATTATGTATCTGATATTTTTGATATGAAAAAATATAGCGTCAAACCAGAGGAAACCATAGTGTCAACAAGAAATATCAACATTAATAGTATTCTAAGTAACATATTTAAGAGAGACGATAAGAAGAAAAAATTTCAAACAAATGAATATCCAATTAAAAGATTTAAAGGATATTATCTACAATCTGTTCTAATCAATAATGATAGTCCTATCAGAGCATTTGTAAACGGTTATTTCTGGTTGAACAGTTTAATATATAATATAGATACCAGAAATTTAGGATATTATAGCGAGATACAAGAAAACATAACAAAGTTTTTGAAAGCATACATTATAGATTTTATTATGGTTAATATTAATGAGTCTGATGGTTCCAAACATGACAAGGTATTCAAAAAATATTTATTATATCAAGGTTATAAAAATGAGTTATTGGATGTCATTACTTCTAACAACTCTAATAACCTATATTCGCCAATTATATATTACATTTTGAGCTTTATAATAAATATCCCTATTATTGTCTATGATAATTATATGAAACCAATTGGTCTATACTATAAAGGCGAAAGTAGTAATATGAAATATTTAGATAATAGAGAAAAATACATTAATGTAAAGGAGGAAAGAGAAAACAATGTCATTTATAATATATCAGCAGCTTATTATGATGAAAAACCAACGAAATGATATAAAAGATATTAGTAGAAAATTAGCGTATAATGATATTATAAGGATAGAATCTAACATTGGGGACGGTGATATATTTAATAATGATAATAACTGTATTTTATGGAAGAATAATTTTTCAGATGTAAATGGAAGAAAGAAAATATTTTATCATCTACATAAAAGAAAACATTTATTACAGAAAATTTTATATTATAATTATGTGAATGAAATAGATTCAAAACAAAGAATAAAATACAAGTGTGATAATGAGGGATTATGTTGTACTATATCTCATATAGATATAACTTAATTATATTTTTATTAATCCCAACATAAAACATATGGAATTTCCAATACATATTCCATATCTATTGATAAAATGACCAATCTGTGAATTAATAACAATATCTCTCCATTCAGGATTATAATTATTAATGTATTTATAATTAATATTTTTTAAACCATCGGACCCATTATTGCTGTTAAACTTATCACTAATACTTAATAGCTTCATAGAATCATTCATTAAGTATGGATACTTAATTTCATTATTAAAGTCAGAAAATCTTATAGTACTCATATCTGTGCTAGCAATATACTCTAATTTATTTATTATTTTATTAACGGTATATATTCTGTATAATCCTTTGAAAGATTTAAATGCTTTCTTCCAGTGATCATAACTAGTTCTAATAAAATAATAATGATTTAATGCTGTATACTTATGATCATTAAATTCTAAATTATATATCTGTGACTCACTGGAGATAAATGTCTTTGGACCTGAAATTATGGTTTTATTCGGTGGTAATCCAATCCCTCCATCAACAATAAGATTATGTATGATAAAAATAGCACCGTCATATTGATTTACTCCATCCCCACATACAGAAGACCATATAGTACTCATCTTGGGGTCTACACTTGCAACTGTATAATTGCTACTATCAATACTTGAAAAATTATTATTTGAATTGACGGCTCTTTCACCACCACCCTCCGATAAAAAGCAGCAATTAATCAGCCACGTCGGAGAACCCTTCGTCCAACCAGCACCACCCCACAAAGTTCCCAACGATGGTCCTAGATTAAAAGTTAACCAATTACTAAAAACTTTGGGAATAATATTATATGTAGCTTCATTTCCCAATGCATATAATATATCTTTATTAGTCTTAAATTCAACTATAGGCTGATAAAGGTATCTATTTTCTCCTTTGGTTCCACCCCAACAAGAAGTAAAATACGTGTCCTGTGTACCCCAGCTATATACGGTACTATTCTGGGCATTATACGGCATAAATTGCGGTATCCCTTCAACCTGATTATTTTTAACTATTTCGATAGTATTATCTTCATTGTATTTTAAATTAAATAATTCTATACCAATATTTTCTCCACATGATCCAGCAAATGCTCCTCTCCCATAATAGTCACCAACAGGGATACCTATAGCTTCAGGAAACTCACTCATTCCGCCATACATACAGTAAATTACATTTTCTGCCCATAATTTATATGGATTATTTGAGTTCTTATTAGCACCAATAACACAATTTTGATCATCATAATAAAATTTAGTATTAAGGTATCTAGGAATCCAACCAATCTTATTGCTAGAGTTTTTCATAAAAAATCCATTAATATTATTTTTCTTAAATATATTCATTGAAGTAGCACATGTATCTTGGGAACATAATGATGGTAGCTTTAATACCTCATCACCACAACATACTGTAGATAATCCTCTTAATTTTGATGTTATTACAGGAACAGCCCATATACCAATAACAGGTGATGGACTATTACACGCAACATTCCTCAGCAATCTATTTTGATTATTCTTAATCCAAAATGTTGAGGTAGGTCCAATGTCAGATATTATTGATGGATAAATATATAATGGATTCCAATATTTATTTCTATTTGCTGGTAATGTACATATCCCTAAATTATGCTCAAATGTATTATTTATTTCTGTACCATCTTCGGTGAAGAATCCAGCGCCGTATGAAATGAAGCCAATGTTGTTTTTAATATTGGCTTCATGGGTCCCGTGTAAAACAATCCATCTATTAAATGAGTTTGTTATAGAGCAATTTTGGATAGAACTTTCTCTCGGAAGATGTGGAATTATATATTCTTTATTTGATTTTGTAAAACCACATAGATGAAAATGAACAGGGTATCTCCCAATGCTTCCAAAGTTAGCAGGCGTTCCAAGATACTTCATTTCAACTCCATCTAAGGATACAGAAGATCCATTCATAAACATCTGGTGGCCTCCAAAGACAGCATTAGATCCCTTAATATTTTCAGTTTGAAATATCCAATGTCCATATACAATATTTTCTGGAGTTTCTATACTAGAATAGTAGTAATAATCCTTTTCATTTTTTGTTTGGTATGCTGCAACAGCAATATCTGTTGTATCTTTATTGTCTGTTCTATTAAGATAATTTCCCACAATTGATCCATTAATAAATTCTCCATTGTTACAGCAAGAACAATATATATCTTTTTTCCATATATCTGATGTAAAGTTACATAAATCATTAGTCGAATCAATAAACTCAGATATGATAGTAATATTTCTTGTCAATAATCCCACATGTAATGTCGTATCAATTGTAAGATTATCAAATTCTGAATTTGTAATTATAGTTTTAATTGAATTATGGTTAAATTTCAAAGGTTTTTGTAGATAAATTTCTCCTGTAAAAATATTATCTTTTGTATATTCCAATCTATCAATAGTTGCAACTTCTACTCCTGTATATTCGAAGGTATCATCTTGATCAGGCAGTTTTATATCATTAGGAACTACTTTTTTATCTGTCCTCAACAAATATTTTTTTATCAGGAATTCTCTATTTGCAATTTTATTTCTATGAATATTATATTTGTCTTTATTATCAACCCAAATAGGATTCATTCCTATACAATCATTTCCTGCTGTATATTTTTTTGTTTTACATGTTATAACTATCTGAGACCCTTTTTTCCACTGCTTAAAGCTATTGTCATCTTTGTCATCAATAAATAACGGATTTATTTTAATCATATTACTACCTCGCTTATAAATGTCATTATCTAATCTACACCAACAAAGAGGATATGAATTTTCAATATTATTATTTGGCGCATTAACAGTCAATAATTCATTCTTACCAATATGTATTTCTGTAGTTTGATTAATATTATCATTAGTATAACTCTTAGTTATCTCTTTTTCATCATCTTCAGGTTTGACTTTACTATTACTATTATTACTTTTAATACAATTCCAGGTTCCGCTATATTCACGTTTATTTTCTACTTCACCTGCAAGATGATAGTTTCCATTAAATCCCACACCTATAACTTTTTCCCCAAATTTATTACATACTGAATTATTATATGGATTTCCTGTGTAATCAGATGGAGACATGCTGAGAATTTTCTCTTTTATTTTCTTTATAGGTATGTCTTTTTCTTTGGGCAAATCTAAATAATAATTTAATAATTTATCATAATCTTTTACTTCTTTCAAAGTTTTATATTTTTCCTCTAAAATATTGATATACGAATACGCTTCTTGGAACAGTGTAATGCCAGGATTATATACCATATAACTGTATTGACTCGTCACACAACAGCTTTCTTTTATTCCATTAATGTTATTAGTCAAAATGATATTAATTTTATTTTTAATTCTATATCTATCATTATATTTAGATCCTGCTTGCAATAGTCCACCAGACTCTATCAAAATAAAATTCACTTTAATATCAATATTATTATCATCAAGTAATAATATCCCACCTCTTCTAACGACAATTCCTTTTAATTGACAGGATTCATCTATTACTCTAATCGCATCATTCTGGATAACCAAAACTTTATCATTTTCAAACTCTTTAATTTTTTCAAAATCCTTTAATTTTATAAATTCTTTCCAACTGCCCCCAATTAATTTATTCTTCTCTGTCAACTCTTTAAAGTCAGAAATTAATTCTTCATTATTAATTTTACTATTTATACTCTCCAGGTAACCAAATGCATATGTCATTTTATAATAATTTAATGCATCAGAATCTTCCTGTGTTCTTGATGGTGGAAGGATATTATTGATGTTATTTGTATTGTTTTTACTTGCTGACGCAAGTCCAGGGATCAATACTTTTCGTTTGAAATGGATAATCTCAATTAAGTTACCATATATATCTACGCCAATATTATTTGTCGATTTTTTTATAGACGTAAAAAAATACTCCTCAACAAACAATACATTCTTCTTAATCAGGTCCTTAACGGTAGTTTCTAACTTATTTGTTTCCATTATAAAAAAATTGAGAAAGAATTTTTATGTAAATACTAATATATTTATTTACTAAATGAAGATATTATTGAATAAGCTAATCTTTCCATTACATATCAACATTAGCTCTTATGTTGATGTATATGCAAAAATAGTTGGTAAGAAAAATCAACTAGCAAAGAATGCTACAAATGACACTGAAAGTTCTAGAAGCAATGCAAGTGGTATACCACAGGGTTCATGGAATAATTCAAGTGAAAATAATAACCAAAAAAACGAATTTAATCAGACCATTATCGTTGACATATTCACGCTAGATAGAGAAAATAACTTTAAGTATTACACCACCAATTATTACAAAATAGATTCAGAAGAAAAAATACAGATCATAGATGATTATTTACAAAACAACACTTTTGAAGGATGGGATATTATAACCAGCATTAATAGAGTATCTAGTAGAAGTATATTGATATATTATGACATTAATTTTGATACAAGTAAAATCAGTTTCAGTAATATCAGTAAAATAAAATCTATCAGAAATTATTATATTAAGCGGTACTATCAAGATCAAATAAAAGCTTCAATAGATTTCAACAACTATAAAATTGATAATAATGATGATATTGAAGTAAAACAAAATGTATTGAAAATTTCAAACCAAGTTATTTTCTATAATTATCAAAAAGATAATATCAACAGAATGATAGCTTATGAAAAAAACGTCAATAAAGAGACAAAAATATTACTTACAAAACAAATAAAATATATTAATGATATTGTTAATTATAACAGTTTTCTTGATACTTTTCATGACTCTCAGTTATATATGTCAATCAAATATAATAGTTGTTTTTTATGTGATCCTATTGGTTTTGGTAAAACTATAACATGTATTGGATTAATATTAAATAATAGATATAACGAAATTATAGAAGATACAACTCCCTGTAAATATTCTGGAAAATATAAAATTACATCTAGAGCAACGTTGATACTATGTCCATCACACATTGTAAATCAATGGAAAGATGAAATAGATAAATGTTGCAAAGATAATATTAAGACCGACAATGCTAGTTCCAGCAATAGTAGTAACAGTAAAGATAAATTTAATCCTAAAATTATTATAATCAAGACAAAACGTGATCATGAAAATTTAAGTGTTAAGGATATAATTGACGCAAAGATCATAATTGTATCATATAGCTTTATATTAAATAAAAATTATTATAATTGCTCTAATATTAATTTATTTAGTCTTACAATAAGTAATATTCAGAGAAATCATATTCCCAAAATAAACAGCATGATTTTGTTTGAATATTTTTATTTTAACAGAATTATATATGATGAAATCCATGAATTTAATCATGTAAAAGGATCTATTGGTTATATTGTTTACACAAAACATATTCTTGATGAATTGATGTCAGATAATATTTGGTATGTATCTTCCACACCATTTTCTAATTTTGCTCAATTATCAAGATTAATAAAAATAAATGATATTAAATTTCATTATGACGATATAGAAAGAACGGTACCACAAGACAACATCCTCGATGATTATATTATAGAAAATATATTCAAAGCATTATCTATCAAAAATGAAAAATCCATTCTGGATGATAATTGCTTCAAGTATGATGAGGAAATTAAATGGTTAGAATTCAATGATATTGAAAAAGATTTATATGATATTAAGAAAAAAAAATTAGTTGCTACTGAATTGCAGCAACTATGTTGTCATCCATTGATATTAGATTCATACAGAAAAATCTGTAATAATGAAGTTATCCTATCTAGAGTCCAAGAAAAACTAATTAACCATCATCAACGGAGAATAGAAGAGTATCAAACCAAGATAGATAATTTGTTAGTAGGAAGTCTAGGATACCATCTTACAAAATCATCCTATCAAAACGTTGTATCTGAATCTACATACATATTATCTATATTAAAAAAATTAGTTGCTAATGATGAGGACGAATCTAAATGCACTATATGTTTTGATAATTATAACAAAGTAACTATGACCAAATGTGGACATTTATTCTGTAATCTATGTATCATGAACTGGTTCAAGTCAAATAAAAATTGTCCAATATGTAAAGTACATAATGAAATTACTGATTTAATTATTAAAAAGAAAGATAATACTGAACATAGAAAATATGGCACTAAAATATCCAGTTTAATAGACATCATTAACGACATTATCAAAACTAAAACCAATAAAATTATTATATTTTCCCAGTGGGATAATATGCTCAATCTAATTGGAGACATATTAAATAGTGCAAATATCAAAAATAAGTCAATCAAGGGTAACGTCAATATTAGAGCGGCTAATATTAATGAGTTTAAAAATTCAGATAATTATAATGTAATTATGTTAAGTATGAAAAACTGCGCATCGGGAACCAATCTTAATAATGCAACTCATGTCATATTTACAGACATTATTGACGGTTCTAAAGAGTACATAAAATCAGTTGAAAGCCAAGCCTTGGGTAGAGCGTGTAGATTAGGACAAAAGAATAAAATAAAATTAATACGATTATTAATTAAGGATACTATTGAGGAAACGATATTCAATAAATGCTATAATTGAATATTAGACTGAATTTATATATAATTTTATATGTGATATAAACTGTAAACTATTTGGGCGGTAAGAGTGGCAGAGCTATGAGCGGTAAGAATGAATAGAACTGTTTGACCATAATAACAGATTAAATGCTATTTAGTTCCAATATATTTTTCTATTTTATTATATATTAATGAATAATAAAATAGAAAATATATTAGTCAACATTGATTCAAGTTTTAGAAATATAAAGACATATAAAAACTCTGCTTCATTCACTATGAAGCTAGGTTCGCCAATTAAAAATGTAGCAAAGATAAAAATAGTAAGTTTCGAGTTTCCAAAAGAAGTTGTGTATCCAGATTATTACGAAATGTTTAGTTCTAAAATTAGAAAAAATACTAGTTTTATACTTGATGACATTAGATACAGTATTGAGAATGGTACTTTTAACAAGAATCGGTTAATGGAAAAAATAAATGATATATTACCGTTAAATATAAGAGTTGAATTAGATGTAAATGATCGTACAATATTTAAATCAATTGATGGTTCAGAATTTAAAATTAATTTTTCTGAAGATAAAGATTGTTATTATAATTTAGGGAATATATTAGGGTTTGATCCAAATAAATTTACATATATATCGATTGATGACAGAGTGGTTTCTGAGGAACCTATATCTCTTCCAACAAATACATATTTTTTTATTTATATAAATAATTATGGAAATATTTATAGTTCGAGCAAAGAAGGGGAATCTATTGATACGATTAATTGTTTAGGTAAATTGACTAATTATAGATACGATAATAATTTTTTAACCAAGGAACATATTTTTAGATGTCCAGAAAATATCTTTAATTTTGAAATAAAGATATATGATTCAAGGATGAACATTATAAATTTATTTAATATTAATTATTCATTGACGTTAGAAGTATCTTATTATCAGTGCCAGTAGTACAAGTAGCGCCAGTAGCGCCAGTAACAAACAAAATGATAGAAAAGATAATAATAAGAATGAAAATAATGTTACTAATAAATTTATTAATTAATTATTTTATCTACTTAATCTTTTCAAATACATAATATCTGAAAAGATTATTCCATTTTTTACTTTCTCTATTCTGTGAAGTTGTATCTTTGAAGAAATTGGCGATAGTATTATAGTAGTGTGCTTTCTTAACATCGTTTTCATGATTGATGTTTTCTGTAAACCATTTTTTATTATTGTCATATATTGATCCAAATGAATCTGACTCTATAAGAACACATCCTGCATCATTCATCACTTGGATGAGATATTCATATGTAACTGCGTATTCAGTAAGATATATATCATCATTAGAGATCCATTTCATATGGAAGTCGATCTTTTGTCCATATGTATTTTCATATTTTTTGTGATATTTTTTAATTTTAAACAGTAATATCTTCTCACCATTAGATTCATCAACATAGTATGAAGAAAATGTATCTTCATTGTTATTAAATAACTCTAATAGTTTAGTGGGATCTATTAAAGTACATATAGTATATCCGCCAATCTTAAGATTATTTTTATGAAGATTAATAAGATTATTTACAGAAGTTTTATTTTCAAATAAATAATGGATAGAAAATTGATAGCTAATAATATCAAACCTAGTTTCTGCTATCCTTTCTATAAGATTTCTATTTTTTTCCTGTAATGTACTTCCAAAAATATCTAACTGTTTATCTACAGTGATGGCACATCTGGCGTCCAATAATCCAAAATGCATATTTGTATTATCAAATTGTGGTGCTTGTTTTTTATATATATTTCTATATCTGCTGGTTGCGCTGTCATATCCTCCAAATAATCCATTGTAATCACTGTCGACACCAATATAGTTTTCAACTTTAGCTTTAGCCCATTTATAAATATCACCACCTCTACCGCAACCTATATCTAGAACATTTACTTTATCTCTGCAATAATTTTCAATTAGAATAGACTTTACCCAACTATGAAATTTTCTTAGATTTATAATAAGATCTGATTTTTTCTGATAATATACTTCTCCTCCTCCAGACATTATAGTATTATTGTAATAATCTGCTAAAGTATTATTACTCTTGATTGTTTCCCATACACCTATTGCTACATTTTTAAAGTTTCCATATTTGATTCCATAATTGATAACCATATCAGTTTTATCTTTTCTTGTCCTCAAAATCTCCCATCTATAAAAATGAGGGATATTTTCCAGATCTTTTCTGTAAATAACCTCAATGACAGTATTGTCTGCAATAATGTCATTGTTCTTGTCTCTGACATGACCATCTATAATGGGAAAATATGCTTTATTATTATCTTCTTCCTTAAGAAATGGTACAGGATATTCTTTATTACCATTATTATCCCCAACAAAAAAGTTTAAACATCTGAATCTGCTAGAAGGATCCATATTAATAGTATCATAAATCTCTAGATAATCACCTGTATCAGGACTGATTTCATATGTTACATACAAATCAATGGAATTAGTTTCTGATGGTTTGAATTTATACATTGGATGTTTTTGTTCTTTTGTATATTTTGTATATTTTTGTTCTTTATGGGTTAATATTACACCATCTGTACTATATGGACAATTAATATTATCTTTATTATTAATAAAATAATCTGATATAAGTTTATAATTGTCCAAAATGTTATCATAGAAAAAGATCTTTTGGTGAAAGACATAATCCCCGCTATAGTTCTTGTTAAGATCATTTAGATTAGCATAAAAGTTTTTAATCAATTCACCATTACTTTTAACTTTAATTTGATTATCATTATAATATGATAATTTCTTGGTTTTATCGCCTCTAGATCCATAAAATTCATCTAAAAAATAATAAATATAAGAAAATCTGGTATATAGATTATTATTTCTGACATTATTATTGTCATAATATAAACAGTCATATATCATGATTAATGTTTTCTTTGTTAATTTATCGATGAGTATTTCGCCTTCATAAATTGTTTTATTTAATTTTGATACAACATTAGTTTTCATAACTTGTAAATTATTGTCAATAATGTATACAGTATTATCTATAATTAATAGCTGTATTTTTGATCCATCAGTTTTTTCTGTTATTGTATATTCAGATAATTTTGCTTTTGTTTCAACTGCTATAGGTTGCATACTATAAAGATTATTTAAATTGTACTCATTTAGCAATGATTTATATGTTTGGATGATTTTTTCTTTTTCTTTGTTTGATATAATTGTAGCTACTCCTTCCACAAATATCTTTACCAATTCTGTCATTCGTATAATTGTATTGAAAATATTAATGTCATTAACTCCGCCTGAATAATCTATTTCTATTTCGAAGCTTTTTTTATAAGCATTAAATCCATTAATATTTTCAAGGCTATCATATTGTTTCACTATTGTAAGATCTAATGTAATGTTATTTATTGAACCTACATTAGATTTTATTTCTTTGTCTGATGCATACAGAGTAGATACAGGTACAGATAATCTATTTTTATATCTAAAAATTATTCTGTTGTTATGTTCAGCTGGAATATTACTTAATTTATTCATTTCTTCATCAGTCAATTTTACTTCTTTACTATGTCTGATTCTTATGTCATAGTCATTAATATCGAAAATATTATCATTTCTTGGTTTTATTTTTTTAATGATTTCAATTTTATCTGAAAAGTTTTTGATAATATCAGATATAATTAATGATTTTGGTCTTTTATACACACAGGAAATTATAGAATTAATATCATCAATATTATTAATTGATATTCTATAGGTATAATTTTCAGCTGTAGTATTTTTTGAATCTGTATTATCTCTTGTATTTGGGTCATATATAATATCAAGTTGTACTGTCTTTTTTTGCGGTTGGTTACTCTTAACATGATCATAAATATTTAAAAAATTAGAATATGATAATGGATTCTTGTTATAGTTATAGAACATTACTTCAAACTCTGAATCATTTGTGATATTATCATATACTTTTTTAATGTTAGCAACATATTCTTCCAGAAACATCATATGTAGGTAATATTATATTTTTAATTAACATATCATTATATATTTATTTCATTTTTTCTTACTTTTGGCAATTATAACGTTTTAAAAACCGTTATAATTAAAATTTAATGTTTTATATGTTTTATGTGTATTTTATATATGTTAAAATTTAAAAAAGACAAAGATAATTTTGTCACTGGAAAACCATTTACTGATGAATTTGTGAATGATTGGGATGCAAATACGTCTTGGACAAAATTACCGGTATATGAGAATAAAGACGCTTCAAAAAGATTTTTTAATTTATTGAAAAGTAAAACACAAGTTATATTGATTACTTCTGGTACAGGAAGTGGGAAAACTGTGGTAATCCCAAAATATCTTTTATACCATAATATTAAGAATGAAATAGAAGGTGCTATATGTATAACAAATCCCAAAATTCTTACAACACAATCTAGTGCATTATATTCAGCAAAAACATTGGACGTCAAGATAGGACAAGAGATTGGATACCGTTATAAAGGATCCCCACGCGACTCATATAACAAGGATACAAAATTATTATATCTAACTGATGGTACTCTATTATCTATTTTACTTCATAAAAATGATGATTTGAAAGATTTTAATACAATTGTTATTGATGAAGCGCATGAACGTCATATTCAAATTGATTTTTTATTGTTATTTATTAAAGATATATTAAAAAGAAGAAGTGATTTTAAGCTTGTGATTATGAGCGCTACAATAAATGCAGATACATTTATGAGCTATTTTGATGGCAATATTGAACAAATAGATATATCTGGAAAACCTAATTATCCAATAGAACAGAGATGGATGAAAACAACATCAAAAGATTATCTTGCAGATTCAGTAAAGTTATGTACAGAAATAATTAATGATCAAAAAAATAAAAAAAGTAAAGAAAATGATATTATTGTATTCGTTCCTGTAAAAACAGATACTGTTAAAGGATGTGATATGATTGCAAAATTAAATCAAAATTTTTACTGCTCTCAAGTCTACTCTGGAATGGATGAAAAAAGTAAAGAAATTGCAATTAGTAGAACGCTGTATAAGGAAGCTGGAGAGCACGATACAGAAGATATAATAAAGATGAAATCTAATCTAGTTGCGAAAGTTATATTTGCAACAAATGTTGCAGAGTCTTCGTTGACCATTGATGGTATTAAACATGTCATTGATTCAGGTTTAGAGTTACAGAGTTATTTTGATCAGAAAAATATTATTAGTAAAATTAAAAAAGGATTTACTTCTCAGGCACAGATCAAGCAAAGGATAGGTAGAACTGGTAGAACATGTCCTGGTATTTCTTACCACTTATATACAGAAAAAGATTATAATTCATTTAATAAATATCCATCTCCAGAAATTCAAAAGTCAGACATTAGTGAATACATGCTCTTAATGCTAAGTTATGTTCAAAGTATAAGTAAATTAAAATCTTTCCTGAAAGAAATGATAGATCCACCATTACCAATGATGATGGATTATAGTTTACATAAAATGTTATTCAATAAAATTATTAGTGATACTTATTCTGACACTGATGGTGAACTATTAGAACTGGGTAATATGATTTTAAATCTTAAAGTTGGAAATATATTATCCAGTTTAGCAATTATATATAGTCATTACTATAACTGCAGGAGAGAGATGTTAATTATCATTTCAATCATTGAAGCATTAGATGGTAAAGTTATGACAATGTTTTCAAAGAAAATGAATAAAAAAAAACTGGAAAAAGAAATGATTAATTTACAACCTTTATCCAAAGAAAATTCTGATCATATTACTCTATTAAGGCTATATAAGAAAAGAAAAAATGATGAAATTAATATCCTCTTTGACGGGAATCAAATCAAAAAAATAAAAAAATATAAAACAATGTTATATAGACGATCAAAAGATCTCAATTATGATAAATTAGATTTTTCACTTGAGGATGAAACTGTTAAAAATCTGCCAGCAGAAAAGAGAGTTATTAAATGTCTAGAACTAGCATTCAAATATAATCTTGCTAAAAATAAGCAAACAATTAATTATCTTATTAAGAAGGAAGGAAAGATAGAATTTCTTCCATTTACAAAAACCAATTATGCTAAATGTAGCAAAAATTATATCTTTCATGACATTGTTGAATTATTTGGAAAAACAGTCTATCGCTATGTAACATTTAGTTCTGTTCTTGGAGAGTAATTAATTTATCATCAATTTATATTGTAATCTATATCATATTTATACTATTATGAACTGTATACTTTATTATATGGTTGAAAATTCATCATCTGCAAAAAAGTTGTATCATATAATGATGATTTATTATATTGATATAAACCACATATATGATAAAATAATATTTCTTGATAAATTCAACAGTAAACTTGATAGATTTAAAGCTGTAGATAAATATCTTAAAGTTCCTAAACCAGTTGATGATCTATTAACACTATTTTTAAACAATAAAATTACATCGATACGATCAATTATAAATTATGATAGATCATATAGCTTATTTTTTAATTTTAAAATGAATACAATAGAAAAATATACTGAATTCTATAAATTATTTATTGATATTTTAGATAAAATTAATAATTTTAGAAATATTGAGAACGCTAATAAAGCAGAGATAGAGTCAAGATGTAAATCAATTAAAAATAAGTTGCAAAATATTTATCTGTTTACACATGCAGATGAAATAGACTTAATATGTGTATTAGATTCATTATATAATTACTGTGAAGTATGTTATATTTACTATAGCAACAATTTATAATATCTATTTATTTTATAATGATAAGGAAAAAATATAACCCCAAAAAGGTTAAAGCTGATACAGCAGGTTCCTCCAACAGAGCAACATCTGCTAAGAAAGAAAAGGAAAATAACAACGAAAATGATATTGAAGAAAAATATTATATCCATTCGTGTAATATACCCAAAAATATGAAAACAATATTGATGAAAAATCCTCATTGTATTGAATTCTTTTGTAATATTAATAATATTAAAGAATGTTCAAATTGTTATAATTATCTAAAAATGAAAAATTATACTTTTTTTGACGATAATGATTACAAAGATACATTGTCATCAAAAAATAAAAATGATGAATATTGTAAAGATAATTGCGACAGAGGATATGTCTACAATAGTGTCTTGTCCATTAGAGAAAAAGGCGATGAAGATCTCAACAAAAACAATATTGATAAGTATAAAGATATTAAAAACTTTTATTTTCATCCAAAAGATGAAATCTATACTTGTGACCAGATACCATATAAATTAGACTATGAATTAACTGCACCAAAGCCCAAGACAACGATACATTGGGGTCAGCTAAAGATGCTAATAGTGACAGTTGTATTTTTTATAAGGGTTATCAAGAATACTGATAAGAAAGTAAATGTCATTTATGCCGGATCTGCTACAGGAGATAATATTTTATTGCTATGTAAAATGTTCCCAATGACAAGATGGTATCTGAATGATCCTAGAAGTCATTCTAAAGAGTTATATAATCATCCTCAAATTAAAGAAATTAAAAAGGAATATTTCACTGATAAAGTTGCCAAATATTATTCGGAAAAGTTTAAAGATGATAATACCAAACTATTATTTTTATCTGATATTAGAGAATTTGTTGATGATGATAGTGTTCTCAATGATCAAGACTATAACATTAATTGGCATAAAATTATACAGCCAGATTTTAGCTATCTAAAATTTAGATGTGGATATAATACAGATAAATTTTATAAATATTATAATGGGGAAATATATTTGCAGTGTTATGCGCCGTCTAGTTCGACAGAAACAAGATTACTAATCAAGAAAGAGATTGAAGAAAAAGAATATAATATTCAAGAATTTCAGGGGAAAATGATGTACTTTAATAGAGTTATTCGTCCGTCATTCCATAAAAAATCAATTATAGAGAATAATAAATATTTCGATCATTGTTATGACTGTACATATTTTAGCTATATAATAAAATCATATCTCAATTTATTCCCAGAACAAAATCCATTTGATACTGCTGATGTCTTTGAAGTAATGATGAAGATAAGAAATTTTCTGAAGAAATATTCCCAAGATAAAATTAGTTACTTGAGTACAATTATGAAAAATAATTATAAAAATTGAATATTTAAGATATAATATTTTTATAATAATATTTATATTACTTTCATAATGGCTTTATTCAGAACAACAAAAAATATACCTCCAGATTATATTGATGAAATAAAAGTTACCAATAATAGATTAAATCTAAAAGATGTAATTGAACCGATACCTTTTCTACTATTCACTATGAATAATATAAAAAGATTAAAATATTATATATTTGGAAAAGATATCAGTTTTATCAAGTCTATTCTTACTAATGTATATAGCTATCATAGAAAAACCAATTATATTTTCAAATTTAATGATTTAATAACTTTATATGTTCATGATATTATTAGTAATGATCTCAAACAAAATTTATATCAATTAAATGACATTGATGCTAAATTAAAACTATCATTAATGTATATCCATTCTAAAAAAGAGCAGATTGATATAAGAGATGGATTTAAAGCAAAATATGACGAAATGAATAGTCAAATTACATACAATATATTAAAATATAAAAATATCATTACGTATAATTCAAGATGCGAAAATATTGACCTATATCAATATCCTTTATTTTCAAAATTATTTTTCTCTAAAATAAGATCATTTAAAAGAAAATGTAAGAACTATCGAATTAATAGTTTAATACAAAGTAGAAATGATCAAGAAGAGAACACTATAGATAAAATTTATCTAGACGATATTAAAGATATAAATTTAATATTACTAAAAAAATTTATGTTAAATAATTTTCATGATAAAGATGATAGTCTCGATCTAGACAAAGCTAAGAGCGGTTATTGTGACAAAGCTAAGAGCGGTTATTGTGACAAAGCTAAGAGCGGTTATCTAGACAAAGCTAAGAGCGGTTATTGTGACAAAGCTAAGAGCGGTTATCTAGACAAAGCTAAGAGCGGTTATCAAGACAAAGCTAAGAGCGGTTATTGTGACAAAGCTAAGAGCGGTTATGATAACAATAATAGTGATGATTGCAGCAATATAACTACTGAAAATTGTGACAAGAAAGGAGAAGAAATAGATATAACCGCTGAATATAATTATTATAAAGATATTTTAAGAACTGAACAATTAAACATCTATTTTGATTTAAACCATGATTATAAATCAATAAATTATGATTATAATTTAAAATATGATAGTAATTTAGTAAAATCATATTTTAAATTACCGAAATATGATTGTTCTCAAAATGGTAAAAATCAAAAAATACCACATAAACAAAAATTATTGAACTGTAAAAATTTAGATATAAATTATCATAAACATAATCATATTTTTAGTAATTATAATCAATATGCTATATATAACAATTTACTTTCATTATATACTGATATTATAATAATGGCAAGTTATGTTTTTTATGAAACGATTGAAAGATTAGATCAATAAAATATAATTGATTGAAGTGGCAGAGCTAAGAGCGGGGCGATAAACCCCGCCATCAAGCCGGCGAAATAAATTGTTATTAAAATGAAATCAAGAATGATCTAATATATTTTCAATAATTTCTAATGTAAAACTATATTCATTATTATTGAAATTTACATATCTTCCATCTCTGTATCTAAATTCTATAATCAATTCTGACAATGTATATATTTTAGAGTTATTATCCACATTATGTCTGAAAACATCACAGTGAGTGTTGAAAAGAATATCACCAGGTTTTCCCTCAAGAAGTATCTTAGCAAAAGATGCTGGTAAATTTATGTTTTGTATATTTCTAATATCATTTAGATACATTAACATATAATTATTTACACCAGATAAGTTTATTAATCCATTATTATTATTATATACATTTCCAACTGAATTTAAAAAGTCTCTATTGATGTCTTCTGTGTAATAATTATCTGAATTTGATATTTCTATCTTAAATTTTGTTATGGAGTCACTAGATCCCACTTGTTTAAACCCCAGAAAATTACCTATTGTATCTTTTCTGTCAAATAATAAGCTAAATTTATTATTTATAGTTATTACTGTATTTTTTCCGCTTAATGTTAATAAACTGTCAGAACTAACTTGTTCTATATTAATCTCATTAATATTTCCTAGTATAATTCCGTATGATTTGTCATAAATAAAACTTATAGTATGAGCTTTATTTATGTTAAATGATGGTATTTTTACTTTTTTCTGACTCTGATCATTGAATATAATATCTGTTGAATTTTCTACTTCAATCGTATCACCAACCTTTATAGATAAATTTTCATCTGTACGACTAAGTGTCATAATATAATATAATTCATTATCAACCTCATCAACAATAATATTTAGTCTATCTGGAGCATTAATCCTATCAAATGATTTGAAAATAATTTGATGATTTATTTTGTTTAGTTCAATCTTGAATATATTTTTTTTGTTATAATTTATTGTGTTGAATCTGCTCGATACATTGTTCATTTTATTTGTTAATGTATCGAGTAATAACTCTGTAGTATAAAATCCAGATTCTATTTGGACAGAATATATATAATTTCCATCATTAATATTTTTCCAATATAATTTATCATTAATATCTTTGTATATTGGAGAATCTATAAATGGTATCTCTGTGGAAAGTAATCTTATATTGATGACATTGTTATACACTTTATCTAACTTTATAATACAAGGATTATTTTCTGGATTTCCATCAATAATATTATTGATTTTCCTAATTTTGATATTATTTCCTCCGCTAAAGTTTGACGTTATAGACGGAGCATCTAGTTGTATTGCAAAAGTATTATTGTCTATAATTGACAGAACTCTATGTGATGATTGAAAACGATTAATATTATTTATAGGATAATCTGCATTAATGTAACCAGTACTAATATTATTTATTGTCAAATATTCTATGTCTAACGTGATATTAATCTTTTCTAACGAGAAAATATTTACATTGTATACATCAACAGCATCAATGATAATGTAATTAATTATATTATCGTTATCAATAATGGCTATAATCCTATCTCTGATATTTTCTTCAATTTCTTCTAATTGTATTATTTTTTTAATTTCTGTTATTTTGTTAATGAATGAAATATTTACATTTTCATTATTATCTACTATATCTATCTTCACTATACCGCTATTAGTATGATTGATATTTTCGATTATTGCATATCTTGTTTGTGTAATAAATGATATGGAATTTTTTATTCTTTTCTTGAATCCATTTACATTATTTACAGTAATATTATCATTACTCCTCAAATTATGGTTATATGCTGTTATGTGGACAATATTACTGTCTTTATCAAAGAAAAAAGGATTGGTGGGAACATTTAATAGATTTCCTGTAATATTTTCAGGCACTTTTTTCCTGTTTGAGCTATCTATATTTATGAATGATGATACTATCTTTTTCATTGATCTACTAGTTTATTAGTCTATATTGATATTTTCTATTAAAATAAAAAATTGAAAATTACAAAGGTTAATTATTTTGATTGATTAATTGGTACCATTTGTACCATTTGTAGCATCGTACCATTTGTAGCATCGTACCATTTATAGCATTCCGTCATCTGTCTATTTTTAGATCTAATAAAATTGAATACTTAATTAGTTTTGTTATCAGTTATATAATATGGCTTTTTTAAAGATCACTTTCAGCGATAATCTATTAATATCTAATACATTAAATATTGATGAAAATAATCACAATATGATTTATCCCAGTGATGATGAAAATCATATAGATAATTTATTCATAACTACATTTAATTGTACAAAATTTAAATGCAGTTATATTACTAACCATAGTAACTGTAACATACCAAATATTGGATATATTAATACTGTTAATAGTTTTGCAGATCTAAAAGAAATCTGTAAAAATAACTCTGACACCATTGTAGAAAGAGATCAAATTGCAGTTAAAACTTATAAACTTGACACTATTGATGGATATGATTTATCTGCAGATTATTACACCAACACTTTTCACGATGATATTGTTCATAATATTATTATCAACTATACTAATCAAGATAATATTGTTAATAATATTAATTTTGAGAAGATTAAATATAATGTATTAAAATTATGTAATTATGTCTACAATACTCACAAGAATTTATTTTCTTTTTGTGAGTATAAGAAAAGAAAATCTAGGACGAAAAAGAAAAAGATGTATGTGACTACTGGTAATACATTTATTTCTATTTTAGCTTCGTTAAATATTGTTGGCAAGAAAGGTTATCTCCATGTAGATAATGGTAGATTGATTATTAAAAACTATAATGACAATTTTGTGTTTTGTGTAAATGACAATATACATTGTATTAATGCTGTTTATGATATTATAATTATAGAAAATAAAACTGTCATTGTAACAGACTGTACATATTATAACGATTATTATTTAGATAAAATTGACATAAATAATAGAATAAAATATGTGAATAATTTCATTGATGTATTAAATGAAATTAATGGATTAAAATTTGATTCTGATAAACTTTCTGATAAATTAGAAAAAATACAAAACTCTATAGATGATAAAACTAGATACAGTTTTTTTTCAAACCATTATTACTTTATTAAAGATAATAATGACAACTATAACGAAATAATAGATAACATTAATAAATATAACTTTTTGAATGGAATTAGATTTTATCATTCAAAAAATATATTTATTTATTATTTAAGTAATAAAATTAATATTGATGTCCAAATCCGTGTAGTTATATCAGACAAAATAATGTATAATGAAAAGATGTATGTGAGAGCTTATCTTTTTGTCACTTATATAAATGAAAATAATTATAAATTACCTTCAAGATTTAATTTGAATAATAAAACTAATTCTGTGTATTTTCCTATTGAATCAAATAATTATATATATGCAAAAAATAAAGATAAAGTTAAAAATAAATCTATTGTATCTATAACTTATAATAATGATACTAATATTCCTGAATGTTTCAGATGGATCATTGTTTCTGTTAGACAGGATAAAACTAAATCTTGTAGTTATGGAAACCTATCATCGGTGGCAAAAACAAAATTAGGGATTATTAAATATAATAGTGAACAAGTGACATTGGAAAATAGATTTAGTGACCAAGAGATTGAGGAGATGGAAGAAATGGAAAATGAATATAATGATCAAGATGAAAACCATGGCGGCGCTCAGGCAGCCCAATGCGGCGCCCAGGCAGCCCAATGCGGCGCCGAAGAAGAAATCTATTTAGACTGTATTGAGAGTAGTGCCCAAGCTTCTGAATATAATGATCATGATGTTGTAGATTAATATAATATTAAGTAAATGATTTTTAAAAAAAATGAAAATTATTTATTAACATTTGAATAATTTTATTTAATTGTTAACTATGGTAGATAATAATTACTTTTATACTGGCGCCGAAATCAATCAATATGAGAATGGAGCAAATATTATTTATCTAAGAAGATCTTCGACGATCAATTCTTTAGAATTTAGATTTCTTAAATTTATAGAAGAAATTAATATAATTGCAAGACAAAATAGATATAAATTAAATCATCTTTCTGATATTAGAAGGTTTAAAACTTATTATGTGAATATTTTTGTTTCATTATTGCGAAATTTTTATGATCAAAATACAAGTAGTGATATTATAATTAATAACTTGAATGATGTTACAAAGAAAATAATTTTTAATTATAGTTTCTTTCAAGATAATGATAATCATCTTGAAAGAAATAGTTGTGACAAAGCTAAGGGCGGTTATTGTGACAAAGCTAAGGGCGGTTATTGTGACAAAGCTAAGGGCGGTTATTGTGACAAAGCTAATGGCGGTTATCGAGACAAAGATATAGATATTGTTATATTCGATTATACTGTTTTTAGTTTGAAAAGTTATACAGAAATTGTAGATATAAAATATAAATTATGCAGTAGATTTTCCTATAATGAAATTATTATAAATACTAGTTGTATAAAAATATTTAATCATTTATATACAATTTGTTCTCATTATAGATCATTATTTTCTTCAGTTATCTTGTTAGAGTTATCAGAGGAAATAGATTTCTTTTTATCTAATGATGTCAGAAATATTAGAGCAACTTTAATAAATAATCTGAGAAAAGAGCAAACTGTCTTAAATTCAATAGCAAATTTAATAGATATTATTAATAAAGAGATTGATTATATAGGAAGAAATGATAACGATTGATGATGGGTTATCAGTAATTCCATTAAAAGTTGTTCAGGTTAAGATAACTAGATCAATACATAATATAATTTCAAGCAAATTTATTTCATCATTATTATTTTGCCATAATGATGATGTAGATTTGTATAAATATTTTCCTATTAATATATTAATTACGGATAATGATAATGGTGGCGTTAAGAGTGTTATTTCACCAATTTTAAGGAGATCAAAAATATGGAATAATATATGGAAGTTTGATTTTCCATATACTAAAAATATGTCTATAGAAATATCTGAAATATTTATTGATGTCTTGAAGGAAGTCAATTGTTATGTCGAATATAATGAGATATTTAATATATTAAGTTATAGAAGTGTTAAAAATAGTTATACTGATAATGTTGTTATTCGACCACAGTATCTATTTGTATCTGAAAGATTTAAATTAATTATAAATATTAAAGATTATTTGAAATTTAATTCATTTACAGTTAGATATAAAAATAGTAAGATTTTTTATTGTATGACTAGAGAAAATGTTGACATGTTAAAATGTTATACTTATGATAAGAATAATATTTGTATACACTTTCCATATTTGATAATTAAAAACAATACAAGTAATTGTTATGTTTCTCTTGATTTTAGTTCATCTCCATTGTATAAAAAGTTTTATTATGAAAAAATTAGGCAGCACGATTTTGGATACTATTATATATTTTATGATATAATTACGTTTTATAGTGTAAAAAGTTTTATTAAATATAGTAATCAAACATCAGCTAGTGTATTTGAATATTATTTTCGTTGTAATAAAAATTATTATTATTTGGATTGTATAACAGATTTAACTAGGTACTTTGGTAGTTTTCCAATAATATTTCCAAGGAATAATGTTGTTAATAAGATTAATTCATGTTTATGGATGAAGATTTTTTCATTTATAGAGTTTGATCTTAATTACTTGGATATATTTAAGAGTATTATTAGTTTTATGCCTGATGATAAAAATATTAATATTAGTTTCAGTAGATTGCAACGTTATATTGAATAATTTATAATTGTTACAATTTTATATATTATAATTTATTTATATTGTAATATATAAATAATGAGTTTACATACTGTTGATAGAAATAGTAAACTTATAGAGGAAATAAAAAATTTGATTTCCTCTATAAATGATAGTGTTATAAAAGATAGTCTAACAAATTTTTTTAATATTTATAGTAAAAGAAGTGAAAAACTAGGTGAAAATAAAAATGAAAATCTTGCATTAAATATTATAAAAAAAATTTTTAGTGAAAATTTTTTTAATACAATATTTTCTGATGAACCTATTGATAATGGTATTATTAAATTTACTAATCTTAAATCTGGTTTGAGAAACTATTTAAATAATATATCGGCATCAATCAAGGATTTAGATCAATTACTAGATAAGATTAAAAATGAAGATACTGATATTAATTCTGGTATAAATAAGTCTATTGAAGAGTTATTTATATCTAATTGTAGATCATCTATATTACATATTTGTAATAGCTTAATTAATATAATGTCTTATTATAGTATAAATATTGTTGGAGAAGAATTAAAAAAATTAGAAGAGAAACAAAAAACCATAAATAAAAAAACTAATGACCTAGTAAATAGGTTAACAAGCGAAAAAACCCAATTTGAGGATCTAGTTTCAACCCATACTAAAGAAATAGATAAATATAAATCATATATTCAAGAAATTAAAAAGTTTATAGATTATATAAATAAAGAAATTGAGCAAAAAAATTTATTGATGGGTACAGATTTTAGTAATTCTTATAGTAAATTAATAGAGAGTTTTAATACAATTAATAAAGAAATTAAAAAATTATCTAATTCTGATACAAGTAAACAATCTAATCCGATAGAGGTCAACAGTGAGACGGATAAAAAAAAAATTGAAAACATGGTAAAATATGACGCAAAAATAGCAGAATTGGAGGCAAAAATAGCAGAATATGAAGTAAAATTAATAATAAACCCTGGTGACAAAAAAACAGAAGAAGAAGAAAAAGAAAAATTAGAAGAAGAAAAAGAAAAATTAGAAAAAGAAAAAAATCAGAATAAAGATTCTTATCGAAATCCTGTTTCTTCAAGACAATCCACATTTCTATCAAATCCTAAATATAGAAATGTATTAAAAAATGAAATCGATTATTATCAAAAATATCTAAAATATAAATCAAAATATATGAATATTACTTAATTGATCTATATAACTTTTATCTAACATAGATAAACCATGTTCGTTCTGTATATTCATACATCTAGTTAATGAATCTAATATTTTCTTAATTTCATCTATATAATCCAATAATTTTTGATAATCATTTTTATCAAATTCTTTATTATTTACAATCTTTGATAACGACACCCTATCATTTTCTATATCTTTAATCATAGATACAAGCGTAATATATTTATTATTAATTTCTAACATATTAAAATATACAAATAACATTTTATCATTAGTATCAGAATATAACAAAACTTTAATCTTTCCAATATCAAGATATATACTTTTCATTAACATTAAAATCTTATTCTTGTCCTCATCACCATAAACTTCAACAACAGACATTATTTGATTAAATGAAGAATTATATTGTACAATAAGATAATTAACAAGAGAATTAATTTTTTTATTTCTTTCAAATAAATTATAAACAATATCTATATGATCTGACAAGATCTTTCTTCCATTGATGCTAGGATATATTTTATTATAAAATTTAAATATTTTCATTTCCGTATCTTTGTTACTATATATTTTATAAATTCTTTGGATATGATCATGAATTTCTGTTATATATATTTTCTTTTTCTTATTAACATGATACATAATTAATGGATCATTTAATATGTCACACCAAGGTAAAACTTTTACTTTTTCAGATTCAATATACATATTATAATTGTTTAGATAATCGATACATATCCCATTATTCGTTCTAGTTCTAATATATATATTATATTTTTTAATTTTCTTGTCTAAGAATCTAATATCAGGAAATAATGTTTGTATCAATTTTCTAACTCCTTTTTGCTCTATAAAAACTCCATTATTTTTTATGTTAGACTTATTTGTCATAATATAAAAAATAATACCCAATATAATAGATTTTTCTATTAATATATCTGAATTATTCATAATCTTATATAGTATACAATATAATTCATTGCATTGATTCGATTCAATATTTAATTATTATTATAGAAATAAAATGAATATTGTTTTATTTAATACATCTAGATACGATAAATGTTATCATTTAACACCAATTCACTAATCGTTCAATTATCCAATCCTCCCATTAATATTTCTCAATATTATATTATATTTAATGAATCTATATGAAAAAATAACAGTTTATAATGAACTTGATGAAAAGATAGTCCTCAATAACATATACCATAATGAATCTATATGGACAGACAAAGAAATTATCTTTAGAAATGTTTTTTACATAGACTGTAATTCAGAAAATATTGATGTTTATATTTTTACAGTTAATAATTTAGAATTTACCAATAATAAAAATTTATATTTATTAACAAATAAAACTATAGAAACTGTCAATAGCAAAGATGATAGTTTTGAAAAGTATACTGATCTAGATGATATTTTTCTTGTAACATTTCTGTTAAAAAATTATATTCTAAATTTATCTATGATTAAAATTATTATAGACAATTTCTCCAATAATAGAAGAATATTAAATTTATGTATAGAAAATAATATTCAAGCCTATTATTTTTTACCAGAACATTTAAAAGATAATAAAAAGATAATAAAAACAATAGTTAGCAATAATGGAATATTCTTAAAAGATCTTTCAAATCATTTTAAAGATGATACAGAAATTGTGACCGCAGCTGTCTCAAATGATGGTTCGGTATATCAATATATCTCAAATAGATTGAAACATAATTTCAATATAATTGTATTAGCAATAAAGACAGATCATACAATGTATAAGTATATACCTTTAAAATTTAAGTCAAAAGAATCAATTGCGATATATTATAGTGTTAATAGTAATATATCTGAAAGCATAAATATATAATAAATAAAGTAATTAAAATTTTAATTTACTAATATTTACTAATATTTACTGATAGTTTGACTCATCAGTAGATAGGTAGTTAGATAAATTTTTGTTAACAAGTCCTGAAGGATGAGGGAAAATACATTCTGGATGATTATACGAACTATTTCTTGGTGGAAATAAATTAAACCCTGGGATAATAGGAAAATTATATCCCGGAGGAGGATGAAAATTATATCCAATAGATGGAGGAGGGATTGGAATAATACCCGATGGAAGTATTATAGCAAATTCTCCTAATGTAGGATTAAAGTAAACGGGGGGATAAGGAGCAGCGGCAGCTGCAGAGGTTGTGGAGGTTGTGGAGGCAGCAGCTGCCGCAGGATGAACTGAAAGCTCTCGTGAATTATTCGAAAACAATTGTGATGTAGATTGAGAAAATCTATTTTTATTTCTAACAAAATTTGTTTCTTTTTGAATTCGATTTTGTTTATCAATCTGCTCTTGAATATCTTTTTTTTCTTGCCATTCTTTATCGTTCATTACATTTACAAAATTATGATTATTTTTATATGTAATTATAATTTTGTAAGTATTATAAATTTTTGTATTTGTATCTAATATCTGAGACTTGTATTCAAAAACACCAAGTTTATCTTTTTTATTTGTCTTTTTTACTTTATCAATTAATTTGCTCAATAATTGGGCAGATACAATATAATTGTCTTTAATATCAGTATATATAAGAGTATGATATAACTGATTATGAATTTTATCATCTATGATAACAGATAATTTATTTTTTCCCTTTTTATTTTCAGACTTATTAACACAATAAATAATTTTTGTCATAACACAATAAATGACTTTAATCGTGCCACAAGATTTGAATATAATTTTATTAGTTTTATTAATTCTCTGGGAATCATATAAAAATACTCCTGACAATGACTTAGTATTGAGTTCTGACTTTATATATTTTTCTAATTTATCATAAAATAGAGCTGAATTTATATATTTATTATCTATAACGTCTAGATCCATAGATGTCATATATGTTTTTGATAAAATTGTATCTTCAATTATTATTGTATTAGTATAATTTATTTTTCTTTTTGGAATAATCATATTTAAATTATTTCCCATATTATTAAATAAATTATTATTTGGAGTAATATCCATAGTATTTAAATTAATATTATTACTGTTGTCAGCGTTGTCGGCTTCATCAGCGTTGTCGGCTTCATCAGCGTTGTAGGCTTCATCAGCGTTGTCGGCTTCATCAGCGTTGTAGGCTTCATCAGCGTTGTCGGCTTCATCAGCGTTGTCGGCTTCATCAGCGTTGTAGGCTTCATCAGCGTCCTTGTTACTGTCATTACTATAGCCAACTATCTCAGGTATACTATCAAATTTTTCATCATTGTCAGTTTTTTTCTTCTTTAATTCTTTATATGCATCTCCATGTTTTTTATACCATTCTGTATAAAGACGATCAATATCTTCAAGAACTGTTCTTGATAAAATACTGATTTTGAGTACAGGCTCTTTATATGTAGGGTCTAGAAATATTTTAATATCTTTAATATTCAAATCTGACCTACATTCATTTGAACTAGAAGTGACAGGATTAGACTTACTGTTTTTTCTATATTGCTCCATCACGGGGATCATATCTAAATGAAATTCTAGATCTATTTTAAGTATAGGATTATTATCACAATCTTCAGTAATAATAGGATTATTAGCATCAAATGCAATATGTAAATTGTCAACAGATTTAATGACATTCATTTTTGTTATTTCTTATATGTATTGAGATCAAATTAACTATTTGGGTGGGCTCAAGTTGGTTCCAAGCAGATCTCAAAAGTGAGAATTAAAGTAATTACCAAAGTTATTTATAATTATCAAAATGAATATTTTTTCATTTTTTATTAAATCCAGTTATTTCTAGATACAAATTATATCCTATCTACTCGTATCTACTCGTATCTACTCGTCTCTACTCATATCTACTCCTATCTACTCCTATATACTCCTATCTACTCCTATCTACTCGTCTCTACTCGTCTCTACTCGTCTCTACTCCTATCTACTCCTATCTACTCGTCTCTAAAATCAATACTATTATAAGTATCATAATACATATTGACCAAAGAATCTAAATCTACAATCTTAATAACACATCCATCAGGAGATTCAATGTCTTTTAATTTCATCAATATATTATCATTATTTACTTCAAAATTGACTACATTTTCAATACATTTATATAATATACACGTTGGTTCAGATAATGTGTCAGCGTCATAATTTATAGTATTGTCTAGATTTAAACACTTTATAATCTCATGAGAAAGAAACTGAAATATAATTTTTGTAGGATGATTCACACTATGAAATAATAATTTATCACGATAATTGTCTTCAATATAGTCAGCTATACTAATAAATTTGACATTAACTTGAGAATAATTATTTATAATATCAATATCTCTTTTTCTCAATTTATAAATACTGTTTTCCGCTCTGTTCAATAATGTTGCTTTGGAGATTAAATTTTTATTATTTACAAATTCATCTATATATTCACTTACTGTTATATTTGACATATAACAATCTACAATAAATTGGTAATGATAATCACAAGGAAATGAAATTCTAGTATTATTATGTTTCTTATACTTCATATCTGGATAGTAGAAATCAAAATAACACGAATTAAATATTATTATATTTGTAGACAAAGATGCTGTATTAACTATGTATTTTGTATTTAAATAATCTAAATTTCTATAATTATCACATAATGGTTGTGTTATAATTATATTAGCATCTCTGATAAGTTTTGTAAAATCTTCTTTATTTATACTACATTTATAACAGCTTATATTTTGCAGCTTATATTTGTCAGTATTAAGATTAAGAGTATCTTTTAATGCTTTTGTCTGACAATTCCCAAAAAATAGAATATTTATCATTATATAATAAATAAATTTATATTAAAAAAAATGAAATATTAACGCTCTAAACGTCATATAAAAATAAATAGCACCTAGAATAATTACCGCAAGACTGGTAGTATAATTACTAATATCGGTCTTGCGTTAAATATAGACTGGTATTTATAAAATCGGTCTATTTTACATCTATATAATAGATTAATTTTAATCATTTACAACTTCTTTTTTCCCCGCTCATAGCTTTGTCATCAACCGCTCATAGCTTTGTCATCAACCGCTCATAGCTTTGTCATCAACCGCTCATAGCTTTGTCATCAACCGCTCATAGCTTTGTCAATATACCACTCATAGCTTTGTCAATATACCACTCATAGCTTTGTCAATATACCACTCATAGCTTTGTCAATATACCACTCATAGCTTTGTCAATATACCGCTCATAGCTTTGTCAATATACCGCTCATAGCTTTGTCAATATACCGCTCATAGCTTTGTCAATATACCGCTCATAGCTTTGTCAATATACCGCTCATAGCTTTGTCAATATACCGCTCATAGCTTTGTCAATATACCTCTTATTCAAGAAAAAATGAAAATTAATATAATTAGAATATAATCTTTAAAATCAAACCATACTCTAGCAAAATTGATTGGTATAAAAACATCAATCAATTTTTCAGGACTTAGTGTCCAAAATGCCCAAGAACAGAAAAAATAATACAAAAAAAAAACATAATAGTTATGCTAACAAATGTAGATTGATTAAATATTCAAGTTCAATTCAACTTAAGAATCTGACATCTAAATATGAATTAGATTATGGTAAAATGATTATAGGATGTTTACGATATTATAATTGTTTACAATATGGTCAATCAATTAAAAATCATTACTTTGATTTACTTGATGTTTATTACAGAGTCAATGAAAACAATACAACTAAATATAATTGTATTGATATTGATCCTGTAAATGACAAGTTAGTTGAATCGATGAAAGAAACTAACAAAAGATACGATCTTCATCCATATCTAATTACTCCAGAACATAATAGAAAAATTAGATATGGGAAAACTAAAGGTGTTCTTGATATAGATTTATCTTATATAACAGGTATAGATCTAGAAACAATAAATTATATCTATATTGGTGTAGGTAATAGACATATAAGAAGGTGTTCATATCATTATGAAAATCATTGGTATTATTTATACTATACTCATCATGGTGGTATAGATGACGGAGAAATTACAAAAAAAGAGTATGAAGATAATAGACTTTATAATATTCAATTTCAATATGACTATATAAATTTTATAGCATGTGCTAATTTTAAGAATAGAAATACAAATCATGCTGTATTTAATTTATTTCTGATCAATTATTTTTGAACGATTAATTATTTATAATTTATTCGTTTTGAGAACAACTGGGAATCCATTTATTCATTTTGAGAACAACTGGGAATCCATTTATTCGTTTTGAGAACAACTGGGAATCCATTTATTCGTTTTTGTAGTAATAAAAGTATCAACCTTATTTAGATTATTTCTAAATAAAATAATATTCTTTTCTATATGATTTTTATATTCAGTAGAATGGTATTTCATTTTATCAGCTTCCATTTTAGCATCAGAAAAAATCTTATATATATCAAGTGTTGATTTTTTTATTTGCTCTTTTAATTGAATAATTGTAATATCATTATTATCATTCAATAAATTATCCATATAATTATATTTTAAATCTAACAGTTTTTTGAACTCTATAGCTATTAAGTCTGATATTTTATAATACTCATCAATCAATTTATTTTCTTCTTTAATTTTAATTTCTGTGTTAGCATTATCACTAGCAGTAGTAGCAGTGGAATATCTACGATTAAAACATTCTCCGGTGCAAGAAGATGAACATGAATGATTCATTTGGTAAATATAAAAATAACATATATTTAATTTTAAATGTAGAAAATAACATATATTTAATTTATAAATGTAGAAAATGACATATATTTAATTTATAAATATAAAATATAATGGAAATTAAAGTTGCATGTTCATTAGGAATATCATGTCATTCTAGTAATTTATTAAAAATTAATAAATTACTAGAATGTTCATATCCATTTGATTGGATTCATACATCACCTGAAAATGTTATTCATTGTATAGAAGATGGGTTTAATAAATTTCTAGATAAATCTTATTATAAGACTGTAAAAGAAAAGGTTTGTTCCCACAGCCTCTATCACTGGATAATGTTCAATCATCATAATCCACTATTAGATGAAAAAGATTATAAATATTTTATAGATTGTGTAAATAGATTTAATTTTTTACTGAGTAGAAAAGAAGGTAAATTCTTTATTATGATTTTTAACAATAATAAAGAATTTATAAATGAAAAGTTTATAAACAAAATTATAGATTTCAATAAAAAGTTTTCTACCTATACAGAGAATTATATTTTATTAGTTATCTATTATGTTGGTAATAACGGCAATAATGGTAATAACGGTAATAACGGTAATAACGGCAATAACGGTAATAACGGCAATACCCACAAGTTCTTCTATAATGATAATATTCATTTTCTTGAATTAAACACTTTATCAGAAACTGATGGTAATTCATTTCTTGATGATAATGATAATGTTTATTTGAACAATATCATTATGAAGTCTTATAATTTTGATTATCTTCTTCCCTAACTTTAATCTAATAAAAAAATGAAAAAATAAGTTTATGGATGAATAAAATCAATTATATTATATAGACCTTAGTAGTATTCACTTATTACCCATAGATTCAAAGGTTACGACTTTGTTCTCTATTGATGCGTAAAGTGATCATACTATAACGTCAACATGAACAATATATAGTATTACAGGCATATATACAACTTTCACTTAGTTGATGGTATGTTTTTTTCTGCTATATATTGTTCAACTAGAACTGTTTCATTACTTCCACGCGAATGCTGTTACAGTCTGCTCTAATAGTTTTACTAATAGTGATACTAATACCAAAACCAACTAAAATAAAAATCTTTTCATTTTAGTTTTTCAATCATATAAATAATGTTATTATAGAGTTAACAAAAAATAATATTAGTTTGAAAAATGATAACCATATTTGGACTGTATCATTTTATCTATTTGACTTTATAGCAAATGGATGTTATATTACACACGAAGAAAGAATTAAAAAAAGATTGTATTAAGTCGCATTTATCTTAATAATAATTAAAATAAAAAGATTAATATATTTAGTAATGGATAAATATTTCTCAAAAGTATATAATAAATATTGGAATAGAATGATATTTTATTTCTGGAAAGATTCGAAAAATAAAATGACTTATGAAATTGACAATAAATATTACAACATTTTCCATACAATAAAAAATGTATTTGAATCTACTTTTATTAAGTTGAAAAAAGATAATACATTTGATAATTTAGACAATAAAATATTGTTTGATTATTATCTTTATGATATAGTCAACAATATTTATTGTGATTATAATCAAAATATAGGGGATTATATTTTCAAAAGTAAAAGAAATCATAGAGAAAACTCTAAATCTTACACTACAAACAAGGAAAAAATGAAGAATATTATTATAGATTTAAATATTGCAGCATTTATTATATACTCGTTGAAAGAAGAAGAATTAATAAATAAAAGAAAAAAATCAGCAGATAATAGATCAAATATTATTGTAAGAAATAAAATTAACAAGATAAACAATGAATATATGATTTATGTAAGAAATAATATTAAAAGTGGTATTATAAACGTTATACCTATATTTGATAATTACTTTACAACTATTGATAATACAGAAATTACATATAAACCATTGTTCAACCCAGATTTTAATAAAAATATTAGATTATTATCTTTTGACAGTATGATAAAAATAACAGATTTTATTAGAAAAAATATAAAAGTAAATAATAATTTTTTATATGAAAAATTTATTATTGAAGTAATATTTTTATTAGTAACTATTAAAAATTTATTATATGAATTTGAAAATATAATGGATTAAACCTTAATATCTCCTTTACAAAACCTTTTATGTTGTGATAATGATTTATTATTTTTTGCTTCAAATGTATTACAAATATCACAAATAATACAAATATTATCGTCGCTCTTAGCTCTGTTACTATTATTTAATAAATATTTATTAAGGTTTGGAAAAGAAATATTATCTATCATTTGTATTGTTTTCTTATTGGATTCTTTCAAATGATTTAATAATATTTTTTTTCTATTTATAAAATCTTGATATTCATTATTAATTTCTTCTATTTTGTTCTTTAAACTATCATTATGATCTTTAATTACGTAACATGATAAATTATCTATAATATCTATTGCAGTTTTTATTTTATCTTTATTAAAACTGAGTGTATGTATATAAATACATATTTTCTTATTTATGATTTCTATTTCAAAGTTATAGCGAGAACTTATACCTGTACTATAACTAACCATAATACCATGATAATTATTATGATTAATATCTCTTATAAATTTATCAACTTCTATTTTTGGTATATTTTTATTGTAAAATTTAACTTCAAATAATATTGTCTCTTTATTCCTTCTCTTCAAGGTAATATCACCAGAATAATCATCTTTAGAGGATCTAATAATTTCAGCATCTAGAAACATTTCTTCTAAAATATTTTCAACATAATTCTCAGCAAGTTGTCCTCTTAATGATGGTATCCTATGAGAATCTATAAATTGTTTTATCATCTTTTCATTGTTAGTGTCATTAACATCTTTAACCACATTAATCTGATTAACCACATTAACATCTTTAACGTCATTTCTGGCTTTTTTGTCTTTAGCAGCTTCCTCATCTTTAGCGTCATTATTTATCGGTTCAATAAATGAATCAATAAATAAATTGTTTTGCGACTCTATAAAAAGTTCTATAATTATTTCATTTATCTTTTCAAAATTGATATGTGTATTTTTTTTATAAAATTGAACTATTTTTTTGTTTGTTATAGTTAAAACTTGATCAGTATCCATTAATAAATAACTGTTGTTCATTATTTAAACTAAAAATGAAAAAAAAATGAAATATAAATGTTATAATAGTTCCATGAAAATATAAATAACATCGTAGGCTTAGCTGTGTTATACAGCAGTAAAATATCATTAGATTTTGTTTTGAGAAATAAACATCTTCCAATAATCTTCAATGGAGAACTTTAGTCATGTCATTACAGCGACTACAATTGATCCAAACTATAAAACGCCTTATATGCAGTTGATAGAGGAAAGTAATTATCCTATGATTAATTTTGCAATGATGAATCATTTTATTATGAAGAACACATATGAAAGATATAGTGTTTTGGAAATCATTATCAATAAAATCCAGGATGATCTAGGTGACAAAGCTGAGAGCGGTTATCAAGACAAAGCTGAGAGCGGTTATCAAGACAAAGCTGAGAGCGGTTATCAAGACAAAGCTGAGAGCGGTTATCAAGACAAAGCTGAGAGCGGTTATCGTGACAAAGCTGAGAGCGGTTATCGTGACAAAGCTGAGAGCGGTTATCGTGACAAAGCTGAGAGCGGTTATCGTGACAAAGCTGAGAGCGGTTATCAAGACAAAGCTGAGAGCGGTTATCGTGACAAAGCTGAGAGCGGTTATCAAGACAAAGTAAATAAAGATCAATCTGAAAAAGATACATCAAAAGATTTTATTGAACTCGTAAAACAAAAAAAGATTGATATTCATCATTCTATTCTAAACATGGTCGATAAAGTTATTAATCCAGTTGAAATTGAATTTCATGAAGATCTTATGGAACCAACAGATTGTATATTGTATAACTTGAAAATTAATGATGAAGATTTATTTTTTTTCAATAATAATGATAGAATTATTGATAACAAAGTAGAAATCCTCTTATTAGAACTTGAACAAACAAGAAATCCTGAAAATAAGAAAATGTTATATGATGATATTAATGAGCATTTAGATGCAATTGATACTGACAATGAACTTAAAGCTATGTATGTTCATTACATCAAAAAATATATTCATATCATTAAAAACTTTGTAGCATGCTGATAATGATATAGATAAGATAAATTAACTACAATAAATTTTTATTGTAGTTATCATTTTTTGAATAAATATTCTGCTGTAAGAAGCTGAAATATTCTGCTGTAAGAAGCTGAAATATTCTGCTGTAAGAAGCTGAAATATTCTGCTGTAAGAAGCTGAAATATTCTGCTGTAAGAAGCTGAAATATTCTGCTGTATCAAATTATTATTTTAAAAAATGAAAAATTATTATATTGACATAAAAATAGAAGTATAGTTTGTATCTTATAAAGCAAGATGGTTGTATATGTTTCAGATACTATTATTAGAAATAATGACGATGAAAGATCTTCTAAATTTGCCAGAATTTTATCATTACTTATAAAAAAAAATTCTATGTCTAATGAATTCAAAAATTTAATGGTAAAAAGTACATTATCTTCAACTGAGTTTGATATTTTAGATGAAGTTATATTACAATTGACTCTATCGGAAAATCAGGTGACACCTAATTTTCATTTTATTATATCTGATTATTTATGTACTTCCAATGAAAATGGAGTTCTAAAGTTACATAATATGATGTTAATGAATTATATTGAAATGAATAATAAAAATAAAGATAATTGTGCTAACAAAGATAAAAACGATTGTGCTAACAAAGATAAAAACGATTGTGCTAACAAAGAAAAGGACGATTGTGCTAACAAAGAAAAGGACGATTGTGCTAACAAAGAAAAAGACGATTGTGCTAACAAAGAAAAAGACGATTGTGCTAACAAAGATAAAAACGATTGTGCTAACAAAGAAAAGGATGATTGTGCTAACAAAGAAAAGGACGATTGTGTTGGCGAAGAAAAGGAAAATTATGCTAGCAAAGAGTTACAAGATGTTTTTAATCAATCTAGATTTAAATATTATCATAAAGAAGATTATAATGAAATAATAAAAAAAATAAATGATCAAGTCTATATTAGGAAGGCGAAAGAGATAGAAGATAAAAAAAAAGATGGAACATTTTCAAAACATTGTATTGCATATAGTATTATTAGTGAAAAATATGAACTTGAAAAAATTGCCAGATTTAAACATGAGAAAAATTTAGCAGAGTTATATAGTAAACATGATCATCAATATAATATTTTTGTAAAAGAAACTGAGGCTATGAGAGAACAAAATATTCAGATGACTAAGGAGCTTACAAAAATTAGATATTTGAATAAAATGTTATTGAATAATATTAAGACTGCTGAAGCAGATAATAAAGATAATTTGGTTAAAATGAAAGATTTAGAACTGAAGAATAAAGAATTAGATTCGGTATGTAGTGCGGCTAATAACAGTTATCAGCGATTGGTTTTAGATCTGAAGAATAAAAATAAAGAAAATAAAGATTTACGTAAAAAATGCACTGATAATAGAAAAAATAATATAGATAAATTAGAAGAAGAAATTAAACAATTGAAGAATAATATAAAAGATTTAAAAGAAGATAAATTTAAATTAGAATCAACTAATAAATCTGTTGTAACAAAAAATAAAATGTTAGAAAATGAAATGTCATTATTAGTTGACAATAATAACCGTGTTCAGACAAATAAGATAAATAATGCAAATAATACAAATAATACAAATAATACAAATAATACAAATAATACAAATAATACAAATAATACAAATGCTATAAATAATGAAAAATATTTGAATAGAATTTCTGAACTTGAAGAATATATAGGATATTTGAACAATAATTCTAATGATACTAATAATATAGTAGATAAACTAGAATTAAAGGCTAAAGAATTAGCTGAAAAAAATGTTATTTTGAATGATGAAAAGGATAAATTGAAACATAATATTTGTGAATTATCTAGTCTAGTTGTAAATAATTCTCTTAAATCTGATTATTACAGTATTCCAAAAATATTACTATCAGATTTAAAAGAATTATTTATTAATAATGTATCTAAATATAAATTTTTAGATATTCATGGTAGATGTTTATCGACAGTATTATTTTTATATGATGAAAAATATAACTTGAATAATAAGATTAATGATATGAGTAATAATATTGCTGATATGAGTAATAATATTGCTGATATGTATAAAGTAATTAATAAATTACATAATAAAATTAATTTTTTAGAAAATAAAAATTTATGTATTGAAAATAATAGTCTGTATATTGAAAATGAGAATAATAATCTAAAATGGATTAATATAAATCTTAAAAATGAGAATAGTAATTTACAATGTTTTAATACAAATTTAAGACTTAAATTAGCAGAATAAAAATGAAATTAAAACATTTATATATTAAAATAATTGATTATTAAAATATATAGATGAGCTATAATTTTGAATACATTGAAAAATATATACCATATTTTGAAAATATGTTTTCAGCATATCCAAAGTTATCTTATCAATTCTGGTTTAATTTGTTTAATATGTTAGGTAATGACAATATATCTATTTATGATCATAAAGAAATTAATAAAAAAATAAATAATATCATAAATTCAAAATTTATAGAAGAATTTATGAATAGTATTAATATTGATAACTATAATAATATTACTATATATTCTAGATTTGTATATCATAAATTAACAATATCATTATGGATAAATATATCAATTAAAAATATAAGAGATCTTACAATAAAGTTTTTAAAGTTAAAAAATCAATTCAATAAATTAATTGATAATGGTTTTATTGGAGATAAATATATAATTGAAGAATTACAGTATACTATTCCTCGGTTAAGTATATCAGATGATTGTAAAGTTTTGTTAAATTTATTATATAATAGTGTTACTTATACAACTGATTCAGGTGAAAATTATTTGTATTATGTTTTAGATCCAATTATTTTCAACACTACATCTATTTATGAAAATATATTTAGTTATAATTCTGAATTCTTTGTTTTTGATACAGATATGAATAAATTTATAACCGTTGTTAATAAGATAGAAGATTATACGTCAGAATCATACACTTTTCACAACTATAATAATATTACAGAATTGGTAAAATTAATTATGTCTGATTATAAATCAATGTATACTAATATGTTTGTGGTTAATTATGCATTATTTTATGAAGAATTGATCAATAATTATATTCTAGTCATAAAAGATAATATCAAAATATATAGGAAAATTTTATCTACTTGTAATTTATCTAAACCAAATAGTATTAACAATAAAATATTATTAATTTTCAAACTTGTTACAGATAGTATGAAGGACTTTATTAATAACTCAAAAATTTCTATTTTTACTTTTGATCAGATTAATGATTATTTATTTGATGAAGCTTTAATCAATATATATAACAATTAGATTGGAAATATTAAAAAGTGAAATTATTTCATAATAATATAGATATATTTTTATGAAATATACCGCATGCAATATGGCTGAAAATGATAGCAGATTTGATCATTCAGAACAAATTGAAAACATTAAAGAGTTACTGACTAGATTGAACAAAAAACATTATGGTGATAATAATTACGCTGTTTTAAATGATGCTATATCAGAATTAAGAAAGAAAAACTTAATCGACGAAACAGATGACACTATATTATCTAATTTTGACCAGATAATAAGCGAATTGTATTACTATAAACTTGCATATGAAATCATTCTTAATAAAATTACATATTTCACTGCAGAAAATATGTTACTTGTAAATTTTATCATCTATTCAAAATTTTACAAAGATGATTTAGATGATTTACTTGATAAATTTAAGAAAAATGAAATTACATACATAAATGATTATAATTTTTTATATAATAATGCTTTGAAGAAAATACATAATGGATACCCTGTAAGATTGGGAGAAAAAATAGATGAATATTTAGATGAATATTATTCAACAGATGTTTTCCAAGATAAATCTCCAGCAATGTTGAAGAAAATGTTGAAAGTGAAAAATGAAGAAATAAATTACAAAGAAAATATATTTAATGATATTAATGGAATATTTAAAAAATATCATGATGTTAATAAATTTTTAGAAGAAGAAAAAGTTATCAATGACGCTATGAATGCTAAAAACATAACAATACTTAAAAATATTATTGAAAAAAATAATAAAAAATATATCAAATGTAAAGATTTATATTACAACAAAATTAATGAAAATGTAGTTTTAACTAAGGAAAATCAAGAATATAAACATAATGATGAATTAAAAAATATTACAATTAAAAATTTAGAAAACGAAAATAGTATATATAAAAGTAAAGAAAGTATGAAGGATAAACAAATTAAAAATCAAGCCAATGATATTATTAATGCTAAAAATAAATTTGAAAGACTCATGAAGGAACAAAGTAGAAAATACACTAATTTACAAAATGATTTTTATGTTTATAGACTGGATATTGAAAAAAAGATAGATGAAAAAAATGAGATAATTAAAAATCAAGCGGAAGAAATTAAAAAAATTAGATATGAGTATAATGATAAATCTAAAAAGGATTTATGTAATAATGAAAATAATATGGGCAAAGATTTAAGTCATGGGGAGAGAGCTAAGAGCGACTATCAAGACAGAGCTAAGAGCGACTATCAAGACAGAGCTAAGAGCGACTATCAAGACAGAGCTAAGAGCGACTATCAAGACAGAGCTAAGAGCGACTATCAAGACAGAGCTAAGAGCGACGGTAGCAACAGAATTGTGAGTGATGATGACAATAGTAATACAGATCCAGATACAAGTAATGATCAGAATGATAAATTTAATCATATTTGTAGTAATAATAGCATTAAATTAATCAAAAAAAAATATAATAATGAAATCAAAAATCTTAAACATCAAATATATTTGTCTAAAAAGGATGGAGAGAAAATTATGGTGGAATATGATAATGAGATAAAATATAAAGCAAAACAATATATACAGAATATCAATAACAAGGAAGATATAATAGTAAGTTATAAAAATAGTATTAAAAGTTTAAATGAACAAATAGATAACTCTAGAGTAGAAAAAGAAAATATTATTAAAAAAAATTCTAAATTAATGGAATATAATATAGAGTTGAATAAAGAAAATATAAAGTTAAGTCAAAATAATATAAAATTAAATACAAAAAATATAGATTTGAATATTATAAATTTTAATCTTAATAAAGAAATGAATCATTATATTAAAAGAAAAGTAAAGATAACTGAAAAAATTAATGAACGTGACAAAACTATCGAAAAACTGAACAAAGAATTATTTGAATATAAAAAATGTAATGTAGATCCTAATAAAACTGGAAATAATTATGATGATGAATATTCTTCTGAAGATCTTGATGAAAAATGTTTATCCCCTACATTGATAAATTATGATCATCCGAATATGATTGGTTAGAATTTAATTAGACAACAAATCTAGTAATATTAAGAAAAAGACATATTTTCATATTATTAATCTTGTTTTCCAGTCAGATATAATCTACAAAATTATAAATGTTAAAATGGTATTCATATCATTATAATCGAGTTAGAGATCTATTCATTTATTATATCTAACAATTTATTAAAAAAAATGAAAATTCAAATACTATACAAATAATATTTAAAATAAACATTACCGTAGATTCTTTTCTTGAAAGAGATATTTATTGACGTATATAACCTTACAAAGTAGTTATTGAGATAATGTCTGTGCTTTATAACGTAGCTCAGATGCAAAATAAATATCAATTAGATTGCTTGGAAGAAATGATCATTCATGCAAATAATGATTTATATATTGCAACTGAAGATATAAAAAAATTAGAACGAAAGCTTCAAAGAGCGAGAGCGGTTAAAGAAGATAAAATGATTAATATAGAAAGATTACAGAAAAAGCTCCAAAGAGCAAATAAATTCAAGGAAATTGTATCTAGACGATCTGTTGATTGGTTAAATACTAAAGAAAGAATATACAAAAAGATTCTATCTACATAAAAACTTGTTATAATTTAAAGATAGTTGTATAAGAATAATTTTATTTTCCTCTATATTTCATTTTTATTTGGCTAATAAACAAAAAAAAATGAAATCTTAACTTTCTAAAATGTAAATTATTATATATTGATAGTCTTTATAACTGATACATGGTCAGTTTGATTTGTTTCAAGTGTAACCTAACTTGCTGTTATTCATTTTATGATGTTTTAGCGTGCAGACCAGGTCAATGATTTGATACAAATCATTCTTCTGTATCAGAAAGCAAATAATTTTATTTGTTTTATTTTTGTACTATATATTGATTATATTTTGGATAATAAAAAAAAATGATATTTTGAACCTGTTGAACATCATTGTTAGATTAAAATTCACCATATCATTTTGATAAAAAGTCATATCTAGCTATTATTGAGAATAGAAATTTTGTTTCTATTGATATAATGGGGATCAAAATAGGATTTTACCATGATGACAATGATAATGATAATGAATATAGTTTAATTTATACAGAAAAAGATATTAATGATCCTAATATTCAATGGTTATATTTACACAAGACATATGTAATGTCAATGATAGAATGGCAAGATAATGAAGATTCTCCAAATATAAGAGTTGTTATTCCTAGAGAAATTGCTGACATAATTATTCGTGCCTCTATAATACTTGTTGAAAATGAAATAGAATTAAGATGTATAGATAATGATGATGAAAGTGACGACAAGAGTGAAAGTGAGGACAAAGTCGAGGACGATTATTGTGACAAAGTCGAGGACGATTATTGTGACAAAGTCGAGGACGATTATTGTGACAAAGTCGAGAGCGACGGCGAGGACAAAGCCGAGAGTGACGGCGAGGACAAAGCCGAGAGTGACGGCGAGGACAAAGTCGAGGACGATTATTGTAACAAAGCCGAGAGTGACGGCGAGGACAAAGCCGAGAGTGACAGTGAGAATGTAAGAAATCCAGAAAATTTAATAAATAGAATAGATTTAGATAAAATAAGAAAAATTATCACAGATGATTTTATACTAAATCCCCCAGATTTAGTCTTACTAATAGAGATAGATTCAATGAAGAAAATGTTATCATCTATTGAAAACACTGATATCAACTATATAAGATTTGAAATACCAATGAATTCACTAGTCCAAAAACTAACAAATAATATTTTCAATAGTTGTTGAAAATATTAAATTTATATATTAATTGAATAATTTTATCCAATAAAAATGAATCAAATATTATTCTAAATATAAATATTAAATTAAATGGTATCATATAATATGTCATCAAGATACTGCCAGCAATATACATCGTCATTAGAAGAGCAAGAAATGTATTCAGCTTGTACAGAATCTGTTAAACTTCATCTTTATGGAGTAGATACAGTTTCTTCGAATGAAGAATATCATATAGATATGAAGAGTAGATTTTGTGTTCTTTGTAGGAGAAAAGGAATTGTAGATTATCCTCTTATTTGGGCAAAGTTTAGTCCTCGCGGATGCAGCTCCGGAAAGACAAAGTGGAAACCAATCTGTTCTCTCTCACCAGATCAAATTAAAAAAGTATATAAAAGAGATTTAATAATTATGAAGTTTATAGTAATAATTTCTGTATCTTGTTCATTGATTGGACTTTATTTGGAGTTTTTATAGTCTAATTATAAGTATTAAATATATCTATAAAAATATGAAAAATAAACTTTATAATCGTTATAATTAGTAAATTTATATCATTTACCTTTCCTAGAAACAGTAAATAATTTCTTTGGGTAATTCTATATAAATCTAATTATGGAGATAAGAGTAGAGTTGTCAGATGAACCTCAAACTAATATAGTTAGATGTGATAATGAATTTCCTTCAGAGATAGATGAAAAAGATAATACAATAATAGTAATGCGTATATCTAATGTACGTACAGCAGAAATAATAGCAGCAGCAACTGCTGCCAAATCTAAAATAGTATCATTTCCTATGGATGGTAATGCAGTTGAAATGATTTGTAGGATTTCTTCATTATCTATCAAAAACTCAGAAGAAAAAAGAAAAATCCCTGATATTAGACGTAAGACTATTCAACATCTTGTATTGACGAGGCCATCCATTTTTGTAGATGTACCAATTGAAACTGTAAAATCTGTATTAGAACAAACAAAATATGATAATACTGATCATATAAAAATAAAGGTAGGAATACAAGTACCTTGTCATGCTGTAATGCGTAAAGTTGAAAACAGTTAATTGATAAATTAAATTAAATTTTATCTAAGAATAATTTTATTCTTTTATTTACTTAAAATGTATTTATATTTCTGTTATATATGATTGAAAAAAAATTGAAAAAAATTAAACCCTATATAAGTAGACTAAAAACAGCTTTACCGTCAGAGATTTTGGAGTTTCTGGCAACCTGCGTGATCTTGCTCCTGGCTCTACTCTCTCCTCCTCTGCGATGCCTGGTGATCACTCCAACATGGAATGGACGATCAAGATGGTTTCAAACAACCAGACGGCTGGTTGCAAGCAGATGGCTATGATGGAGCAGATGGTAAAGGACTTTGAAGCTGAAGAGAAAGCTCAATATGCTGATAAAGTCGCCAAGATGATCAGGCGTCGAGATCGTTTGGTGAGGAACCAGGCGGCAGAGCCTGCGGTGCCTGTTTTTCCCATAAAGATGTCCTTATAAATGACACTTCACGGGCACCCTCTTCAACGGCGTCTTTTCAACTGCACTCTTATAAACGTAGTAATTTTATTTCATTTATAAGATATTAAATCAGAAAAATAATAATAAAATATAAAAGTGAAAATTAAAATAAAAATTCAGGTTCATTTTTAAATGCTTAAAAGATATAGATAATGATAAAGATTTTGATAGTTATGACTAGGATACTAGGATACTAGGATACTAGGATACTGGGATACTGGGATACTGGGATACTAGGATACTGGGATACTGGGATACTGGGATACTAGGGTACCGGGATACCAGGATGAATGTAACATGAATATTTTTTTACAGAAACATCTAAACTTGTAGATGAAACTGTAAAAAAATATGTAAATTAAAAAATGGTTATTGAACAGATATTTTAGAACTCTTTAGATTAAAGTTTTATCATGACATGTCTAGGAAAGAAATATAATTATTTGATTCATGTTGAAAATATAACCAATAAAAGTGGAAAGTAAATTATATTAACGGTTTGTTGAAAACCCCTTGAAGGATGCCTCCATAGCTGCTATTTCTTTACTAACTCTCATTTTGTTCATTGTAATCCTATTATCAGATTCTAAAACGACAACTTTGATTGCCTCACTATTGTCATTTTTAAGCTTATCAAACTCTGCCGAATATCTATTAGAATATTCTTTCGAAATGTTTGCAGTATTATCATTTTTAGGTCCATTTCTAAGTTTTTTAAGTATCATTTTATACATAACTTTAATACCACTACATCTAAACCTGGCAGCAGTTTCCAATCTATTTAACCTACTTACTGCTATCTGTGCCTGATCTGTTGCTTCTTCCTCCCACTTTTTGATAATATCCATATGTCGTTCTTCTCTCTGTCTATTATAAATATCAAAATCACGTTTATTTTTATACTTACTAAATGCGATATTATGTTTTTCTCTATTAATATCAATTTCATCTACAAATGCTTTATATTTATGTTCTATTATCTTTTTTTCTTCTTTGAACAGAGATATTCTTTTAGTCATATTTTCTGATGAACGTTTTAGATACTTAATATAAAAATCTATCATTTTCTTAGTGAGATTATTACTTCTATTAATTGATCTATATTCTTTATTGATCAGAAATTTTGATGCTACTAGGACTTCATCAGTTAGACTAAAATGTTCTTTATAAATATCATCTCCAGTAATGACATTATACTTTTTTAATAGGGAAGATACATATTGTTCAAATTCATTACAAAGATCTTCTGAATCAAATTTATATCTTTTAATAACTTTATCATACTTTAGATAATCATCATCTTTGGAACAAGGTCCACCAATATTAACAGATTTAGCAAGTTTAAACATGTTATACTTCAATTGAAACAAACAGATTGTTGGACAATATCTATCTTTTGCCTTCTTATTACATCTGGTAACTTTACTTTTTGATTTCTTTTTAACTTTATTATTATAAGTATTAAATGGAACAATTTCTGTGTTCAACACTACAGGAAATAATTTTGAAGATAATTTTAGAAATAATGTTGATGATGATGGCAAAGTATTAGCATTTGTAATAGATAATATGATTTCAGACATACTATCCCATCTTTTGGTTGATACTATTTCATCTTTGTTTTGGTTTAAGATCAGTGATTTTAAACCATCATCAGTTATAAGGGTAGCACCAGAATGATATTTTGATAATATCTTGGATACTATTTTGTAATAAGCTTTTTTAGTATTATCATTTTCATTATTAGACTTTAAATTCTTCAATACAAGTTTCAGATCTTTGTTTACAATTTTGTTCTCAGCATCAACGTCATTTTCTATAATATAATTAATATTAGGATATCCTAAATATTTTGTTATGTGTTTAGCTTTAAAATATAATACATTATCTAATTCAAAAAACATTGATTCTTTATTGTCGTATACAAAAGTTTTATTTACTTTCGCTGCTGTATCTGCTGGTGTGTCATTACTAATATCATCATCAGTAATTATATCATCACTATCATTTTTGTTGATATTAAGTAGATTAATCATCCATTTTTTGAAATCTACATTTTCATCAACTTTGGACTTTCTCAATATGACTGGTATAGCTTTTTTCTTAATATAAACTGTATTATGATGTTGCATCTCAATAAGTATCTTGGTCTCACAGTTAAGATTACAATCTTCTAGAAGAGTTTTTCTTGATACACTAAAATCTGAAATTATATTATTGGGAATATTGTAACTAAGATTATCAGCTATATCTTTCCGCTTAAAATACATCTCATTTTCAATATTGAAACAAATAATTTTATTACCATTAAAATCTTTCTGGAACTGATTAATATATATTTTTTTATCTTCATTTTGTAAATAATTAACAAAATCAGCATCAGCACCATTATCGACGCTATTAATTACAGTAGATACTCTTACAAAAAGAGCGGTTTTATTTAGATTCAATAGTGAAAGACTTTTATTAAAATCATCATCTTGTTTAACTATCTTTTCAATAGATCTTGTTTTATAAATTACTTTATCACAATAAGGATTAATATCATTCAGTCTACAGTACAGTCTCTCGTCAATTTGGACGAAAAGAATCTTGGAGTTTTTATATAATCTAAAGTAGTAATTGTTTTCCTGAACCTTGTTCATTTTCTTTCTACTATACTATGACATCTTTTCTTTAAGTACTTTCATAGTTTTATTCTAAAATTGTTTAACATAATCAAAAATTAGTATTCTATTTAATATTTTTTGACTATATTTAACAAAATATTAAATAGAATAAAATATATGGATAAAATTGATTATGTAAATAAAAGTAAAGTAAAAAATCTTAGGCCAAATATATTGGATAATTCTTCAGAGTTTAATGCAGCAACCGTTTGCAGGGGAAAGGCTTGCTACGATGCAGCAACCGTTTGCAGGGGAAAGGCTTGCTACGATGCAGCAACCGTTTACGCCATTATACAAGAAAGAACTAATATAAATAGATTAATTTTAGTTTGTGAAAATAAAGCAAAAATTCCAGGAACATCAATTTCTATACTTGGTACTCCAGGTGGTAATATAGATCCTTATGATCATAATAATCCATTTGCTACTGTAACACGAGAGTTCCAAGAAGAAACAGGAGCATCTATTCCATCGTCTGCAACTATTGAAAGTCTAGTTCTAGACAGAAGAATTTTTATATCATCTGCAGATCTAGGGGCAAAAAGATATAAATTTAATCGTTATACTTTTCTTCCAAGAGTAAAAAAAATAGTTAACGCTATAGAGAAAGCAAGAAATGCATTTAGAAATAATACTAAAAGTTCTTTGTTATATTATTGTGATATTGATAATAAATGGTATATTACCATCTCAATTGAAGGGAAAATTTATGCTCTTCGACCATGTATGACAAAAAGTATAATAAGATGTTCTGTGATTATGAGATTTTTGAAAAAGTATTTATAGACTTTATATATCAGTTAAATTCTCTTTTATTACTAACAATAAAAAAATTGAAATATTTTTAGCTCTATATACAACAATCAAAACAAACATCACCGTAGCCATTTAGGCTCAAGACGTCTCGCTGGTCAGGCTTGCCTCCCCAGCTACTCGCTCCCCTCCCTCTCCTCTCTTCCCCCCTCGCCATGCCGCTCCTCACCAAGGAGCAGCTCTCGGCACAGAAGGAGACCCTTGCCTCGAAGCACTTCGACAAAGAGATCTGCAACGCGATCCTCGCAATGCAGTTATCTAAGTCAGAGTTCACTTCGGTGGTCTCATCGTTGGTCGCTGCAAAGCACCATCGTGAGACCATTCGGGCAGCTGCTGATGACTCCCCATAGTCGTCACAGCACACCCCCCTCCCCCACCACTCAACCCCCAACCACCCACCCCAAGCCAAATTTTTGGTTTGTATCATAATTTTCCAAATTATACATATTATTTTATTCTCAGTATACGTAAATTTTTATATATTATTATCCAAATTAACACCATAACCAACCCCAAAAAAAAAAATGAATTATCTCCAACTCTATATAAGAATAATTAAATAAATATTACCGTGGACTTTTTTTTAGTCCAAAGTCTGTTTCCAGTCCTCTCCCCCCGAGACTCGAACTACTGACACGATGGCCGCTCCCCACTCAGCCGCCCGCGCCGCCGCCCACCCAGCCCCCCGCGCTGCCGCCCACCCAGCCCCCCGCACTGTCCCTGGTCCCGCCACCCGCTACACAGCCAGCACCTCCTACGTCATCGTCAACGGGAAGACAGACAAGAGGAACCGGCGGGTGTGCTTCGTCAACGAGAACGGAGACACCACAGGCGGAGCGAAGACCTACCCCATCATCGGCACCCCCGGTGGTGGCATTGAGGCGTCAGACCGCAACGCCCAGGAGACCTTCGCGCGCGAGTTCCTCGAGGAGACCGATGCCAGGTTCCCCAGGGGAGCTCCGCTCGACCACCTTGGGATGTACAAGGGCACTCATGTCTTTGGCTCCTACCTCGGTGACACGGTCCTCAAGGTGAACAGCGCGACGTTCTTCGTCAAGGTCAACAACCTCCTCAGCGTCTACAAGCAGGCCATGGCCTGCCTCAGCGTGAAGGAAAGGACTGACCAGATGTACTGGGACGCCGAGAACAGGAAGCTCTACCTCCTGATCGTGGTCAACGGCATTACCTGCGCCATCAGGTCTTGCAACTGGCACGGCATGAGGGACATCTCGAGCGTGGTGGACTTCCTGGAAGCACACAACTCTCCCTAGGTCTCCCAGGCTAGCAGGGCGCGGCACCCCTCCCCCTCCCCCTCCTTGTCCACGCGGCAACCCCCTTGTCCACGCGGCAACCCCCTTGTCCACGCGGCAACCCCCTTGTCCACGCGGCAACCCCCTCTCTTCCCATAAGCGGTCACCTGGTTCCCCTCTCTCTACCCCCAAGCGGCCACGCGGCAACCCCCCATCCTTTCATTTCTCCCACCAGGTGAAATAATTTTATTTCTCCCTTATGTCCACAAGTTTCATCTAT